>ERZ773233.71-NODE-71-length-84839-cov-9.050340_pt1 | contig 84839 bp, 90 predicted proteins | sample MGYA00580991_ERZ773233 | MGnify/ENA primary metagenome ERZ773233 (study PRJEB29015, sample SAMEA2738178) | human oral metagenome | biome: human oral; feature: human-associated habitat; material: saliva | place: China | collected 2161 ...
AATTCTCATTTTCTTTGAGGACGACTCTAGACATTCCTAACCCCCCTTTCTCTTTAATAAAGCATTAGTATCATACCAAATCCCTTAAATCATTGCAAGATATTTATATGATTATTCCATAGGTTTTTTGCGTAATTACGATATATAATTTCCTATCAAAAAGCAGATATATTTGCAATCATGAGTGCTGCGGTCTTTTTTGTCTTTGGAAGCGAAGATGTTGTGTGGATTTGTTATTTTTGGTAAGTTCTGACTTAATTATTCATAACAGCACTATAAATATCGCTAACAATATTTTCAATATCTCTTTCAGCTGTAATACAAACTTCATTTAATACATCAGAAAAATCTTTTTCTCGCCACCATCTACGCATTGTTTCCTCTCCAAAGTCATTGCAATTAGGTTTTGTTAGGTGGCGTTTTAATGTTTCTTCAAAAGGTATATTAAAATAGTATGCATATACTTTGGTATCAGATAATTGAATAGCATATTCAAACAGAGGTTTATACCAATCTGCATACATAATGCCTTCTAAAATAATAATATCACTATGGCTAGTACCATAAAACAAAAGCTCTTTTATAAGTGGCAGTGCGAGTGTATTTGGTCCATCCTTCACTCCAAGCATTTCTCTTCTAATTACATCTTGTGAAATAAGCATAGTGTTCTCGCCAAATTTGCGTTGCAGTTCTTTCGCAATTGTCGTTTTTCCGCTACCCGAATTTCCTCTGAGTATAATAAGTTTTACCATTGCATAGCTCCATAAATTGCATTTTTGAATTTTTTTGTTATATAAAAATACTCTACTACATAACTCTACAATCATTCGAAGATAGGTGCTATTATTTGTCAGTTAACTTTTCCTCAAGAATCTTGATTTCTTCAGATAGGATAGCTTCCAATCCTCAAATTCTTCGTCTGTGATTTCACCATTATAATGTTTTTTCTCATCTCATCCCATTCTACAAGAAAATCATTGAAGTTCATATCGTGTGACAGCAAGGCATTGGTGGATTTGTCTATCAGTAGTCTGATCTGCATTTGTTTTCCATAGTCAAAAATAATATGAATAAAGTCGTGGATGGTGTTCGTTTCGTGGTCTGTAAGGGTAGAAATATCACAGTCTAATGCCTACGCTATTTTTGCATTTGTTCTTTTGTTGGGAATCAATTTCCAACTTCATAATTTTGTATGGCAGCATCGGTCAATCCAGTTTTGATTGCAAGTTCCTTCTGGGTAAGGTCTCTGCCTTTATGTTTATTAACTTTGTGAATAGAAATTATTCCTTAATTAATTCAACGCCAGCGGAGGCACCGATACGATCAGCACCTGCTTCAATCATTGCCTTAAAGTCTTCCTTTGTACGAACGCCGCCAGAAGCCTTTACCTTTAGACGATCACCAACAGTCTCCTTCATCAGTTTTACATCTTCAACTGTTGCGCCAACAGTTGAAAAACCGGTAGATGTCTTCACAAAGTCAGCACCAGCTGCTTCCGCATTCTTACATGCACGTACTTTTTCTTCATCCGTTAAAAGACATGTTTCAATAATTACTTTGAGTGTTACATTACCACAAGCATTCTTAATCTGACGAATTTCGTTAGTTACATAGATATCATCATGGTCTTTTAGCTTACCAATGTTGATTACCATATCTACTTCTTGAGCACCTTTTTCAATTGCGTCCTTTGTCTCAAAGACTTTAGCTTCTGTAGTCATTGCACCTAATGGGAAACCTACTACAACACAAAGTTTTACATCAGAACCTGCTAATGCTGCTTTAGCTGTTGGAATCCAACATGGGTTGATACAAACTGACGCAAAATCATTTGCGACCGCTTCTTCACATAACTTAATAATTTGGTCGCTTGTTGCGTTAGGTTTTAAAATTGTATGGTCGATATACTTACTCGGTTTCATATAGTAGTCCTCCTTCATCACCAAAATAATATTTCTTTAATACCTCATGGCAGATGACATCATCACCTTCATATGGTTCACGTCCGAATTCGCGTGCAATGAACTTTTCATTACCTTTTCCTAATACCAAAATGGTATCTCCTTTAGAGCATAGTTCTACTGATTGTCGAATCGCATCATAGCGATCTTCAATAATCACATAATTTTTATGATGTATTCCCTTCGCAATATCTTCTGCGATTTCACGTACATTTTCGCCACGTGAGTCATCTTCCGTTAGAATTATCATATCACAATAGCGGTCTAATATCTCACCAAATATCGGACGCTTGGCAGTATCACGTTTACCTGCACTACCAGTAATTGCGATGATACGACAATCCTTAGGAGTGATAGAAGATGCGTATTGGCATACCTTTTCAATACCATCCGCAGTATGCGCAAAGTCCACAATTAAACTAAATGGCTGGCCATCTTGGATACGCTCCATTCTACCTTCTATTTGGTTTAAGTGTTGAATGTAATTTGCGATATCCTCCATAGCGATACCCTTCTGGTGTACAGCCGCAATCGCAGCCACAAGGTTATAGATATTAAAGCGTGCAATGAGATTTGTCTCTAGACGGTAATCTTTTTCATTCACACGTAAGGTAAAGCGTGTGCTGTCCTTAAGCAAATGATAATCCGTTACACGATAATCTGCCTCGTGATCAATGCCATAGGTGAATACCTTCGCTTGTGTATCTTGTACAATCTTCATACCACTAGGATCATCCACATTTACAATCGCAATCGCTTCTTCTTTTAGTTGATCAAAAAACTTCTTTTTCGCATTAAAGTAATTTGTCATCGTACCATGATAATCTAAGTGATCATGGGTTAAGTTTGTAAAGATTGCAACATCAAAGTCTATCGCATCTAATCTTCCTTGATCGATTGCGATAGATGAAACTTCATATGCACAGTTTTTAATACCTGCATCAACCATGTCTCTTAAAATACCATGCACTTCATCAATATTTGGAGATGCGACAAGTGGTGGCAGTTTTACATTGTTATACTCAATTGAAATTGTACCTACATACGCTGTTGGTTCAATTTGATTTAAGATATTACGAATAATCCACGCTACAGAAGACTTACCATTTGTACCTGTAACACCATACATCATCATGTGATGGCTAGGATAGTTATAGAAACTATCTGCGACTTGGTTGAAGACATGCACAACATCTTTAACCTTAATGTATGTTACATCAGAATGATATTTTTCTAACACTTCACTATGTACAATTACAACAGCACCGTTTTCAATTGCCTCATCGATATGTTCGTGTCCATCACTAACAAGTCCCTTGACGCAGAAAAAGATAGAGTCTGGTCGCTTCTTACGACTATCATCCATCAAACTCTTAATTTCAATATCTGGTACATTTTCAAAAAAATCTGTTAATTTCATTTGTCTTACCCTTTATTACAAAGTATTCTCATGTGCTTCATTGAATTCACTAATGACAGCACATGCATACATCGCTGCTGTTTCTGCTCTTAAAATACGTCTTCCAAGTGTGATGGTTTCATATCCATTCTGCTTTAAAAAATCTACTTCCTCAGGCGCAAAACCACCTTCTGGACCGATTACAAAAGTAATAGACTTTCCTGGGGATAGCACTTCTGTCATAAACTTAGAATTAGAGTAGGCATTTTCATATGGAAGTACGTTAATGTCAGAACGATACTTCACAAGATCTTTGAGTTGCACGATTGATGTTATTTCAGGTATACGATTACGTTTACACTGCTCTGCAGCTTCTTGTAAGATATCGATTCGACGTGCTTGTTGTTTATCTTCTTTTTCTTTTTTAGCACGTACGACACAGCGCATTGACTCAAATGGCACAATACGTGTTACCCCAAGTTCGCAAGCCTTCTGTAATACAAGTTCAAACTTCTCCTTACGAATCAGTCCGATAGCAAGTGTTACCTCAACACCAATCTCATTGATACGCTCATCTTTCTCTAGGACCATTGCCACAAAGTCTTTTCCTTTGCTGTAGGCATCCGCAAAATATCCAATTCCATCATAAACCAAACGAATCTTTTCGTGATGTAAACGAACAACATTCTTAGCATGATGTGCTTGGTCTTTAGTAAAGATGTATTCTTGACCTACTACTAGCGGTGTATCACTGAAGTATTGTTGCATAGCCCCCTCCATAATCGAAAAGAAAACGAATTACTCGTCTTCTTTATCTGTTTCTGTTTCTTGAATCGTTACTTTAACCTGTAACACAGTTCTTTGGTCTGCTTCTGTAACAGTCACATGCAGATTCTTATAATCAAATGATTCTCCAACTTCAGGGATGTGACCAAGACGATAAATCACCCAACCAGAGACAGAGATATATCCTTCATCTTCATCATCATCTTCGATGTCAAAACGATCAAACATATCATCCACTTCAGCATCACCCTTAATAAGGTATGTAGTGTCATTGATTTTTGTATAGAACTCTTCGACAATATCGTGTTCATCCCAAATCTCACCTACTAGCTCTTCGATGATATCTTCAACAGTAATAATACCGTCTGTACCACCAAATTCATCTAGGACAACAGCCATATGTGTCTTATTTGTTTGTAGCTTCTTTAATAATTGAGAAATCTTTGTGTTTGGACTTGTATAAACAACAGGTTTTACAATCTTACGCACAGAAGTTTTATTGCGATAAATCAATTCATAGAAATCCTTTTCGTGAATCACACCGATAATATGATCAATTGAAGACTCATACACAGGTAAACGTGAGTAGGAATTCATGCGATAAACTTCTTCAATCTTCTCAATTGAATCATTTACATCAACCGCGATAATGTCTACACGCGGTGTAAATACATCCATTACTTCTAAATCATTAAATTCGATGGCCGCAGAAATTAAGTCAGACTCATGTTCTTCGAGGTCTCCATCCTTTTCTGCCTCATCTACCATCGTAATTAATTCATCGGCGATATCGGAATCATCTTCTTCGATATGGACAACTTTACTAACAATCCATTGCCAACCTAACATCAACCACGTAAATGGTGTGAGTAGTAACTGCACTAGCTTTACAAAACCAACAGTCGCAATCGCAAACTTCTCAGGGAATTGTTTTGCCAAAGACTTAGGAGTAATTTCACCAAAGAGTAATACAATCACCGTTATCACAATTGTAGATACAGTTGGACCATTTCCTCCAAGCCACAAAGTAAATAACAATGTACCTACAGTCGCAGTAGCGATATTAACAATGTTATTACCGATTAAAGCTGTAACTAAAAAGCGATCAAAGTTTTCAAGAATCTTTAATACTTCGCCTGCTTTCTCTTCGCCATCACTATGCATATTCTTTAAGCGAATCTTACTTGCTACGGAATATGCTGTTTCTATAGCCGAAAAAAGACCCGAAAAGAAAACAAGCACAATAATCGCTAGAATATACTGTCCTGCTTGATTCATATGCGGATCTCGCTTTCATTTGTCATATTAATACATATATTGCCTTCCGGCGGAACTGATGAACCCTCCAAAATAAACACTCACCTTTCTTACTAATGTTGGAATTATACCACAATAGTGAAAAATCATGCAATAAAGCATGGATTTCCATCCAGGATTACTTCTTTTTAAAGACATTCATCTTCACATGACAATGAGGACAAACAGGCTTTTCAAAACTAACAGTATATCCACATTCCGAACAATCACACTTCGGTAAGTAAACCATTCCATTCACATTACTTTCATCAACACGTGTATGATGGATCCAATGCGGTAATCGTTTTTGTAAAGACGCCATCGTTGATTCATTTTTATTCACTTTAACACCTGATGCCATATCGAAACCCACCTTTCAATATCATTATATCCAATAACATTTCCTAGCTTTTTGAAAAGTATATGAAAAGTCGCATAGCGAGTATGCGACTGTAAAATCTAATCTTTCATTAATTTTTAAAACTTTGGATAAACATCTTTTTCTATCATTTCAAATGGGTTCTTTTTAAAATTCCAGCATCCAACTTTACCACGATAGTAAAGCATGTTTTGAAGCATTTCATGCACAAGTGCATCCTTTACCATGAGCTTAGCATCCATCTTATTCACCCACTTAACTTCTTGGCTACTTCCATTCGCAAATAGTTCTCCACTTTCATACTTGCAGATAAAGTCCACATTTACATTATTAAATGTTAGATCCTTATTAATTCCAACAAGATCAATAATTGTAACAGTCGTACCTGTTTCATCTAGAATAATACGTTCCAGTGCATTTTGCAGAGATTCATGTTCTGCTACAAATCCAGTTGGACATTCCCATCCACGGAAAGCATTTTTGACAAGTAATACCTCGTCATTCTCATTTACTACTAAGCCACTTACGGATACATGATGATTGTACTGCATAGGTTACCTCCCCTTATTGTAGATACGAAAAAAGAGGACATAAATGCCCTCTTAAATTAACCTCTTCTAAAGAAACCAGGAATACTGTCGCTAGCATCAGAAGATGAAGAACCAAATACAGCAGAGTCATCATTCTGTAATGAAACACCACTTGCTGACTTTGTAGAAGGAGCAGCCTTCTTTTCTTCTTCCTTCTTAGGTTCAGACAATTCGAAACCTGTAGCGATAACAGAAACGATAATTGCATCGCCAATCTTGTCGTTAATAGCTACACCGAAGATGATATCGATATCATTACCAGCTGCTTCACGGATGAAGTCAACAGCTTCAGATGCATCGAATGCGGACATGCTTGTACCACCAGTAACGTTGATAATGGCACTCTTGGCACCTGCGATCTGTGCTTCTAATAATGGAGATTGAATAGCGCGTGCAGCAGCTTCTCTAGCCTTGTCATCGCCATCAGCCATACCGATACCGAATAATGCGGAACCTTGACCTTCCATAACACTCTTAATATCTGCAAAGTCCAAGTTAATCATTGCTGGAACAGCAATCAAGTCAGTAATTGTCTGTACGCCTTGACGTAAGATATTATCTGCTTCCTTGAACGCATCCTGGAATGGAATATGTCCGATTACTTCTAACACTTTATTATTAGAAATGATGATTAATGAGTCTACATACTCTTTAAGCTGTTCAAGACCCTGTTCAGCATTTCTTTCTCTTCTCTTACCTTCGAAATTGAATGGCTTAGTAACGATACCTACTGTTAAGCATCCAAGTTCCTTAGCAATCTTTGCGAATAATGGGGCTGCACCTGTACCAGTTCCACCACCCATACCTGCTGTAAGGAATACCATGTCGGCACCTTCCATAGATTTACGGATTGCATCTTCGCTTTCTACTGCTGCCTTGCGTCCATTATCTGGGTTACCACCAGCGCCAAGACCTTCTTTACCTAACTGAATCTTATTTGCAACTGGAGAAATATCCATTGCCTGAAGATCAGTATTAGCGATATAGAATTCAACACCCTGCACGCCTTCCTGTACCATGCGGTTTACAGCGTTGCTACCTGCTCCGCCGACACCAAATACCTTGATTTTTGCTACCTGGTTGTAAGTTAATTCTGCCATAACGTTTACCTCTCCAATTTATTTCTTTCCATCGAGAAACAATCCCTTGAGTTTATTTGTCAAGGTATCTTCTTTCGTAGTCTCTACCTTTCTATCACGGTAGGATACGTTTTTGATAAAAGCATCAAGATCTAAGCTGTTTTCAGTCTGACCGATAATAGGTAATCTATCTTGGTAGGCATAGAACAATCCGAGACATGCGGTTAATGCTGCATTTCTTCCCCCTAATGTTTCCGGAATATAATCTCTAACTTCTACATTTAGGCGCTTACTTAAAAGGTTTTCTAAACCTACAGTTTCGCCACCTTCACCAGTAATAATAACAGTTGTTTCACCTGCTTGCAAGATTCCTTCGCAAGTTTCTGTAATTGCATTCAACCATGTTTCAATATTAGGTCTAATGCAGTCAACTAGCTCCTGTTCACTGATGGTTCTATTTTCACCATTATCATTCCAAATGTGGATGATATTTGAAGAACAAACCGTCTGATCAAGTCTTGCACTATACTTGATTAACTCAATCGCATTCTTCATATTAATGCCATATTTTTCAACAGCTGCGTTTGCGATATTTCCAAGTCCCATTGGTAAGATTGTAGATGCCGCAAATCTTCCCTTATAAAGAAGACCTAACGTTGTTGCTTCACGCTCTACCTTTAAGATAATCACTTGGCGATCAACTGACTGTTCAAATAGAGCGGCTTCTTTACCAACTGCATAAATATCCGCAAAGATATCCATTACCTTAAGACCAGCATTCTCTACACAAGTTACTAAGTCATACGCAAACTTACGATCTGCACACAACAAGTCAATATCCACGATTAACTGAGAACACTTTTCTCCAAGAGGAATACGACGTGTGGTCATACCATTCACTGTATACTTCACGCATACTGTCTGAATCAAAGCACTATCATTACCGATATTTACTGCTTCTGCTTTCTTAATCGCATTGCGTACGTCTTGAATTGTTACTGTTCCATCGATACCTTCGATATCAACCGTCGATTTCAAAGAGATACGCTTTAGATTAAATGCAGGAATTGCAAGAATTACCTGCTGTATGCTAGCACCTACCATCTTCTTAGCAGACGCCGCTGCCTGCTTGATAGAACCAATCAAAGCCTGTTTGTCTGTAATGCCATTATAAGAGAGTCCGCTACATGGTACTCTTTCAACCTTTATAATATTAAATCTGGTGTTGAAAAACTCACCAATTACTAATCGAACCTCATGGTCAGCGGCCTCAATTGCCGCATAAATCTGTTTATCTGTCACCGTGAAGTCTCCTTTCAGTTATATTCGTATTTTATCACATTTACATTTCAAAATGTAGTCGATTACCACCTATAAACAGCCTATTTTCATAGAATTTACATAAATCATTTCTACATCTTCTACATGATTCTTTGAAAAACAGAATCTAACTACTACTTTTTTGGTTGCATTTACAAGTAATCTATGATATCTTTTGTAAGCAAATTATAAGTAAAGGAGGTTATGGTATGTCCAGAGTATGTGCTGTATCCGGTAAGAAAGCAATGTCAGGAAACAGACGTTCCCACTCCCTACGTGCTACTCGTCGTAAGTGGAATGTGAACTTACAAAAGGTTCACATGATCGTTGATGGCAAGCCACAGACAGTTAAGATCTCAGCTCGCGCATTAAAGACATTAAAGGCAGGAGCTAAGGCTAACGCTGCTGAGTAATCGCCGGTTATATGAAAAAGAATTCCCCGAAGGGAATTTTTTTTTATGCATCTTTTGATTGTATAACAGTTACCTGACCTGCATGCACAGTCACAATACCCCTATCTTCTAGAATCTCATTAGAGGTTGTATAGGTATCTTTGTTTGTAAGTTGTTGTTTATCTAAAGGATATTTCAACCCTTCTAAGCTAATGGTTGCCTCATCCTCTGTAAAAAATGAGATATACGTATAATCACGCTTATCAATGGAATGAACACCTTCACCGAGTGAAAAGATAAAGTTATTTTGATCATGTAGATATACTGTTTCAGGAAAACGTGATACTAGACGCAAATTAATCATCGCATGGTCTAATCTTCCACCCAGTCCACCATAGAGATGGATTTTTTGATATCCTTTCTCGATGGCATACATAACTGCAGCTTCACTATCTGTATCATCCTTGATTGGATTCAGTTGAATTAACGTATCACTATATTCCTTGATATACGCTAAATCACTTTCTTCAACAGAATCAAAATCCCCAATCGCCACTAACATCCTCTTACCATTTCTTGCAAGCGTTAATGCACCTTTATCTACACCAATGTATGTTTCAGCAGTCGGAATCGATTCACAACGTTTTAAGATAATAGCTACTGAAGTTTCCATAACTTCTCACATACTTCGTGGATATCATTCTTAAATACATAAGAACCTGCCACAAGTACATCTGCCCCTGCTGAAGCACATAACGCTCCTGTTTCTTCGTTGATGCCACCATCAACTTCAATATGTGTATCAAGACCGTCTTCGTTCAACCATGTACGAAGTGTACGAATACGCTCTAGTGCCTCTGGCATAAACTTCTGGCCACCAAAACCTGGTTCCACACTCATAATTAAGAATAAGTCAAAATCATGCAAGAATGGCTTTAATACTTCAATTGGAGTCTGAGGTTTTAATGTAAGTCCTGCTTTTTTCCCTTGGTCATGGATATGCTTTGCAAGTGCTTTAATTTCTTCTTTATCGTAGATTGTTTCAACGTGGAAGGTAATCTGGTCTGCACCAGCATTCATAAATACATCGGCGAACATCTTTGGGTCTGTTACCATCAAATGAACATCTTTAAATAATGGTGATAGTTTTACAAATCCCTTAAGGATGTCTGGTCCAAATGTTAAGTTCTTTACAAAGTGTCCATCCATGACATCAAAGTGCATCCACTCTGCCTTGGAGGAATTTAGTAATTCGCATTGTTCAGTCATATGACTGTAATCTAAAGATAATACAGATGGTGCAACAATCATAAGTATTTCTCCCTTCTCTCTTGAATAAGCTGTAAAACGCCAAGATAGTTCTCATAGCGTTCTCTAGATATTTTACCTGCTTCTACCGCTTCTTTAATTTTACATCCTGGTTCATTTTGATGAACACAGTCATTGAAGCGGCAATCATGTAGATATGGCACAAAGTCTGGTACATATTCAGCTAGTTCATGTGCTTGAATATGTGAAAAATCCAAGGAACTAAAGCCAGGTGTATCTGCCACAAGTCCCCCTGCAACCTCGTGTAATTCATTATGTCTTGTGGTATGTTTACCTCTTCCAAGTGCCTTTGAAATCTCTTGTGTCGCAAGATGGAATGATGGCTCTAATTGGTTTAATAATGTACTCTTACCCGCTCCACTTTGGCCAGTTAATACAGAAATCTTATCTGTTAAAATACCAGCAATCGATGGATCTAAGCTACCTTTTGCGGTACGGATGACCTTCATCGCACCTTTCTCATAGGCTTGAATCTGTTCTTCCACTTCTTGGCTAAAGCCTAAATCACATTTTGTAATAATCAAAACCGGTTCAACGCCTGCATGCATGATAAGCATGCTTAAACGGTCAATTAACGCAGTTGAAAAATCAGGATCTTTTACGCTCATGACAATGAGTGCTTGGTCAACATTCGCTACTGCTGGACGTATTAAGCGATTTGTACGAGGCATGATTTTCTGAATGACATAACGCCCATCAATCTCTTCACATTCCACCAAATCTCCAGCCACAGGCGCATCTTGACGACGCACTTTTCCCATTACAATCGCATCAAAATACTTCTTATCAGAAGTTAAGATACGATAATTCTTTGATACGATTTTTGTAATTCGTGCAATCATAAGCACTCCTTAGTAAAAGTATAATGTGACATAACTATCCTTTTTTTGTGTATATTCACTACCTGCAGCTGGCATTGTCTCAATGACAGTACCAACTTTGATTTTATCAATTTCGCTCTGCGGTAAAGAAGAAGTATCACGGTGTGCACGTACAACATTAACACCCATCGCCTCTAATTGTGCTGTCGCTTCCTCAATTGGCTTACCAACAATATCTGCTGGAATTGTGACCTTTACATATGGCACATAGTATAGTGTCACATCCGTTACACCAGCTATATCATAGAGTTCTCCTGGTGCTACACCTTCTTGACGGATGATTGTGCCAGGTTTTTTATCACTCTGTTCTTCTTTTTCGATTAAGTGAATTGTAGATGGAAGTGATGCCTTTACATCATCGATATTTCTTCCAACATAGTTAGGCATTTCTTCCCCAACACCACTGGATACGATCAGTTTTACTTTTGAATGACGTTCTACTTCACTAGAACTAGCAGGTTCTGTACTGATTACAACACCCTCAATACTATCTTTTGATAGTTGATAGATAATATTTTCTTGATCAACTTCAAGATCTTGTTCCTGCAAAGCTGTAGTTGCTTGTGTTACATCCATGTTGGATACATTAGGTACAGTAACCGTCTTGGATTTAGGTGGTAAAATACCTGCTAAAAATAGTCCTACAATTAACGCAAACAGCGCAAACAACACCACGATTGCAGTGATATAGATTTTGGTACGTTTATTTGCTACACGTGAAAGAGATGTACTTCTTGTCATTGCAACCTTCGCATCATCTTTTTCTTGTTTTGTTGGTGTTTTATCGATTGGATCTTTCAGACTTAATGGCTTGTCATTTTGATGTTCTGGTGACATGCACTGCTCTAAATCCTTTAACATTTCATCACAGCTTTGATAACGCAACTTTGGATTTTTTGCTGTTGCGCGGATGATGATATTCTCTACAGATTGTGGAACATTTGGATTTGCCTTACGTACACTTGGCATCGCTTCTCTCATATGTAGTAAAGCAATCTGCACAGCTTGGTCTGCCTTAAAAGGAACATCCCCTGTTAACATCTCATAGAAAACAATTCCCAAGGCATAAATATCTGATTGCGGGGAAGCTGGCTCACCCTTTGCAAGTTCAGGTGCTAGGTAATGAACTGAACCCATAACATTATTTGCTTGTGTTAATTGTGCACTACCCTTGGCAGTTGCGATACCAAAGTCAAGAATCTTTACAGACCCATCAGACTTAACAATCACGTTCTGTGGTTTGATATCTCGGTGTATAATGCCACGCTTATGTGCTTCCGCAACTGCAGAAGTTAGTTGTTTCATTGTATCGACCGCTTCTAAATTCAATAAAGGCGCACGGTCGCGAATCACTTTCTTTAAGGTCTTACCAGCAACGTATTCCATGACAATATAATGATGATTCTTATATTCACCAACATCATAGATTTCTACGATATTTGGATGAGCTAATGTTGTGGCAGCTTGTGCTTCACGCTCAAAACGCAAGATACTAATCGCATCTGTACTTTGATCAGAGCGCAGAATCTTGATAGCAACATGACGATTTAAAATTGTATCAATAGCCAAGAATACATCAGCCATACCACCTTGACCAATATGCTGAACAACTTCATAACGGTTAGCGACTACATTCTTTTTGTTCATAGTGTGTAGCCTCCAGCAAAGTCTAATAAGATAACTGTTGTATTATCAAAACCACCAGCTTCTAAAGCCAGTTTGATTAACTTGCGTGCACGCAATGAAGGATCTTTATGTGGGTCAATAACAACGCGTAATACTGTCTTTTCAGGCACATAGCCATGCAGACCATCACTACATAAAAGAATTCCATCCATCTTCTCAATATGATGTGTAATATCACATTTTACATCTTCCCAAACACCTAAAGCATTGGTCAATACGTTACGACGTGGGAATGTTTTAGCTTCCTCAGGTGTAATCTCATGATGCATTAACATATCATTCACTAAAGTATGATCGACAGTTAACTGCTTCATCTTACCTGCATGCCACCATGCATATGCACGAGAATCCCCAATGTTTACAATAAATATACCAATATGCGTAATTAGAGCAGCACATAACGTTGTGCCCATACCTTTCAGGTCCGCATGTTGCTTACCGTAATCGAAGATTGCGGAATTACAGATTTTCACTTCACGATTGAGCCATAGTTTCACTTCTTCCGCATCTCGAAACTGTTCTGTCTCAGAGAATACACGCGAAAAATGGGCTACCGCCATTCTACTGGCAATATCCCCACCTAAATTTCCGCCAATACCATCTGCGACAATTGCGAACACTTCACCCGCTACATTTGTCGCAATGACATAACTATCTTGGTTACTTTTCCGTACCAATCCTTTGTCTGTTATTCCATAGTATTTCATGTTTAAAGTTTACCCTTTTCATGTTTTGCACGAAGCTGACCACAAGCCGCATCAATATCATCGCCATGTTTAGAACGTAAGGTAGCTTTTACACCATGTTTCATAAGCACATCATAGAAATGTAATGCAACTTTCTCGTTTGTTGAAACATACCCATTCTCATCGACTTGGTTATATGGAATCAGATTCACATATGCATTCATTCCACGAATTAAATTCGCTAGTTCAATCGCATGTGCATCTGTATCATTAACGTCATGTAATAAGATATATTCAAACGTTATACGACGATTATTACCTTCACTATATTCATGTAATGCGTCCATCAATACATCTAAAGGATACACTTGATCGATAGGCATTAATCTTCGACGTAACGCATCATTAGGCGCATGCAAAGAGATTGCTAGATTGTATTGATAATGACCCTTCGCAAAATCTTTAATACGCGGAACAATACCACAGGTACTAATTGTGATATGTCTTGCGCCAATCGCTAGACCTAAGTCACTATTGATAATTTCACAAAAACGCATCACGTTATCATAGTTATCAAATGGCTCACCTGTTCCCATGATAACGACGTTATCAACACGCTTACCAATTTTATCTAATTCCTTTTGGACAAACATAACTTGTCCAACAATCTCACCAGCAGTCAAATCACGCTGTTTCTTTAATAAACCAGACGCGCAAAAAGTACAGCCCATATTACAACCAAGCTGACTTGTTACACATAAACTTTCCCCGAAATGGAAATGCATCAACACTGTCTCAACAGAGGAGCCATCCGCTAACTGGAACAGATATTTAGTAGTTCCATCACGAGCAACCTGACGTGTAATTTCCTTAACAGGTTCCATCGAATATTCCTGTGCAAGCTCTTCTAATAGACTCGCAGGCATATCGGTCATCTCTTGGAATGAACCAACACGCTTACGATAAAGCCATTGGAATAATTGCTTTGCACGATAAGATTTTTGTCCCTTTTCGGCGAGCATATCTGTCGCCATCTTCATATTTAAATCATATATACTTTGCATAGTTAATATATTACCACAATCACACTAATTTCTCGATATGTTATCCAATGTTTCAAGCGCAAATAACCTATTGGTTACGCTTTAATTTTGCGTAATAGAAGCCATCCGCATCATCTGCCATTGGAAATAAAGTCTCTTCTTCTAACAAGATATAGTTAGAATGTTTTGCTAAAAACTTTTTGATTTGTTGTTCATTTTCTTTACGATTTAATGTACAGGTACTATAAACAAGGATTCCTCCAACACGTAAATACTCTGCACTAGCATCTAGTATGGCTTCTTGTGTACGTACAAGTTCATCGATTGATGTCGGCTCTAGATGCCACCGTATCTCTGGCTTGTGTGACAAATCTCCTAGACCTGAACATGGCGCATCAATCAAAATACGATCAAAACTTTCCTTAGAAAATGTACCAGTGATTGTTGCGTCATTCTGCTTTGTACGAACAATAGATACTCCTGTACGATTCATTAATTCATCAATTAAATGACAGCGAGCCTCATACAAATCTGTAGCGATAATCTTACCTTGATTCTTCATCAAGCAAGCAATCTGCTGTGTTTTTGTGCCTGGCGCTGCACAGGCATCTAACACCTGCATACCAGGTAAAACATCCAGCTTTCGTACTACTTTTTGTGAATGTCGATCTTGTATCAAGACCATTCCTTTAGAGAAAAGTTCTGTTCTCTGTAAAACACCTGCATAGAAGAAACAATCATCCTCTAGCATACGCACATCCGGCATCTCAGCAATCTCAGTTTTCTTACACTTCAAGGTATTCACTCTACCGTAGACAAGAGATGGTTCCTGATTATGTAAGGCAATCTCTTTCATTGTTTCAAATCCATAGTGAGCCTTCCATAACTGTAAGATCCATAGTGGATGAGAAGTTAATACCGCAAGTTCTTCGATTGTATTTCCTTCAGGCTTTCTTAGACCCTGCGCCTGCACCTTACGAAGAACAGCATTTACAAATTCTTTCTCCGATTTACCGGCAAGCTCTACTGCCTCAAAGATGACGGCATAGGAAGGAATACTATCTAAAAACAGTAACTGATATACACTCATATTGAGAAGTGCAGCCACTCTTGGTTTTACGTGCTTTGTAAATGGACGCCACTGTTCTTCTAATAGCGTTTTATTCCGTATCGTACCATACACGATTTCACTTGCTAGGCCCATCTCCTCTTTCGAGATATTTGCCTTTCTTAAAAGTAAAGACGCAAAGCCATGTTGGCGAAATACACGCTCTAATATATTTAATACTTCCGCTCTTACACTCATAGAAACTCCTTAATTCACATAGACTTTATCAAACGACTTCTAATATAGCAATAGAAAAAGAGAACTAAAAAAGTTCTCAATGTATATTAAAAATAGAAGTTTTAACTTATTTCAGCTTTTAATAATATTATTTCCTTACTTTAATAATGTAATGATTCCCGAGCAAAATGAAATACGCTCATATTGTAGATTTGGAAATTCATTTTTCAAATCAGAAACAACACAATAAAATTCATCATCATCCCATTTATCTAATAGTTCTTCTCTACATTTTTCTAATTGTTCCTGAGTTTCAAACATAACATCTCCAATTAGAATCATTCCATCTTTGTCTAAAAGAGTTAATAATTCATGAAGAAATTTCACTTTTTCATCCTCTTTAAGATGATGTATAGAATACGTTGCAACAATAAAATCATATGAACGTTGTTTCAATTGCTTAACAATACCTTTTGTAAAGTCACCCTGATACAAATTAGCATTTGGCATTTTATTAGATGCAAGTTCAATCATCTTCGAAGAAAAATCTTGGCCATAAACATCACATCCATACTGATAAAACTTCTGCGTTAATGTACCTGTTCCAAATCCTATATCAAGAACAGTTGCGTTTGATTTGGATATAACTATGTCATAGATTTTATTAACAATTTCGTTATACCCCACAAAAGGATATGTGCTGTCTTCACTTGATAATTTGACTGAAGTATCATATTCTTCTGCCCACACATCAAAGCCTTTATTGTCCAACATGAGAATTCTCCTACGCAAAAGTTAAACTATTATTTATCCTAATTATACGATTTCTAATGTAAATTAGTAGATACTTTATATAAGTAATGATAGAAAAAAGATGCTAATTCAGCATCTTCATTTCCAACCTTATTTGGATTCTGTTGTTTCCTTAACGTAAGAACCTTCATGGTGTGGGCGAACGTATTCACCTGCAGCATTCTTTACGAGTGTAGGTACATTTAACTTATAATGTGTTCTTCTCTTGTTCTTTCTCGTCTTGGAATTTCTTCTCTGTTGTACAGCCATTGTCTAGCACCTCCTACTATTCATTTTTGAATTGCTTCAGTCCTGCCAGACGCGGATCCAATTGATCTTTCCGGCTTTCCTGATACTCAGCTTCTGTAAATATCTGCCAGCCATCGCCATGCGGATATTCACCCTCTACTGCTTCAGTCACTTGAAGTGGTACCTCCAACAGGATAGCATCTATCACTGCAGGCATCAGATCAACGACTTCACTGGTAACGAGGCGTACGCCATCTTCATCAGTTTCTTCAAAGACATATGTTTCTTGACTTTCGACATCTAAAGGAACTTCAATCGGTTCATTTGTGATAGCATCAGGACAAATCATTGTACCTGTAATATGCATATCTACATAGAAGCGATCATCCTCATCGTCGATATAACCGTGACCTTCAACATGAACATCTTCAACAGATAAGATTCCGCTGTCATTTTTCAGTTCATCGGCATCGATTACTACATCTTCGTCAAAATCTACATTCTGCAAATCACGCAGCAACTCTGTTTTTGTCCACTTCACGGCAGTCTCCTCGCTCGTTAACGCTTATAAATTATAACAAACCGCACTTCAAAGTCAATCAAATATCCCCCGAAAAACGCTTCCAAAAGCGAAAAAATGATGGAAGATACCCTCATAACCTTTTCTTTCAGAAAATATTTGTTTCAATTTTTATTGATGATGGCAAATAAATTTAATAATCTCTTCGATTACAAGATGATTCTCCTTCTCATTGAGAATCTCATGACGCATTTTCGGGAATGTGATATTTTCGATATTTGCATATCCATTCTTCTGTAATGTAGATATACTATCGACTAATCCTAGCGTTCCTCCAGTACATGGATCATCTTCCCCGCTGATAAATAGAATTGGTAAGGATGTGTTCTTCGCTGCAAATGGATGATGTAAGCGCGATACCATCGTAAATAAGTCACGGTTACCCGCATCTGTAAATGGCACTCCACATAATTCATCCTTTAGAAATTCCTGTACATTTTCTTCGTTATAGGACAACCAATCAACTGGTGTCTTTGCATTTTTGACAGCCTTACTAAAGGCTCCAACACTAAGTGCAGTTAACAGTTTTGTCTTAGCCTTAGGCCCTTTCATCTTGACTAGTAACTGTGCAAGTTTCTTACCAAAGCCAGCTGCTGGTTGATAATTTGGTGCACCACAAAGAATCACACCTGAAAATTTATCATTACGCTCTAGGTATAAGCGTACGATGATAGAACCCATAGAATGTCCAAATAAGAAATGTGGAACATCTGGGTATTCTGTATGTAACTTCTTAACCATCGTATCTACTGATTGAATTAATACTTCATCTCCATTTTGATCTGCGAAGTATCCTAGTTCATCTTTAAATGCATCCCCATGACCTGGCAAGTCATAAATTAGTACTGCTATACCCTGCTTAGATAACTCTCTTGCAAAGGAAATATAACGGGCATGATGTTCTTGCATACCATGTACACAAACAAGTGTTGCCTTCACTTCTGTTTCAGGTTTAATGATTTTATAAATTAACTCTGTCATAAAGAAATATCCTTTCTTGTTTGATTGATTTCATTGTATCATATCAACTGTAAAGGAATTTTGAGAAATGAAAGTATGTGGAATCATAGCGGAGTATAATCCATTCCATAATGGACATCGCTATCAAATCGAACAAGCAAGAAAACTGAGTGGTTGTGATATGGTTATCGCTGTTATGTCTGGTAATTTTGTACAGCGTGGAGAACCTGCAATTATCGATAAATGGAAACGTGCCAAGGCAGCCATTGAAAATGGTGTAGACTTAGTGATCGAATTACCTTATTTCTACGCAACCCAAAGTGCTTCTAAGTTTGCGTATGGTGCAGTGGAACTTTTAAAGATTGCAAAAGTTGACTATATCTCCTTTGGTAGTGAGTGTGCGAATTTAGAAAACCTACAAGAGATTGCGGATACTTCTCTTAATCCTGATAACTTAAGAGAAAGCATGCAGACAGGGATATCCTTCCCACGTGCATATAGTCTTTTAACAGGTTCTATGGAACCAAATGATATCTTAGCTGTTTCTTATTTAAAGCATCTAAAAAACTCTAATATTCAGCCAATCGTTGTACAACGCACAAGTGGTTATCTAAGTCCAGAGATATCTGAAAACGCGAGTGCCCTTGCAATTCGTAAAGCACTCAAAAATAACGAGAGTCTAGCAAACTCGACACCGATGGAAGAAACACTCAAAGAAAGTACACTGGTCTATCCTGAACAGTTCTATCCTTACTTGCGAACATACTTATTAACTTCTTCTCGCAAGCAATTAGAAGATATGTTCTTATTTAACGAAGGAATCGAAAATCACCTACGTAAATGCGCTGCAGATAATGATACATATGAAGACTTCTTAAGGGATGCGACTACATACCGTTATACTAGTAACCGTATTCGCCGCAGTATCTTACAAGCGATGGTACAGTTAACAAAATACGAAGCACAACGCCTACCAGCACTTGACCACTTACGCATCCTTGCCTTCAATGATACTGGCAAGAAATGGCTTCATGACATGCGCAAGGAAGATATGCGTATCTGTAGTAAATTTGCGGATGTACCATTCCCATGGAGAACATTGGAATATCGTAGTACCCTACTCTATACCAGTGTATTACCAAGTGAAGAAAGAAAACGTCTATTAAAATTAGAAATCAGTGGTGCTCACTATATCTCTTCAGAACATTAGATATGTCTAATGTTCTTTTCATTTGAAAAGAAGGCACCAAAGTGCCTTCTAAAAGATTCACTAAATATTTTCGATTCGTAATTCTTCAATCACATTATTTCTGCGTATCTTTCTTGTTGTATACAACATGGTAATAAACACAACCACAAATACCATAGCGATTGCAAGTAGTACACTAACATAAGGAATGAAGTAATCAACTTGTACCATTTGATTAATCACATGATGGATAAAGAATGAAATAATAAACGATATTGGAAGACCAATTGCTAAGCTTCTACCTCCATAAATCAAACACTCATAATTCAGCATTCTTTGGAAGCCCTTTTCAGACATACCAACCGATCGTAACATCGCAAACTCTTTCCGTCGAAGAATGATGTTTGTCGAAATGGTATTAAATACATTCGCAATCGATATAACTCCAATTAGAAGAATAAATCCATAGGAGAATACATTTATCACTAAGATAAACATGCGGTTATTTTGACGTTCACGGTCAAAGTCATAGATTCCATCTGCACTCCAACCATTGTCTTTCTTAATCTTTTCAAGTTGTTGAGCAACGATTGCGTGATTATCTGTTTGTATACCAATCTCTGGATTAGATAATCGTTTGATATAGTTTGTATCTGTATTTGTAAATAGTGTCGTTGTCATACTTCTTGGATAGATTAACTGCATTGTATTACGACTTAATGTGAACAGATTCTCTTCAATTTGTGCTCCTGCCACAAGTGGAATATCAATATCAATTTCTTCAACTGGATAGAGTTTTGCTTTCCGTATATCTAAGTTATTATAGCCTCCCATTTCTTCAATGTACTCTATCGGATAGAAGAGATAATACTGCTTACCATCTTTAATATATGGTTCATGTAAACTTGTATACCCTTCTATTTCTTTATATTCGCGAACAAACATTGGTACGTTATTTGCGGTAGTATCTATCACCGAAACATCACGTGTAATAGCTTTGTTTTCTCTGATAAATTGTTGAATAACATGATTGTAAAGTAGACCCTTTGGACTAGTTTTATCAAAGTAACTTGAGGAATCTATCTTGTTTTGTTTACACAAATTCTGAAATGTATCATCATCCACAAAGATTAGTTCAACATTGACACCGACTGCATCTTTAATACGACGCAAATACTGTTGGTTCTCTGCCGTCCAGTATTCTGACGCAATATAATTACGCTGAATATAGACTTCATCGAAGATTTTCTGGGTTATAGCGATATTTTGAATTTCTGATATGTCCTTAATCATATTAAAACGCTGGGAGACATCTTCTTGTTCATCAGTGTATACATTGTACATGACATTCATCTTATGATCATTACTACTCTGTATCAGTAACATTCTATTTACATACTGTGTTAATGATGCGGCAGAGATAAATAGGATGACACTTAACGCTAATGAAAGAATTGTTGAACGATATTTACGTTTATTCCGTTTAAAATTCTTCGTGGCCATCACTCCAGCAAACCCAAATAATTTCTGGGTGAGTTTTGTAGTTTTTACTTCATTAGGCTTAATGATAATTTCATCACTTTGACGAATTGCCTCTATCGCAGATTTATGAATTGCTTTATATGCTGGAATATATGCCGCAACAATCGTCGTCACTAGGCATATCAAAACTGCGATAAGAATTGGTAATGGACTAATCACTAAACGTAATCCTATGCCAACTTTATTTGCGATATTCACGATAAAGTTATTTTGGACCCAGGCAAGTGTGGCACCAATTCCAACGCATCCAACAATGACGCCCAAAACAATACCGATGATTGCGAGTAGAAATGCTTCAAAGAGAACCATGCGACGAATCTGACGATTGGAAGCACCAATGGACCGCATAATTCCAAACTGACGAATACGTTCACTGATAGAAATGGAGAATGAATTATAAATTAGTGAGATAGAACCATACGCAATGAGTAGTATAAGTACTGTTGTTAAACCAATGAGTACCGAGCGTTCCCCACTTGCTTTAAATGCACCATAAAAACGTAATAAATCTGAATGTGGAACATAGGAATCTGAAATTGTTTGACGCATTAAGAATTCCTGCATTTTACTTGGTGACTGAATTGTTAAGAATAGTTTCTGACTATCTGTATGAAAACCATTTGTAATGCATGTATAGCCAGGACAAGAAAACTCTTCAATCTCAAATGGTAGACGCTCCATAATACCAACAATCGTAAAAGTATGTTTGGTTGTATTCTTTAAACTCTCATTTTCCTGGTATGGTGTATTTTCAGAAAGTTGTTCTTTCTCTATGAAACGTTGTCCTGTTTCTAGAGTAATCGTATCACCTACTTGATACTTCTCTTTTGCATTTGCGATAAAGTTTTCTGGCAATAGAATTTCATCTTGCTTTTCAGGCATACGACCTGAAATTAAATTGATTGGGAATAATGTATGTTCTGTATCCCCTAAAGATTGTACAAGAAGATATGGTTTACCCTCATTCTCATTAGCAACTTCTGCCCAACCAAGCGTATATACATTTTCGTATTTTTCAATCTGCTTGTTTGTCTTTGCTTCTTGCAATCCTTCTTCATTTACATCATTCATGATGACTTGCCACTCACCTGTTACGGTAATCTCACGATTCTTTAAGAACTGATATCCACTGTATGCACCCTCAATGACGGCTGTAAATAAAGCCATGGACACAATAATACCTATTAAAGTCACAATCGTTCTGGTCTTATTCTTGGAAAGATAGCGCTGTGTCAGTTTTGTAAATATACTCATGATTACACCTCACGGATTCTTTCGTCTCTTGTAATCTTTCCATCTTCGATCGAGATAATACGATCTGCTTGTAAGGCAATACTTTCATCGTGTGTAATGATGATCATTGTCTGTTGATATTTTTTATTTGATAACTTTAGTAGTTCTACAATTTCTTGGCTATTTTTACTATCAAGATTACCAGTTGGTTCATCCGCAAGTACAATTGCTGGAGCGTTCATAAGCGCTCTACCGATGGATACACGTTGTTGTTGACCACCAGAAAGTTGGTTTGGTAGATTTGAACGTCTTTCTTGTAGACCTAATACATTTAATAATTCTATAAGACGTTCTTGATTCACTTCCTTTCCATCCATTAATACAGGAAGTGTGATATTTTCTTCTGCACTTAGCACAGGAATCAAATTATAAAATTGGTAAATTAAACCAACTTTTCTACGGCGAAATACAGCTAATTGTTCTTCATTTTGTGCATAGACATCCTGTCCACCTACAAATACTTTCCCGCGTGTTGGTTTATCAACGCCTCCTAACATATGCAATAGTGTTGATTTACCTGATCCTGATGGTCCAATAATTGCCACAAACTCACCTTGTTCAATAGTAAACGAAACATTATCTAGAGCTTTTACTTCATTTTCCCCTTTTCCATAGATTTTTGTTAAATGTTCAATGCGTAAGACTTCCATATCAAAGCCCTCCCTATACTTACAGTATAAAAAGCAAATGTGACACAATGATGACATTTTGTAAGATAAAAAATCCTGTTTTCACAGGATCAAATAATTTGTTTATAAAAACGTACGGTAAAGCAAGCACCACCATCTGGATGATTCTTAACACTGATGGTTCCGTTTTGAGCAGTGATAATCATGCGGGCAAATGCTAGACCAATTCCTACACTTTCCGGCTTTGCGTTTTTACCCTTATAGAAACGTTCAAACATGTATGGGATATCTTCTTGCGGAATACCTTCTCCATTATCTTGTACAATCACTTCTGTATATAATGGATTTTCACTGACAATCAGTTGAATTGTACCGCCATCTGGAGTATGTTCCATTGCATTTTTGATAAGATTACTGAACGCTTCCATTGTCCATTGTTCATCAACGAACATCTTTTCATCTGAACAGTTAAGAATACACTTCTGTTCTTTTAGTTCCATAGGAATTGCGAATGGTTCCATTGCCTTAGTTAAGATATCTTTTGCATGTAATTCTTGTCGATGGAAGATAGCAGTCTTCGCATCGATTTTAGACATCTTCAACAATGTTTCAATTAACCACTGTAATTTCTCTAACTGTTTCTTAATATCTCGACGATAATAGAGTGCTTTCTCATTAGAAAGATGCTCATCATTTAAAACGGTTAACGATAAGTTAATCGAGGTAAGTGGTGTTCTCATCTGATGAAAGATATCCGCAATTGCGTTAGTTAATCGTACTTTATCTTTTTGTAGTAGTTCGGTTTGTTCGTTGAGTTTGATCACCATCTTGGAAATTTCATCACTGAGGATGGATAACTCTCCTTCATATTGATCATCAATTTGAATTGCATTACCATGAAGCACTTTATCTAGCGAAAAACTTAACTGAGCGATTTGTTGATAACGCTTGATAGAGAAATAATAATGTACACCTACAAGTACAAGCGCCAATAATAGAAATAGGAATGCATATCCACCAATCAGTGGATATGTGACAAGTGTGCATATAACTCCAATCACGAAAGATAAGAGTATTTCACGAAGAACATCTTGATTACGTAAATACTTCATATTAGTCCATCCTGTAGCCTAACCCACGAACCGTTTTGATAATCTTTGGATTGGTTGGATCATCTTCAATCTTCTCACGCAAGCGTTTGATATATACCGTTATCGTATTATCATTGACGAAATCCCCTGCAATATTCCAAATCTCATCGAGAAGTTGGTCTCTTGTAAGTAACTTGCCACGATGATCAATAAAAAGTGTAAGTAGCTTGTATTCAAGTGCAGATAAATTAATTTCTTTATCTTTCTTCTTGATAATTGCCTTTTCAGTATCAACTTGTATGTCATCCAAAAGGATGATCGTCTGATGCCCTGCATGACGTCTTAAGACATTCTTGATACGAGAGAGTAGTTCTTTTGGACGGAACGGTTTGGTGATATAGTCATCTGCACCAACATTCAATCCTCTTACAACTGTCTCTTCATCTGAGGACGCACTTAAAAAGATGACTGGTAATTGAATCTTTTGGGCAATATTACATACTGCAAAGCCATCACCATCTTTTAAAGAAACATCTAATAACAATAATTGGTATTGTTTTGTCTTTAATAGTTCTTCCGCTTCTTTTTGTCCACTTGCATGATCTGAAGTAAAACCTTCTAGATTCAGATATTCCTGTAAGGAATGAACAATTGCGAAATCATCTTCCACAAGTAATATTCTCGTCATAACGCTTCCTCTTTATCCATAGTAGCACAAGCCTATCAAAAGAAAAACTCTTCCATACTAGGAAGAGTATTCATGCATGTTATTCGTTAATGATAGCGTTATGATAAATCTTATTTACATCATCTGCTTCATTGAGCATATCCACTAACTTGTGGAACGCTTCAATATCTTCAGGATCTGTAAGAGTTACATATTCATTTGGTAACATTGTTGTTTCACATGTTTCAAACTCAATGTTTGGTAACAATTTTTCAATAGCTTCCTGTGCCTTACCGAAATCAGTAAATGCTGTCTTAACAGTCATGATACCATCTTCAATTGTAAGATCAGTCACATCAACTTCAGCCTCTAATAACGCTTCAAGCATTGCATCTTCATCCGCATATTCAAATACGAATAGACCAACTGCTTCATAGTTATAAGATACACCACCAGCATTAACCATCTTCGCTGACTTGCACTTATTGAAAGCTGTCTTTACTTCTGTCATAGAACGATTTGTATTATCTGTTAAGCAATCTACGATTAATGTAGAGTTACCAGGTCCAAATCCTTCATAACGTGCTTCTGTATAGTTTTCGTCTGTTCCACCCTTCGCTTTGTCGATTGCTCTTTTAATAACATCGGCAGGTACTTGGTTGGATTTTGCTTCAGCAATCTTTCTCTTTAAAGAAAGATTCATATCTGGATCAGGAACACCACTCTTGGCAGCGATATATAATTCCTTTCCAAAACGTGAATATAACTTTGATTTAATTGCAGCAGTCTTTGCCATTGAGGCTGCACGGACTTCATGCGCTCTTCCCATATTCAATACCTTCTTTCATAAAAATAGCCGTTGATATTATACCAAAAATACACTCCATTGTGAAGAAAAAACCGCTGAAGTATAACCATATCCCTCATCCCTGTACGCTGTTTGTGATATGATATTTACGTTGGGAGTTAATATAGATGTCGATATATGTAATGAGTGATATACATGGTTGTTATGATGAATTTATGCAGATGCTAGATCTCATATCTTTTAGTGACTACGATGAACTATGGATTGTTGGTGATGTATGTGACCGTGGTCCTAAGAATATGGAATTGCTACAAAAGATTATCTCTAGCAAGAATATGCATATCATTATGGGTAATCATGACGCATGGTTATTAAAGTATTCTCAATACATGATAGATTGTAAACGAGACTTCCGTGCACAACGTGCAGATGATGATTTCCTAAGATGGACTTTACGAAATGGAGGACTCATTACATCTGATCAATTCATGGATTTAGATTATCATGAGTGCTATGACATTAAACTCTACCTCGAAAACTGTCCATACTATAAAGAGTTAACTGTTCATGGCAAGAAGTTCTTGCTTATCCACGCTGGTTTAAGCGAAGAATATATGAAACCTTCAACACTCATTGCGTCTGTTCCACACGATATCCTCATTTGGGAAAAGATAGGATTAGATGCGAACCCTTTCAACGATACAACAATGATCGTAGGTCACACACCTACCTTCCGTTATGGTGATGAATATCGCGGAAAGATTGCTGTTGGTAAGAATAAACAAATCTATCACATCGACTGTGGATGTGTATTTGGTAAGTCTTTAGGCTGTCTTCGTCTAGATGACTTACACGAATTCTATGTACCTAGTTTACAACCAGATAGAACTTAAAAACCTTCATAATATTCAACAAGGAGCCAATAAGTAGCTCCTTGTTTATATACTTAATATGTGTTGCCTGTCTCGATAGCAACTCTTCCAACAGCAATAGCAACTCTATCTGCTACTTCTTTACATAAAGCAGATGGAATAATGTAGTCTTTCGTAAGTTCTTCTTCACTTACCATATCAGCAATTGCGTAAGCTGCAGCAATCTTCATTTCTTTACTTATCACCTTTGCTCGTACAGCTAGTGCACCTTTAAACATCCCTGGAAATACTAGGACATTATTAATCTGGTTTGCATAATCTGAGCGTCCTGTTCCAATGACAGCAGCTCCTGCCTCAGCTGCTTCTAAAGGCAATATTTCTGGCTCAGGATTTGCCATTGCAAATACGATTCCATTGTTCATAGATGCTACCATTGCTTTTGATATAACTCTAGGTCTTGATACACCAATTACAACATCTGCACCCTTCATTGCATCTTGTAGTAAGCCATGTAAACAACTAGGGTTAGTTCTTTTTGCAATTTCATTATGTGCATAATTTTGGTATTCTACATCACAAGACAAAATTCCCTCTTTATCACACATAATGATTTCACCAAAACTCATATCACTTAATAGATTTGCGATTGCAATACCTGCAGCACCTGCTCCATTGATAACAATTCTCAAATTACCCATTGTTTTATTTGTTACTTTAATTGCATTCAGCAGAGCGGCTGCTACAACAATAGCTGTTCCATGTTGATCATCGTGGAAAACCGGAATATCACACACTTCTGATAATCTCTTTTCAATTTCAAAACACCGTGGTGCTGCTATATCTTCTAAATTAATCCCACCAAAACTCTTTGAAATTAATTTAATTGTATTGATGATTTCATTCGTATCCTTTGTATCAATACAAATAGGAAAAGCGTCGACATCCCCAAATTCCTTAAACAAAGCACATTTCCCTTCCATCACAGGCATTGCTGCAGAAGGACCTATATCTCCTAATCCTAGTACAGCTGTACCATCAGTAATCACAGCGACTAAATTACCACGGCTAGTTAGAGTAAATGACTTTTTATAATCGTTATAGATTTCTTTGCATGGTTGAGCTACACCAGGTGTATACATTAAAGATAAATCTTCTCTAGATTCAATTTTTTGTTTTACTTCGACTGATATTTTTCCATGAAGTTTCTCATGTAATTTCAATGAATCATCATAGACTGTCATATACTTTTCCTCTCTCTTCTCTAGTTAATATATATAAAATTAGTGTATATCTTCTCGCAATCTTAATGAGAGTATAAACGCAATAATAAATGAAATGGTCGCAATAAAAAATGGTGCCTTAACATTGAATTCAAAAGCAATACCAGATATATATGCACCAATAATCATTGCACATGATCTAGCAGCGTTTTGCATACTTATAATCTCTGTTTTACTTTCATTTTTATTATATGAAACACAAATTGATTGCAAGATTGGTAAGTGCATTGTTTCAAGGCTCATAATAACAATACCAGATATTATAAAACCTAAATCAAATCTAAAATTTAATAATAATACGCAGTACATTGTTGCAACTATTGCCAAATAAACTTTAAAGTATTTCTCTTTCTGAGAAGACTTTAATAATCGTATTGTTACAAATAAATTTAAAAGTAATGCAATCAATCCCACTACACCTTTAGTAATACCATTTATAACTGGTTTTACTTTCAGGATATTAATAAGATAAAACGCATATGTCTGTGTCAACGAGGTAGAAGATACCCAAACCAAGAAAGTCAAAGCCAATGCTATATATTGTCCATGAGTTATTATTGTTTTTGATTTGATTGATTCTTGTGAAGAAGTAATTTTGTTTTTCTCCATGATGAAGAAGAAAGAGATTCCACAAACAAGTAGAACAATAACTTGAGTGTATAGAGGAATATATATATTTGTATTACCTATCAATCCACCCAAAAAATATCCGAGTGTTCCACCAAAACTAAATGCTGTTGCCACCTTTGTAATAATAGAAGAACACTCTTCCTTTGAAACATATTGAATCATATAAAACGGAATACCAATTAATAACCCTGACACAAATGCACCAGCAAGAAATCTAGCTAACAGAAGACTTGCAGTTGTATGAGCATTAATAAATAAAATCTGTGCAATTGCGTAACTAATACAGCACAGTAACACAATGAATTTAGCATAGTATTTTCGATATAAATTTGACCATAAATATGAAAAAGCAAAGTTAGCAAATGACATCATTGAAAATGCATAGCCAAATACTTTGCTTCCAAATCCATGCATATTAAATAGAGTGGGTGTTACAGGATGTGCTAGATTTGCTGCTATTCCACATAAACCATAGACCAAAATCATAGCAAGTATTTTCTTTTGATTCATTTTATCCTCCTGCAACATATTACTAGAAGCATATAACTTTAATTTTTAATATAAAATACTCCTGCTTCTTTTTCCGATAATATGTCATCTTTCAGCATTTTAAATTGTCTGCCTCTAAGATTTGTAACAATTACCATAGACGTCATATCAACTTGATGGTCTTCAAAAAACTTGTGATCTACAGATAACAGCAATTGCCCTTTCTGGACTTTATCATTCAATTTTATATGTTCAATAAAACCTTCGCCATTAAAGCGAATAGTATCTAGACCAATATGCAACAAATACTCATTACGATCAGTCGCTTTAATCCCAATCGCATGTTTAGTTGGAAATAAAGCAATTATCTCACCATCAACAGGACAATATACATTACCTTCTTTAAATGCAACTGCATATCCATCCCCTATTGTTTTCTGTGAAAAAACGGGATCATTTACATTTTCTAACGGAATAATTTTCCCACCAAAAGGTGCAATAAAATCAACTGGTTTAGGTTTAAAAAATTGAAACATTATTTACATTTCCTTCCCATACAATATGTTGCATATAAATTATAATCTTTATCAATAACTAAGATATCTGCATCTTTACCTACTTCAAGTGAGCCTTTACGATCATAGACATTTAAATATTTAGCACTATTTTCAGAAGTCATTTTAATCATTTCATGAACGCTCGGATGAATATTCTTGTTTAGATTCTGTATTGAATAAATATAACCCAGTTCTAAATGTTTAATTTCATCATAATTTGTTCGGTCATATACAATTTCACTTCCATCATCATTCCTTACTATAAACTTATTTCCATCAGGAATGAAAGTTTGCTTACGGATATAGTGATAGCGTTCTTTATCCGTCTGTGCAACACCAATATCATCCGTAGTCATAATAATTCTATTTGGACCCTTAAGTTTATATGCGATTGCAAATGCTTCAGGTTTTACTGTCATGCCTGTCTGCTTAGCAAATTCACAATATAAGTCATCATAATATAAAGCTGTACCAGCAACGCCTAACTCTCGATGATGGAATCCACTCATCCCACTAAACATATGTGTAACTCCACCAATACCATATTGCTTTAATTCTGTAATATCCGCAAAAGTAGCAGATGAATGTCCTACGCTAATTTGAATTCCATTTTTATGGCAATACTGAATAACTTCCTTTGAGCCAGGTAATTCTACTGCCATCGTCATTAGTTTGATTGTCCCATCTTTTACCTGTGCATCAACAAATCTTTGCATAATTTCTACAGATGGATCTTTAAAACAATCTTCATTCATCATTCCTTTATTTTTCTTACTAACAAATGGACCTTCTAAGTGGACACCTAAAAGAGTTGCCCCAAAAGTATTGTCTTCATTCATGATATCTCCACATAATTGAATTCCATGAACGATATCATCAATTGGCTCTGCACCAGAAGTTGCTAAGAAACTAGTAACTCCAACATCCGGAAGATGTTTCTGCATTTCATAGATACTATCCTTCGTTTTTTGACTTGTAAAACTTCCTGTTCCCCAACCATGAAGATGTTGATCAATGAAACCAGGAATTAATAAATAATCACTATAGTCTTCAAATGGAACTCCATCTTCAATCTGATTAACTAAGTCCTTAATTATGCCATCTTCAATAAACAGATATCCTGATTTTTTTACTTGGTTAGGAAGATATATATTTTTAGAATATAAATACATTTTAAAACCTCCATGACTACATGCATCTATTATCAATGCATGTAGAACGCTAATATAGCGTTCTACATACTTTTTATTTTAGCTTTTCATCTACTGCATTTCTTACAAACTCAACAAGTGGCCCATATACAATATGAATGTGTGTCGAAGTTGGGAAGAATACTCCAGAACAACCAGATTGTTTCAGCAGTTCATTATTAATCTTAGTCTTATCCTTAAAATCAACTCTAAGTCTTGTTATACAGTTCTCTACATTAACAATATTATCTTTGCCACCTAGACCTTCAACAACTAGAGCTGCGATTTCATCAAATCTCTTTTCTCTAATTAATATATTATCATTAGAAGCCTCTTCTTCTCTGCCTGGTGTAGGAACATTAAACTTCACAATATACCATTTAAATAGGTGGTAAATAACAAAGGCTTCAATCAAACCAACTATCACAATATTAATCCAGTTAGAATTCTTATACATTACACCAAAGATTACAAAGTCGAAAATTGTTCCTCTTATATAACCCACAGCTGTATTCATAAAGTATAAAGCAATACCACCAATTGCACCAATAATTGCGTACATGATATATAGGACTGGAGCAATAAATAAGAATGTAAATTCAAGCGGTTCAGTAACATTTCCTAAGAATGCTGTTATGACACTCGTTAGGATCAAGCCCTTTGCCAATGCCTTATTTTCATTATGTGCTGTTCGATACATTGCAAGGCCTATTGCTGGGAATACAAATAATGTTCTTACCATCTGATTTTGTGCACCAAAACGTGTAAGTGCAGGCATTAGTGACCAATATTCACTATCAGGACCTAATTTGAATAAAATCTCATTCATAGCATCTAAGTAGCCAATATATTGTGTTCCATTAATTGTATAAACACCACCTGCTTCTGTAAATCGCAACATAGCATTCCATACATGATGTAGTCCAAATGGAATCAACATTCGGTTTACAGTACCGTTTAATATTTGTCCCAAAATTGGACTTAATAACAATCCTGAAAGACTGCTGAAGAATGCAATTAGATATGTCCAGAAAAATGGAATAATCAAACCAAAGATTACACAAACGAACATCGAAATTAATGGTACTGATTTTCTTCCAGCAAAGAATGCAAATGCAATTGGAAGTTGTAAATTATAGAATTTATCAGTTGCCCATGATGCAACAAGACCTGCAATAATACCTCCAAATACATTTACATTTACCGTTTGAATTCCAAGTACAGTAGCTTGACCACCTACAGCAATATTGCCTTCTGTAATTAGTTTTCCTGTATTTGTTAGCCAAACATGCATAACAATAATTAGTGTTAAATATGCAAGAACAGAAGAGAATACAGCAATACCTTTATCCTTCTTTGACATACCATAAGCAACACCCATTGCAAAAAGTAATGGTAAGTTGCCGAAGATAACATCGCTAACTTTTCGAATTCCTAAGAATAAACCATTTACAATTGGATTTCCTAAAAATGGTAGTAACTTAATCATGTACGCTTGTGAAAACGCACCTGAAACACCCAATAGTAGACCTATTGGTGCCATTACTCCTATTGGCAGAAGTAATGATCTTCCAAATCTTTGTATACTTTCACTATACTTCTTCATCTTCACTCCTCCTCATTATTTTGTGAATTGAATTATTTTTCATGCTGCAAAGTCCAATAATCTTTATTTGCCTCCTCCAAATCTTTTAGAACTTTGCTTGCAAGTTGTGGATCAATTACTGTTCTATTTAAGGTCAAAGCTTTCAATGCCTTTGTGTAGTCATGTTCTAAACAAGCTTCAACCGTTAATTTTTCATACGCATGTTGATTCTCAATTAAACCCTTGTAGAAAGTAGATACTTCTCCATATGGTTCTACTATCAATCCATTTGCTCCGAGTCTTCCCGATAGCTCTACCATCGCATCTTCAGATATATTTGGTATTAATCCCTGATTTCTTGTAATTAAAACAAACTCATCTTTCAAATCAGCTAAAATTGAAAGAGCAACTTCTATCATTAAGTTCCCAAATACAGATCCTTTAAGTAATGGTACAGTATCCTCTGTAAATTCATTTTCAGCACGTGTACATAGCTCAAATATCTCTTTCTCTCTACTATCTCTTGCTTCATCACTTCTCGTATAAAGAGGATTGCTCTCTTCAACAATTTCTTGTGGGAAGAAATAATATTGTAGATAGGTATTAGGTAAATACTCAGGAAAGAAAGTTAGATATTTATTTACTCTCTTGTATGTTTCTAACCAGGACTGGGAGCGCTGCTCAGCATTATATGGTTTAAATTCATGATTTTTAAAATATTCTTTTAGTTCTTCAAAGTAATGAATACCATTTATATCATAAATATCTGTAAACCAACCAAAATGATTTAGTCCAAAATATTTGCATCGTAAATCAGCCTGATTTTTATTTAAAATCTTCGCAAAAGACCTCATCATTGAATATGGTTGATCACATAAATTTAAAATCCTTTTATCATTTGGAAAAACTTTATCTAAGGCTAATGCAACAATAGCTGCAGGATTTGTATAATTCAATATCCAAGTATTTTTATTTACTTTCCGAATATCATTTACCATTTCAATCATTGCAGGAATTGAGCGCATTCCATAAGCAAAGCCCCCTGGGCCACAAGTTTCTTGTCCAACTAACCCATACTTTAATGGTATTTTTTCATCCTTACTGCGCATCTCAGAATTACCTGCACGCATTTGAACGAGAACTGCATCACAATCACTGTATGCAAGTGTTTTATTATTTGTGAATACAAATTCCAATTCTGGCATTTCCTTTTTAAGTACCAGTGAAATGTATGCTTGCATCTTTCCCATTCGTTCAAGGTTAATATCATAGAAAATTATTTTTTGAATTGGGAACTTATTTTTATAATCTACAATAGATCCGATTAGGGCAGGTGTTCTGGAACTACCCGCACCTACGATAGTAATATTATATTTTTTCATACGAATCCTACCTCTTCTAATTTCATTATAATAAGTAGTGAATCATTCTATTTATATAAATATCTGAACTATAACAAAAAAACTTACTTAGGTAAGCAAAAGTTACATAGGTAAGTTTTTCATACAATTCAATAATTGTTCAATCACAATAAAAACACCAATACGTGTCTTATCATCATTTTTCAATGTATCCACCGAATCACTTGCGGCAAATAAATTAATGTCAGCCAATTTAGATAAACTGTTATTTGTAAATGATGTAATAGAAATAATTTTGGCTTGTCGCGATTGAATAATTTTTGCAGTCTCTAATATTTTTGCTGTTTCTCCCGATAAAGATATCAAGATAAATAACTCTTTCTTATCTACTTTATGAGCAGCAATTGTCAACAAATTATAGTCATCAATCAAAACGCATTTTACCCCTGCAATAACTAATAAACGGTTTAAATATAATGCACAAGTTTTTGAAGTTCCTCTTGCAGCCACATAAACAGTAGTTGCATTTTTTATATATTTAGCTGCTAAATGTAATAACTTCAGATTTAATAATCCTTCACTCATTTTGACGATTGATAAAATATCTAGTTCAGAGCTTTGCTTTTTATCACTTTCAACCAAACTCCTTAGATAGTACTTGACATCAGCATAACCAGAAAAACCCAAACGTTTTGCCATATTTATTACAACCGTTTTAGAAGTAAAAGTTTTCTCTGCCAACTCATTAATGTGCATGCATATAACTTTATCACGATTTTCAACTATAAAATTACACACTCGTTTTTCAGCAGTTGTTAGTAAATCAAAATGTTCAATTATTTTATCCATTCATTTAATTAAATCAACTTAAATACAATTGACTCGCTCCCACTCTATTCTTGATTTTAGTATAGCATGCATTCATAAGTATCCAAAGATATAAAAACGCTGCATAAGTTTAGCTTATACAGCGTTATATATTAGACTACTTTGAAATTGTATTCTTAATTAACTCTACAACTTCTGCTTCTGTAGAAGAAGCGACTGCCTTTTCAGCTAGTTCCTTCATCTCTGCATAGCTTAATGAGTTGATAATCTTACGTGCTGGTAAGATAGATGTTGCGCTCATTGAGAACTCATCTAACCCTAAACCAAGTAAGATTGGTGCAGCCAACTCATCGCCAGCCATTTCACCACACATACCACACCACTTGCCTTCTTTGTGTGCACCATCGATAGCCATCTTAATTAAACGTAATACAGATGGGTTTAATGGCTGATAGAGATAAGATACTGGTTGACTCATACGGTCTGCAGCCATAGAGTACTGGATTAAGTCGTTTGTTCCGATAGAGAAGAAGTCTGCTTCCTTCGCTAACTGATCAGCAAGTACTGCAGCTGCAGGAATTTCAATCATGATACCTACTTGTACATCACCAACAGTTACACCTTCAGCAATTAACTTCGCACGTTCTTCATCATAAACAGCTTTCGCTTCACGGAATTCTGCAACCGTCGCAATCATTGGGAACATGATGCATAACTTACCAAATGCGGAAGCACGTAATAATGCACGTAATTGAACACGGAAGATATCCTTACGTGATAAGCAGAAGCGAACAGCACGTACACCTAAGAATGGGTTCATCTCTTCTTCAAATTGGAAGTAACTTAACTTCTTATCACCACCGATATCGAGTGTACGAATTACAACCTGCTTGCCATTCATACCTTCAAGAACGGATTTATATGCCGCAAACTGCATGTCTTCGTTAGGGAAATCATTTTCACTCTTCATGTAGAGGAATTCTGTACGGAATAGACCTACACCTTCACCACCATTTGCGTTTACTGCATCAACGTCAGCTGGTGAACCAATATTACCAACTAGTTCAACCTTATGACCATCAACAGATACGGATGGCTTATCCTTTAATGCCTTGAGAGCTTCCTTATTTGCACGGAACTCTTCAGCACGCTTTGTATATTCTGCAATCTGTTCTTCTGTTGGTTCTATAATTACTTCACCATTGATTGCATCTAAGATTACTAAGTCACCAGAATTTAATGTACTTAGAATTTCATTTACACCAACGATAGCTGGAATCTCTAAGGATCGAGCCATAATTGCACTGTGGCTTGTACGTCCACCGATTTCAGTCGCAAATCCCTTTGCGAATTCCTTATTTAAGGAACCTGTGTCAGATGGTGTTAAGTCCTTAGCGACTACAACTACTGGTTCATTTAATGTGCTTAGGTTAGGAATTTCATTTCCTGTAATATTGCAAAGTAAGCGGAATGATACGTCTTTGATATCTGCCGCTCTTGCACGCATGTATTCATCATCCATGCTTTCAAACATAGAAATCATCATCTTAGATACACTATCTGCTGCGTATTCAGCATTTACGGAATTTGATGTAATTTCATTTTCAATTGAAGCGCGGAATTCTGGGTCACCTATCATCATAAGATGTGCATCGAAAATAGCTAATTCTTCTTCTGCTAATGTCTTTGATGCGACTTCTTTAATCTGTTCAATATCAGAGATTGTCTTTGTAAATGCACTATCCAACTTCTTTAATTCTTCTTCTGGATTTGCACTAGTCTGTACAATCTTAAGAACTGGTTGTTCCAACTTATAAACTTTTGCAATTGCAATTCCCTGTGATGCTGCTATACCTTTCAACATGTCTTAGAACCTCCTGGATGTATAGGATATATCTGTTTACGATTGCGGAAACGGTTACATTTTATTCTAAAATAAAATGTAAGAATTTCCGCATCAATATTGCCTTTTTAACATCTATATCTGTAGTTCATTTTAACATTTTTCAAATATCTAGGCAACGAACGAATTCTTCAACTGCTTCTTTTTTTAATCGATAATATGATGATTTTGCATAGTAGTTACAGTACCAGTTTCTTGGTGATTGATTTAGAAAATCATGCTTAATAATACAGATGGTATCTGCAGTACAATTCTCCATTACATGTTCAATCATATGTCCTATCCCTTTTTGAACATATGCGGCTGTTCTTTCATGAACTTCATGACTATCACCAATTAACTCTCGCGTTTTTTCCCGGCGATAGATTCTTCCTAAACTCTCTAATAGTTTAACTTTCTCATCGTATGGTAAACGTTGTAATTTCATGTAACATAGATCCCCTTAAATCTATATACACAGTATGAATGACTTTCCTACTACTGTGTTTAAATTTCCAGTATTACTATCCAATTTATCTCATTATTCCAGTCTCTCTGTACTTTTCTTTCCTATTAAAAAAAATCGGGATTTCTCCCGATTAATGAATCATGTTATTTACTTACTTCTAGTAAGCCATATCCACCGCTAGAGCGACGATATACAACAGATACAGTTTCTGTTTCATCATCAGTATAGATGTAGAAGTTATGTCCACTTAATTCCATCTTCATGATAGCTGTATCAAGGTCCATTTCTTCGGCATTCACTGTCTTTGTCTTTACTGGAATAGAATTCTCTTCTTCCACAAGTTGTGAGTCGATAAACGCATTTGCAAGATGCTCACGATGCTTCTTATTTAATCTAGTCTTTTGACGACGAATTTGGTCTTCTAACTTATCAATTGCTAAATCTACTGCTGCGTAGAAGTCATCATTTACAACTTCTGCTCTTAAAATACCTACACGTGATGGGATTGTAACTTCTACCTTCTGTGAGTTTGGATAAACTCTGGCAAGGACACGAGCAATCGTATTTTCATCGATGAGTAAGTATTTATCTAAAGCTGATAATTTCTCCTCAATCTTTGTGCGCATTGCTGGTGTAACTTCAATATTCTTACCTACAATTTCAAATCTCATACAATACCTCCTGTATGTGCTTGAGATACACTCAAAACAACTATGATTGTTTTGAATGATACCCTTCGCACTTCTTGTATTTATGTCTATATTATACAACATAAATCAGATTATTTTTTGTATTCGATGTGAATATTCCGTGATAAAAACTTCACCTTTTACAGTGAAGTTTTTTGAACCAATTCAAATAGCCATTTGAGCACAACTGTCATTGCATAGGTATCCATACCACAATAAGCCTTTAAATCAGCGATACTCTTTTCAATATCTTCATTATCAACATTCTTATCAAGATTACGCCATTCAAATACAGCATCCATACCTTGTTGGATATCTAGATTATGATAGCCAGGATCATCCATCATTGACATGATAGTCTTTAGTGACCACTGTCCCTTCATACGTGTATCGTAAATGACACCTGTTGAAAATGGCAACTGTAGATCTTCCATGCGTGCATTGATGTGTAACAAGTCTTTTGCGTATTCAGGATACATATCTGCTAACTCTTGAATACGTATCTTCTCTGCCCCTTCAGCGTTATAGGCAAGTACAGTACCTTCTTTAGGAATTGCACGAATTAAATGCTCTGCCATATCTTTACGATTATCATGAATATTAAGATACACTTCATGTTCGATTCTACCATCTTCATGCATGATATGTAGGGAGTATTCAAATGGTAATACATCATAGGGATGCATTCCTTCATATGGTGGAATCGCAAAACGCTCCCATTCAAAGTCGATACAGGTAATTGGATAATGAATATAACTTAACCAGTTTGCTAGAGCGTTGTAGTCAACGTATTGACCACCATTACGGTCTGCTTGAATTTGGGCAAATTGTTGCGCGGAGCCTTCAATCCGTTCTGGATCTGCATCTCTTAGATATATTCTGCCTTCTTCATACATCTCTCGCTTATAACGGGAAGCTATCAGTGTCAGGATAGAATTATCTGGCAACTCTTTTTCCTGTGGGAAACAATCATCATAGTATAGACACTTTTGACGTGTCATACATTGTGGTTTTCTTACAGCTGCTCCAACTGTTTCAAGGTTGCATTTCTCCATCTGTTCTAAAAGATAATGCAAGTCATGCATATTATCATAGATAGCTTCTTTTACATCGACCGTAGGATTATTCTTATCGTTATAAAAGGAAGAACTAACCACAAATAATTCGTGTGGATCAAGTTCTTTTTCTCTTCGATAGTTCTTATTGAGATGAATTAAATAAATATCTTTGATTTTGATATTCAACCCTTCTAAAACCCAAACGGTATCACAATAGAACTGCATATCATCCGCATGCGGGAATAATCCAATATATAAGAAATATAAATCCCATCCATCGTTATTTCGATGTAAGAATGGTACTTTAATACGTAACTGTTTGTATTCAAAGCGTGCTTTAACAAGCCAATCATATTCCTGTAAAGCACTCATAGCTAAGCTTGCGTCATCACCCTGTTTACCAAGAAAATGGTTAGTTACACCTAGCTTAATACAAGCTAGCTCACTAACCTCTTCATCCAATCTTACAAATGGCTGAAACTTTCTTTTTTCCGCTTGCATCTCATTCGCAAACAAACGGGGACAGCGCGTATATTTCTTACAATCGGAAATATGAAACATAAAACTCCTTTATTAAATACCCTCACTCATCGGTAACATTGCGGCACCGATAATACCAGGTTCATCTAGCATCGCAATCACAAACGGTGTGTTATGCAAGGCTGTATGAGACATCGCTTTGTAGTTCTCGATCACTGCTGGTAAGAACTTATCTGCAGATTTTGTCATACCACCACCGATTACAAAGACATCTGGATCACATACACATGCAATTGTCGCAAACATCTGACCTAAATCCTTTGTCGCTTCTTCAACAATCTTGATGGCTCTTTCATCTCCTGCATCAGCTAAATCAAACACATTACCTGCATGCAGGATTTCCTTATCATCAATCACTTCTTTTGCCTTACGTGTGATATGTGTACCACTGGCTTCATTTTCAACAGCACCAGCATTTAAGTTATTAAACTTTTCACGGTTGCGGTCAATGATAATATTCGCAATTTCACCACCAAAACCATGTCTACCACTGACTGTCTTTCCATCAACGATTAAGGCTCCACCAATACCAGTAGAAATCGTCACATAGTAAACAACACTCTTATCTTTACCAGCACCTACTAAAGCTTCCGCAAGTCCTGCTACGTTTGCGTCATTATCCACAAATGCAGGCATACCAAATTCCTTGGATAACTCATCCGCTAATGGATATCCAGTAAATCCCTTTAAGTTTGTGCTTAATACCATACTTCCAGACTTCTTATCAACTGGTCCTGGTACACCTACACCAATCGCAGAACAATCTTTCCATCCTGGAATCTCTCTCACCATTTCCTTGAGGTTAGACATGACCTTTGTTGGTCCTTCCATACCAAATGATGGACCCTTTACTTGGGATAGCACTTCACCAAATTCCGTTACCTTCGCAACACGTACATTTGTACCACCTAAGTCAATTCCAATATATGTTTTCATACATCCTCCAAATCAAATAAAATTCATTATTTTTATTATACACTAACAATTGCCTAGTTCGGCATTACAATGAAAAAACCAGAAGATTTTCTTCTGGTCTCAATCAATTTCTTAAAAAACTAGTCAGCTAATGTTCCAAATGGATCCCATGGTAAGAGTTCCTGTGGCTCTTCTTGTAATGCCTTTAAAGAAGCTTCCGATAAGTACTTCTTATGTACCGCTACAACGTAAGTATATTCATCAAACCATGAGTCAGAAGCGATAAAGTAACCCTTGTTACCAATCTTTTCACCCCAAGAGTTTTCAATCTTCCAACGAGTAGGCTTTTCATCCACAAGATTTACACCTGTTAATACCATCGCATGGTTCATTGCGGATTCCTTATAGTCTAGCATTTCGGCCTTAGTCATATCCAGCTGCATATCTAATGTATTGGCATAATCATATTGCGCATTATCCCAAAGACCAGTATCACGGTCAGCATCCTTACCACAATCGCAACCAAACCATACTGGATAACCATCTTTCATCTGCGCAATCGCTGCAGCTTTGAGCTCATCCATTGGTACATTGAGAAGCTTCACCTGTTCTCCATCTACGACATTACCTAAGTACTTAACCGTGTAAGTCTTATGGAATGGCTTATCTGCAGTAGGACCATGAATGACACTGATATAATCAGATAAATCAATTCCTAAATTTGCATAGAAATCCAATGGCTTTACATTGTATTCCGCATGGTAGTTACCATCCTTATCGTAGTATTCAAATGTAAATTCCTGTGGTGGTAAACCAAAACAAGATGCAATCAAGCTATAGATTTCTTTGAGTGCTGTTTCTTTTAATGCTGGAATTTCATCTTTCTTACCTGCTTGTGCTAACTTACGACTATCTACCACAAACTTACGTAGACGGCGATTCAAAATCGCATTCATCTTAGCCGTATGAGAGCCTTGGTAAGTATCAGGCATCGCACTCTTAGGTGCAATACCATACTTCTTTACAAGACTAACTAACATGTTCCATTGGCCACCATCACCAACAGCCCATTCTAATAAGAAACGCATATTATCGCTTCCTACAGGACTATCAATTTCCTGTAGTGTGCATTCCATAAACCAGTTTGCTTTTTCTAGTTTGTCGTAGAATGCGATGTAGTTTTGTGATAATTCAAACTCAGCCATATTGTATTTCTTTGCAATGAGTTCACGTAGTACATTCATCGATGAGAAGATCCAACAACGACCAGACTGATATTGGTTTGTGACTGGCATTGTCTTTAAATCAATCGAGAAGATATTTGGGTTATTTCTTTCCGCATCAAAGTTACGGCTAATTGTACCGATATCATTCTTTACTAAGGCATTACGAACAACTCTTGCCTTTTCATCCTTTAAATAATTCTCACGTAGAGTATCAATTTTCTGTAATGTTACAGGATTCATATTAGACATATCAATTACCTTCTTTCTATGTAGTATGTTATAACTAACTCATCTATTTTTCAATCGATAAACACTGACGAATTCTTAACTTTTCGCAGAAAACTCTTGTTTACAGTGTGGACAATGAATCACAATTTCTCCCTTACCCTTAGGAACACGTACAAGTTGAAAGCAACGTTTACATACAAAGTACTTATACTCTTTATTTGTAACATTATTTTGAATCGCTTTAAGTTGTCTTGTGACAAAGCGATTCATATCTTGATACTTACGATTTTCAATACTACGTTTAGTGATATTTCGTGATGTAAAGCGGTATACAAATATACCAAAGATTACAAGTGCAAGTAACGCTGGAATACTATTTTTTACAAATAATCCCAATACCAAAATAACGATCATCAATACGAGCAAATGTGTATTGAGACGGTCCATGCCGTAACTTCTTCTAAGACGATATTGTATTTGTTCAATCAAACGATTTCTTCTTTTCATATCTACTTCCTGTTCTAATGACAGGATTATATCACTTCCTACACACAATCGATACGATGACGAAAAACTTCTTCCAATAAAGTACGATAGCTTTGAAAACGTCTTTGTAGTGTCCGTAAGGACATATGATATTGGTATGCAATATCTTTCTGTCGTATTCCATCAATGTAATACGATACAAACATATCCATTGCCATCTTTCCATGTACTACCTTCATGTAATGCATCATTTTCTCTACTTGCTCAACTTGTTTTAAAACAGCTTGATATTGTTTCTGAAGTGTTTCATCTGTTGATGATCGCTTCATCTTCATTTCAAGTGCTTGTTGTAGTTGTTTTTGTAGTGGATATGCTTTACATAAATCTCTAAAATAATCTTTCCTTCTACACATAATACCCTCCACTTTTTCTATACACTTTTCCAAGTATCTTTCCATAGAAAAAGCTGAGTATTCCTCAGCTAGAAAGTAAGTTCTTTACCTGTTAATAAGTGATACGCTTCTAAGTACTTTGCAATTGTCTTATCAATAACTTCCTGTGGTAAGCAGTAATCACTATTAGGATTTTGTTTTAACCAGTCTCTAACAAACTGTTTATCGAAGGATGGTTGTCCCTTACCTGGTGCGTAGCCTTCGACTGGCCAGAAACGGCTTGAATCTGGTGTTAACATTTCATCTGCTAGTACAACTTCACCATGTTCATCAAGACCGAACTCAAACTTTGTATCGGCGATGATAATACCCTTTGTACGTGCATATTCAGCACACTTCTTATAAAGAGCAATCGTATAATCTCTTAACTTTTGTGCATACTCCTCACCACGCTCTGGGTATGCTTTCTTTAAGATTTCTACAGACTTTTCATAACTGATATTTTCATCATGTTCGCCAATTTTAGCTTTTGTGGATGGCGTATAAATTGGCTCAGGGAGTTGGTCACATTCTCTAAGACCATCTGGCAATTTGATATTACATACCGTTTGGTCCTTTTGATAACTTACCCAACCAGAACCTGTAATATATCCTCTTACAATACACTCAATCGGTAACATCTCTAACTTCTTGCACATCATTGATCTACCTGCAAATTTCTCATTACGGAAAAATTCTGGCATCTCTTGTACATCTGTTGTAATCATATGATTTTTCACAATATCATTTGTCAGATTAAACCAGAAACGTGACATCTGTGTTAAAACAATTCCTTTGTTTACTACCTGATTCTTTAAAATAACATCGAATGCAGAAATACGGTCAGTCGCTACCATAATCAAGGCATCATCAGCGTCATAGATTTCACGTACTTTGCCTTCTTTGATTGGTGTGTATTGTTTCATGATGTTCTCCTCCTTAATGAAACATGTTCATAAATACTTTAAATGGAAAAACGGCATTCAAAGAATACCGCTTTACATTTCAATATTGCCGTTTGCATCAGCTGGCTTAGAAAGCGCAATGATGAACTTATAGATTCCGTAGATAGCTGGGACTCCTGTCCAACAGAACACAAGTGAAAGCATACCTGCACGTGTATTGCCTGCATAGAATTCTTGGGCGCCGAAAACACCTAAGAAGAATGCAAGAAGAGCGTAAGTAGTCTTATTTACTCCACTAGAGTTAGAACGGTTATCAAAAATATTCTCAGCCTTAGTGATGATAATACTATCGTCATTACGGTAGATATTAACATAATCACCAATTCTTGGTGGGAAGTTAAAATACGCAATATCAAATTCTTCTAAGCTTCCATCAGCCTTACCAACGGATACTATACGATTTTCAATACGAACAATTTTATCCATATGAATTTCCTCCAACGTACCTATTATACATTATCATGACTTACTTGTCATAATTGTCATTGATTTTGGATGAACTTCGACAGTAACTGCACGATGTTTACCACCATCTTCCCCATCTAATGTCCATGCTGTATTTTCTTCACAGATAAACTCAATCTTATCTGTCTTAAATGCATTTACATATTTTGGATCAATATTACCTGTCGCAACACCGCTTAATACGTTATGTAATACTTCAAGATTATCTAATGCAGCGACTAATACCACTTCAAACTTTCCATCATCTAGTGTGGAATCTTCATAGAATGGTAGCTTAAATCCACCAACAGATGGTGAGTTAGAGATTGCGCCAAATACAAACGTACCTTCTTCCTCAACTCCGTCATGAATAAACTTCATCTTTGTACGATTGGTTAGACTTGCAGGAAGATTACTGAGCGCATTGAGTACATATGCTCCATATCCTAGGATCTTCTTTGACTCACGAGATGTTTCATAGCTAGTTGCAGTAAATGCACCAAAAGCAGCTACATAATTAAAGAATGTACCATTAAAACAACCTACATCGTAAGAGAATGGATTACCAAAAGCTATCGTACGACAATAGGATTCAATTGTTCCATTTTCATCAATTGCTTTACTGAAGTCGTTGGTTGTTCCACCTGGAATATAACCAATTGGTAAGTGAATATCCTGATGCATCATAATATTCACAACACGGTTTAGGGTTCCATCTCCTCCATAAACTACAATTGTTTCAAATTCAGAAGCATGATTAATCAAAATCTCTTCTGAACCTAAACCCTTATCAGGCATGATTGGAAACACTGTTACTTCGCAATCAAAAATTGTTAGGTTCTTAATAATATCAAAGACAATCTTTTCGATTGCGTTATTACCTGCTTCTGGATTAAACAAGAACATGACCTTTTTCTTCATAACATCACCTACTTCATCTTTATTCTATCACTTTCATACAATGAAAAAAGGGGATTTCTCCCCTTTATCTATTTGATTAAGCTTCTACCTTCCAAAGGCCGTGTAAGTTGCAGTATTCATAAGCTGCTACAACTTCATCACCTTCAGCTAATACGAAGTCAGCAACTGGCTGGTCTGTAGGTAATAAAGCCTTGCGCTGTACACCCTGCTTTGTTTCTAAAGCGATGAACTGAATAGAATGTTCTTCTGTCATTGGGTGAAGAACAGAACCAACAACTACATGAACCTTGTTGCCTTCAACTGTCATCACAGGTACGTGCTTTTCACCAGCAGCATCTGTTGAATTAGCCTTTAATTCAACCATTTCTCCGCCTTCAGATGTAAATGTAGTGTCGTTTCCTAATACTACTTCGATAATTTCTTTTGTTGTTCTGTTAATATAAAATTTCATGTTCACTCTTTCCTCCTAATACTTATTGGGCTGATGATTTATAAGAACGTGATGCGAATTCATGATCCAATAAGTATAGGGCTTTAGGATCACTTCCAAATAATTCCATCTTCTGAATTAAGTCAGCAGCGTTCTTTTCTTCTTCTGCCTGTTCTGAGATAAACCAATCTAAGAACTGTGTTGTACGATAATCATTTACCTTGCTTGCTTCAGCATAGATTGCATTGATAGATGATGTAATGGACTTCTCATGAGCATAAGCAGCCTTTAACACATCAATATCTTCTTTTGTCTTTGACTCTGGCTTAGCGATTGCTTCATAAGTTACCTTTTCATCATTGTCATGTAGATAAGCGATGAACTTTAATGCATGGTCCATTTCTTCTTTAGCTTGGATGTTATACCAGTTAGCGAAACCATCTAATCCCTTTTCAGTGAAATGATTTGCAAATTCTAGATATAAGTAAGCACTGTACATTTCTTTGTTAATCTGGTCGTTGATTAGTTTTGAAACTTTCTTCTCCATTATGAGTTCCTCCTATGACCGTAGTCACCTATAAGATAGTAGAATTATATTTCATTTTCAAGGAAAATGCCCATATTTATCAAAAAAGAGACTTAGAATTTCTTCTAAATCTCATAATCGATACAAGAACGTGCTTGAATCTTATCTTTTAATAAAGCTTTTAACTTTAAATGTTCAGGGTGAACTTGGTATGCATTTAATGCATCAAAGGATATAAAGTCAAATACTAAGGCAAAATCATAATTTGTAGAATCTGCATCCTTATGATTACATACCACTTCGCCACTTGCGACTTCCTTTAAACTAGTAAGATTTCTAGCAAGCGTCACCGCTTCTTTTAAACTCTCCTCATGATTTAGAGTTTGAAGCTTAAACATTACAATATGTCTTATCATATGTTATTACTCCAGATTGAGATGATAACGCAAGATATATACAGTGGCCGCAAATAGCGCTACATTCATAATCAATGTATACAGTAATGTAACTGTTTGATAATTCATGCCATAGTAGAATGCGTTCATAATCGATACAGCACCAAATGTATATACAAGGATAGATGGAAGATCTAGTAATGATGGAATCACAACACCCAAAATCACAAATGTAGCGATACCAACAAGTAAGCGGTGTTCTGGAAATAAGTTACCCATCGCATAACATAGATAAATGAGTAATAAGAAACGGGATGCACTAAATAGATATATTAAGCAAACCTGTAAGAAATCTAAATTTAATATTCCTCTGATTACACGTTCAACCCAATAGAAATCAATACTACGAATAATATCAATGAATTGACCTGAACCAATCGCTACACCAAGCAAGCAGATAATCTGTGCAAGTACGAATAGTACAACATATATCAAATATGCAATCACTTTACTTAATACAAGCTGCCAAGTTGTAACTGGTAATGTATGCATCAAATATCCCTGTCCAGATAAAAGATTCTTATGGAAACGCTGTACAGAAGATCCAAAGATTAGAATGAAAGTCGCAAATATGACACCGACTACCATTAAAATCAAAATGAATGAAAATGTAGATGGAGTATTTGTGGAATGTAGACTATACATCATCCTCTCTGAGATAATCTGAAGGTTTGAATTAATTGTCATACCTAGTACTAGTGACAATAAGAATTCAGCACCAATTAATATTAAAAATAATTTATATGTTGATTTAAACTCAAAATGAATTAATTTACCTAGCATGCAAATACCTCTCTGAATAATGCGTCTACTGACTTACCTTCTTTTTCACGAATCTCATCGACACTACGATGGAATACAATTTCTCCATCACGAATAAAGATAGCTTCATCTAATACAGGTTCAACATCTGCGATTAAGTGTGTAGAAATAACTACTAATGCATTCTCACTGTAGTTGCCAATAATCGTACGTAAGATGTAATCTCTCGCCGCTGGGTCAACACCACCAATTGGTTCATCTAAGAAATAAACCTTCGCTTCACGACTCATCGCAAGCACAAGCTGTACTTTTTCTTTATTACCCTTTGATAAATTCTTCAGTTTATCATTTAACTGAATATGTAATTCGTCTAGCATCTTTAATGCACGATCATAGCGGAAATCATCATAGAAACTCTTGAACATATCTAATAGTTCACCAACATTCATCCAATCCAACAGATAATCCGCATCTGGTAGATACGACACAATAGCCTTTGTTTCAATTCCTGGCTTTTTACCATCGATAAAGATTCCACCATCTGTTGGTGTCAATAAACCGTTAGCAAGCTTTAACATTGTTGTCTTACCACTACCGTTAGGTCCAAGTAAACCTACGATACGTCCTGACTCTAATGAAAGATCAACGTGGTTTAACGCAACTTTATTACCATATCTCTTTGTTAAACCTTTGCATTCAAACATTACACTCATCATTCTTCTCCTTGTGTATTAATAAAACCAATCATATCTTCTTTGGAATATCCTAGCTTTTTCAGTTTAGCGTAGTATCCCGCGGTTAGGCTTCTCGCCTCTTCATGCTTAATATTGTCAAGCATAGATTTATCTTCACTAACAAAACGTCCTGCTGTACGTTGTGTATATACGAGACCATCTTGTTCAAGTTCTGTAAGTGCTCTTTGCATAGTATTTGGATTCACTCCAGATTCTTCTGCTAATTCACGAACAGATGGTAACTTGGAACCAGCTGGATATACACCCGTCACAATTCTTCGTTTGATAATACTGACTAGTTGCGGATAAATTGCTTGATCATTTCTAAATTCCCAACTCATCATTTCTCCTTCTGTATTATTGTCTTAATACACTATTATATTAATACAGTAATATACGAGTGTCAACTATAATTATTTATTGTTTTTCGATAAATAATTATTGAAATACAGAAATATCTGTACTATGATACTTTCGCAAGGAGGACTTGATTATGGAATCTAGTTCAAAACATATACGCAACAGCTTATTACTTACACGCATCTTGATATTACTCATTGCCCTTGTCGCAATCTATATCATTATCAATAGCGTTTCAATCACAACAGAGTTTATTGATAGTCGTAACATTACATCAATTTCTACACAGAATCAGATTATACTAGCCTGTGGTATTGGTTATGTAGGCTTTGTTGTATTACTTCGCCTGCTATACATCATTAATCAACTTCTCGTAAATATTTCTAAAGAGAATGTATTTATTACGGAGAATGTAAATCTATTAAGACATGCAAGTCTTTGTTGTTTGGCAGGAAGTGTTCTAGCCTTTATTCTTGCGGCAATATGGTCCAAGCTATTCTATAGTATTGTATTTGCGGCAATTTTCTTCGCTTTGATTATTCGGATTATTCAAAATATATTTCAACAGGCAATTCGTATGAAAGACGAATTAGACCTGACGATATGAGGTGAAACATGCCTATTAACGTAGATTTAAATGTCATTATGGCAAAACGTCATATCAGTGCTGGTGAACTTGCCGAAAAGATCGATATTACACCTGCAAACTTATCAATACTAAAAAATGGAAAAGCAAAGGCAATTCGCTTTTCTACACTTGAAGCTTTATGCAAGATTTTAGATTGCCAACCAGGAGACATACTTACTTATGAACCAGAATAAACAACCTATGATTGCTCACGATACACTTTTATTCTGTATCGCAATCGCAACCTACCTATTTGGATATTTTTATGCATCATTTTACGTTATTTACTTTGCCTTTGCAAAGCTAGCATTACTCTACATCATTATGATTGAAACCAGTGCACACTTCATACACAAAGAGCGCACGAAAGAATCAATACTATGGGCAATTTTCTTATTGTTTCAGGGAATACTTCTAGGATTTGACCGTTCTTTTGAATTTGAAAAATTAGTGTTTTTACACGCAACCGTTATCTACTATACACTATGTCGTTTCCAAAAATTATCCCTTCCAAACACAAGTGAAACGATCCTATTAGATTTCTTCCAAGGGTGGATAATTCAGCCATTCTCACATATATTTGCACGTATTATCCATGTCATCAAATATACACTTACACATATCCATTCTAGACAATTTAAAACGATTTTATTTAGCATTGTCATTGTGATTCCACTGATACTTTTCGCATTAGGACAATTATCGGCCATCGACGAAAACTTTGGCAATCTTACTACACAGCTTTGGCGATTCATATTCCAGATTTTTAACACGATGTATTTTTATCGAATCATTTGGAGCTTACCTGTCGGTGCATATCTATTCGGTCTTATCAGTAGTTGTATCCTTAATGAGAAACCATTTATATCTTACGATGGTTGTAGAGAGTTCTTCCTAAAGAAAAAAGTAATTCCACTTATATCTATTCGTCTTACAAACGCTGTACTGCTTGTTTTATACCTTGTATTCTTTATCTTCCAGTTGTCTGATTTACCTACTGTATTAGCAGCACCTACTGCACAAAGTTCGTGTGAATATGCAGTCAGGGGTTTCTGGAACTTCTTTAGAATCATGGGATTAAACATCGTACTTATCTTGGCTCTAAACTTCTTAATTAGAAAAGAAGATACTAGCAGCACTAAGATTGATACATATATCTTGTTATTTACAACCATCTGTTTCAACTTGCTTGCATGTTTAAAACTTGGACTATATTTCTTTACCTACGGTTATACAGAGCGAAGAGTTATTGCCCTTTGGTTACTTGTAGCGATCTTCATTTCTCTTATCTTAATGATTATTCGTATGCATAAGAAATTTAATCTAATCCAGTTTATAACAGCAACATTTGTCACAAGTTATATTCTCTTCCTATACATACTTCCTCTCTTGTATCCAGCATCATTGATGTAAAAAGTGGTCACTTCGTTATGAAGTAACCACTTTTCTATTTCATCCAATCAATACGTAATACTGTATATTCACCTAAGTCATTGACAGCTTTGCGTAACGCCGCTTCATCTAGTTTAGACTTCATATGAACGTGTGCCTTTTTTAAATCAGAGTCTACAACTGCATATACACCATCTAATGTATTTAATGCATTTTCAACTTTTGAAGCACAATGTCCACAAGTCATACCATCCACAGTTAGAACTGCTTCAAATGGATAATGTTCAAGATTCTTATCGGTAACTTTTACATCTGTGTGACAGCCACATCCTCCACCACAACCACAAGATCCTCCAGATGAACAACAACCAGATGTACCTCTTTTAATTGTTGAGTGAATCGCAAATCCAATGATGATGGCAACAATGCCACCTACTACTAATGTACCCATACTACCTTCTTTCTAAATTTATTTTATTGAAAATGGTTAATGTAGTTCTACTGCACTATAGGTCTTCCCTATTTCTTTTCCTTTTTCGCAAAGGTATACAATACCATAGTGTTCTTTATTAAGATACCCTTCATGCGCTAACTTTGTTAACATCGCACAAACACTCGGTCTAGAAACATTCAGTTCCTTTGCAAGTGCTATGCTACGTACACCTCTACCATTTGGATCTAAACGAAGTAATGTAACGAGGTACTTAATCTTCGCTGCTGTTAATTCGTGTATAGACATATTCATACACCTTTCTAAATAAGGTACAGGTTTCCCTGCACCTTATGGTAAATCATTATTTTTCTTTGTAACCTGGACGTACAAGTCCCCAAATAATCGCTGCAATACATACAATCGCAACAACGAGTCCAATTGGGTGGATATTACCTGTAACTGCAGAACCTACCTGGTAGATAATCAGAGCAATCACATAAGCTAAGCTACACTGGTAAGCAATTGCAAACCATGTCCACTTACCATTATTCATCTCACGACGGATAGCACCAATTGCCGCAAAGCATGGAGCACATAGTAAGTTGAATGCTAGGAATGAGTAACCTGCAACTGGATTATTGTTGAAGGCATTTGCCATAGATTTAAAGATCTGCCATCCATTTTCTGCAACTTCACCTGCACCATAGAGAACACCCATTGTACCTACAACGTTTTCCTTAGCAACTAAACCAGTAATAGAAGCTACAGCCGCACGCCAATCTCCCCAACCTAAAGGTATGAAGATAAACTTGATTGCATTACCAATTGCCGCAAGCATAGATTCAGACTGTTCTACAGCACCAAATCCATTTTCAGTAAAGCCATAGCTCTGCATGAACCATACAAATACAGTCGCAAGTAAGATGATTGTTCCTGCCTTCTTAACGAAGGAAGAACCACGCTCCCACATAGAATGTAAGATATTAGATGGAGTTGGCCAGTGATATGCAGGCAATTCCATTACGAATGGTGCAGGATCACCAGCAAACATCTTTGTCTTCTTTAATGTAATACCTGAAATAACGATAGCCGCAATACCTAAGAAGTAAGCACTTGTCGCTACTAATCCAGACTTCTGGAAGAATGCACCAGCAATTAAAGCAATAACTGGTAACTTCGCAGAACATGGAATAAATGTAGTAGTCATAACTGTCATACGACGGTCACGTTCATTTTCAATTGTACGTGAAGCCATGACACCTGGAACACCACAACCTGTACCAATTAGCATTGGGATAAAGCTCTTACCAGATAAGCCAAACTTACGGAATACACGGTCCATAACAAACGCAATACGTGCCATATAACCGCAACCTTCCAAGAATGCTAGGAAGAAGAATAATACTAACATCTGAGGTAAGAAACCAAGAACCGCACCTACACCAGCAACAATACCATTTAGGATAAGACTCTGTAACCAATCAGCAACTTCAATAGACTTCAAGAAGTTACCAATGACTGTTGGTAAGCCATCTTGCCATGGACCATATGTAGCAGCTTCAGGTTCTTCTTCAGCAGAATAGATTTCATAATCAGAGTAAGTTACTTCACGCGTTTCCTCAACATCACCTTCGTCATTATGAATATCAGCTGAAACAACCAAGTTCTCTAACTGTTCTTGTTTTAGAACTGTAATTTCTGTTTCACCTTCATCGTTTTCACTAGAGGTAACATAACCCTTTTCAATCGCTTCATCGATGAATGATTGTTTCGCTTCTTGGTCAGCATTATATGTACCAGAATCTTCATCAAACTCTGCACGTCCTAAGCCAAACCAGAACCAACCATCACCGAATAAACCATCGTTTACCCAGTCAGTAGCACCTGTACCAAATGTCTGGATAGATACGAAGTATACAATAAACATAACTACCGCAAAGATAGGTAAACCTAACCAACGGTTTGTAACGATGTTATCAATTTTATCAGAAACGCTGAGTTTGCCAGCATTCTGCTTTGTATAGATACCATTAAGTGTTTCTGTAATAAATGTGTAACGAGCATTAGTGATAATAGATTCAGCATCATCATCCAAATCCTTCTCTACTGCAGAAACAATTTTCTCTACTTCAGCCATCTGGCTTTCATTGAGATTTAATCTTGCAAGTACTTTTTCATCTCTTTCAAACACTTTGATTGCATACCAACGCTTTTGATTAGCAGATACATCAGTTAATACAGAATCTGTAATCTTAGAAAGAGCTGCTTCAATCTTATCTTCATACTTATGGATTGCTGTAGCTGACTTTGCTTCAGCAGCCGCAATTGCAGCTTCTGCAGCTTCCATAATACCTGTTTCTTTTAATGCAGAAATTTCAACAATCTTACAACCTAACTTCTCACTTAAGGCAGCAATATCAATCTTATCATCAGCCTTCTTTACAAGGTCCATCATATTTACAGCTATTACAACTGGAACTCCAATTTCAAGTAACTGTGTTGTTAGATATAAGTTACGCTCTAAGTTTGTACCATCTACGATATTTAAAATCGCATCAGGATGTTCACCAATCAAATAATTACGAGAAACCACTTCCTCTAATGTATATGGTGATAAAGAATAAATACCAGGTAAGTCCTCAATAATTACATCAGGATGTTTCTTGAGTTTACCTTCTTTCTTTTCTACTGTTACACCTGGCCAGTTACCTACATACTGGTTAGAACCAGTCAAGGCATTAAATAAGGTTGTTTTACCACTATTTGGATTACCCGCTAAGGCAATCTTTAATCTTTCGTTTGCCATACTAATTTTCTCCCTCATTCATCTATGAATTACTCAACTTCAATCATTGCGGCATCATCCTTACGGATGGATAATTCATAGCCTCTTACAGTTACTTCAATCGGATCACCTAATGGAGCAACCTTACGAACGTAAACTTCAACTCCCTTTGTGATACCCATGTCCATGATTCTACGCTTTACAGCGCCTTCACCATGAAGCTTGACAACCTTTGCAGTACCGCCAATCGCAACTTCCTTTAATGTATTCATTCTGTCCTCCCTATATCATGACTTTCATAGCCATTTCTTTCCCAATTGCAATACGTGTTTCTTTCACATTTACAATTAGATTTCCACCGACTTCTGAGACAACTGTGGCAGAGCCACCAACGACAAAACCGAGGTCAGCTAAGTGCTGTTTCACTTCTGCACTTCCCCCGATTTTAACAATTTTATATTCTTGACCGATTACTCCTAAAGCTAATGGTATCATCGCTTGCCTCCTTATATAAATGAACAAAAGTTAGAGGGCTCTAACTAATGTTAGTTTAGACTCACTAACTAACATTGTCAATATTTTCTGTAATCCAGATTATAATTTTTCAGTTATTTGTATTGTGAAAATTTCACGACATTTTATTTATTTTGTCTTAAATTAATAGACAAATGTCTTTAATTCTTTATAATACTTTTATGAGACTTGGAGGTTTTATGAACAAATATGTAATCGCAACATCCTCTACTGCAGATTTGCCAGCAGAGTACCTTAACGAACACAATATCCCCTTTATCTCATATACATATACGATTGACGATAAAGTTTATATCGATGATTGCACTGAAGAAAGTCGTAATTTCTTAATGTCTTCCATGCGTGCAGGTAAACAACCAAATACATCTCAAATTACTGAATATGCATACTACGAGTTCTTAAAAGAACTTCTAGAAGCAGGTAACGATGTCCTATTCGTTGATATGACACGCGCATTATCAGCATCTATTAATAACGCAGAGCGTGCAATTCAAACTTTAAGCGAAGAATACCCAGATCGTAAGATTAGTCTATTAGATAGCTATTGCGTTACAGGAGGTCTTGCCCTCTTCTTAAAGCAATTAGTAAAACGTCATGAAGAAGGATGGGATTATGATCAAGTTGTGGAATGGGGAAATGCACATAAGCTTGAATACATTCATCGTTTCATGGTAGAAGACCTACAGTGGTTAAGACGTGGAGGAAGATTATCCAACGCATCTGCCCTACTTGGAACAATTCTATCCATCAAGCCATTAATCTATATTCCAGATAGTGGAAAGCTTGTTTCCTTTAAGCAAGTACGCGGTAGAAAGAAAGCACTCCGTTCATTAATTGAATCCTGCGCAGAAGACATCGCAGATTATACAAAGGACGAAGAAATCGCAATCATCCACGCAGATGCATACAAAGATGCAGTCGCATTCCGTAACGATCTGATTGAAACATATCCACAGTTCAAAGATACAAAGATTTCTATCATGCAGTTAGGACCTGTTATCGGAAGTCATGTAGGTCCAGATTTCATGGCAATTACATACCACGGCAAACACAGACTAAACATTGAAAAGTAAAAAACTCGATTGATTCGAGTTTTTTAAACGGATATTTATCAAAGTATCTAAACTAGTAGTTAATTAAAAAATATAATTATTAATACTATAATTGACGTTGCGAGTGTAGAGGCGGAAGAAATCGCTATGTGACCGTGAGACTTGAAAATCAAGCAGATACCTGGATTTGGCGTACCAGTTCATTCGTAATTATTTATATAAGGTGATGACTATAATGTTATCACCTTATAAAATTAGTAAATTATGGATGGATTATCTTTACCTGTAGAATCTCACTTTTCTTCAAACAAATAATATGATTTGTGTTGTTAGGAAATATATCAATCTCATCTTCCCCTGAACTGGTGCCAATACTTGGATAGAAATCAATAACTTCACCTGTTATTTTAATACCTGTACAGGCACTTACTTCAACAACTTTCCCATATAGTTCACGTAGGTCCATTATTCTATACCTCCCTTCTTTATTTTTATTAGGATAGAATAGCTCTAGCATATTTTTGTTCAATCTTTGGCATAAAGAAATTTTATGTTATAGATAGGATGATAAATAATTTCGGATACATATCGAGTTATTACCTAGCAAAAATTTTGATAGTAGAAGAAATACCTCCAGTTTATTAATGAAATTCTAATTCTAAGCATCTATCGCCTATATATCCTATTCATAATATAAACCGGTTATTACAGCTATTTAAGATCTATTATTCATCTTCTTCTTCAAAAAAAACTTTTATATCATTAATTAACCAAAATCCTTCCGGCACTTCTCCATGTTTATTCACATAGTCTAATAAACACGTGCTATCTTTGAACCTATATGCAATCATTTCTTGTTCCGTATTAAATTTTATTTCAATATCTTTGCGGTTGTTGGTAATTGTTAAACTTTCAAAGTCATATGTGTATATATTCCCCGCAACTTTACCAGCTTTAATATTACATTCTTGACAGTAAAATATAACAGAACTTAATCTCTTTAATTGTGAATGGATGTGTTTCAATATTTCATTATTTAAACTATTTTTTTCCATGATTTTTCCTCCTTATAATAGCAACTTACTATCTATCCTTAATTTAGATTTTATATTTATTGATATGCAAAAAATATGCCAGGGTTTAAAACTAAAAAAACACCGCTACTTGCGATGTTTTATCCCATACCTGCCAATCTATATTGTTCATGAATCCATTCGCCTTCTTTTTCGAAAGCATCTATTGCTTCTTGAGGTGCATCTTCTTTAAGTTTGCAGTTAATCATATATGGGCTGTAAATTTCTTCAAGCTTTTTTATCTCTTCAGGAAAAATTAAAATCATTTTGTTACCTCTTTAAAACTATCAAAGTATTGCATTCTGTTTCCACTTTGTCAAAAATTCCATGTGAATACATCTTTTTTGCATAATTACTAATCTACCTACATTTTTATCTGTAATCCCTAATAAGTCAAGTTTTTTCTTACATTCAACACGTAAAGTATCGATATAATTGTGATAGTTTTCCGATGTGATTTTACTATGTTTTTTTCGTGCTCTTGTGCTTGCTTGCAATGGTACATTTCATAAAATGGTGTCGAGTTGTAGCCTAGCAAAAATTTCGATGGTAGCAGAATAGTTTTCCTTTATTTCTGTTTCAACGGTTGCTAGCTGTTCGTCTGTCACAGTTATTTCAGCTTGTTTTAGAATCTCTTTAAAATCCTTCATTTTTTCCTCCTTAAGTCTTTTTTATACCGAACCTTCTTTGGTGTGGGGTATATGAAAAAGACACCTCAATTTGAAATGTCTTAATCAACTAAATATTTTTAATACCACATAACTAATCGTTCTGAGCAAATTTCATTGTCTTTTACCATGCGCAGAAGGCTATCTCTTGCATGTGCCATATAGATTAGGTTGTCTGCAAAATCTTCAGGCATAGAATACTCTTCGACATCTTGTTTCTCAATATCAACTGAAATATGACCAAGATTTTCTGAGCCCTCACAACTAAAATCTGCAGTAATAAGATTGTTATTCTTTTTTATATTTTTTAATCTTAGCATAGTACTCTTTTGCTTTCTTTGTGTATTTATACAACAAAATTATTTGCTTGTGAGCATCATTTTGTGATAAGCCTAATTTTATCAATTCCTTTTCGTATATCTCATGTTTTATCAACTTAATATCATGGGCTTCTTGTCGACCTTCCAGAAGTCTTTGAGATGATTCAGCAATCATAAAATCAGGATCAAATCTCTTTTCGCAAGCATCGCCTAAATCGTGTTTATCAGTTGTAGTCTAGCAAAAATTTCGATGGTAGCAGAACTGATGCTTTCACGCTCTCCAGTGATCTAGCGTTGTAGTCTAGCAAAAATTTCGATGGTAGCAGAACTGACAAAAAACTCATTAATAGCGTTTGCCCGTTGTAGCCTAGCAAAAATTTCGATGGTAGCAGAACGCTACACAGTTAATAAAGTCTGCTGATTGTGTTGTAGCCTAGCAAAAATTTCGATGGTAGCAGAACCTGTACCCTTGTAACTTGGAAATGAGATAAGTTGTAGCCTAGCAAAAATTTCGATGGTAGCAGAACGTCCAAGTCCTAGTCCTACACCTGAAACACGTTGTAGCCTAGCAAAAATTTCGATGGTAGCAGAACTAACGAAAAACTCATTAATAGCGTTTGCCTGTTGTAGCCTAGCAAAAATTTCGATGGTAGCAGAACTGCTTCATCAAACATCTCTTCGTATTTATCGTTGTAGCCTAGCAAAAATTTCGATGGTAGCAGAACTGCCTAAGAATGCGCAATCGATTATCTCGTGTTGTAGCCTAGCAAAAATTTCGATGGTAGCAGAACTGTACCATGGAATCTATCAAGATGATGAAGGTTGTAGCCTAGCAAAAATTTCGATGGTAGCAGAACGCAACATGTTAAACATCACGCAAGGGGAAAGTTGTAGCCTAGCAAAAATTTCGATGGTAGCAGAACATGACTGTATCTCTATACGTTTTGATGTACGTTGTAGCCTAGCAAAAATTTCGATGGTAGCAGAACTTAAGTGGTGTCCAGGTATTTTGTGGCAGGGTTGTAGCCTAGCAAAAATTTCGATGGTAGCAGAACTGTAGAAAGACCTCTTGTCTGTTCAGACATGTTGTAGCCTAGCAAAAATTTCGATGGTAGCAGAACACATGCCTAATCTGAATGGCGTGTTGCAAAGTTGTAGCCTAGCAAAAATTTCGATGGTAGCAGAACTGCAATGATGTCACAAGCCCGAAAGGGCAAGTTGTAGCCTAGCAAAAATTTCGATGGTAGCAGAACTTGCCGCAGGTATCAACTTCGTGTTGTTTAGTTGTAGCCTAGCAAAAATTTCGATGGTAGCAGAACCACTTCTCAAAGGGTTTCCAAGGTGGTAAGGTTGTAGCCTAGCAAAAATTTCGATGGTAGCAGAACGAGTCGATATGGAGATATTAAACTATGAGAGTTGTAGCCTAGCAAACATTTCGATGGTAGCAGAACATAACTGGAAAGTTAAGAGCCTCTCATTTTGTTGTAGCCTAGCAAAAATTTCGATGGTAGCAGAACTAGGCACGGCGTTTATACTGTCATATCCTGGTTGTAGCCTAGCAAAAATTTCGATGGTAGCAGAACAAGTGCAAGCATGTCAGCGTAATATGCAAGGTTGTAGCCTAGCAAAAATTTCGATGGTAGCAGAACTATTGATAAAGAGCCTATAACATAAAGACAGTTGTAGCCTAGCAAAAATTTCGATGGTAGCAGAACAGGACGAAACATTATGATTGCAATTCTAGCGTTGTAGCCTAGCAAAAATTTCGATGGTAGCAGAACAAAATTTCCGTAAAAATTGACTAAAGTATAGTTGTAGCCTAGCAAAAATTTCGATGGTAGCAGAACGCCTGTTGTCGCGTGATTGGATAGCCTTTTGTTGTAGCCTAGCAAAAATTTCGATGGTAGCAGAACTGGAACTAACAAAGCCATCAAACATGGAACGTTGTAGCCTAGCAAAAATTTCGATGGTAGCAGAACACGTCTTGTCGTATGGCAATATAACGGATTGTTGTAGCCTAGCAAAAATTTCGATGGTAGCAGAACCTGTCCATCTATTGAATTAACAATTAATTCGTTGTAGCCTAGCAAAAATTTCGATGGTAGCAGAACCCGAAGGAAATGAGTCGTTTTCCTTTTAAAGTTGTAGCCTAGCAAAAATTTCGATGGTAGCAGAACTGTAAAACATGTATTAATATCAATTTGCTTAGTTGTAGCCTAGCAAAAATTTCGATGGTAGCAGAACATATTCAATCAAAAAATCGCATTGTTAAGCGTTGTAGCCTAGCAAAAATTTCGATGGTAGCAGAACCACAACACCATCTCAAGAAGCACCGCTTTCGTTGTAGCCTAGCAAAAATTTCGATGGTAGCAGAACAGTGATGTCAAAGTGGTTTAATACCGATTTGTTGTAGCCTAGCAAAAATTTCGATGGTAGCAGAACTGGCGAGCGCGGCCACCTGAGCCAGCAATAGTTGTAGCCTAGCAAAAATTTCGATGGTAGCAGAACCAGGGTTAACGTCTTTATCATGCAAAGGACGTTGTAGCCTAGCAAAAATTTCGATGGTAGCAGAACGTTTGTTTCCAAAACTTCACATCGTTTAGAGTTGTAGCCTAGCAAAAATTTCGATGGTAGCAGAACTCTTCTAATGATGATAATTTCAAAAAGCAAGTTGTAGCCTAGCAAAAATTTCGATGGTAGCAGAACTAGCATGATTAGTCATACCCTTAGAATCAAGTTGTAGCCTAGCAAAAATTTCGATGGTAGCAGAACCAACAGTGAACATAAAAGACATTCCACTACGTTGTAGCCTAGCAAAAATTTCGATGGTAGCAGAACCATAATATCACTTGGTCTAACCAACTTCACGTTGTAGCCTAGCAAAAATTTCGATGGTAGCAGAACTACTAGACATGTTACGTTCAGTTGAAATTCGTTGTAGCCTAGCAAAAATTTCGATGGTAGCAGAACCTCAAAATATCTAGCATTATTTTGAGTATATTAGTATTTAACTAACGGTTTTCCCATCTTCTAGACCAAGAACAATCTTAACATATTCTTCCATATAATTAACACCCTCTTTCAAATTAGAAACACATAGAATCTCATTACAAATACGTTCATATATACTTTCTTCATCAGCCAAGTCAATTGTAAATTTATCAATTAGATAGCAGCTATTTAGTTGATAATCAGTTTGTATTGTTCTACAAAATACAATTATCATTGAATTTGATATATCTTTTATTTTATCCTGAATTTTATTTGTCATTATTGGATAATCTATAATTATGAGGTTTTCCTGTTTTGTAATTGAAGTTGCTTGCTTTATAAGATCTAATTGCAAACAAATAAAATCTTCAATTGACAAGTCAAATTCATTCATTTCAAAATCATCAATTACTAAAGTCGGTTCAATTAGTTTTGCAAATGTTGTTGGCGATATTTTAATATCTCTTAACTTAATATCATGACCTTCATTAAATTGCATACACAACATTTCGGTTAATGATTGAATTGTTAAGAAAGTTTCTATATATGATTCATCAGACAACTCATTTATTATCGCCTTTAGTAAGATAGATTTAGATTGTAATTTTAGTTCTTGATAAAATTCATTATTAGGTGAAATAAAGTATATATTAATTTTCTTTTGGGTAAGTTCGTTATCATCTAGATAAATATGAACATTGTTATGTTTTTCTTCTTCATATTCACTCAATGGTAAGCCCACCTGAAATTCCTTTAAAGCTCTTTTTAAATTCAATTTCTGTATTTCATTATTACCAATAATATATTTGTACTTATCTATGAGTAAATCTGTTCTATATATTCCCTTCTTTATTGTCAGTTTTCTCATATGATTATAAATGCATCAGAATTGATTGAAGATTCTTGATGAGATTTACTACCTGTTAACAACACCATTTTTGAATATTGTTTTTCTGTTACCATCATTACACGTACATGTCCTTCTACTGGTACATTTCTTTTTAGTATATCCACATGCTTTACAGCTGCTTCTCTGTTTGGAAATAACTTACAATAAATAGAATACTGCATCATGAAATATCCTTCTTGTACAAGGTATTTATGAAAATGTGTATAGACACGAACATCTGCCTTAGTAACCATCGGTAAATCAAAGAACAAAATTAATCTCATAAAACTATATATCATAACGAATATTGCAATCAGGGTATTTATAGTAATCAACACTATCTTTCTCAATACATTTTAAAATACTTTCAAAATATAGTGTGACTGCATTACTAATCGTTTCAGTATTATGATCAAATTCAATCCGTGCAGTCGATAATTTGATTAGAGCTTCCCTATGTTCTGCAGTAAATAGAATATCATCCTTCATATTTGTGCAGACATAATCATCAACTATTGGTCTAAATACCTCTATCAAGTCGTCTGATAGGTTAAATTCATTCTCTCTTCCTTTATGAAATAATCCAATATTTGGAAGATATCCTTTTGAAATAATAATCGATGATATTAACGATCTAAAGATGCTATAACCATAATTCAATCCAGCGTTAATCACATCACTATCAAATCTGATAAAACCATCTCCAAACATCTGTCTAAAATAAATTTTTGCAGCTAATCCTTCTCTATTACCAGGATCACCATCTTCTACTTCTTCTAGAAATTTCTTTAGATTTGCATATGATGTATCAGTGCAATAGTGTTTGGACATTATCTTCATTTGATTAGTAATTTTCCCTTTTACAATCTCTTTATGTAACTTTGCTTTAATCTCATCTGACCAATCAATCTGTTTTAATAAATTACCACTTTGTGCATAATGACCATTTATTGGAAATATATATGTTTGTGGCAAATGATCAACACCACATAAAATTGTACAAACATTATTATTGGTTAAAGCGTTCATTAGTCTAGTAGTTAGAGTTGTTTTATTGTTATCGATTATCAAAGTTTGAATATCTGAGATTGGAACTTTTAAATCTCCTTTCTCAGTTTCAATTTTCAGATTATCTAAATACAAGCTCAGATGTTCACTATCTTTGATATATAAAACTCGATATGACATACACAAAGAAAAAGACTCCCTAAGGAGTCGATTCCGGGATAAACCCTTGTTCTGCTAGATCATCAAAACCTTTGCTAGACTACAATGATCTATAAATATGTTACATCATTTAAATTCCAGTTTCAACTCCTGATTTGTTACTTTATATAGATTTCCACATACATCAGTAGCATATTTCTCTAATAGCAATATCTTTTTCCCAATCGCCGGCTTAAATCTCGCATCAGTCTTAAATCCTATAGGCTTAACTTCGATAAGATTTTTCTTATCATCATTCGTTGCAACATATCTCCATAACTTATCCTCATTCTCTTTCTTGATGCGAATAATTTCATTTCTATGCATGGAGAAACAGAATTCGAATGAACTATCAATTTTTTTAGCTTGCTTTTGAGATTCATACCATTCTCGGTTGATTATATATAGACACTGAGATGGGGAATAATATACATTTGAATATTTAACCGTAATAAATTTATAACCAACTGTTGGAGAGTAATAGAAATCTGTGCGATATGAAGAGATTTGTTGAAGGACTACCTTTTTCTTTTCAGTATCTACTGAATAGTTCTTTGAAATATCTATCTTAGTTCCTAATCTTCCATCTGTATATTTCATAGAGATAATTGCAGGACCATTATTATGCTTCGATGGCTTATGTAGATATTCATGATGTTCTTCGTAATATTTATTTAATGGGTTCTTTACAAATAATCCATTCTTCATAAGTTTTTCATCGTCATGATATTCTTTTGCATAATGCAGAATAATATCAGAAATATACTTGAATGTTTCTGGACTATTGCGATACATTAGATATTTTTCAAATTTATTTTGTAAAATATCATTTGCAAGTGTAAGAAAACTATCTGCATAGATATCCTTATATTTCCTAATGACAAAATCTTGACCATTAATGTTTCTAGTAGATAAGATTGTTTCATCCGCTACTTGTCTATTAGGTTTAGTATCAATCTTGTAAGAGAACTTCGTTACATCCTTTTCTATCAGTGAAAGTTTATGAACAATTTCTATATACCGTGGATCAAAGAATTTCTTGTCCTCAATAATTTCTAAAACTTCACCTGTTTCTTCATCAATTATTGTTTCTGGGCGCTTATCAAGGATTTCTCCAAAGCGGCGGAAGACCTTTAAAGAAGCAATAATCAATGCATCAATAGCGTGATGTGCATCACCAGTATCAATATCACTTCTCTCCTTATCCAGATGAATTTTATTTCTAAACATGTGCGTTAAATTACCTTTTACGGTATTTACGACAGTAGAAATTTCATTTGCGCGAAAGTAGTCTTGCAATGTATTTAAAACAACTCTTTCTGCATATGCAGTGTCCACAATATTTCTAGCGATAAATTTCTTTTGTGTATCAAACTTCGTCAAATCCTCATCTGATAATAAGAGATTTTTCTTTTTCTCATATCGCAGTCCATTCATCTTGCGTAAGTCATTGACGTTTGCAATATAACTTGCCAAATCTGAATACTCTCCAAACTTATGATTCTTATGTGCTTGTAGTGGTGTTAGATTACCTTTAATCTGATTCTCCCAACGAGTTACAAGAACCTTATTTGAGAATGAATCATCATAGGAAATAGAAATAGGAATAATATGATCTACTTCAAAAGCTGTTGGATCACTAATTAATAAATCTAAATCAATTGGCATTAATGCATACGCAGTCTTACAATTCTGTTCTGTATATAAACGTAACTTCTGAATTAGCTTTGCATTAACTGTTAGATTATATTTATTCTCATCGACTATTTGTTGGGCACGTTTCTTTTCTTTCTCAAAGAAAGCTTGTGATTCCGTAATTTTTTTCTTTTGTTCCTGGCTGTTCTTTGCACGTGTAGTCTCTACAACGATACTATCAAATTCACCATAGAGTTCTCTAAGTCTATTAACGACTTTCATAGCTTCTCTTTGTGCTCTCTTAGCAACCGGACTTAAAATTGCAGTATCATCTGCATGAATCTCTTTCATTCCTTTTAGTTTATTAAAGCGGTCATTCTGATTGCCTCTATTTGTAATAATCTGCATCTGGTTTAATGGTGAAATAATCATCTCTTTATTAAACTCATTAATTGCCTTTGATGACATAGAATGGTATCCAGAAATCTGAGTTAGGTTAGCTAATGCCTCTATCTCCTCTTCACTAAACTTATTTGATAGTTTACGAATTTCATTCGCACGTCTTTCAACCACCTTATCACGTGTTAAAACATCAATTATCTGATCAACAAGTTCATGGTCATGATACAAACCCGAATTCTCAAGAACCTTCTTAACTTTTGTATACCCTTTGAATTCAGTGAGTATTGGCTTATCACTCTTATCTATTCTAAAACCAGAAATATCATCAATATCACTGAGTCCTAATAGTTTGGCTAATTGTTTTGGCTTGATTGAACCCTTTTCATTAACGTATTCAATGACTTGTTCTTTTTGTTCTCTTTCAAGTTTTTCGCCTTTGACACTTAAGTTATTCAGGTCATTTAGCAAATTAAATAAATCAGCTTTGTAAGCCATTTTTGCACAACGTAATTGATCAGGATAGTATGAGCACTTGCCCCTCATCTTCTCAATCAAGTCTATTGGTTCTTCTTGATCTTTTGTTAACCAACGTCCATAAGGTGTAGGAGATTTCTGAGAACCAGGTCCGTCAGAAAAATCTCTTCTACGTATTATCAAGTTTTCTACATAATCATTAAAATCTTCTGACTTACCCTGATTTGATAAGATTTGTTTTAATTCTGCAACATAATCCTTTGTACGGAAGTTGTTAATATGTCCACGAAGCTTCCCTTTTTCAGTTAATCTTTCTTGCTGAATTTGACAGACATATTTTCCGCTCTTAATTAATGCATCATTTATTCTTAAATTATTTTTTGAACTTAAAACATCATCATTCTTAGCTTCTTCAGTATCTTCTACAGTCTCTAAACTACTTCCACGTAACTTCGCTAAGTTGTAAAGAACTGTCGCAAGTTCTTCATCTGTCAATTTCTCTGATAAGCCTTTAACTCTTAATGAATATGGATCTAGACAAAAAGCATAGTCAGAAGGAATCATGCCTTGATCTACAAGAAATTTTTTCATATCTTGTAATCGATTTTTTCTTCTTGAACGAAGTCTTCTACCGCTTCTCTTTGCACGTCTATTTTGGTTATTTGTTGGATCCCATTCGCTAAATAAGCGCACACCAAAATCAACTGCTTCACCAGTTTCACGATTTACAATTCCATACCCAACTGAAGTAACTCCAATGTCTAACCCTAAAACTAAACCATTATTTCTTTTTTCCATAATCCCCTCCAAAATAACTTTAGTATTTAAAATTTTTTACTCTTAATTATGTGGAAAAACAATCAAAAAATATCTCATTGTATTATTGATTGTTTCGGATGACAAAACTCACTATACAAAGTATAGTACAACATTTTCTCTATATCAAATATGATTTATCATGCATCATAGATAGAGTATTTAGGTACATTACTAATAGCAAACTTACATTCAGACATATTTTTCCTCCATATAATAACAAAATACTTTCCGTCCTTAATTCAAAGTTTATATTTTTTGATATACAAAAAACACGCCAGTGATAAAAAATAGTAAACTTGATAAAAAAAAGAGTAATGATTTTACAACCATCACTCTTACTTTAAGTAAGCGCCTTGAGTTGAACAAGGTTCACCGCAGTGGTATTACCCATACATCACAGCATAGACCGAACTACCTCGACTTACTTAATTTAGAATCTAATATAGAGTTTTTATTAGATTAAGTCAACCTATTTAGACTTTTATGCAATGATATTACTTCCAGTTAATGACAATTTCGTATTCTGATTGTTCTGTATTGCTTAGCAACATCTTCACTTGACTCTTAACAACTTCTTCCATGCGTACTTTTGCCTTATCAAGTAATCCATTCTTGATTGCAAGTTCCTCAGCTTTAGCTGTTTCATTAGCTTGGAAATTCTTCACATCATTTACAGTAATCTGATTGATTGGATTAAAGCTTTGATCATAAACTTCAATACTGTTTACATCGATATATGTATCTAACACTTCAACATTTGGTAAATCTACGATTACCTTTTTCTCTGTTTGATTAACTTCAATGTTGATTTCAGAGATATCCTTGATACCTGCTTTACATACACCACTGTAAGTCATTAAGAATGACTTATCTGTAAATGGAATAGAGATTCCAAACGCAGACATATTATCTTGGCTAAACTTTCCTACATTTGTAAAGTTATATTCCTCTACTGCTAATTGACCTATCTCTTTAAATGAATTTTTGATTTCTGTAGATGTCATTGTAATCTTTCCATTTCGTGGTGAAAGTACAATTTTGTATCCTAATACAAGTACTAAGATCGTTAATACAGATACGATGATTTTTGTGATTAAACCCTTTGCCATAATTATTCCCCCTGTTTTATTTCCTGGAGTAATATCTCCAGGTTCTCTTTTTGTATCTTAATTTTCTCTTGTTCATTTGTCAATCTGACATTTGCTTTCTGTAAATATTTGTATGCATGCTCTTTTGAATCACTAAGAATTTCGCGAATCTCTCTTAATAATAGCCCAGCATTTTTATACATTTGAATCTGATGCAATTTATGGATTGCATTTTTATCATACATTTTTGTATGTCGCGAACCAATTCTTCTCTTTGGTAATAGCAAACCAATCTTATCGTAATAAAACAGTGTTTTACGACTGATATTCGCAATTTTACATACTTCATTTACAGATAACACTTTTTCTTGGCTTTCTACAATTTCAACTGTAGTACTGTTCCCTAAGGGAACAGTCAATACCATTTCATCTATTTTGTTGTGCACAATTGTCTCCTCCTGCACACAACACCCTGTTTTTCTCGCGAGGATAAATTACGATAATTTTTGGTATATATTCTACTAATGAAAGTTAGAAATCCTATAAACTTCAGAAACTTTTAATTACTGCAATGAATGCAATCAAACCGAAACGCACAAGATAGTTGATAATTTATTTCTTCTCAACATATCTTCAATATTTCTCCGTGTTAATATCAAATAAAGTTCTCCTTTCTATATTTCACATTGTATGAATATTGCTATACAAAAAATACGCCAGTAACCATAAATAAAAACCGATCATACGATCGGCTACTTTGATACGAACTGTACTTATTTTATGTAAATGTACTGTCATAACTAACTAATGAACAATGCGATAATATGCTCTTGATGTAAGACGGAATATAACAAAATAAACAATGGAGAAGATTCCTATTACTGCAAATAACATCTGTGCATACTCCATATAGGAATGTACCGCAAATAAACCAAGTAATTGAGAAACTATCTTAGAAGCTACTAGGCTATGTAATGTAGCTACTGCTAATGGTGCTAAAAATAGCCATAATACTTGTGAATTACTTGTTTGGTGAATTAATTGATCTGGTAATCCAACTTTTTTCATAATCTGGAATTTATCGCGATCTTCATATCCTTCATTTATTTGTTTATAATATGTAATCAACACAGTACCAACAATAAAGATAATACCAATTAATATACCCAAAAATAAGAATCCACCATTTAATTCATACGCTTTTTTTACAGTTTGTTCTTTTGTCTCAAAATCGAAAGACTTTTCTTTTGCGTATGTCGACTGTGTTGCAAAATATTTTGTTTTATCAACTACATTTGACTTAAGATTCCAATTTAGGTCTGCTGTAATATCTGGGGTGTAATATTCGCCTGTGTCAATATTCTTCATCTGTAGAACTTCCCCAATTTTTTTCATAACTGTGAAATCTTTTGCGATGATTCCATAACTTTCTACAGCATATGTTGAAGGAATAAAATTTGGAACTTTATGAATCGTATATGTAATATCACCAATCTTCACTTGATCTAAATCTAGAAGATTTTTTTGATTTGCACACATTAATATTTCATTGTCTTTTAACTCGATTTGTTGATGTGTACGTTTGTTATAACTTGCAAGATCACGAACAATCATAAAATATGGTTTTTGTGCTTGTTCTGGTTTTAAAGCTTTCAATTCATTTCCTACACGAGATGCAGATGTTATGTATCCATAAGAAACGTAATCATCCTCAATGCCATTAGAAACTTCTAGGCCTTGATTCGCTGCAGTATATAAAATATGTTCAATTTCATCTTTATTTTCTGTAGTAACAATTTCATCCGATGATAACAAATATTCTCGTGGCATAACATTATCTACTGTTTTTTGAACTGTAGAGTAAATCGCTGCTGTTGCAGATAATGTAATCAATACACCAGTGCTAAGAATCGACACACTCGCAAGTGATACCGCATTTGCCTTCATACGATACAATAGTCCACTAACACTTAGAAAATGTGTTGGCTTATAGTAATATCTTTCATTGGTTCTTTGTAGTTTTAGGATAAAAATTGAGAATGATATATATAAAAGATATGTTCCTATTAGCACTAATAACGCAGCTGAGAAGAAATAGACCAATGAACTTAATATTCCTTGAATTGTTAAGGCAATTGCATATCCTGCACCAAGTAAAATAAATCCTAACAATAAGAATAGATATCTGTTTTTTGGTTCACCCTCACCTCTATGCTGATTTCCTAGAAGTTGTACAGGAGTGGCAAGATATATCTTAATATTATTTCTGATAAGAGTAATAACAAATAATACGAAAGCTAATACTACTGTCGATACACATGACTTCATACTAAATGGATAATCCATTAAGCTACCTGCTGTATCTTTCAACAGATAATTCAATGCAATGAAAGTAACTTTGCCAAAAATATATCCACCAACAACACCAATAAAAAGAGAACAAATAAATAATACAAAATACTCAATGAATAGGATTTTACGAATATGTTTCTTTTCTAGACCAAGAATTCCATATAATGCAAATTCCTTGTTTCTACGCTTGATTAAAAAACCATTTGCATACATGACAAAGATAAATGTAAAGATAGCAATTATAACAACACCAAATTGAATAACAGATGGTAAATCCGCATGTCGCGTCAATACATATTGATTTGATAAGAGTGATACCATGATATTAAACAATAGAAACATGATTCCAATTGATAATACAAATGGTATTTCAAGCAATCTATTTGCATGCAGGTTACGCTTTGCAAATCCTAATGCCATACCCCACTTCATTAGTCTTCACCTCTTTTTGAAAGAACTAACTGTGCTTGATGAATACGTTCCATAAATTCTGCTTGATTCTCATTTGTACCTCTATACAATTCATGATAAACAATACCATCTTTAATAAATAAGACTCTCTTCGCATAAGAGGCAGCACGAAGCGAATGTGTAACCATCAAGATCGTTTGCCCATTTCGATTAATACTTTCAAATAGATTTAGAATCATTTCGGATGAAGCAGAATCTAAAGCACCTGTTGGTTCATCCGCCAATAATAATGATGGTTTTGTAATCACAGCTCTTGCGATGGCCACTCTTTGTTTCTGCCCACCAGAAATTTCATAAGGATATTTATTTAACAATTCCTTGATTCCAAGACGGTCCTGCACGCTTGATAGTCTATCCTTCATCTCTTTTACAGGAACCTTAGATAGAACAAGTGGTAGAAAGATATTATCCTTATTGGTAAATTGATCTAGTAGATTAAAATCCTGAAAGACAAATCCAAGTTCATTTCTTCTAAAGCTTGCAATTTCTGAGTCTTTTAAATTACTAATATTTTTCCCATTCAATAAGATGTTACCTGAAGTTGGTTTATCTAGTGTCGCAATCAAGTTTAGAAGTGTTGTTTTTCCTGCACCAGATTCTCCCATAATCGATATAAATTCTCCCTGTTGCACGGAAAAATGAATACCACTTAAAGCTTCTGTTTTTATATTTTTTGTTTGATATATTTTCTTAATATCTGTAAGTTCCAATACAGTTGTCATATTTGAATTCTCCTTTTGTATAGTCTTATTTTAGAGTCTCAAAAGATTACTAGCATTTATCAAACATGACAAATCATGCCTGTATTCTTACATTTTTGTAAGGTTTTCAGGAAATACCAATCGGAAGGTACTACCTTTGGATAGCTTTGACTCCACCTCGATTTGAATATTTATTTTCTCAGATATCTTCTTAGCAAGATATAATCCTAATCCACTGGACTTCTCATTCATGCGACCATTAAAGCCTGAATATCCACGATCAAATATCTTAGGAATATCTTCACTACGAATCCCAATTCCTGTATCTTTGATTTCTAATGCATGTTTATCCTCAAGATATTGAATCGATATCCTTCCATTCTCTGTGTACTTCAGCGCATTCGATAAGATTTGTTCGATCAGTATCGTAAGCCACTTACTATCACTAATCACATATGTTGTATCACTTTGATATTCTAAAGAAATATGATTATGAATAAACAACAATGAATACTTCCTTAATAAATCTTTGATAATATCATCAAGATTCACCTGTGTAATATCCATATCAGTAGAATGATCAATCATCTTTAGATAATTCATCGCCATATTGACATATTGTTCTATATACATTAACTGCATTTTTAATTTCGAAGTAGTATTTTCATCAGGTTTATCTAACAGAAGTTTACTAACAGTCATAGGTGTTTTAATTTGATGTAGCCACATTAAAAAATATGCATTCAAATCATCCTTCTGCTTTGTCATTTCACTTTTCAAATTTTTATTTTCATTTAATAGTCTTTCATTATCAACCTTTATATCACTTAATTTTTGATAACGAAACCAATGCACAATTAAATAAATGAATAATATAAACCCCAAAATCTCTATTCCTAAAAGCACATATTCTATCTCTATTGTTGCTAGTAGAGAAATAGCGATAAATACGATACACACAAGAAGATATCCAAACAGAATGACACTCTGACTTTTTATATAATCCAAGAATAATTTCATCGTATTATTTACCTTCTTTCAGATAGTATCCAACTCCTTTTTTTGTCTGAATCAAATCATCAAACCCAATTTCTGATAATTTTTTTCTTAGACGCGTCATATTAACTGCCAAAGTATTATCATCGATAAAATTATCACTTTGCCAACAATGATCCATGATATTATCACGCTTTGCGATATCCCCTTTTGCTTTAAATAAAGTCTCTAGAATCAATAGCTCTGTATGCGTTAGATCAATAGACTTCTCACCATTTTCTAACTTAGCAGCCGATAAATTCAGTTTCAAATCACCAAAGATTAAATTATCTATCGATAATGAATAATCGTATGTTCTACGAAGTAATGCTTGAATCTTCACACGTACTAAATGAATATTAATTGGTTTTGTAATATAATCATCTGCACCACACTGCATTGCCATAACCATATCCATGTCATCACTATGTGATGATATAAAAATAATCGGTACACTAGACTCTTCACGAATCTTTTGAGTCCAATAATATCCATTAAAATATGGCAGTGTAATATCCATTAAAATCAACTGCGGTGTTTGTTCTCTAAACTCTTCTAATACTGCATTAAAGTCATGGATACAACATGTTTCATATCCCCATTGTTTTAATTCTTCACTAATGACTGTAGCTATATCTTTATCATCTTCTACTATGAATATCTTCATCATCATTACCCTACCTCAATTATGCATAAAATACATAGAACTATCATAACATACAAAAACCAGTGAGTTTCCAGCTTATCATGCTAGATATTTATATAGTGATGTTATTATAATATCAATGAGGATGAGGATTCTATGGTTGAAAGTAAAGCTGCTAAAGAACTAGCAATAAAACTTAGAAAATTGTGGGATAATGACAACTATGTCAATGGAGTTATTGCGTTTGCGAAAACAGAAAAAAATATTCTTACGATATCTCACTTTATCGATATGTCCTATCAATTGAAAAAAGATATCACTGCAGATGATATTTCATTCCTACTGGAAGTTCTAGAGAACAAGTCATAATACATAAAGACTATTCTTATCAACACTAGCATTTTTATAATTCATGTTGTATAGTCTGAATGCAAGCATTCTGTGGCAACCTTTTATCGCTTAAGTGCGTGTTTGCCAGAGTCTGCTTGCGTTTTTTATGCTTTTATATTCGTATGATAAACATAAATTAGTTTATCTATTCATTCTAAATAAAAGTGAACCTTTTGACGATAGGCTCACTTTTGAATACAGATTATTTTATAAACACATCTGGTAAATCTTCTTTACATCTTCTACGGATAATGGAACGTATGCATGCTTTAATCGATCATGTAAGCATGCGGACTCCGCCATTGCTTGGAAATGTTCTTCGTTAATATTGACTTCTGTTAGTGTCATTGGAATTCCATTGGACTTGAAGAAATCATGTAATGCTTGAATCCCTTGTTTTGCTAGAAGTGTTTCATCATTACCTTCTAGACCCCATACATTTCTAGCAAACTTTGCTAGACGTGGTGTAATCGTTGGATCTTTTGCAAGGATATACTCTAACCATCTAGGAGTAAGAATCGCTAGACCTACTCCATGTGTGATGTCATAGTATGCACTTAATTCATGTTCCATCGCATGACATGGCCAGTATGTATCTAGCTTGCCATATTCTGGAATACCAGAACATGCAATCGATGAGTTCCACATCAAATTTGCACGTGCTGAATAGTTTGTAGGTTCCTTTAATGCGATTGGAAGATTCTTAATCACTGATTTTAATATACCCTCTTGGATTGCTTCAGAGAGGTCTGAATCATCTGTTCTTGAGAAGTATCCTTCCATGATATGACTCATAATATCTGCAGAACCTGCAGCTGTCTGGTATGCAGATACGGAGTATGTATATGTTGGATCACAGATAGATACCTGTGGGAATGTAAAGGATCTGCCAATCTTTTTGTTCAATGCCATGTTAGAGATTACTCCGCCACCATCAAATTCAGAACCTGTTGCGGCGAGTGTCAAAATATCAACGAGTGGTAATGCTTTGGAAGTACCACGTGAATCGAGTACCATTTGCCAATAGTCATCACCTTCGTAATATGCTCCTACTGCAATTGCCTTTGAACAATCTAATGTACTACCACCACCAACGGATAAAATAACATCGATGTTGTGTTCTTTACATAATTTAGAACCACGTTCTACTGTTTCAATACGTGGATTTGGTTCAACACCTGCACATTCTACAACAGTAAATCCACCTTCATTTAAAATCTTCATTACTTCATCGTATAATCCGATTTTCTTAATAGAACCTCCACCATAGGTAAGAAGTACGCGTTTGCCGTATTCATTTAAGCTTTCTGCTAGGTGTGAAATTGATCCTTTGCCAAAATAGAGTTTGGTCGGAATGTGATGTTCAAAGTTTTCCATTGTATGTTCTCCTTGTTTATAGTGATACAAACCACTTATTCAAAGTTTACTTTGTTGTTGTCGAAGCTTTTAATTTTTGCAAGGCTTTCGACACGATAGCCTTGTTTACGTAGTTTCTCTCCACCACCTTGGAAGAGTTTTTCTACACAGATACCAAGTCCTACAATTTTTGCGCCACTTTGATTTGCAATATCAATCAGACCATCTGCTGCTAGACCATTTGCTAGAAAGTCATCAACAATTAAGATATGATCATCCGCATTCAAGTAATCTTTGGATACTGTTACTGTAAAGTCCTTGTTGTAAGTGTAGGAATGTACATGTGATGTATACACACCACCCCCAATGTTTTTCGATTTTGCTTTCTTTGCGAAAACAACAGGTACATGGAAACGTTGCGCAATTGGTACTGCAACTGCAATACCAGAAGCCTCAATTGTTAGGATACGTGTAATCTTGTCATCCTTGTATAGACGGTAAAATTCATCTGCCATCTTATCAAGCATCTCAACATCGATTTGATGATTCAGGAAACTATCTACCTTCAAAATGTTCCCTGGAAAAACCTTACCATCTTGTAATATCTTTTCTTCTAACTCTCTCATAGGTTATATAGTTTTGTATACTTCTCCTCAAGATAATCTAGGTAGTAGTTTACGTTGAATTCTTCCCCTGTTACCATCTTCATTAGCTCTGGTGCTTCATATCTAAAGCCATACTTATGGATATGTTCCTTGAGCCAGTTCATGATGACATCATATTGGTTATTGCTTAGTAGTGTATCTACATCTAAGTCCTTATGCATTGCATGCATGTATTGTGCCGCAAATGCAGTTCCTAGTGCGTAAGTTGGGAAGTAGCCAAAACTACCATCGGACCAGTGTACATCTTGTAAGATACCCACTTTATCATTTGGCACATCAACCCCTAAGTATTCCTTATACATCTTATTCCAAGTTTCATTTAAGCCTTCTGTGGAGATTGTTCCATTGAAGAGTCCCTTTTCAATTTCATAACGAACTAAGACATGTAATGGATATGTTAATTCATCTGCCTCTGTACGTACGAAGGATGGTTTAGCAACGTTGATGGCTTCATAGAATTCTTCAAAGGATACATTACCTAACTGAGCCGGGAATGTTTCCTGAAGTTTTGGATAATGATATGTCCAGAAGGCTGTTGTACGCGCTAGGTAGTTTTCGCACAATCTGGATTGTGATTCATGCATACCTGATGAAATTCCTTCGGATAGAATCATGCCATCATACTTAGGATCTACATTATGTTCATAGTATGCATGTCCTACTTCATGTACTGTAGATAGTACTGCAGAGATCACATCATTCTTAACGTACTTTGTAGTTGTACGGCAATCATTTTCGCATGTCCATGATGTAAATGGATGTTCAGATTCATTCTGATATCCCCATGAAGAATCAAAGTGTAGATATTCAAGTAACTGTGTCATGAATTTCTTTTGGTCTTCAATTGGAAATTCTTGGTGTAAGAATGCTTCATTCTTTTGTTTTGCTTGCGTAACCTTTTGAATGAGTGGTACAAGTCTTTGCTTTAATGCCGCAAAGAATGCATCATACTTTTCTTGTGTCATACCTGGTTCATAGTCATCCAGCATTTGATCGTATAGGTTCTTATCACTATTACGATAACGATACATCTTCTTACTAACTTCGATAATCTTCTTTAAGTATGGTTCAAAGATAGAATAATCCGATTGTGACTTTGCTTTTATCCATGCATCAAAGGATTCATCACGTAGTTTTTGATATGCGACAAACTCATCCTTTGGAATACACATCGTATCCATTGCTTGTTTGTAGTAGAGTTCTACTGCACGCTTGTTATCACCATCAATCTTAGGATCATCCTTTAATTCCTTTAAAAGTTGAACCATTTCTGAATCTGTTTCAATTGAGAATAATTCTCCAGCAAGATACGCTGAACGTTCATCACGATAAGCAGCCCCTGCGGATGGTGCGACTGTCTGTTTGTCTATGCCAATGATTGCTAATGCCATCTGATATGCAGAACGGCGAAATATCCAATCTTTATATTGTTGTAATTTCTCTTCGTATGTCATGATATTTCCTCCTGGTATTTCATTGCGTTTATCATACACCTAGTAGCTATCTTAAGGCACTTATAACGCAATGTTTGTTACTTACAGTATAGCCTAAAAATGTGATGAATCCGTATTATTTTTTCTTTCCTATTAGAAAGAAAAACAGGAGTTATCAAACTCCTGTTAGATTACTTTTGGAAGTATTGTTTTAGTTTAGCGATGATTTCATCTAGTGCTACACCTGTACGCTCAGACATCTTTTCCACTGTAGCCTTTGGTAACATAATTCGTGCTAGTGGAGTATCAAGTGCTCTAAACTTATCACTGATTGTAAAGAGATATTGCTTTAGATTAGGGTCAGCTGCCAATAAATCCTTTAGCTTTGTCTCAGGTGTAATGCTTTCAGGATCAATTTTAGAAGAACTTGTAGCCTCTGGCTTTTCTTCTACTGGTGCAGGTTGTTCTTCTTCTGTGATGCCATGTTCTTGGTTAGACCATGTTAATAGTGTTTGGGAACCTGTTAATGCACGGATGTGTGTGCAATCTTGCATCATTTCTAGGATACCTCTAAACTTACCATCTTCATCTCTTACTGCAACATACTTGATGTAGATGAAGATTTCTGGCTTGTTAATCCAGAATTCAGCTTCATTTTGTTCGCCACTTCTGAACTTTTCGATGATTTCTTCAACGATATGAACACTCTTCTTTGGATGGCAGTTCTTTACATCACGACCGATAACGTTCTTAGAGCGTGGGAATACGCGATGCTTTGTGTCTGTATAGAAACGAACAATCTCGTTTTCATCAACGTATGATAAGTCAACTGGCATATGTTGATATACCAAGTTAATTTGTTCAAGTGTCATCTTACCAGTCTTTACATCAAACTCTTGGTCGTTTCCGATGTGGTAGCCATACTTACCAAGTAGGTTTGCAAGTTCATTTGTAAATCCTTCTGTTGGTTTTGAAGATGCTGGTGTTTCTGTCTTTCTTGGTTCAACTGTGATATTTGCAAAACCAATTTCTTGGTCACCTAACTTCATATCTTCAAATTCCTCTGCAGAGATTAAAGCTAAAGATGTTGGATAGAGTACTGTTTCTTCCTTTTGCATTAAGTCTCTTACGTCTGCTACAACTGTACTCTGTAGTTCGATAAATTCATCTTCCTTACCCTCTTTAATTAAGTTATAGGCTTGGGTGATTTCATCACGGATAAAGTCATCTAATGTCCACATTGTTGTTGTAGGACGTGTGAAGCCTTTCTTTTCAAGCACTGGATATAACTGATTCTGCTTGCGAGAAAGATGCTTACGCCACTGAATCATCTGGTCATATAATTCAAACCATTGGTTCTTGATAACTGGGTATTGCACAAGGTCCTCTACGGATAGTAAAAGTTCCTTCATCTTTTCGTTTTCACGATAGTAACATGCGATCGGATGTGTATCAGGTAAATTTGGTTTACTTGTATTTAAGATGCCATCAAATAAGTCTAACATCGCTTGGATATCTTCCTTACGGCATTGATCATCGATTTCTTCTTTTAATTCTTGTTCGATTAACGCTACTTCATATGGTTCTAAAGACTGCACCTTCTCTTTGAGAATTGCACGTGCTTCATCCATTGTGAGCTTTCCCTCATCATATGCATTACGTACTTCAAAAACTGTTTTTAGTTTTTCATCATTTACATTATTTAAATATTCTTTCATATCAGACACCTCCTGTTAGTATCAACAAACTAACTGTATCAAGTATCACAGATTTTGTCATTTGAGATTATCATATTTTTTTAAATGAAAAAAAGACCATAACTTTCGTTATGATCTAAATCGAATGATTTTGTTATTCAGCACCTGTAACTGTCATGCCTTCTAAGCGTGTTACGGATGGTACAACTAGGTTATTGTACTGTACTGTTTCTTTGGACATATATAGTTCTTTTACATAGTCATTCATACTTCCAGATAAGGATCCTCCAGAAACAACCGTTACCTTATCGCCATCATGTAAGTATCCTAGACGAATTTCACCAAAGACATTACCTGTCACTGGATCTACTTGGAAATCGGAGAATTCTACAACTTCTAAATACTTGCCTGTTCGTAATGTCTCTTCATCCTTTTGACCACCTGAGACAACCACGTTAGAAATCTTGAAGCTATCCTTGAGGTTCATATAGCTAGCAAACATACAGCCACCCCAATATTGCATTGGAACGTTTGCATCTAAGAGTGTTACTTCACGGATTGGTGCACCTTCATCATCATAATTGAAGTTTTCAGAAGAGTTTGGTAGTTCCTTCACAGTCTTCAGTGTTACCTTATCACCCTTTACATCTTGCGCAATGGCTTCACCAATCTTCCAATCGCTAAGCTTACGATAAACACTAGCTGCGGATAACTTCTGAATGAAGTATTGATAGATGCTTGTAGAATCGCTTGTACTAAAGATAACAGCCATCTTTGGTAGTTTAGGGGTAGGTACTGCACTAAGACGGTCTTTACCATACTGTAAAGTCTTAGTAACATCACGTGTTAAACCTTCTTTATCACAACCTCCAGAGTTGTACATACGATAGAGTTCAATTTCATGTCCATCTTTACGAGCATTCACAACTGCTTCTACCATGGAGTTTGGATATGTCTCACAAAGGTCTACGCCTTCGGAGTTTACATAACGACGTTCTACTTCGTTAACGAAGATTTCATAGCTGTTGATATCTTCTGTTTCTGTTTCATGAATCGAGCGCATTGTTGTAATAAAGTCTTCTGCAACCTTTGCAATATCAACTGTCTTTTGATTAGATACGACTTCCTGACTTGGCTTTACAAGGGAATATGCCTTGTTTTTTACAAAGCCTGCAGTGTAGATGAGTTGTTCTACTTTACGCTTGATATCTTCAATGGAATCTGTCGGATTAATTTCATCACTTGCACTACCAAGTGCTTCACCGTTATCTAAAGAACGGTGTACTGTAAGTCGAATATGCTCTACATCTTTGGCACGGTTTTGGTCTAAATCATGACGAATGAAGTAGAATTCCCAGCCACGTGTTTTTGTGTCTGTGATTTCCCAAGCATCAGCTTTAGATTCTTTTAGAATTTCAATCATTTTCTCTAACATTAGCCTAATCTTCCTTTCGTCTTTAAGTATGGTCCGCCATCACTGACTTTAACCCATTCCTTGTGACCCTTACCACAAGCACCACAACCATAAACACCACGGTCTCCAGATACCATTGAAACATTACCTAATACTTCTGTAACATATCCTGTCATAATAACTGGCCCAACAATCTTACCTGTTAACTTACCGTCCTTGATTTCACGACCAAGTTTGAGAATACATTGAATACCCCAATGCTTTGGATCTTCCATACCAGAGGACATACCTTCTAGTAAGTATCCATGTTTCACAGACGCAATCATATCTTCAACTTTATCTGTACCAGAGTCAAAGAGCGTATTTGTCATACGGGTATAAACTTTATGTTCATAGTTTTGACGCTTACCGTTACCAGTTGGCTTTACACCTAAACGTAGTGCACTTAACGCATCACAGATACCACTGCGTAAGATACCGTTTTCGATTTCCACGACATCTCCTGCAAGTGTTCCTTCATCGTCGAAGGCAAAGGAAGTTACGTTCTCTGCACAGAGTGCACCTTCATGCATGGTTACTAGTTCACTACCTACTCGCTTGTCGATAAAGTCTTTCCCCAGTGCACGGTTTTTCACAAACATATCCATCTCTACACCATGACCAAACGCTTCATGTGCAATCAGTCCTGACACTTCTGGTGTAGTGATGATTTCATATTCACCTGGTTCGATTGGATCAGCAGTTAATACTTCTTTTGCGAATGTGACCGCATAATCAATCTTATCCTTTAACTGTGTAAATACTTCAGGTCCACCTAACGCAGATAGTCCTTGATAGCCAATTTCATTCTTGCCATCCATCACGATGATAGGTGCGACTACTCCTTCACAATATACATAGCTCTGTCTTAAATCACGATTAGCTGTTAAGAATAGCTTTGATACATGGGTGGATTGGGCAATGACCATACAGTCAACAACATGTTCATCCTTACGAATTGCCTCAAGTGAATATGAGTTTAAATCATTTACTAACTTTTCAATATCTGTGTTCTCAGGTAACTGTTCACATTCCTTTTCCACAAAAAGTGTAAGTGGTTCATCCTCTAACTTCTCTGTGTTGTATACAGCTGTCTTTGTAAGTTTTAATACTGCTAGTTGTGCATCGAGTTCCTTTTTAATCTTGTGATACGTTTCTTCGATAGATTCCGCATCAAAATGATTAAATGCATATTCGCTATATAAACCATCTTTATAGACACGTACAACACTACCGCGTTCTGTCGTTAGATTGGAAGAACTGATGACTTTTACCTGTTGAGAGATACGAATCGCAAAGCCCTTAGAATCTGTTGAAAGAACACTGACATAATCATAATCTTCGCCTAGTTTAGATACTAATTGTTTTAAACTTGGCGCAAGTGTATTTAAATATTCTGAAAATGGTGCTTTCATAATTTTTTCATCCTTTCATTTTGCTTTATTGTACATCAATTTATCTTGCTTGGATATTTGATTTTTGTAACATCTCATAGCATTTTCATTGTTTTTTTAGCTAGAAATTATTAAAATTGATAACAAATGACAATTATAAGGCGTGGACATACACGGCTTTTTGCATTTTTAGACTTAGAGGAGGATCTACTATGCGTATTGGTATGGATATCGGATCAACAACCATCAAGTGCGTTGTACTGGATGAGAATGATCAAATCATCTATTCCGCATATGAAAGACATTACAGTCACATTCTTGAAAAGACACGTGAGCTGTTAACGTCTTTAAATGATACATATTTAAAAGGAAAGAAAGCATACTTTGCGATTTCTGGTTCTGCTGGAATGGGATTAGCCGATAGTTGTGGTGTTAGTTTCGTACAGGAAGTATTTGCGGACCGCGTTGCGGCAAACCGCCTAAATCCTGGTACTGACTGTATCATCGAGCTTGGTGGCGAAGATGCCAAAATCTTATTCTTAACAAATGGTACTGAAGTTCGTATGAACGGTTCTTGTGCTGGTGGTACTGGTGCCTTTATTGACCAGATGGCTACCCTATTGAAGATGAGCGCTGACGAGATGGATAAGGCTGCTCAACAAGCAACCCGTAAGTATACGATTGCGGCTCGTTGTGGTGTATTCGCAAAAAGTGACGTACAGCCTTTAATTAACCAAGGTGCTTTAGCGAGTGATATTGCGGCTTCTATTTACCAAGCAGTTGTAAACCAGACCATTGCCGGCCTTGCCCAAGGACGTCCAATCTCTGGAAAGATTTTATACTTAGGTGGACCACTTACATTCTCTAAGTGTTTACGTGATAGTTTCAACGAAACACTCAAGATTGAAGGTGTCTGTCCTGAAAACAGTCTTCTATACGTTGCCCTAGGTGCTGCTTATTACGCAGATAAGGAAGTTGTCTTTGATGATGTTGTCAAAGGCTTAGCCAACTATGGTAAAACTGCAACCTACGCAAGTTTACCTGCCCTATTTAATAGCGTAGAAGAATATAACGAGTTTAAGAAACGTCATGCAAAGGCTAGTGTTCCACGCGTAGACTTTGACGAAAATACTGGCCCAGTTCATATTGGTATCGACTCTGGTTCGACAACTATTAAAGTTGCGGTCATTGATGATAACGCAAACCTACTTTATACAGACTACCAATCCAACAGTGGTAACCCACTACCTATCGTCATTGAAGTCTTAAAGGGTTTATATGAAGCTCATCCAAATCTAAAGATTCAATCTGTTACAACAACTGGTTATGGTGAAGCCTTAATGACACATGCATTACATACTGACTTTGGTCTTGTAGAAACAGTTGCACACTTTACAGCTGCGAAACACTTCATGCCAGATGTAGACTTCATCATCGATATCGGTGGTCAGGATATGAAATGCTTTAAGATTGAAAATGGCGCAATCTCTGACATCTTCTTAAATGAAGCTTGTTCATCTGGTTGTGGATCATTCTTACAGACATTCTCCGAAGCACTTGGATACAGCGTTAAGAACTTTGCACAAGAGGCACTCTTTGCAAAGCAACCAGTTGACCTTGGTAGCCGTTGTACAGTATTTATGAACTCCAGCGTTAAGCAGGCACAAAAAGATGGTGCAGGCTTTGACTGTATCTCTGCTGGTCTTTCCATTTCTGTCGTTAAGAATGCGCTATATAAAGTTATTCGTACTTCAAGCCCTGAACAACTTGGTAAGAAGATTGTTGTACAAGGTGGTACATTCTATAACGAAGCTGTATTACGTGCCTTTGAAAAAGAGATGGGTGTCGATGTTGTACGTCCTGATATCGCTGGTTTAATGGGTGCATATGGTGCAGCATTACACGGTAAAGAACATAGTAAGCCAGGTACAATTTCTTCTATCCTAACACTAGAAGAACTCAACAACTTCACACAGAAGGTTCAAAACGTTCAGTGTGGTCTTTGTGGTAACCACTGCCAGATGACTGTCAGTGTCTTCCAGGATGGCAAACGCTTTATCACAGGTAACCGTTGTGATCGACCTGTTACTGGTAAGTCCAACGATGATAGCCTCAACTTATATGCATACAAGCAACAACAACTCAATCAATTAATGAAGAACCCAGGAACTGGTACACGTGGTAAAATCGGTATTCCGATGGTACTAAACATGTATGAGCTATTACCATTCTGGCATGCCTTCTTTACAAATCTAGGCTTCCAGGTCGTTGTCAGCCCATTTAGTAACCGTAAGTTATATCAAGCAGGTCAAGGCTCTATCCCTAGTGATACAGTATGTTTCCCTGCCAAGTTAACACATGGTCATATCATGGCTTTACTCAAGAAAGATGTAGATGCCATCTTCTATCCATGTATGAGTTACAACATCGATGAGGGCTTAGGTGATAATCACTATAACTGCCCTGTCGTTGCCTACTACCCTGAAGTTTTAGCTGGTAATATTCGTGAACTTGAAAATACAAAGTTCATCTATGAATATCTCAACCTAGAACAGCGCAAAGACTTTGTTCGATTGATGCCTAAGATTATGCAGAAGTATTATCCAGATTTAAAGACTGCGGATATCCAAAACGCAATTGAATCAGCATATACTGCATATCGTAAGCATATGGAAGATACACGTAAAGAAGCAGAGCGTATGATTACAGAAGCTCGTAATGAAGGTAAGCGTATTATCGTTCTTGCGGGTCGTCCATACCATGTCGACCCAGAAGTAAACCACGGTATCGATAAATTAATTGTTCAACATGGTGCTTGCGTCATTACAGAAGATAGTATCTCTAACTTAGTTCAAAAGTTTGATACGTCTGTCTTAAACCAATGGTCCTATCACAGCCGTCTTTACGCCGCTGCTAAATATTGTATCAACCAAAGAGATATGGACTTAATCCAACTTGTATCCTTCGGATGCGGTCTTGACGCCGTAACATCTGATGAAACAAAGGAAATCTTACAAGAAGGAAACAAACTCTATACACAGTTAAAGATTGATGAAATCACCAACCTCGGTGCCGTCAATATCCGTATCCGTTCATTATTCGCCGCTCTAGACGAAAGAAAGGAACTAGCCTAATGGAATACATGACACCCAACTTTACAAAAGACATGTTAAAAACACATACGATTCTTGCGCCTAACATGGCCCCAATGCAGTTTGCTGCGATAAAAGCTGCCATGGAAAGTGAAGGCTATCGTATTATCATGCTAGAAAACTCTGGTGCAGAAGTTGCCCAGCTTGGTTTGAAGTATGTACACAATGATACATGTTATCCAGCATTATTAATTATTGGTCAGTTCTTAGATGCCTTAAACAGTGGTAAATATGACCTACAACACACTGCCCTATTGATCTCTCAATCCGGTGGTGGATGTCGTGCTTCTAACTACATTAAGTTATTACGTAAGGCACTTGTTAAAGCAGGATATGATTATATTCCTGTCGCATCACTGAATGCATCAGGTCTTGAAAAGGAATCTTCGATGCCACTTAGTTTCCGTCTTCTGCTCAAAGTTTTAGCAGCAGCAGAATACGGCGACTTAATTGCAGCATTACACAACCAAGTAAAACCTTATGAAATCAACAAGGGTGATGCGGCTGCCTGTGTTGCCAAGTGGACAGCACAAGTACAGGATTGGCTAAACCACAATAAGAACTACACCATCTTCTCTATGAAGCGTCGCTTCAAAGATATCGCAAATGACTTTGCGAAAATTCCAGTGAATCGAACACCAAAGGTAAAAGTTGGTGTTGTCGGAGAAATCTATGTTAAGTTCTCCCCAATGGGAAACAACGACCTAGTCTCTTTCTTAGAATCACAGGATTGTGAAGTTAATATGCCAGGTCTTATGGGATATATCGAATACTGCGTCGCTAACGCTACATTAGATGTACAGATTTATGGTGGTCCTTTTGTAAAACGTAAAGTCGCTGATCTTATCTTAGCTTTCTTAGATAACATCGGTATCGCCATGGCGAAAGCCATGGAAAGCGCAGGCTTCCACGGTCCTATGTCCTTTAAGGAATTAATGAAGAAGCCTGATGGTATCCTATCCCTTGGTGTTAAGATGGGTGAAGGATGGCTACTAACTGCTGAGATGATTGAATTAATTGAAACAGGATATGAAAATATTGTCTGTGCACAGCCATTTGGTTGTTTACCAAACCACATCGCTGGTAAAGGTGTAGTCAATCGTATCCGTGCAAAATATCCAAACGCAAATATCACAGCCGTTGACTATGACCCTAGTGCTACAAAGGTTAACCAAGAAAACCGTATTAAGTTAATGTTGTCGGTTGCCAAAGAACGTCTCAATCAGAAAACTAAATCAACAGAATAATAAAAAATAGATTGGCCAATTTTGGTCAATCTATTTTTCTTATCATTCACACTTTTTTAATAGCGCCTTTACTCTTTGTACATCTGCAGAATCATCCTGATACCATTCTTCTTTTAATAGTTGTAATTCACGTTTGTACGCATGTTTTGCTTCATTCTTTTTGTACATGCGTAAATATAGTTGTGCAATGGATTCTAGATGATCAATATAGCGTGGTTTTGGTTGTAGTTCAA
>ERZ773233.74-NODE-74-length-82992-cov-23.297177_pt1 | contig 82992 bp, 60 predicted proteins | sample MGYA00580991_ERZ773233 | MGnify/ENA primary metagenome ERZ773233 (study PRJEB29015, sample SAMEA2738178) | human oral metagenome | biome: human oral; feature: human-associated habitat; material: saliva | place: China | collected 2161 ...
GGTGTGCCCCGCCGTAACCGGCGGGCGAAGCGTGAAACTAAAAAGCGACTAGTAGCACTTGATCGCTTACTGTCAGAAGAGTTTGGTTGGCCCCTGCCTAACCTTGAGGAGTATCCCGATCCATACGAGCCTTGGCATGCGCGCGCTCGGCTTCTTGACGGTTATATTGCTGATGATGTTAAGCGCAAAGAAATGCTGTCTATTGCTATGCGGCATATTGCTCGGCACAGAGGTTGGCGTAATCCTTATATGAAACCTGCTTCGCTTGCTAGTTTGCCGTATCCTTCTGAGTTTCTTACTAAATTAAATGAAGATACTTCTCGTGCGATTGGGCGAAAATTTGCTGCAGAAGCTACCCAAGGTCAGCTGGTAGATGCATTCATTTTGGGCTCTTTGAGCTTAGCTACAACCCCTGCGCTGCAGGTACCAGAAGAGCCTGAAAAGGATAGTAGTAAGAATAAAACGCGCGATATAGTCCTAGGTAGGGTACGTGGTGATAAAGGTGTTATCGAGGGTAAACTTCACCAGAGTGATAATGCTGAAGAGATCCGCCGTATTTGTGCTACTCAAGAAGTTCCACAAGACCAAGTTGAGCGCCTAATTGAAGCTGTCTTTAAAGCAAAGAATCCGCGCAAGGTAGGTGCAGCATATAAACTAGTAGGTCGCGATGAACTTCCTGGCCAGGGAAAATACATTCGTGCAGAGAGAGCCCATCCAGCTTTCCAAAAGTTTAACATTGTAGCTACCCTTACTAACCTACGTATTAATGAAGCGGGTAGTAAACGTAGGCTGAGTTCCAAAGAGCTACAAATGCTGACAAATTACCTGAGTAATGTCGGCCCTAATGATGAAGTCACCTGGTTTAATGTAGCTGAAAAGTTGAAGATTGATCGTTCTGACCTGCAGGGAACTGCACGTGCCTCATATGATGGTCAAGCGGCTTTAAAGTACCCTCCGAAGGATGTAACTTCTGCAAGCATTAAGCAGAGCAAAGTTAAGGCTCTTAAGGACTGGTGGAAACAGGCTTCAGAGGACCAACGTGGGCAACTGATTGATTACCTATCTAATTCAGATGGATCAGATACGCCTCAAACGGATGACGAGCTTGATGATTTAACTAAGTTAACGCAGAGCTTTAGTGAAAAAGACCTGGAAGAACTGGAGAAGATTTCATTACCTGCTGGACGTGCAGCATACTCGCTTAACAGCTTGACTAAGCTTACTCAGCTGATGCTAGAAGAGGGGATTGACCTTCATGAAGCTCGCAAGCGGTTGTTTAATGTAGATGATGACTGGAAACCTACTCCAAAGCCTATCAATTCACCCGTAGGAAACCCAGCTGTAGATCGTGTATTGAAACAAGTAGCACGCTGGATTAATGCAGCTACTGAGCGTTGGGGTATTCCAGCATCTGTGAATGTTGAACATGTGCGTGAAGGGCTGGTTTCGGAAAAAGTTGTTAGAGAACTAATCCGAGATAATGAGGCTCGCCACAAGAAGAACATGGAAGTTGCTGAAGCGACTGCTAAGCGGTTAGGGCTATCTGGGCGTGTGCTCAGGAGTCACACTATAAAATATTTTGCACTGCGCCGCCAAAATTGTCAGTGTCTCTACTGCGGCACTAAAATTAGTTTTGGAACCGCAGAGATGGACCATATCGTTCCGCGAACAAATGGTGGATCAAACAATAAACGTTCAAACCTGGCCGCAGTATGTAGAACATGCAATGCTAGCAAAAGCAACATTCCTTTTGCTGTCTGGGTGTCATCTGGTAAGGCTGGGCCTGGAGTCTCCTTGGAGGGCGCTAAAGAGCGCGTAAATTCATTGCTTCTCGAAAAAGCTGATTTGCCAGAAGATTATGACAATGATTCTCTCATCGAATTTTATTCGAAGAACGAAAGTAAAAAATTTAGAAAAGAGATTATTGCTCGCCTAGAATCTAAGAAGCCGGATGAGGAATTTGATGGCCGCTCGCTAGAGTCTGTGGCTTGGATGGCCGTTGAGCTGCGCGGGCGTATCGTGGGATATTACGAAACCCTTTTGAAAGATACTGGTCAAAAGGTTCCTCAAGTAGGGGTTTATCGTGGTGAGATAACCGCTGAAGCTAGGAAAGCTTCAGGGTTTGAGAATCGAGTGGAGCTGCTTGGTGGGAAAGGTAAGACTCGCCTAGATCGCAGGCATCACGCGATGGATGCTCTGGTTATTGCATTGATGAACCAGTCTGTATCCAAGCTGCTGTCATGGCGTATGCAGCTGCGTGACTCACAACGAATTTCTGGGATGCAAGAGACTTGGAAAGAATTCCATGGTTCTAACCGTGACGAATATCGTCGGTGGAATGCTTGGACTAACGCAATGCGAATTGCTGTAGAGCTATTCAATGATGCTTTAGAAAAAGATGACGTACATTTCAGTGAAAACAAGCGTCTTGGTATTAGCTTAGCTAAAGCGCATGATGACACTATCAAGTCACTATGTAGTTACGCGTTAGGTGATGCCTTTTCTGCTGAACTAATCGACAGGGCTGAGACGCCGGCACTATGGACAGCGCTTACCAAGCAACCTGATTTTGATGTTAAAAATGGGTTGCCTGAAGATCCGACTCGACACATTACTGTAAACGGTAAACATTTTGGCCCCACTGATGAAGTAAACTTCTTTACTACTGGTGCTCCGGCGATTAAAGTGCGCGGTGGCTTTGCTGGTATTGGTGACACTATTCATCATGCACGTATTTATCGAATCGATGGTAAGAAAACTACCTACGCTATGGTTCGCGTATTCCAAACAGATTTGCGCCGCATGAAGCACAAGGATTTGTTCACCGAACCGCTTAAGCCATCAACCATCTCAATGCGAACTGCTTCTAAAACTATCCGCAAAGCTCTTGCAGATGGAACTGCAACACAAATTGGGTGGTTAGTTGAAGGTGATGAGATTCGTATCGAAACGGATCGTTATCCTTCAGGTCAAATTGGCAGCTTACTTAAAGAATATCCGGAAGCCTCTTCTTGGCGAGTTTGCGGTTTTCCAGAGGATGCAAGGATTCGTCTGAGGCCTAATCTCATATCTGAAGAAGGCTTTAACGCTGATATTTCAGAAGATGTTGTGAAATTAGTCGGCGGAAAAGGCTGGTGGGTGTCACTTAATGTCCTGCTAGGTAATGGTCCTGTTACGGTTATACGTCGTAATGCTCTTGGTGAGGAACGCTGGGTATCGCGAGCTCAGCTTCCTGTATCAGTGGATTTGAGCTAACTATGGATGGTGCATGGCGAGTTCTTGATTTGAGTGGTTTTGAAGGAACACTTGAATCAGATCGTGGTGGTATTACTGTTCACCCAGAATCTGGTGAAGCAGTGCATGTGCCAGTTGCTGACTTGGCAATTGTTCTAGTTGGTATGGGTACCAAGCTAAGCGCATCAGTTATGCATCGTTTATGTACAGCGGATGTAGCACTACTGTTCTGTGATTGGCGGGGTATTCCTGAAGGTGGTGCTTATAGCTGGTCTGAACATGGACGAGTGGCCGCAAGGCATCGAGCTCAGGCTGCTATGACTTTGCCGCGTAAAAAGAACGCATGGGCACGTCTAGTGCGCGCCAAAATTACCGGTCAAGCGGCAGTGCTAGAGAATCTTAAAATTCCTGGTAGCGGCCAGCTATTGGCTTTGGCGGATAAAGTGCGTTCTGGCGATCCAGGAAATGTAGAAGCCCAGGCAGCTAGGTTGTATTGGTCTAAAGCTTTAGAGACCAGGCGTATCCCTGGATCAGGTGAACGCATAGGGTCGAATTCTTGCTTAGACTACGGCTATTCGGTGCTGCGTGGTCATGTTATGCGAGCTGTGCTTGCTGCTGGCTTGGCTCCTGCATTAGGTATCTTCCATCATGATAGGGGAAATGCTTTTGCTCTTGCCGATGATCTGATTGAGCCATTTCGACCAGCAGTAGATGAGGTAGTTTTTCAGCTCCCTAAGACAGCTAGCCCAACTGATAGGGAAGTGAAAAAGATATTGGTTGCGGCTGCTGCACAGAAATTTAGTGCCGATGGCCATGGCATCCCGGCTGTAGCAGAGGCTCTTGCTCAAGCTTTTGGGCGCTACGCGGAAGGTGTTGAAGATCGACTGCAAGTTACTGCTTGGGCGGGGCCAACTTTGGTTGATTTCGGCGGTGAAAACGATGGCGGATGACGCAATGTGGTGTCTAGTAATGTTTGATCTTCCTGTGGAGACAAAGGAACAACGTCGTGAAGCAGCTAGGTTTCGCCATGATTTACTGGATTGGGGTTTCATAATGGTCCAGTTCAGTGTCTATGCGAAATACTGGCCTACTGGCGGGCAGGATCATGCAGTGCTTCGCGCTATCAAAACGCATCTTCCAGAGGGTGGGCAGGTGCGTGTGATTGGCGTGAGTGACAAACAGTGGGCTAACGGGCTCCATTTTCGTAACGCAAAGCCTCAAAAGAGTGAGTCTGCACCTGAACAGTTGATGATTTTCTAGTCAAAAATTCCTAGAAAACGCAGTGATTGCAAGGAAAACCTCTCCCTCTTAAGTCTATCAAAGGGAGAGGTGACTGATTCCCAACATGATATGCCCTTTCCTTGATTGGTTAGTAAGTCTATCAAAGGGAGAGGTGACTGATTCCCAACGGGCCGGGGCCAGACCAGCCAGGCAGCCTAAGTCTATCAAAGGGAGAGGTGACTGATTCCCAACCCGTTGGATGCGGCTGGGTATGTGTGTGTAAGTCTATCAAAGGGAGAGGTGACTGATTCCCAACACTGGTGGTATCTCTGCTGGCGCGCCCTTAAGTCTATCAAAGGGAGAGGTGACTGATTCCCAACTCACTATGGAGCAGGCGCGCTTTGTCTTTAAGTCTATCAAAGGGAGAGGTGACTGATTCCCAACTGTCTGGCGAAGCAATCCAGTCTCTCGATAAGTCTATCAAAGGGAGAGGTGACTGATTCCCAACTCAGCAGTCAGCAGTTAGCAATAAGTCTATCAAAGGGAGAGGTGACTGATTCCCAACCCGCCGCGTCTAGTCGGCTAATTGCAAATAAGTCTATCAAAGGGAGAGGTGACTGATTCCCAACGCAGCCAGCGGGTGATCGACACTCCCCATAAGTCTATCAAAGGGAGAGGTGACTGATTCCCAACCCTCAGCGGTCACCCAGGCGGCTACGATTAAGTCTATCAAAGGGAGAGGTGACTGATTCCCAACAGAGGATTTCGCTACTGTGGCAACGCTGTAAGTCTATCAAAGGGAGAGGTGACTGATTCCCAACCCACCAAGCAGGCGATGTTAGCTGAGGCTAAGTCTATCAAAGGGAGAGGTGACTGATTCCCAACACGGAAGCGTTGGCTGAGTTCCTGAACATAAGTCTATCAAAGGGAGAGGTGACTGATTCCCAACTATCAACACGCGGTACCAGCAAGTCAGCTAAGTCTATCAAAGGGAGAGGTGACTGATTCCCAACCGGCCTCACGTAGTTTGTCCATCTCGGCTAAGTCTATCAAAGGGAGAGGTGACTGATTCCCAACTTTGCCTACTGGCTTCAGGTAGGTGGTATAAGTCTATCAAAGGGAGAGGTGACTGATTCCCAACTCTACTATGTGCGCGTTGAACGCAACGGTAAGTCTATCAAAGGGAGAGGTGACTGATTCCCAACTCTCACCACTAGGGCCACGAACCAGCCCTAAGTCTATCAAAGGGAGAGGTGACTGATTCCCAACTTGTATGACGACGACCGCGCGGGTGTTGTAAGTCTATCAAAGGGAGAGGTGACTGATTCCCAACGGTAGCGCTATGGTGGCCGCGCTACAGCTAAGTCTATCAAAGGGAGAGGTGACTGATTCCCAACCCTGAAGCTACACGCAAAAAGAGGTTAATAAGTCTATCAAAGGGAGAGGTGACTGATTCCCAACCTATTTCTCGTGGGTGTTGCCAAGTGCCTAAGTCTATCAAAGGGAGAGGTGACTGATTCCCAACCAATCGCGCTGCGCTCGCGGCGTGAGGCTAAGTCTATCAAAGGGAGAGGTGACTGATTCCCAACGCCTCATTCACCGATCAAGCCAAGTCAGTAAGTCTATCAAAGGGAGAGGTGACTGATTCCCAACCTAAGAGAAGGCGGTAAAGCGTTCAACATAAGTCTATCAAAGGGAGAGGTGACTGATTCCCAACCCGAAAAAAGCCGCTACAAATTGGTAGTTAAGTCTATCAAAGGGAGAGGTGACTGATTCCCAACCATGGGGGGCAGGGTAGCCAGCAGCTCATAAGTCTATCAAAGGGAGAGGTGACTGATTCCCAACGTTAAGATCATTGAGGCTATCGGTTATGTAAGTCTATCAAAGGGAGAGGTGACTGATTCCCAACTCTGGCGTCCGCGTCGACTGATCTATCCCTAAGTCTATCAAAGGGAGAGGTGACTGATTCCCAACCCCTTAGGGTCAAAAACCTGGCCCTTAATAAGTCTATCAAAGGGAGAGGTGATTGATTCCCGATCATCTTCCAGATTCGAAGTGTTTAAATTTAATGTCGCACGCTGCTTGGATATTTGATTTAGAAAAGATGGTAGACAATGCAGGAATCGGCAAGGAAGTCATCCTGCTAAAACAGCCGGTTCGCTTTCTGATGCTAGATTATTTTCAGCTGCCTGGTTACTAGTTATCAACTTCAGACATGCGCCCTCCTACCTGGACCTAGCCGCCTGGGTCTAACCGCCTGGCCCGCTGCGTCGTCGTCGACGCTAAAACCAGGGGCACTAAAAGCAGATAGCCGCAAAGCCTCAGAGTCTGCCGAGCCAGAGCTGCGCTGCATCCCTGGCTTAAAGTGAGCGAAACCCTAAAAGTGAGCGCAACCCTAAACCCACTGATCTTGCAAAAAGCTGCTAGAAAACCGCGCCTTTTAGGGCCATGTAAAGGATTACCTAAATTAGGGTTAACAATCTTTAGTCGTACAAAAGCGGTGCTAACCTCTTGCGTATTTGTATGCCCTAAGTAAAGCCGCGCACCGTTGGAATTTCAAGGAAAAGTGGCAATGATTGAATTTTGCTTGCGTCGGGCTGAGCATTAATTTAACAAGCGCTGCTTCCTGCGGCGCCCCGGCGCAAAGGAATCAAAATGGAAACTGCACACGTAACCGACTGCTCGGTCAGCTCCTGCTCTTACAACCACGACGGCTGCCACGCCCTGGCCGTGAACGTCAAGGAGGCCGGCTGCTCCACCTTCATCTCCCTCAACGAGCGCGGTGGTCTGGACCGCGTCGTCACCTCCGTGGGTGCTTGCCAGAGCGCGGACTGCGCCCACAACAGCCACCTGGAGTGCACCGCCGCTTCCGTGCGCATGGGTGAGCGCGACGGCCAGGCCACCTGCCTGACCTACTCCGCCGCCTGATAGCTCGCGCTTGGGTTAGTGCTCAGGGCTTAGCGTTCAGGGCGCTTGGCGCGCTGGAGCACTTAGTCCGATAGGGCACTTGGCCCGCAAATACTGACATTTCATCCCTTCCCTATAAAACCCCATGGAATTTTTATAGGGAAGGGATGATTTTGTGTGTAAATATGTGTGTAAATAGGAGGGTGCTGCATACCGTTACCATTGACACCCCGGCGGGCGAGTTCACCATGCTGGGTGATAACTCGCGCCTGTACGGGGCTGGTTTTACTGGGGATTTGGCTCGGGTTATGGCTTCCATCCGGGCTCTTCCCGACGACGTGGGTTGGGAAATCCGCCCCGGCGCCAACCGGCTACTTGAGCAGGCAGTAGACGCCGTCAAGCAGTACTTTGAAGGAAATTTTGAGCCAGTTGCTAGCTTCCCAATTTGGCAGCAAGGCACTCCGTTTCGTCACCAGGTTTGGTCTACTTTGCGGCAAACTAAGGCTGGACAGCGTCTAAGTTACAGTCAGCTAGCTGACGCATCTGGTTTTCCAGGTGCCACCAGGGCCGCCGCAACCACCTGCGCGGTTAATAGTGTGGGACTGTTTATTCCTTGCCATAGGGTGATTCGGGCCGATGGGTCGATTGGTAAATTCGGCTGGAATCAGCAGGTCAAAGTTGATCTGCTAGAGCATGAGGCGCGCCTGGCCAGGCAGGCCTAGCGGCGCGGGCTTGGGCTCTAGCGGCGTTGGGATTAGAAGTGAGACCAGCGGAAATGTTGGGCCTGGGGGAGTGGCACCAGAGGCTTGAGCCCTGGCGGAGTTGAGCCTTTGCTGCGGCGAGCTCTGCAAATTCATAGGTGGGCCAGGCATATGGTGTAGGGCCACATGCCCAGGACTGGTTTTGGGTGTGCCTTGCAGGCTGGCGCGCACAAATACTGACATTTCATCCCTTCCCTATAAAACCCCATGAATTTTTTATAGGGAAGGGATGATTTTGCCTGTATTTGCCTGTGTTTGCCTGTGTTTGTCTGTGCCTGTATTTACTTGGAGTCTAGAACGCCAAGGAGAGGCTGATAGTGGGTAACCACGGCCTCGCAGTAGGCATCGGCGTCGCCAGCTACTGCCGCCTCATACATGAAACGGTGAGCCTGGGCGGTTACATGAATATCTTCCGGCGTGGGCACACCCAAAGACGGTGAAGTAATCATGTGCACCTCCCAAAAAGCATCGGTTAGTTGCTGGAACAGGTGGTTATTTAGCGGCGCCAGCAGAGCATTGTGGAAAGTGCGGTCTTGCTGGGGGAAAAGCTGGCCAGCCTGAGATAGCTGCTCCATTTCCAACAAAATCTGTTCCATAAGCGCTGAAGGTTTATCCTGCCAAGCATCAATAACCGGCTGCGCTAAAGCCAAATCCAAAGCCTGGCGCACCTGCACAATATCCTTTAAAGCGCGCCAATCATCGCCCGGGTTTAGCAGGCCCCTAAAAGCCAGTAGTTCCACCATGGGGCGCATAGAAACAGAACCCACAAACATTCCGCGCCCATGGCGTACTTCAACAATGTCCAAAGCTGACAAAGTACGCACCGCCTCGCGCACAGATGAGCGCGAAACATTTAAATCGCTGCACATTTGCGTCTCAGTGGGGAGCGGATCGCCACGCTGCAAGTTGTGGCTAATGATGTGATGCTTAATAGCTTCAATGGCCACGCGCGCCTGACCCAGGCTGGCACTACCGCGTGAAACGCCGCCTGACGTGCTAGAAAGATCTATAGGTGTTTGCCCAAAAGGTGTGGAGTTATTAGACACGTGCCCCTCCGCGAATGGTTCGTCATTGAATTGTGTCCTTTAACCGTACACTCAAAACGCAACTTCATGGTACAGTTCATTTCACCAACGTCAGACATAAGACGTCAGGCATCCAGGAGGATCTTCAATGTCGAATCCCATTCGCTCAACCAGCCGCCGTGACTTCCTCAAAGTCTCCGGTACCCTAAGCCTCGCCGCCGGTATTGCTGCTTCCCTAGCAGCTTGTGGTGGTGGCACCACTAAGAAGAAGAAGGCCGGTGGCGCCACTGCTGACACCAGTAAGGCTAACAAAGATGGCGCCATTGTTGCAGGTATCTCTTATGAGCTAGGTACCAACGGTTACGACCCGGCCACCACCAGCTCGGCCCTAACCATTGCTGCCAACTGGCACACCCTAGAGGGCCTAACCGAGCTAGACCCGGCTGACCGCACCGTCTACAACGCCCTAGCTAAGGAAACCCCCAAGAAGGTAGATGACACCACCTGGGAGGTCACCCTGCGTGACGGCGCCAAGTTCTCCGACGGCGCTGCGGTGACCGTTGAAGACGTTATCTTCTCCTACACCCGCGTACTCGACCCCGAGCTTAAGAGCCTGTACCGTTCGATGGTTGGCTTCATCGACAAGGTAGAGAAGAAGGATGACAAGACCATCACCTTCAAGCTAAAGCAGGCTTTCTCCCTAGTTCCCGAGCGCCTAAGCATCGTCAAGATTGTTCCCAAGGCCGCCGTCGAGAAGGATGCCAAGACCTTCGACCTCAACCCCATCGGTTCTGGCCCCTACAAGATGACCGACAACAGCTCCGCCAGCCAGAAGGTTGTCTTCGAGCGCAACGAAAACTACAACGGCCCGCGCCCGGCCCTGGCCAAGACCATGACCTGGCAGATTCTGCCCGACCCGGCCACCCGCACCAACGCCCTGACCTCGGCCACTGTACAGGCCATCGACTCTGTGCCCGCAGCTGACCTGGCTAACCTCAAGGCCCCCAACAAGGTCTCCACCGTGCAGGGCTTTGGTCTGCTGTTCGCCATGTTTAACCAGAACGGCAAGTTCAAGGACGTCAAGGCCCGCCAGGCCATCATGTACGCCATGGACTACAACAAGATCTGCGACAACGGCATGGCCAAGCTGGCCACCCCGGCCACCTGCTTCGTGCACAAGGCCCACGCCGACTACAAGCAGGCCAAGGTGGTCTACAAGTATGACGCCGCCAAGGCCAAGAGCCTGCTATCTGAAGCTGGCGTAACCGAGATCAAGGTGCTGGCCTCCAACCACGACTGGTTCTCCTCCGTGCGCGCCATCCTCAAGGAAAACTTCGAGGCCCTGGGCGTAAAGATCAGCTACGACGAGAAGAAGTCCTCTGACGTCTACAGCACCATCGACGGTGACCCCAACGCCTACGACGTACTGATCGCCCCCGGTGACCCCTCGGTCTTCGGTAACGACGCTGACCTGCTCATGCGCTGGTGGTACTCCACCGACGTGTGGACCGACAAGCGTATGCACTGGAAGGGCGCCGACAGCTACACCCAGGTGCAGGAGAAGCTCGACGCCGCCCTCAAGCTCACCGGCAACGACCAGAAGAAGGCTTGGGGCGAGATCTTCGACCTGCTCAGCGAGCAGGTGCCGCTGTACCCGATCTTCCACCGCAAGACTCCTACCGCTTACAACGGCGAGTCCCTGGTTAACTTCCGTCCGATCGCGATCACCGGTCTGTCCTTCGAGAACGTAGGTTCCACCAAGTAAAAGCTTTACTAGCTAAGTTAGCCACGCTGGCTTAGCTAGTAAGTTTTAGCGGCCAGGGTAGCGCTTAAGTAGGCATCGCCTTAAGTTGCGCCCTGGCCGCGCCCGCTAGGGGATTTGCGGCCCGGCCAGGTGGTTTGCTTGGTTTCCTGTGTGGTTCCTGCGTGGTGCAGCTGGCGGCCCTGTCAGGTGGTTCCTGCGTGGTGCAGCTGGCGGCCCGGCTGGGACGTTGCTGGGCGGGGGAGGGGGCGACGGCGCCGTCGGCCCCGCGCGCAAAGCCAGCAAATCTCTTAGTAGTCTTTGCCACTGTAGGCAAACAATCAATAGCACTTGCTATTAGACATCAGATGTCCGACAATAGACACAACGGCGGACCACAAACCTGCCGGGCGCACACGTGTCATAGAAGACGTGAACGCAAAAGCAAAGGAGCAAACTCGTGTCTAACCTGATCCGCCTAATTGGCCGGCGCCTAATCGCGCTGCCATTCATGGTGGTTGGTGTGACCTTGCTGGTGTTCTTGGTAATGTCGCTTTCTCCCGCAGACCCGGCCGTTCTGGCCCTGGGAGAATCAGCCAGCCCAGAAGCGCTAGCGCAGTATCGCACCGCTCATCACCTAGATGACCCCCTATTTCAACGATTCTGGGATTACCTAGTTAACCTCTGCCAAGGTGACCTAGGCCAATCATTCACCGGTAACGACATTACCGACCTAGTTAAAAACGCTTTCCCCATCACCTTGCAGCTAACCTTCATCGGTATGTTCCTGGCGGTAATCATCGCCCTGGTGTTGGGTATCATCGCCGCCCTTTACCGTGACCGCTGGCCCGACCAGGTCATCCGCGTCATCTCTATCGCCTCCCTGGCCACCCCCTCCTTCTGGCTGGCACTGCTCATGATCCAGTGGTGGTCGGACGTGCCCGGAGGCACTGGCACCTTCCCCTCAGTAATCACTGAGTGGATCCCCTTCGGAGACGAAGGCTACCTACGCCAAATCACCCTACCCGCCATCGCCGTCGCCCTACCCAACTCCGGGTCACTAACCCGTGTAGTGCGTACCGCCATGGTTGAAGAACTCGATAAAGACTACGTACGCACCGCCATTGGCGCCGGCATCCCCAAGAACATTGTGGTAGCCCGCAACGTGCTACGTAACGCCCTAATCACCCCGCTCACCGTGCTGGGCCTGCGCATCGGCTACGCCATGGGTGGAGCCGTGGTTATCGAAATGATCTTCAACATCCAAGGTATGGGCCAGTTGATCTTCCAGGGCATCACCCGTAACGACGTAAACATCGTTCAGGGCGTGTCCATCACCGTGGCCGCCGCCTTCATCATCATCAACATCATCGTTGACATGCTTTACGTACTGGTCAACCCGCGCATTAGGAGCGTGTGAGTGATGCGCCACCAAAAGAAACTAGACAAGGTAACTGCCCCTGCGGCGCGCTTCCAAGGATGGAAAGCCATGCCGCTGGGAAGCAAAATCGCAGTAGTGGTTCTGGTAGCGCTCGCGCTCATGGCCATACTCGCCCCCGAACTTGCTCCCTTCAAACCCGGCCAAAGCGGCCTGGCCAGCGTAGAGGAAGTAGTAACCCTCGACGACGGCACCGAAACCAACATCACCAGCCAGGCTGCCCCGCCTGGAGGCGACTTCATCTTCGGAACCGACGGCTCAGGTCGTGACGTGCTCTCCCGCATCATCTACGGTGCGCGAGTATCACTGGTAGTAGGTATCTCCGCTACCGCCCTGGCCCTGGCTGCGGCTGTAGTGCTCGGCGCTATCGCCGCCACCGGCCGCAAATGGATCGCCGAAGCCCTGATGCGCACCCTGGACGTAGTCATGTCCTTCCCCGGTATTGCGCTTGCGGCTGTGCTGGTGCTGGCGCTGAGCGCCACGCTACCTACGCTGCCAGTGGTGGTGGTCTCCATTGCGGTTTTGTATGTGCCACAGTTAACCCGTGTGGTGCGAGCCAATATCATCTCCCAGTTCGGAGAAGACTATGTGGCTGCCTCCAAGGTAATGGGTGCCTCGGTGCCCTGGATCTTGTTCAAGCACGTAGCTCGCAACTGCATCGCCCCGATCATGGTTTTCGCCACTGTCTTGGTGGCAGACGCGATCGTATTTGAGGCTTCACTAAGCTTCGTGGGCGCAGGCATCAAGGCCACCAACACACCTACCTGGGGCAACATGCTCTCTGAAGGTAAGGCCCTGCTGCTCAGTGGTCACTGGTGGGTGACTTTCTTCCCCGGTCTGTTCATCCTGATCACCACCTTGTGCCTAAACGTTTTGTCTGAGGGCCTAACTGACGCTATGGCCTCGCCGCGCATCCGTTCGCGCGCCGACGTCGAAGCTGACGAAGCCGCCCTAGAAGAAGTCGCTGGCGAAGGCCACGGCAAGGATGGCGAGCTGGTGACCGAAAAGAGCATTTTCGAGTCCTCCTACCCCGAGATTCGCCGTCCTGAGGTGCAAGAGCACGTATCTCTAAGCGAGCGCCTAAACCAGCTGCGCGACTCTGAACTCAAGCGCCGCGACCGCCTGGTTTACGCCACCCCCGAACAGGAGCCAGTGCTGGAGGTTAAAAACCTGTCCATTGCCTTCCCCGCCCAGCACGGTGACGTCAACATTGTTGACAACGTCTCCTTCTCGGTGCGCCCGGGTGAAACCATGGGTCTGGTGGGTGAATCCGGTTGCGGTAAGTCCATCTCCTCCATGGCGGTTATGGGCCTGCTCCCGCCCAGCGCCCGCATCAGCGGTGAAATCCTGTTCAAGGGCAAGAACATCTTGGAGATGACCCCGCAGCAGCACAATGACCTGCGTGGCCACGAAATGAGCATGATCTACCAGGACGCGCTCAGCTCGCTTAACCCCTCCATGCTGATCAAGGCCCAGATGAAGCAGCTAACTCGACGCGGGGGTACCCGCAGCGCTGAGGAACTGCTGGAACTGGTGGGTCTAGACCCGGTGCGTACCCTGCAAAGCTACCCGCACGAGCTCTCCGGCGGTCAGCGTCAGCGCGTACTGATCGCTATGGCCCTGACTCGTGACCCCTCGCTGGTGATCGCTGACGAGCCCACCACCGCCCTGGACGTAACCGTGCAAAAGCAGGTGGTTGACCTGCTCAACAAGCTGCGTGAAGAGCTCGGCTTCGCTATGGTCTTCGTCTCCCACGACCTGGCGCTGGTGGCCAAGCTGGCCCACCGCATCACGGTTATGTACGCCGGCCAGGTGGTTGAGCAGGCTGAAACCATGGAGCTGCTAACCAACCCCACCCACGAATACACCCGTGGCCTGCTCGGTGCGGTGCTCTCCATTGAGGCTGGCTCCAACCGTCTGCACCAGGTGCGCGGCACCGTGCCCTCGCCGCGTGAGTTTGTCGACGGCGACCGTTTCGCCCCGCGCTCTAGCCACCCCGAGGTTGGGCTACACACCCGCCCTGTACTCAAGCCGGTTGATGGCAACCCCAACCACGTGTTTGCTATCACCCCTGAGCTTGAGGCGCTGCTGAAGAAAGAGGCAAAGTGATGAGCCAGGCATGGGACCCCAAAGATCCGGTAGTTGAACTACGCAACGTCAACGTCATCCACAAGTCACGTACCGGCGGGCTTTTCCACCCTGACACGGTGCACGCGGTTAACGATGTTTCGCTAACCATCAGCCGTGGCCAAACCCTGGGAATCGTGGGTGAATCTGGTTGTGGTAAATCCACCACCGCCCGCGTGATGGTGGGTTTGCAGCCCATCACCAGTGGTGAGGTGCTGTTCAAGGGCCGCAAGCTCACCCACTCCAAGGCTGACCGGCGCGATCTGGGCCGCTCCATTTCGGTAGTGTTCCAGGATCCGGCCACCGCCTTGAACCCGCGCATGATCGTGCACGACACCCTAATTGACCCGCTTAACGTACACGGCATTGGTTCACCCAAGGAACGCGAGGCGCGCGTACGTGAGCTGCTGGCACTGGTTGGTTTGCCGCTAAGTGCCCTGGATGTGTTGCCGCGCCAAATCTCCGGCGGTCAGCGTCAGCGTGTGGCTATCGCCCGTGCGCTGGCTTTGGACCCAGACATTATCGTGGCCGATGAGCCCACCAGTGCTTTGGACGTGTCGGTGCGTGCCCAGGTGCTCAACCTACTACAGGATCTAAAAGCCTCGCTGGGTTTGGGACTGGTTTTCATCTCTCACGACATCAACACGGTGCGCTATGTATCTGACCGTATTGCAGTTATGTACTACGGCAAGATCATTGAAGAAAACACCACCCAGGAAATCTTTGCTCACCCCAAAGATGCCTACACCCGCAAGCTGCTTTCAGCTGTACCTTCACTTTTGAACGACGCGGGGCCTAAGGCGTCCCCGGCGGCCTAAGCACAGCTAAAAGATCAGATAATTTCCACTAAAAAAGAATCGCAGGAACAATCATGGATAAGCGTTTCACCGGTATGATTCCGCCGGTTGTAACCCCCTTCACCGCTGAGGGTGAAGTTGACCTAGAAGCCCTAGACCGCGTCATTGAGCACCTGATCGAGGGAGGCATGAACGGCCTGTTCATCCTCGGCTCTTCAGGTGAGGTGGCCTACCTAAACGACGCTCAGCGTGACGCCGTCACTGCTCGTACCGTAGCCACCGCTGCCGGGCGCGTGCCGGTGCTGGTGGGTGCCATTGAAACCACCGCCAAGCGCGTCATTGACCGGGCCCTGCGCGCCCAGGAGCTAGGCGCCGACGCGATTGTGGCTGCCGGCCCCTTCTACGCCCTGCCCAGCGCCGCTGAAGTAGCCGACCACTTCCGCGCCATCCACGCCGCCATCGACCTGCCCCTGTTCGCCTACGATGTGCCCGTGCGTCTAGGTGGCCTAAAGCTTGGCCGCGACATGCTGGTTGAGCTGGGTAAGGAAGGCGTAATCGTAGGTGTTAAGGACTCCTCTGGCGACGACGTCGGCTTCCGTCGCCTGGTAGCTGCCAACGAGGCCGCCGGTCACCCCTTAAGCCTGCTAACCGGCCACGAGTGCGTGGTTGACGGCATGCTGCTGCTAGGTGCCGACGGCGCCGTGCCTGGATATGGCAACGTAGATCCCCGTTCCTACGCGCAGCTGCTTGAAGCCGCGCGTGCTCACGAGTGGGACAAGGCCCGCGAGATTCAGGACCGTATCTGCGCAGGCTTCGAGATCGTGTTCGCGGTTAAGGGCCAGGGTGCTGACGGCACCGGTATCCCCGCGTTCAAGACCGCCATGGAGGCTGTAGGTGTACTAGACAATGCCTACATGGCTCCGCCGGTTAAGGCGCTAGAAGGCGAAAACCGTCAGCGCGTGATCGACATTGTGCACGGCGTGGGTCTGGCCTAGTTAAGGCCTGCGTATGGCCGGACCTGATTTATTTGGGTCCGGCCATTTGCGTAACTGCCGGTAGCTGCGCCGGATAGAAGGAAAATCATGCAAAAACTTGTTGTGGGAATTGACTTAGGCGGCACCAAAATGGCTGGCGCCCTGGTTGATAGTGCGGGCAACCTAGTTGGCCCCATCCTTAAAGTACCTACCCCCGCCCATGACGGGCGCGCGGCCATGCTTGACGCTATTGCTGAGCTGGCGGGCAAAGTTATCGCGGCGGGCACCACCAACACCGGTGCATGGACCATTGCCGGGGTGGGGATCGGCACGGCTGGGGTAGTGGATGTAACCACCGGCTCTATCGTGGCCTCCACCGACGCCATCAGTGAATGGGCCGGCACCCAGGTGCGTGAAGGGGTAGGTCAGCGCCTTAAAGAAGCTGGCTATAACGTGCCCATCCACGTTGAAAACGATGTGGACGCTCACGCCGGCGGGGAAGCTTGGCTGGGAGCTGGACGCGGGGCCCGCTGCGCCATTGTGGTGGCCGTGGGCACGGGCGTAGGCGGCGCCGTCGTAATTGATGGCCAAACCTGGCGCGGCACCCACCACCTAGCCGGGGACCTGGGCCACTTCCCAGCCGTTGGGGCGCAAGGCGAGCCGTGTACCTGCGGGCGCTTTGGTCACCTTGAAGCGATCAGCGCCGGCCCCCAAATTTACCGGCGCTACCTGGCCCTGGGGGGAGATGCGCAGGTCAGCGGTACCCGTGAGTTAGAAACTCGAGCTGAAGCCGGCGATGAACTAGCCGCGCAGGTTTACCGCGACTCGGCCCAGGCGCTAGCAAACGTGCTGGTGGGGCTGGCTTACACGCTTGACCCTGACTGCATCATTATTTCGGGCGGCCTCGCTAACGCCGGCAAATGCTGGTGGGGCCCGCTGCAGGAAACCTTTAAGGCCCAGCTCAGTGGGCCACTGGAAAATCTAGAACTTGTAAGCGCCCAGCTGGGCTCCACCGCACCCATTGTGGGAGCCGCGCGCGGAGCCTGGCAGCTAATTAACGCAGCTAATTAACTAGGAGAAAATTGTGACTAACGTAATTGAGCAGATTAAGGGCGGTTTGATCGCCTCTGCGCAGGCTTACCCGGGTGAGCCTATGCGAGACCCGCGCACCATGGACCAGATCGCCCAGGCTTGCGTGCTGGGTGGGGCCGTGGCTATCCGCGCCCAGGGGCTCGCTGACCTGGCCCTTATCAACCAGCATGTGGATGTGCCCGTGATTGGTTTGTGGAAAGACGGTCACGACGGCGTCTTTATCACCCCCACGCTCACTCACGCTGTGGCTGTGGCCGCCACCGGCAGCCAGATTGTGGCTATTGACGGCACCCGTCGCCCGCGTCCCGATGGGCGCAGCTTCGCCCAGACGGTAAGCGAACTAAAGGCTGCTTTCCCGCAGGTGCTGGTGATGGCTGACTGCGGCAGCGTCGATGATGCTAAGGCTTCCCAGGATGGGGGAGCGGACCTAGTGGGCACCACCCTAGCGGGTTACACCGGTGAGCGGCCCAAGACTGAAGGGCCCGACTGGGAGGTGATTGAGCAAGTGCTAAACATTGCGCAGGTGCCTGTTATCGCCGAAGGACGTATTCACACTCCCGCTCACGCCGCCCAGGCGATCCAAATGGGGGTCCACGCTGTGGTGGTTGGAACCGCCATTACCCACCCCACCAGCATCACTTCATGGTTTGTAGGTGCTGTAAAAAACGTGCAATAAGCCTGCGATCGTGTTCTAATAAGGACATATAAGCGTATATTCTCAATCGCATGGCGTGTAGAAGGTGACAGATTAGCGCAATATGCGTACCGTTTGTCATACGAGACGCCGCCGGCGAATCCCTACCATTCCGGATGGAGAACACTATGTCCGTCAACCGCACTGAGCTGATTGCTGCAATTGCCGAGCGCGCTAACCTGACCAAGACCGAGGCCGAGGCTTTCCTGTCTGCTTTCCAGGATGTCTTGGTTGAGAACGTTGCTAAGGGTGAAGCTGTGAAGATCACCGGCCTAATGGGTATCGAGCGCGTTGAGCGCGCGGCCCGCACTGGCCGTAACCCCCGTACCGGTGAGGAAATCCAGATTCCCGCTGGTTACGGCGTTAAGCTAACCGTCGGCTCCACCTTGAAGAAGGCTGTAGCCAACAACTGATTGCGCCCAGGCGCAGTTAACACAGGGCAGCACCCGCGCGGTGCTGTCCTGTTTTGCTTTCTTTGTTAGCCCCTATGACGCGCGCTAACGCCGCCTTAGTCATGTGTTAGCACCCGGTTAAAGCCCCCTCTACCAGGCCTGCTTTTGGCCCGGCAAATGCCCTCCAGGGAGCCTTAAAAGGCCTATAGGGGACCTAAATTCATCCCAGCGAATGAGGCCCCAGCAGCCTAAACGTGTTCAAAATTGCTTTATGAGCATAGCCACCCCTTCCAGTAACCCCGCCCAGAGCCCAAATGCCCTGGATATGGTGGGTTTGGTTAAAGTTTTTGGTTCTAAAGTAGCGGTCGATAACCTTTACTTATCAATCCCTGCCGGGTCTATTTACGGCGTCGTCGGCCCTAACGGAGCGGGCAAAACCACCACCTTGTCAATGACCACGGGCCTACTAACCCCAGATCACGGCAAGGCTTACGTGTTGGGCGTGGACGTGTGGGCGCAACCCCGCCGGGCCAAGCAGCTGCTAGGGGTGCTACCAGACGGGCTACGCACGTTTGACCGTCTCAGCGGCGCAGAACTACTGACCTATTGCGGCCTGCTGCGCGGCATGGAGCGTGAACAGGTGCTCAAACGCACGCAGCAGCTTCTATTGGCCCTGGGCCTAGCCGACACTGGCAACAAGCTGGTGGCCGACTATAGCGCAGGTATGCGCAAAAAAATTAACCTAGCCTGCGCCCTCATCCACGCCCCCAGCGTGCTGGTGCTAGATGAGCCTTTCGAAGCGGTAGACCCGGTTTCAGCCCAAGCCATTATCCAGATCCTGCATGAGTTCGTCTCGCGCGGGGGCACCGTGGTGCTCTCCAGTCACGTGATGGATACGGTGGCCAAGTTGTGTACGCATGTGGCCGTAATTAACGCCGGTCGGGTAGTGGCCTGCGGGACGGTAGCGCAGGTGGCTGACGGTATGGACCTCAATGAGCGTTTCGTGCAGCTAGTGGGCGGACCCATGCAACACGAGGAGATGACATGGTTGCAACCCTCGTCAAACTAAGGTGGCGCCTAACAATTAATAGCCTGCGCGGCGTCTGGTGGAAAATCCTGCTCGAAGCCTGGCTATTTCTAAACCTATTCGCATTTTTAACTTTTGCTATTGGCGGACTAATTACTTTAGGGATGCTGGGTTGGCGCTACACCCCGCAAGTTTTAAGTATGCTAGTAACCCTAACTGTTACCGGCTGGCTTATTTTCCCGCTACTAATAACCGGCGCAGATAACTCTTTAGAGCCGCGCCAATTACGCCTCTGGGTAGTGCCCTCACGTAAATTAGCGGCCGGGTTAATTGTGGCCGCCGGGGCGGGCGGCCCAGGAATTATTACCGGCCTGGTGCTACTAACCACGGTTATTACCTGGCTACTACACGGCAGCGTGGCGGCGGCGGCATTTGCCCTAGTCAATATGGTGCTGGCCTGGCTAACTGCAGTGATCGGCTCTAGGTGGCTGGTTACTGCGGCCGCGCTTGGCTATCGACGTCGCAGCCGGGAACTGGTTACCAGCTTTGGCCTATTGCTGATTATTGGTTTAGCGCAGCTACCCAACCTATTTTTTAGTCTGCATTTAGATAGCAGCCTTAGCGGCTGGCTGAAGCTGGCACGCTACAGTCAATACCTGCCTACCGCTTGGGCGGGCGCTGCGCCAGCTCAGGCAGCTAGTGGAAACTACCTGCTAGCAAGTGCCTTTACAGTGTCTAGTGCGCTGCTAGTGGGCTGCCTGTACTGGCTTTGGCAGCGGGCCATGACTAACGCTATGACCGCCGATGTAGTCGCTAATGATAAGGGCGCAGGTAAAAACAGTGAACTTAGTAAAGTGTTTGCTGCGCAAGAATTCTTTACTAAATTCATGCCCTCCCCGGCGGCCACGGTTTGCGCGCGCAGCCTGCGCTATTTAGTGCGTGATTTTAGGCTGCGAACATCATTTATAGCCTGCATATTTATGATCGTGCTGTTTATGGTGGTGTTTATTGGTCAAGCACAGCGCTCCGGCAGCGCAATTATGGTCTATTTTGCCTCACTGATGATATCCATAGTTATGGGTTTATCTGTGGCAGATGATTTAGCTACTGACTCCACCGCCATTCATACCTCCCTACTAAGCGGTATTAGCGGCCTGCATGAGCGCCTAGGGCGCCTGGCGGCAACGGCGATCTGGCAGCTGCCGCTGGTATTGGTGGTTAGTCTGATCATGCCGCTGCTTTCCAATCAGGCCAAACACTTACCCATTTTGCTGGGGCTAAACCTGGCCGTGTGGGGAGTAGTGGTAGGCGTGGCCCAAGTTCTGGCAGTGGTTTTCCCCTACCAAACCAACCCGCCTGAAGCTAGCCCGTTTAATGCCAAAGGCAGTGGAGCTGACGCGCTGCTGGCTTCACTAGCTCAGATGGGTTCAATGCTGGCTTCTATGCTTTTGGTAACCCCCACCATTGCCCTGAGCGTTTACTGCGGCGTTAGCGAAAACTTCCAGTTGGCCTGGCTTTGCGTGGTTCTGGGAGTGGTTAATGCGCTGGTTGTGATGGTTGTAGGTGTACGTATGGGCGGCAAGCTGCTAGATGGGCGCTGGGCGCGACTGTTGTTCACCATTTCGCAGTGGCCTGGTCATACCCAAAGCTAGGGTTTGACGACGGCGCTAGCTAATGCGGGCTGTGAGCTTATGTTCACAGCCCGCATGTGTATGACCCTATTCACTTTAATGATAGAAGTTGATCGATTGGGTTATAATTTAATCGAAGTTAATCATCTGATTTCATTCGTTACATCATTGGAGATGGACATGGAAGTTGTTGTTCTACCTGACGCCCAAGCTATCGCTGAGCGCGCCGCAGACGCCATCGAAGCCGTCCTAGTGGCTAAGCCCAACGCGGTTTTGGGTACCGCCACCGGTTCTAGCCCGCTACCGCTCTATGACGAGCTAGTGCGCCGCAACCAAGCAGGCAAGCTATCTTTCAAGGACGTCACCGGCTACATGCTGGACGAATACGTAGGCCTGCCCGTTGACCACTACGAGCGCTACGCCAACTTCATGGAACGCAACCTACGCTCGCGCACCGACATGGCTCCCGGCGCCCTACACGGCCCTGACGCCCTAAACCCTGACCCGCAGGCCGCTTGCGACGACTATGAGCGCGCCCTGGCTGAAGCTGGTTACGCCGACGTGCAGATTCTAGGTATCGGCTCTGATGGTCACATTGGCTTCAATGAGCCTGGAGGCCCGCTAGACTCGCGCACCCACCTCGATAAGCTCACCGAGCAGACCCGCCGCGACAACTCGCGTTTCTTCGATAACGACATCAACAAGGTGCCCACCATGTGCATCACCCAGGGCCTGGCCACCATCATGGAAGCCCGCAAACTGGTGCTGATCGCCACCGGTGAGAACAAGGCTGAGGCTATTAAGCACCTAGTTGAGGGTGAAGTAAGCGAGCAATGGCCGGCCACAGTAATGCAGCGTCACCCCGACGCCCTGGTGCTGCTAGATGCCGCTGCCGCCTCCAAGCTGAGCAAGTAACGCCGCCACAAGCCACTGAGGGGCGGCACAGCCCGCTTCAGATGTCGTTCCCCCAGTCCCAAACAGCCGCTGCCCGCATTTGTTGGCAGCGGCTGCGGCGTTATTGGGCTAGGTGGCGCCAGGATCTGTGATCGGCCTGACGGCGGCTGTGGTAGGGGAGTGGGGCGGTGCGTTTGGGCGTTGCGCCAGGGGAGCGGGGCGGTGCGTTTGAGCGTTGCGCCAGGGGCGACGTCGTAAGTGGGCAAAGCCACTGGTGAGGTTAAGGCGGGCTAGACCCCAGGAAATCTAGCGGTTTTGGGGCGTCAGTCAGCCCTAAAAACAGCTTAACCACCCCTTAAGTCAGGGCCCCTGTAATGACGCCTACACCGCTGAGAGCGTGATGACAAAGGTTAAAGCCCCCAAGGAGACATAAAATTACAGCTATGAGTGAGCCTTTGGACCCCATGGAACCCGGCGGTAGCCCCAGCCAGTCAGCTGGGACCGCAGTTTTGGAGCGCGAAGAGCTCCGCTCCACTGACGACGGCGATGCAGACCGCTTCGCCCACTATGTACGTAAAGACAAGATCGCTGCTGCCGCCGCCTCTGGGCGTCCCGTAGTGGCCCTATGTGGCAAGGTGTGGCGTCCCCAGCGTGACCCTGCCGCCTACCCGGTGTGCCCCACCTGCAAGTCAATCTACGAGCAGATGAGCCAGTCCCCAAAAGGTAACGGCCCCAGGCGCCCGCGTTTCCCGTTCGGCGGCCGGGGCTGAAAGCCGAGGCTAAGGCTTGGAGCTAAAACCCGGGCCTGGAAGCCTGGGCTGAAAGCGCCTTCAACTAGAAGCTGCGACTGTCTCAAAACTGTAAATCTGCGCGCCGGGGCCCAGCCCCGGGCGTTAGATTTTTGGGCCCAAAATCAGGGTGCAGTGCGCCTTAGTGGGCTGTCCTGACAGTGCACTAAGGCCGCAGCCAGGCGGCCGGGTCGGTAGCAGCCAAGCCCGCTGCAATTGGGGGTGCAGTGCGCCTTAGTGGGCTCGGGCCGCCAGCGCGCCAAGACCACAGATACGCGGCGCCGGCAGCGCCCCAAAACATAGGACGCGCCGAAAAAAGCAAAACCATTAGCCTCACCCCGGTTGGGGGTAGCCTTGTGCAGGCCCCAACCGCGCTAAGCGTGGCTAATTTATTGGCTTAATTCATTTATGTGGCTTGATTTATGAGAGGGATCGGTAAAAATTGGTTCAATTGCGCCGTTGGCAGCGTGAAGCTTTCGCCACATACATGTCTAGCCAGCCCCAAGACTTCCTGGCGGTAGCCACCCCCGGCGCAGGTAAAACCACTTTCGCGCTAACCCTGGCTAGCGAGCTCATACGCGCCGGTGAAGTACACAAGCTAACCATCGTGGCCCCCACCGAGCACCTCAAATACCAGTGGGCCGCCTCAGCCGCCCGCTGGGGGCTACGTATTGACCCCACCTACTCCAACTCTGGTGGGGGAGCAGGCAGCAACTTCGACGGCGTCGCCCTAACCTACGCACAGGTAGCCTCCAACCCTAACCTGCACCGCGCCCGCACCAGCGCCAGCCGCACCCTGGTGATCCTAGACGAGGTGCACCACGCCGGAGACGCGCTGAGCTGGGGAGACGCAATCTATGAAGCATTTAGTGGGGCCCGCCGTCGCCTGAGCCTAACCGGTACCCCCTTCCGCAGTGACACCGCCGCCATCCCCTTCGTCACCTACGCCCCCGATGCCAACGGCATCAGGCGCTCACAAGCCGACTACACCTACGGCTACGCTGACGCGCTAGCCGAAAACGTGGTGCGCCCAGTTATTTTCATGTCCTACTCAGGCCAAATGCGTTGGCGCACCAAAGCCGGCGACGAGGTCTCAGCCCGCCTAGGCGAGCCGCTAACCAAAGACCTAGAATCCCAAGCCTGGCGCACCGCCCTAGACCCCGCTGGGGAGTGGATCCCCGCCGTCCTGGCCGCAGCTGACCAGCGCCTTAGCGAAATTCGCCGGCAAATCCCTGACGCCGGCGGCCTGGTGATCGCCACCGACCGTGAAAAAGCTCGCGCCTACGCACGCCAACTAGCCGCCATCACCGGCGAAAAACCCACAGTGGTACTCAGTGACGACAATGGTGCCTCAGAAAAAATCGAGCAGTTCTCCGCCAGCAACCAGCGCTGGATGGTGGCCGTACGCATGGTTTCCGAAGGCGTGGACGTGCCGCGCCTAGCGGTAGGGGTGTACGCCACCTCCACCTCAACCCCACTGTTCTTCGCCCAGGCCATCGGGCGTTTCGTGCGTGCACGCCGGCCTGGAGAAACCGCCAGCGTGTTCCTGCCTTCAGTAACCCCGCTGCTGGCGCTCGCGGCAGAGCTGGAAACTGAACGCGACCACGCCCTAGATCGGCCCGCTAAAGAAGATGAGGGCCAGGATCTGTTCGCTCACCCTGAAGATAAGCTAATTGCCGCCGCTAACCGGGAAGAAAAAGCCTCTGACGCGCTACTGCCCGGCTTTGAGGCCATGGATTCCACCGCTGAATTTGACCGGGTACTTTTCGACGGCGGCGAGTTTGGTACTGGCGCCATGGTCGGTAGCGTGGAGGAACAAGAGTTTTTGGGGATCCCAGGTTTGCTCGACGCCGACCAGGTGAGCCAGATTTTAAAGGCCCGCCAGGCTGAGCAGGTTAAAACCCAAAAACGTTCACAGGCCGCCGCCGCCCAGCGGGCAGCCAACGCCGGCATTGAGGATGCCCGCCAGCGTGACGCGGCCCGTAAAGAGCTCAGCCAGCTGGTTTCTAGCTGGGCGCGCCGCTCAGGCCAAAGCCATGGGGCGGTGCACGCTGAGCTGCGTAGAGTCTGCGGGGGTCCGGAGGTGGCGCAGGCGACGACGACGCAGATTCGCACCCGGGTCGATACCTTGCGTAAGTGGTTTGTGGGCCGGCGCTAAAACCACGCGCAGCCAGGTCGCGCGGGCTACGCCAGATACGCGCTTGTGGCGCGCTTTGGGGGCGCAAACACCTGGCCGCGCCGGCCGCGCTGCGCAGTAGGCGCCGCGAGCGCCTAAAACAGCAAGTGGCGGTGGATTTGCATCCACCGCCACTATTTATGTGGGAGCTCAGCTTTAGTGCTCAGCCCTACCCATGGTTTTGCTCAGCGCTGGCCTTAACCCAGGTCAGCCCCGGGGTGCTGGCTTTGCTCAGCCCTGCTTGGTTTCACGTGAATCAAGATTCACGCGACGGGTAGGAATAGCGATTTCACCTTCGCTCAGGCGCCATGCCTGGTAGGGCAGCTGGGCGCGGGCGGCACGGTGACGCTCAGCAGCGCGGGTGAGGGCGCCGTCGTCGTAGTGCTCAGGCAGGATGTGACCCTTTTCTACCAGCTGTACCTGCAGCGGGCGGGCCTGGTTGCGTTCCAGCTCAGCCTCAGCGGCCTCGGGGTCAAGGGCGCTGATCAGTAGCTCTTCGGTGGCGGAACCGTCAATGATCACGCGGCCAGCGGTCTTGCGGCCACCCACACTGGACTTACCGCCACTAGACTTCTTAGCTACCTTTTCCATCTCGCCGGCGCTGTTTTCACGCTCAACCATCTTGTACACCAGCGCAGCCGTGGGCACGCCAGAGCCGGTAACCAGCTTGGTACCCACGCCGTAGATGTCTACCGGGGCCGCACCCAGGGCGGCGATAGCGTATTCATCCAGGTCAGAGGTGACCACAATCTTGGTGTCGGGGCAGCCTAGGGAGTCTAGCTGGGCGCGCACCTTGAAGGCCTCAGCCACCAGGTCACCAGAGTCTAGGCGCACGGCACCTAAAGTGCCCCCGGCGGCCTTGGCGGCGTCAACAGCGCGCTGCACGCCGCGCGCAATGTCGTAGGTGTCAACCAGGATGGTGGTGCCCACACCCAGGGAGGCGATCTGGGAGTCAAAAGCGGTGCGTTCGTCGTCGTGCAGCAGCGTGAAAGCGTGGGCGGAAGTACCTACGCAACGGATGCCGTAACGCATCCCAGCTTCCAGGTCACTGGTGGAGGTGAAGCCGGAAACCACGGCGGCGCGGGCGGCGGACACGGCGGCGTCTTCGTGAGTACGCCGGGCCCCAAAGTCCATGCAGGGACGGCCATGGGCGGCGATAGTCATACGTGAGGCGGCGGAGGCCACGGCGCAGTCGTGGTTGAAAATGCTCAGCGCCATGGTCTCAATGATGCAGGCCTGGGCGAAGTCAGATTCAACGGTTAGCAGGGGAGAACCCGGGAAGTAGCATTCACCCTCGCCGTAGCCGTAAATGTTGCCGTCAAAGTGGTAGTTTTCCAGGTAGTTGATCGTGGCCTTGTCAACAATGCCCTGATCGGATAGGAAACGTAGCTGCTCTGGCTCAAAATGGAAGTTTTCCAGAGCTTCAAGAAAACGCCCGGTGCCGGCAACCACGCCAAAGCGACGTGAAGGGGGCATCGAGCGTCCAAAGATCTCAAACACACTGCGGCGTTTGGCGGTACCATCTGCCAGCGCAGCTTGCAGCATGGTCAATTCATACATGTCGGTCAGAAGTGCCGTACTCATGGCTTAACTTTAGCCACACCTTAAAGGTTTTGCAGTGTCTTGGGGATAACTCCCGATTTCCTAAAGTGCTTTGTGCGGGTGGGTAAAGTGCAAGCTCACAGCGTTTTTGGTGACGTTAGTAAGGTTTAGCTATGTTGGCGCACGCTTTCATTCAAGTTTCAACGCGCCCGGCGGTGTCTGTTATCACTGATAAGAAAAGTGCTTATTAAAGCCAGAATCGACTAGGGTCTAATGACGTGAATGACGCACCGATTGGTATTTTTGATTCAGGAGTTGGAGGACTGACGGTAGCGCGTGCAATCCTCGATCAGCTGCCTGGTGAGCGTTTGCTTTACATCGGTGACACCGCTAATAGTCCGTATGGGCCTAAGCCTTTGGAACAAGTGCGTTCTATGGCTTTGAACGTGATGGATGAGCTGGTTGACTCGGGCGTCAAAATGCTGGTTATTGCCTGTAATACCGCCACGGCGGCAGCTTTGGATGAGGCGCGTGAGCGTTACACCAAAGGGATGGGCATTCCGGTTATTGAGGTGATTTCTCCGGCGGCGCGCACAGCGGCAGCTTTGACTCGTTCAGGGCGTGTGGGTGTGATTGCCACGGCGGGAACGGTTAACTCTGGGGCCTATGCGCGGGCTTTGCAGGGTATCCCGGGCTTGAACTTAACTCAGCAGGCTTGTCCGCGTTTTGTGCAGTTGGCTGAGGCTGGGATTACTACCGGCCCGCAGGTGCTGGATGTGGCTAAGGAGTATCTGGAGCCATTGCAGGCGGCGGCGGTGGACACTTTGGTGTTGGGCTGTACGCATTATCCGTTGCTGGCTGGGCCGATTAGTTACGTTATGGGGCGTAATGTGGCTTTGGTTTCTTCTAGCGAGGAGACTGCGAAGGATGTTTATCGTGAGCTAGCTGCCCGCGATTTGCTGCATTCTGACACTCAGGCTGCGGTGGGCTCTGGTGACGACGACGGCGTTAACGCGGTCAAGCAGGTCTCTAGGCAGGGCGGCGCACACAGTGCAGCTAGCGGCACGGCATCTAGCAGTGCGGCAGCTAGCGGCAAGGGGGCTAGCGGTGCGACCCCTAGCAGCGAGGTGGCCAGCGGGCACGAGTTTAGGGCTACTGGCGATCCGGTAGCTTTCCAGGTGCTTGCCAAGCGTTTCTTAGGGCCAGTGGTGGGTCAGGTACGTCAAGCTCATGCCGCCGGTGGCACGGGCGTGAAGAATTTAGATAGGGAGATTCGCGAGTGAAGCTCACGATTGTAGGTTGCTCAGGCTCGATGTCTGGACGTAAGTCCAGCGCATCAAGCTACCTGGTGCAGGCATGGGGGCCTAACACCAAGTTGCAGTTGCCGGGTACCGAAAAAATGCGGTTAGTGGTTGAAGATGAGTTAGCAGCCATAAATTGTGCTGTGGCCCCCGAGGTCACGAACGCACAGCCTGATGCGGGCAATGACCAGCGACTGTGGTCTTTAGTACTTGATTTTGGGCCGGGCTCTATGGGCCAGCTGCTTAACTACCTGGACCCAGCTGATCTGGATGCAATCTGTATTTCGCACTGCCACGCCGACCACATGGTGGATCTGGTGGGTATGCATGTTTATCGCCGCTGGCGCCCTGAGGGCGCGCTAGGGCCGGTGCTGTGTATTGGCCCCAGCACCACCTGTGAGCGTCTGCGTGGAGTCGACGGTGCCGCTAGCTACGAGGATTACCGCACAGAGTTCTCCTTTGTTACCGCCGTACCTGGCCGCTCCACCCAAATTGGCCCGTTCACGGTGACACCGTTTGCGGCCTTACACCCGGTTGAGGCCTACGGTTACCTGGTGCAAGGCCCCAGCGAGGATGACCCCACCAAGCAGGTGACTTTAGCTTTCACCGGCGACACTGACCTGTGTGAAGGCATGAGCCAAATGGTTAGTGGGGGAGTGGACCTACTACTAGCTGAGGCGGCCTTCGTAGAGGGACGCGACGTGCTACGCGGTATGCACCTAACCGGCTACCGTGCCGGCCAGCTGGCTAGTGAGGCTAACGCTGGGCAGCTGGTGTTGACCCACATCCAGCCTTGGACCTGCCATGATGTGCCTCTAGCTGAAGCGCGCCAGTCTTTCACTGGCCCGGTTTACGACGCCCAGCCTGGACGTAGCTGGAGCCTATAGACGGGCAAATAAACGTAGGCGCTGGGGCGGTTGCCGCCCCAGCGCCTAGTTTTTCCGGTATACATTAGCGCCGCGCTTTAGCTATGTATCAGCGCACCGCGCTTTGGGCACGTATTTAAGGCCAAATCGCCGCGCTTTAACCCTGGTTTAGCTCTGGTTTAGCCTTGGTTTAGAACAGCTGGGCTAGCTGCGGTGCTAGGGCCCGCAGGGCCTGGCCCCGGTGAGAGATAGCGTTCTTCTCAGCGGCGCTCATTTGGGCGCTGGTGCGCCCCTGGCCACCGGGCTCATCCTCCTGGCTGGGCACAAAAATCGGGTCATAGCCAAAGCCACCCTCACCAATGCTTTGGTGTAGCAGGCGCCCATACATGCGGTGTTCTTCAACCACTACGCGTCCTTTTTGGTCCGCGCTTTCGGGCACCACCAGCACTGCTGCGCAGGTAAAGTTAGCGCCCCGGTGTGGGTCTTGCACATCTGAGAGCTGATCGAGCAGCAGCTGCAAGTTAGCTGCGTCGTCGCCGTGATGACCGCACCAGCGGGCCGAGAAAATCCCCGGCGCCCCACCTAAAACATCCACGCATAGCCCTGAATCGTCGGCCACCGCCGGCAAGCCGGTAGCCTGGGCTAACGCATTAGCTTTAATGGTGGCGTTGGCGGCAAAAGAAATACCATCCTCAACCGGTTCGGGCACCTGCAAATCAGCGGCGCTAATAACACTGGCAGGGTCAAAATCAGCAATCGCCTGCGCTAAAATCTCGCGAAACTCCGCCAGCTTGCCCTTATTGTGGGTGGCCAGCACCAGTTTTGCCCCCTGGGGCACAGCTACAACCATGTCACAGACCCAAATCGCTAAGGCGAGCCACGCCGTCGTCGGCAGCCAGGGCGGCCTGCTGCAAACGTGCCAAAGTAGCGTTACCCTGGGCCGCTAGCTCCAGCAGAGTGTCTAGCTCAGCGCGGTCAAAGGGGGCGTGCTCAGCGGTGCCCTGAATTTCAATGAACTTACCGGAGCCGGTCATAACCACGTTCATGTCGGTGTCGGCGCGCACATCCTCCTCATAGGGCAGGTCCAGGCAGGGCACGCCATCAATAACACCCACCGAAATAGCCGATAGGGAGTCTGCCAGCACCGGGCGCTTAGCCTTGGCTTTAATCAGGCCGCGCTCAGTTCCCCAAGCTACCGCGTCAGCCAAAGCCACATAGGCGCCGGTAATTGCGGCGGTGCGGGTACCCCCGTCAGCTTGCAGCACGTCACAGTCCAGGGCGATAGTGTTTTCACCCAGCGCACTAATATCAATGATGCCGCGTAGCGAGCGACCAATTAGTCGAGAAATCTCGTGGGTGCGCCCGCCCACTTTGCCGCGCACAGACTCGCGGGCAGAGCGCTCTGAGCCAGCCCGGGGCAGCATGGCGTATTCAGCGGTAACCCAGCCCTCACCAGAATCCTTCTTCCAGCGCGGCACGCCCGCAGTAAAAGAAGCCACACACAGCACTCGGGTGCGGCCAAAGCTAACCAGCACATTACCTTCGCCGTGCTCTAGCCAGTTGCGGGTGATCGTAACCTCGCGCAGCTGGTTGGTGGCGCGTCCATCTTTGCGTACAAAATCGCTCATAAACTAAGCCTACCGTAGACAAAAAACCGAGCCAGTTAAAAACTGACTCGGTTCAGCGGTTGCAGTCTTGTGGCGAAGTGTAGGCTAGCATCTTTCCTGATCAGACTGGCTAGAGCAAAGTTCTGTATGTCTCAGAGGTTACTGTGCATTACAGACACCTAATCTTTAAAGACTGTAATAATCGCAGCAATATTGAGTGGAAATATTCAATAAGAGACATATCTAGATGGAACTTTTATGGTATTTCTACGAGAATGTTGGGTTAGCCCAGACTGCGCGAGTATCGATGAATTTTGTGGATTCCACTCCTGGGCCAGCATCTGCGGTTACACGAAGCCGAATCCTTGTAATAGATGAAACATCTACAGTAAAGGAAACTGACTCACCGATAGACATGTTACTTGTTTGAAGAATTTCACCACTGTAGGCGTCAACGACCTCAAAAGTCACAGTTATATCAGTATCGTGAGAAGAATCTGATTGTCCTGCTATGACAGAGAAAGTATTAGCACCTTGTGGGACCGCTAAATCAACGTATCCTGAAGCCATATTACGCATCATCCGGCAGCTGAACCCCTCTGAGTAGGGCTGTTTGGCTATAGAGATATAGGAATCAATTCGTTTTATATCTGACCATGAATAGCCTGTGTTGCCCGGCCACGCGCAGGATTCAACAGTGGCGGCATCGTTAAGGTTAGGGCTCCAGTTGGTAGACTTCGTGGAAGGTTCTGGGTTATCAGTGGAAGGTTCTGGGTTATCAGAGTCCTTAGGAGTATTTTCTTCAGAGGCCTTAGGAGTATTTTCTGGGGTAGTTTCCGGAGAAGGCGTCTCAGTAACTTCCGATGTAGATGATTGCGCTGGTGTTGGGGTGGTTGTAACTATTTGCGTTACGGTATAGGCAGGAGCTGGTGCGTTACTGTAAGTGTTGGAAGATGAATTGTCTGCTAAGTAATCCCTAATACCAATCCAGGACAAGACCGGGAGGATTATTACCAACCAGAACCACTTAGCGCATGTTTCACCGATTCGTCTTGTTAGTGCGTCTATAAATGATTTGTAAACTGACACTAAGAAAGTAAGCTTCATTACCAACTCCCATAACCTGAGAAGGAGCTTTCATCCTATTGATGTCAAGCTGAAGTGTCAAATAGTGGATTCCACTTATTGTACGAGTCTATTCGATGATTGCTTGATGCTTTGAATCTTGGCGTTGCCGTGACGGTGAGAGTGATTCGTGGATTAGGGGGCTGCTGACTGTTTTGCGTAGCTCAGAGGATGCGTCGTGGGATGTGCTAGGTGTTAGGTTGAGGCTAGAGGCCCTGTATGTCACCGGCAAGCGTTCTGGAAATTTTGATCTCTAAGGTAGGGGTTCTCTATGTGGTCATGAAACTACGTTGTTGGCTGAGGCCTTCACGAGGAAGTGATAGATGATTTGTGTGTAGCTTTCCTACCGTAGACAAAAAACCGAGCCAGTTAAAAACTGACTCGGTTCAGCGGTGCGCGAGGGGGGACTCGAACCCCCACGCCTAGGGCACTAGAACCTAAATCTAGCGCGTCTACCAATTCCGCCACTCGCGCGTGCCGGACTAGCTTAAAACATTTCCGGCCTCAGACACAAATTATTTTAATGGGGTCTAGCTCACTCCCAGTTCTTTGCGCAGACGCTCCACGTGACCCGTGGCTTTAACGTTGTATTTAGCCAGGGCCACGGTGGCGTCAGGGTTGATAACAAAGGTAGAGCGACGTACGCCCACGCTGACGCGGCCGTAGTTCTTTTTCTCGCCCCACACTCCCCAAGCTTCCATTACCTGGTGATCTGCGTCTGAAAGCAGCGGGAAAGGTAGCTCCTGCTTGGTGGCAAAACGTTTTAGGGCCTCAACCTTGTCTGGGCTGATACCAACTACGCTGTAGCCGGCCTCAGCCCAGGCAGCTGAGGAATCGCGAAAATCGCAGGCCTCTTTAGTGCAGCCAGGAGTGGCTGCCTTGGGGTAGAAATAGACCACAACCCCATTGGGGGCCTTGTCTAGCAGCTGGCTTAGCGACACCAGCTCTCCGTCTGCATTAGGGAGACTGAAAGCCGGGGCTGGGCTGCCAACTTCAAGAGTGGTCATTTATTTCTTCCTGTCTAGATTTTTTCAGGCGACTAGTTCGAGTGCTGCACGAGCGGCAGCGAGACGATCTAGGGCGCGTTCTAGACGGGAGGGGGAGGCCGACTCGGTCAGGGACTCCAGCTCGCTCTGGGCCGCCTGTAGTTCGAGTTCTAATTTACGCATATTGTCTTCACTCCTTTTCTTCTTCAGCATCCAACAGTCTGACGGGTACGGGTGTGTAACCGCCATGAGGGTTGAATATATTCCACACCGGCTAAACCTTGTGGGAATGCAGTAGCTAACAAGAGCTAACTGTTTGGTTTAAAACTGCCACTCGCGCGGTGAGTGATCAGCATTACCGTAATGGTACATGAAACCGGTGGTACACCGCCAGGGACTCGAACCCTGAACCCGCTGATTAAGAGTCAGCTGCTCTGCCAGTTGAGCTAGCGGTGCATTTTTGCTGCGCGTTTAACTTCGCAACGGAGAGAAACTTTATGTGCTTGGTGGGGGGCTTGTCCAGTCGAGAAAGCCCAAAATCGCAGTTTGTAAGCTAACTCACGTTTGTGTGGTGCTTATTGGTGCGTGCATAAGTACTTAGTGGCTTATGCGTGAGGTACGGTTAGGGCGTGTCTAAGCCGATCGTAACTTTGGCGACTTGCGCCGATTTCCCTAACCTTGACGAAGATGACCGCGGCCTACCCCAAGCCCTATATGAGCGCGGTATCGAGCCGCGCATTGCTGTATGGAACGACCCTGGCGTTGACTGGTCTAAAGCTGGGGTAGTGGTGATGCGCTCGGTGCGTGACTATGCCCGTAAGCGCAACTACGCCAACTTCCTACGCTGGGCTCGCAGCCTTGAACGCCCTCTAAATCACGCCGAGATAGTTGACTGGTTTGGAGACAAGCACTACCTCAAAGACCTGGCTGCCCGAGGCGTGCCGATTATCCCCACCACCTGGCTAGAGCCCTCCGCAAACCTGTCTAAGCACCAGGTACACACCCGTTTCCCCGCCCACGGCGACTTCGTAATCAAGCCGGCCATCTCCTCAGGTGGTCGCGGCACCGGCCGCTACACGGCCACCAGCGCCACCTCACGTTCGGCAGCTATTAACGACACCATGCACCACCTGGCGCGGGGCCGCACCGTAATGATGCAGCGCTACCTAGAGTCCGTAGACCAAACCGGTGAGCTGTCCCTGGTGTACTTCAACGGTGTGCTCTCCCACGCGGTACAGAAAAAGCCCATGCTGCACCCGCGCTTTAAGGCGGTAGATGAAGTCCACGAGGAAATCGTTGAGGCCCGCGAACCCAGCGAAATGGAATGGCTGTGGGGTGAGCGAGTACGCCGCGCCCTACACGCCCAGATTAAGGAGCGCGCTGGGCGTGACATTCAGGTGCTCTTTAACCGCGTAGACGTAGTTAGCGACGGCGCCGGTGGCTTCTACCTGATGGAAGTATCTTTGGTGGACGCCCCGCTGTACCTAAATGCTGCTGAAGGAGCCCTAGAAAACTTCGCCGACGCTATCGCTCAGCGCGTCTTCTGGTAAACGCCATCTCTGGCATGCCTGCGTGGTGCGCCGACGCCGCGACGTGCCTAGCTGCCTCTCAACTTAGGCCAGGGCCAGATCAGGGATAAACCAGATCAGGGATAAATCAGGGGACTTTAGGGTCCCTAAAATGCCCCTGACGTGCCTAAAATTGAGGCCGTGAAAACGTTACTAAACATCATTTGGTTCATTTTTGGTGGCATTTGGCTGGCCCTGGGCTATATCTTCTTCGGCATTATCGCCTGCATCTTGGTAGTAACCCTGCCGGCCGGCGTGGCCTGCTTCAGGATCGCCAACTATGTACTGTGGCCCTTTGGCCGCGAAGTAGTGCCGATGCCCGGAGCTGGCGCCATGAGCGGCATCTCCAATGTCATTTGGTTCCTGGTAGCCGGACTGTGGCTGGCTATTGGCCACATCACCACCGCCCTGGCCCAGGCCATCACCATCATCGGTATCCCGCTGGCAATTGCCAACATCAAGATGATCCCGGTGACCTGCTTCCCCTTCGGCAAGCAGATTGTCTCCTCTGACCAGGTTTACTACCGCTACTGATTAGCCGCCACGCGGCAGTTAGGGGACGCTACTTAGCTACTTCGGCGAAACTAGCTTTAGTTAGCTGCGCTAAAACCTGGGGGTCTAACTCCAAATCCAGTCCGCGCCGCCCGCCAGAGACGAACACTGTCTCATGCGTGGCGGCGCTGGCGTCTATCAGCGTAGGTAGGGCCTTTTTCTGGCCTAGCGGCGAAATACCACCCACCACATAGCCGGTGGTGCGCTGGGCCAGGGCTGGATCAGCCAGCTGTGCTTTCTTCCACCCCAACTGTTTGGCAATAGCCTTCAAATCCAGGCGGCTAGCCACCGGAATAACCACCACCGCCAGGGCTTTTTCATGTGAAACCAGCAAAGTTTTAAACACTCGCGCCGGGTCTAGCCCCAGCGCCTGGGCTGCTTCCAGGCCCCAAGCCTGGGCGCGTTCATCATGCTCATAGGTGTGAATCACCGGGGTGATACCGGCTTTTTGTAAAGCTAAAATCGCGCCGGTACCGGCCTCAGAGTGCTTAGATTTTTTAGCCATCAGGCTTCGCCAACTTTCAAAAGATGCAAAATTGCTTTATCTTCACGATCACACTGGGCCACATCCACCAGGAAAACCAGGCGCCAGTCATGGTTATCGTCAGGGTCATTTAGGATCTGCGTGGCCAGCCAGGCTCGGCCGCTACCAACAAGGACCTCACGTAGCTTTTCGCCCACCCCAGCCAAAGCCAAGGCGGCGTCGTCGGGATCTTCATCAATTAACGCATACTGCTTAGAGTGAGCCTCAGAGTCGATAGCCAGCCACTCGTAGGCGTCATAGTAGTCATCAAGCAGATTATTAAAACGCTCACTATCCCAAGCTTTAGAGTTAGCCAGGCTCACCAGGCGATCGACATCCTCAGCGGCAATCGCCTCCACATAAGCCCACATGCCCTGACGCACCAAAGTACGCAGGCGGTGCTTATTGCGGCTAAGGGGCACGTGACCGTCGGCGTCGGCACCAAAAGCGCGCTCCGCTGGGGCAGTGTCATTGCGCACCAGCTCCACATTAGAGCCCGCCTGCAGCTGACCTAGGGCCTCCCACTCATCAAGTAGGGACGAGTCCACGCTGCGCACCAACTCGCCCAGCCAGTCAATCAGCTCCACCACCTCATCGGTGCGGTGCTCCTCGGGCACCACCTGGCGCAAAGCCCGGTAGGCGTCAGTTAAATAACGCAGCAACACCCCCTCACTACGGGCCAACTGGTACACCGAAATCAGGTCAGAGAAAGTCATAGCCTTCTCAACCATTTCACGCACCACCGACTTAGGGGCCAACTCATAGTCCCTAACCCAAGGGTTGGCCTGAGCGTAAACCCCATAGGCGCCGGCCAGCAGCTCAGCTAAAGGCTGAGGCCAAGTAATAGCCTCCAAAGCCTCCATACGCTCGTCATAATCTAGGCCCTCAGCCTTCATAGCGGCCACCGCCTCACCCCTAGCGGCGCGCTGCTGGGCGTAAAGCAGCGGGCGTGGATCATCCAAAGTGGACTCCACCACCGATACCACATCCAGGGTGTGCTCAGGGCTGTCCAAGCCCAACAAATCCATTGTGGCCAGGGCAAAAGGCGCCAAAGGCGCGTTGAGGGCAAAATCGTCAGGCAAATCAACCGCCAGGCGCAGACGCGGCAAACCATCAGCTGCGGCCTGGGCGGAAGAAACATGCTCCAACACCCCAGCCGTGCGCAGCGAACGGTAAATCTCTAGCGCCCGCTTTAAATGCTGGTGGGTGGCCGCCTCACCCTCATGCACCGCCTGCAGCAAATTCCACATGGCCGCCACCGGGTTAGGCCGCTCCATCAGGTTCAAAACCATGGTGGTAGTGACACGGAACTGGCTAGTTAAAGTCTCTGGCGGGGCCGCAACTAGGCGCTCAAAAGTCTTATCGGTCCAGTTCACGCGGCCTTCGGGGGCCTTCTTGCGGGTAATTTTGCGTTTCTTGCGCTCATCGTCGCCGGCCTTAGCTAGCGCCGCCGCGTTTTCAATCACATGCTCGGGTGCCTGCACCACCACATAGCCGTGCGTGTCAAAGCCCGCGCGCCCGGCCCGCCCAGCAATCTGGTGGAACTCGCGGGCCGTTAAATGCCGCTCCTTGGCGCCGTCGAACTTAACCAAAGACGTAAACACCACGCAGCGGATAGGCACATTAATACCCACCCCCAGCGTGTCCGTGCCGCAAATAACCGGCAGTAAACCCTGCTGCGCTAAACGCTCCACCAGGCGCCGGTAACGCGGCAACATACCCGCATGGTGCACCCCAATACCGGCGCGTAACAGCTTAGACAGCGTGGCCCCAAAACCCACCCCAAAGCGTTCGCCGGCAATGGCCTGGCTGATCTCATCACGCTGGGCGCGGTCAATTAACTTAGTGCTCAGCAGTGCACTAGCCCGCTCAATGGCCTCACGCTGAGAAAAATGCACCACATAAACCGGGGCCTTATTTTGCCCAATCAGGCGCTCCAGCAAAGGCCCAATTGCCTCCACGGAATACTCAAAATCGAGGGGGACTGGGCGTACGGCGTCGTCAACCACGGCCACAGCGCGCCCAGTGCGTTCACGCAAATCTTTAACCAGCCACGAAACATCACCCAAAGTGGCGCTTAGCAGCACCATCTGGGCCTGGGGTAGCTCCAGCAGCGGCACCTGCCAAGCCCAGCCACGCTGCGGATCGGCGTAGTAATGGAACTCATCCATCACCACCGTATCCACATCCAACGCCCGCCCCTGACGCAGCGACTGGTTAGCTAAAATCTCGGCGGTGCAGCAAATAATGGGAGCGTCAGGGTTAATCGAAGAATCACCCGTGACCATTCCCACATTCTGGGCGCCAAATAGGCGGATCAGCTCAAAAAACTTCTCACTAACCAAAGCCTTAAGCGGCGCCGTGTAGTAAGAACGCTCCCCGCGCGCCAAAGAAGTAAAATGCGCCGCCAAAGCAATCATGGACTTGCCTGAGCCCGTGGGCGTGGCGGCAACTACATGCTCGCCCTCCACAATGGCCAGCAAAGACTCCTCTTGATGGGGATACAGCGGGCGGCCGGTACTGTCAGCCCACTGCGTGAAGGCATCATAAAGCTCATCACTGGTGGGAACATAGTCCGGGTCACTCGCCGGTATTAAAGCATCAAGTACGCGATTCAAAGCAGGGGCATGGTCCACACTGGCTATTTTCTCATGTTCGTATATGCTGACACCGCACAAAGACACGGCTGCGAGGAATATCAAATGCAAGCATTAGCCCAAGCCTTACAGAATTTAGGCGATTGGCTCACCCTGCATCTGACCATGTGGATTTTGGTCGGCACCGGCCTTTATCTAACTATCAGACTACGCGGGGTTCAGTTCAGGCTGCTGCCCGCGATGGTACGTTCCATCCTCTCCTCACGTTCAGGCGCCAGCGGAGGTATCTCCTCCTTCCAGGCCTTCACTATTTCCCTAGCCGCGCGCGTGGGTATCGGCAACGTGTTTGGTGTGGCCGCAGCCCTGATCCTGGGCGGGCCCGGCGCGGTGTTCTGGATGTGGGTAATTGCCCTGGTGGGTATGGCTACCGCTTTTGCTGAAGCCACCTTGGCCCAGATTTTCAAGGTACGCGCCGACGACGGAACTTTCCGCGGCGGCCCGGCCACCTACATGTGGCTGGGTATGGGCTCGCGCAAACTGGGCGTGCTCTTCTCCGTGCTAACCATTGCCACCTGCGGTTTTTCCATCATTATGGTGCAGTCCAACGCCATTAGCGGCATTATTGGACCCGGCTCTAGCGTTAATGCCTCCAAGGAAGTGACGGCGGCGCTGCTGTTTGTTTTGGCGGCCCCGGTGATTTTGGGTGGTATCCGCTCTGTGGCCCGAGTTACCGAGTGGATGGCCCCCATTATGAGCGTGGTTTACCTGGCTTTGGGCCTGGGGGCGCTGGCAGTTAACTACGACCGGGTGCTGCCTGCCCTGGAAATCATTGTGGAATCTGCCTTTGGCCCGGCCCAGTTTGCCGGCGGCGTTACCGGCGGCATTATGGCGGCGCTAATCAACGGCACTAAGCGTGGCCTGTTCTCTAACGAAGCCGGTCAGGGCACCGCCCCTAACGCGGCGGCCACCGCCACCGTGGCTCACCCCATCCAGCAGGGCCTGGTGCAGTCCCTGGGCGTGTTTGTGGACACCATCATTGTGTGCACCATGACCGCCATCGTGATTTTGAGTGCGGGTAGTTCGGTTTACACCCCCGGCGCGCTAGACCCCAGCCAGGCCGCGAGCCTGACCCAAAAAGCCGTGGTTTCCGCCCTGGGCGGCTGGGCTGAGATTCCCATGGCCCTAATCATTACCGTGCTGGCTTTCTCCTCAGTGCTGGCCGCCGCCTCCTACTCTGAGGTGGCCGTTAACTTCATTAGCCCCAAAAAGGGCGGGCGCATTTTTGTGCGCGTGCTATCGGTGGTTAGCACCGTGCTGGGCGCCCTGGCCACGCTGGAACTGGTGTGGAACTCGGTGGATGTAATGATGGCCATCATGACCGCCACCAACCTGCTGGCCCTGATTTGGCTGGCGAAGTGGGTCTCTGGCGCCCTGCGTGACTGGGAGTCTCAGCGTCGCGACGGCGTCAAAACCCCCGTTTTTGTGGGTAAAAACAACCCCAATTTGCCTGCAGATGTAAAAACGAACGTGTGGGAAACGCCGGCGTCATAACCCTGAAACATAAAGCACTTAGGCTCGCAGTAGCTAATTTTTATCTCTGCGAAAGGAAGTGCCAATGTTGGCCATCGCTAAAACCGATGATTGGTTGGCTAAGCCAACCGCTGTCCTAGGGGATTTTTCCACCTACTTCTACGGCTATTTCCTGGCCTTCTTGCTGGTTGGCGTGGGGCTGTACTTCACGGCGCGCATGTATGGCATCCAGTTCCGTCTCTTTAGGCACATGGTTGCTTCGCTGACCAACTCGCGTGATGGGCAAGGTGGGGGTATCTCCTCCTTCCAGGCCTTCACCATTGGCCTGGCTTCACGTGTGGGTACCGGTAACATCATTGGGGTGGCGCTAGCCATCATCATGGGTGGTCCGGGCGCCGTGTTCTGGATGTGGGTAGTGGCCCTGGTGGGTATGGCTACCGCATTCGTGGAGGCCACCTTGGCGCAGATGTATAAGGTAGCTAACCCCGACGGTAGTTTCCGTGGTGGGCCGGCCTACTACATTACGCGCGGGCTGAAAATGAAGCCGCTGGCTGTGGCTTTCGCAGCGGTAATTATTTTCGTATTCGGTTTCGCCTATGAGGCCACCCAGGCTAACGCCATTTCCGGCATTATGGAGCACACTTTTAACGTGCCCACCTGGGTTACCGGCGTGGGTCTGTTGGTGATCACTGCCCCCATCATTTTTGGTGGTATGCGTCAGGTAGCTAAGGTCTCTGAGTGGATCGCCCCGATTATGGCGCTGGGTTATGTATTGCTGGCCGCAGTTATTTTGCTGCTCAACATCACCGCTATTCCCGGTGCGCTGCTACAAATCTTTAAGGGTGCTTTTGGGTTAGACCAGGCCCTGGCTGGTATGGCTGGTGGTTTTACCGCCGCCGCCCTAAACGGTATTAAGCGTGGTTTGTTCTCCAACGAGGCTGGTGAGGGCTCGGTGCCTAATGCTGCCGCTGCCGCCACTACCGCCCACCCGGTTAACCAGGGTTTCATCCAGTCCATGGGTGTATTTGTGGACACCTTGCTGGTGTGTACCGCCACCGCCCTGATTGTGCTGCTGTCTGGGGTTTACAACCCGGCCGCTGCCCGCACGGGTCAGTTCAGCGCCGGCACGCTTACCTCAATTTCGGTAACTTCGCAGCTAGGTGGCTGGGCTCAGTACCTGATGGCCGCCATGATTTTCGTGTTCGCCTACTCCTCGCTGCTGGGTAACTACACCTACGCAGAAATCAACGACTCCTTCCTGCGTGGGGCCACCAAGAAGCTCAACCACACTTGGCTGCGGGTAATGATCCTGGTTGCCACCTATGTGGGTGCGGTAGCTTCCCTGGACTTCGTGTGGAACCTGGCCGACGTGGTTATGGGCATCATGGCCACCATAAACATCTTCGCTATCACCATTATGGGCCGCTGGGCCTTTGGGGCTTTGCGTGACTGGGAAAGCCAGTACGCACAGCTTAAGGCCGGCGAGATTGATGAGATTCGGTTTGTCTCTACCGACAACAAATTCTTGCCTGGCAAGCTCCCCGGCGACGTGTGGTCTAGCGAAAACGCTGGCGTACACGTAAATGATCGCGCTGAGGCTTAAGGCCTGCGTGATCGTGCTGGCGCTAAGCGGCTAAACGCACCCTTGGCCCTTTGTGGCATCTGATTGTGGCCCTAAGGGGCGTGGCTGCTTAGCGCTGGTTTAAATGTCGACGTCGGCTCTGGCTGTTTTAGCCGCTAAGGGCCGACGTCGGCGTTAGACTGAAGCCATGATTTTGGCTCGCTTTACTAGCGGTGATGAACCCCGCTACGGCATTGTGCAGGGCTTGGATTACACCGAACGCTGCGATTTAGATTTCCCCGACACTGCGCGACTAGTGGTCCTCAAAGGTGACCCACTATTTGGCGCCCCTGAGGCTACCGGTGAAGTTATCGCGCTAAACGAGGTGCGTCTGCTCTCGCCGGTTATTCCCCGCTCTAAAGTGGTGGGGCTAGGTTCCACCTACGACGGCGAAGCGGGCTCACTAACCGAGCCGCCTTTCGTTTTCCTCAAGCCCAACACCGCCGTGATCGGCACCGACACCCCAATTATTAAGCCCGACTGGTCACAGACTTTGGTGCATGAGGCAGAGCTGGCCATCATTATTAAAGACCTGTGTAAGGATGTGGATCCCGCCGACGCCGCCCACCACGTGCTGGGTTACACGGTAGCTAATGATGTGGCCGCCCCCAGCGACAATATTGTGCGTTCTAAGTCTTTTGACACCGCCTGCCCGCTAGGTCCGTGGATTTATGTGCCCGAAGCCGACGACGAATTCAACCCGGCTAACGCCCGCGTAACCCTACGCATTGACGGCGAGGTAGTGGGGGAGGGCAACACCGCCAACCTGAATGTCAGTATCGAAAATATTGTGGCCAGTGTCTCACGCATGTTTACGTTACTGCCTGGAGATGTGATCCTAACTGGCGCAGCTGCCTATGCAAAAGATGTTCCTGTCGGCGTGGGTGTTGCGGCGCAGATCGATGGACTGGGTAGAATCGCTAGCGTAGTGCGCTAAGCACGCTTAGCGCTCCTAAAAAATTTAGGGGCGCAAAAAATGTAGGCCGCCTAAGTTGCCCCTTAACTTAGGCGGCCTACCTCTATCCGGTAGCCGGTTTTAGTTCAGCTTGTTCACTGCGGCGGTGATTTGCTCCACAGTTTGGCGCTCAATGGCGTGGCCAGTAGCCATGTTCAGGCGGGCAAAGTGCTCGTAGCCATGACCACAGTCAGCCCCGTCGGTCAGGGCCACGCCGGCGTTTTCGCGCAGCCAAGTGGTGGGTGAGCCCTTAACGCCGCACTCTAGCAGGCTAGAGCAATCCACCCAGCCCAAGTAGGTTCCCTGCGGAACATCCATGTGTAGCCCCACCTTGGCCAGCTCCTGGCTAACTAGCTGCGCATTTTCATGCACGTAGCTAGAAACTTCGCGCACCCAATACTGTGCCTGGGTGAAAGCCGCCGTAGCCGCACGCACACCCAAAGGACCAGCGTGGTGGGCGACGTCGTCGGCAATAGGACGCCAAGCCTGACGCACCTTGCCATCCAAAATCAGCTGCGCCGCACCCAAAGCCGGCACATTCCAGCCTTTAGAGGCCGAAGTGGCGGTCCAGGTCAGATCCGGATCAGCCGCCGCCCGCAGCGGGTAGGGGTGGTGCTTGGCCTCAGAGGAGAGCAGTAGGGGAGCGTGAATCTCGTCATTAAAGACGGGCACGCCATACTTAGCGGAAAGCTCCGCTACCTTATCTAACTCAGCCTCGGTAAGCACACGCCCCACCGGGTTCCAGGGGTTGCACAAAATAAACAGGCTGGCCCCACGCGACATAGCCGCTTCAATACCCTCAAAATCTAGCTGCCAGGTGCCCTCGGCATAAATGCTAGGCACCTGCACGGCCTGAAAACCGCAGGCCGGAATGGTTTTAAGGAAGGTCATGTAGGCCGGGGTGGGCACAATAACCGGCTTAGATTTGTCGCAGAAATCAGTCAAAATTCGGCGCAGCGCCATGATCACGTCATGGACCACAAAAATCTTGTCCGGATCCAAATCCCAGCCATAGTTACGACGCGAATAGGCGGCCAAAGCCCGCTCGCATTCAGTCAGCAGGCCATCTGGCATGTAACCTAGCTCGCCTACATCAACGGCCTGCTTAATAGCCTCGGCCACTTCAGGGGCAATACCTAAATCCATTTCGGCCACCCAGGCACCAATCGTGCCGGGCCAGCGCGTCCATTTCAAAGAGCCGCGCTCACGCATTTGCTGCGCGGTTAACGAATCCCAAGCCTGTGTAATAGTGCTCATAAGCTAACTGTACGCCCCAACCTAAGTGGGGCAAGGCCGGCGGCGGTAGGCTTAAGACATTATGAGTGAGCTAACCCAGGCATCAGCCGCCCACGCCCTGCCCACCGGCAGTGATATTCGCGTACGTTTTTGTCCTTCTCCCACCGGTACCCCCCACGTCGGTATGGTGCGTACCTGTCTATTTAACTGGGCTTATGCCCGTCACGTAGGTGGCACCTTCGTTTTCCGTATCGAAGACACCGACGCCGCCCGTGACTCTGAAGAATCCTTTGACGCCATCCTAGACTCGCTGCGCTGGCTGCACCTGGACTGGGATGAGGGCGTTGGCAAGGGTGGCCCACACGAGCCCTACCGCCAGTCTCAGCGCATGGACTTGTACAAGCAGGTGGCCAAGGAGCTGCTAGAAGCCGGCTACCTCTACGAGTCCTACTCCACCCCCGAAGAGGTTGAAGCCCGCCACCGCGCCAAGGGTGAAGACCCCAAACTGGGCTATGACGGCTTTGACCGTAACCTCAGCGCCGAGCAGATTGAGGCCTACCGCGCCCAGGGGCGCCAGCCGGTGCTGCGCGTGCGTATGCCTGATGAAGACATCACCTTCACTGACCTGGTGCGCGGTGAGATCACCTTCAAGGCCGGCTCTGTGCCCGACTATGTAGTAGTGCGCGCCAACGGTGACCCGCTATACACCCTGGTGAACCCGGTTGACGACGCCGAAATGGGGATCACCCACGTGCTGCGCGGCGAGGACCTACTATCCTCCACCCCCCGCCAGATTGTGCTCTACCAGGCCCTAATCGCCATTGGCCGAGCCCAGTTCATCCCCGCCTTTGGGCACCTGCCCTACGTAATGGGTGAGGGCAACAAGAAGCTGTCTAAGCGTGACCCTTCCTCTAACCTGCTGCTACACCGTCGAAACGGCATGATCCCTGAGGGTCTGCTCAACTACCTGGCCCTACTGGGTTGGTCGCTGAGCAAGGATGAGGACATCTTCACCCCCGAGCAGCTGGTGGCCGCCTTCGACATTCACGACGTCAACCCTAACCCGGCCCGCTTTGACCCCAAGAAGTGTGTGGCTATTAACGCTGAGCACGTGCGCCTCCTGGAGGGTGAGGACTTCCGTAACCGCCTGGTGCCTTACCTCTACGACCTCTACGCCCCGGCCGAGGAAGCCCAAGCCCTGGTTAGCGCTCCCGAATTTGACCAGCTAACCGCCCGTGAGCAGGAGATTCTAACCGCCGCCGCGCCGTTGATTCAGACCCGCGTGCAGCTACTAGGTGAGGCTCGCGGCATGTTGGGCTTCTTCTTTACCGACGCCGCCGCCCTGGACTACGACGAAAAGTCTTTCGCCAAGCTGGTAAAGAACCCTGAGACTGTAGCTGCCAACCAGCAGGTACTGCAGGCTGCTGACCAGGCGCTGCGCTCCCTGGAGCAGTGGAACCACGACGCTCTACAGCAGGCGCTGCGTCAGGCTCTAGTTGAGGGCCTGGGGCTCAAGCCGCGCGTGGCCTTCGGGGCGCTGCGCGTAGCCGTAACCGGACGCCAGGTCTCCCCGCCGCTATTTGAGTCCATGGAAATCCTGGGTAAGGAGCTAACCATGGCCCGAATTGAAGCACTTTTGGCTGCAATTTCAAAGTAAAACTCAAATGTGCTTAGGGTCACGCTAAAAAAATTTGGCAAGCGGGCTAAAGATCCGATAGATTCTTACCCGTTGCGCCGCCGGGGCAAACCCAAAAGGTTTGTGACCGCAGCGTGATCCCCTTGGGGTATGGTGTAATTGGCAACACAGCTGATTCTGGTTCAGCCATTCTAGGTTCGAGTCCTGGTACCCCAGCCACTTACTGGTTAAACCAAAAAGTGAATAAGGCCCCCATCGTCTAGCGGCCTAGGACATCGCCCTCTCACGGCGGTAACACCGGTTCAAATCCGGTTGGGGGTACCACAAGCCCGGGTTTTGCCCGGGTTTTTTTGTAGTTAAGCGGCGTCTACTAACGCCGGTTTCTAAAGTTTAGGATGGTTTACGTGACCACTTTTGAAGCGCTAAAGCCCCCCGCCCCCGCTAATCCCGCAGCCCTACGCGTTTACCCCCTAGGTGGTCTAGGTGAGGTTGGCCGTAACATGACTGTCTTTGAAACCCAGGGGCAGCTTTTAATCGTTGACTGCGGCGTGCTTTTCCCTGAAGAAGACCAGCCCGGTGTGGACCTGATTCTGCCTGACTTTGGCCCTATCGCTGACCGTCTCGACGACGTCCAGGCCCTAGTGCTCACCCATGGCCACGAAGACCACATTGGGGCTGTACCCTACCTACTAAAGCTACGCCCTGACATTGAACTAGTGGGCAGCGAACTAACCCTAGCTTTCGTAGAAGCCAAACTAAAAGAATTTCGTATCAACCCCAAGCTGCGCGTAGTATCCGAACACGAACGCGTACGCTACGGTGCCTTCGACATGGAATTTGTGGCCGTAAACCACTCCATCCCCGACGCCATGGCCGCCTTTATCCGCACCAAAGCCGGCACCGCCCTAATCACCGGCGACTTCAAAATGGACTCCCTGCCCATCGACGGGCGCATCACCGACCTGCGCTCCTTCGCCCGCTTTGGTGAAGAAGGCGTAGACCTATTCTGCGTAGACTCCACCAACGCTGAAGTGCCCGGCATGGTGGCCCACGAACGTGAAATCGGCCCGGTACTAAACCGCGTCTTTGACGAATCCCAAGGCCAAATCGTGGTGGCCTCCTTCTCCTCCCACGTCCACCGTGTCCAGCAGGTGCTCGACGCCGCCGCCTTACATGACCGCAAAGTCGCCCTCATTGGACGCTCCATGGTGCGCAACATGAAAATCGCCGCCGAACGCGGCTACCTAAACGTGCCCGAAGGCGTAATCGTAGACCAGCGCGAAATCAACAACTACCTACCCAGCCAGCGCGTACTAATGGCCACCGGCTCCCAGGGTGAACCCATGGCCGCCCTTAGCCGCATGGCCCACCGCGAACACCGCTGGATCACCCTAGACCCCGAAGACACGGTTATCTTCGCCTCCTCACTAATCCCAGGCAACGAAAACTCTGTTTTCCGTGTAATCAACCAGATCATGCGTCTAGGCGCACGCGTAGTACACCAGGCCAACGCCCGCGTACACGTCTCCGGCCACGCCTCCAGTGAGGAACTACTACACGTATACAACATCGTCCAGCCCCGCAACGTAATGCCTATCCACGGCGAAATCCGCCACATCGTGGCCAACGGTGCGCTCGCAGTAAAGACCGGGGTACCAGCCAGCAACGTAATGCTGTGCGAGGACGGCGACGTCGTCGACCTATATGAAGGAAAAGCCCAGGTGGTGGGCTCCTACCCATGCGACTACGTGTACGTAGATGGCTCCAGCGTAGGTGAAATTGATGAAGACGAGCTAGCTGGGCGCCGCGTACTGGCAGAAGAAGGCTTTGTCTCAGTTTTTGCGGTCGTAGAGACCACAACCGGTACTATTCTGGCTGGACCGCACATTCAGGCCCGAGGCGTGGCAGAAGACGACTCTGTATTTGAGGAAGTTCTTCCTGACGTCACCAACGCGCTAGGTGACGCCCTAGACAGTGGCGTTAGCGACACTCACGGCCTACAGCAAGTTATGCGGCGCGCTTTGGGACGTTGGGTAGCTCGTAAGCTACGCCGCCGACCTATGATCGTGCCTGTAGTAATTAAAGCGTAAATAGGAAATTCACTAGTGACTGAACCCAAGAGCACCACCGCCCCGGCTAAGCTGATATCTCCGCTGCGGCGCAGAGTAGGCGCAGATACTCGCCGATGGATCGACTCTATGCCGGCCATCATGACGCGGCTGTTGCAGATAGCTGCGGTGTTATCGCTACTTGGGGGACTGGGGCTAAGGCGCTGGGATCTATATAAGCTGGTTGTTGAGCCTTTCTACTTTATTGGTATCCCGGTGGGTGCCTCCTTCCTGGGGGCGGTGCTGCTACTGATTTGGGCCGGGGCGGCCAGTAGACGCAAACGACTGGCGCTTAACCTGGCCCTGACCTTGCAGTTCCTGTTCTTAACGGTGGGCTCACTGACGCTGGTATACCAGCAGTTCCCAGATGACCTGGAAGAGCGCACCCATGTAACTGTCACCCAGCACGGCCCAGACTGGCTCATGCTGGCCTGGGTGCTGGTGTGCATCCCGGTTATCGCGATTTTGTTGGCCTCCCGCCCAGCTTTCCCCGGCCGTATTGTGCGCGGCTCATGGTGGCGGGCGCTGCTGACCCTGGTGCTTGGTATGGCCTCCGTGATTGCCCTGGGCACGCTTCTGGTGGTGCCCGCGCACAGCCCCGACGGTAACGAATGGGCTATCCGCCACCGTATGCGCTGGGTAGCTTGGCGCACCCTAGGCCCAGAAATTGGTGGCATTGGGGGCGTTCCCGCCTATCAGGGGCCGGTGTGGCTGGGTACTTTGCTTTACCTGCTGGCTGCCCTGGTGGTGCTAATTAGCCTGACCGTGTTTTTGCGTTCAGCTAAGCGCACCCCGCGTGCCGGTGATGACCTGCGTGTGCGTGGTTTGCTGCTGGATTGGGAGGAAGACTCCCTGGGCTACTTCGCTACCCGCCGTGACCGTCTGACCGTGTTTTCTCCCGACGGTAAGGCTGCGGTTTCCTTTGGCCTGTCTACCGGTGTGGCCATGGCTGCCGGTGATCCGCTAGGTGACCCGGCCAGTTGGGATGACGCCATTAGTGCCTGGCTGGATGAATGTGGCGACTACGGTTGGGTGCCGGCAGTTATCTCCGCTGGTGAGAAGGGCGCGCGTGCCTACAAAAACTTTGGTTTCACCGTGCGTCGCATGGGGGATGAGTCCATTATTGAGGCCGCCAGTTTCTCGCTGCGGGGCCTGCCGCAGGTGGCTAAAGCGGTGCGGCGAGTACGTGCCAGTGGCGCCCGCGTGGAAATTAGGCGCCTAGGCGACATTCCCCACGAGGAGCGCCGTCAGCTGCGCGATTTGGCTAATGCGTGGCGTAACGGGGAAGAGCGCGGCTTCTCTATGGCTTTAGATCGCACTCTCGACGACGTCGACGAGCGTGAGCTGGTGGTTACGGTACAGGATCAAGATGACAAGACCGTGGCGCTACTGGCGTTTTGCCCCTGGGGTAAGCGCGGGGTGTCCCTGGACGTGATGCGCCGTAGCCCCAAGGCCCCCAACGGGGTAAATGAGGCTATGGTGGCAGCCCTGCTAACCGACGGCGAACGCTACGGGGTTGACCGGGTTTCGCTGAACTTTGCTATGTTCCGTTCCGTATTTGTGGACGGTATGGCAGTGGACGCCTCCCTGGCGGCTAAAACCATGGCTCGGATCATGCGTTTTGCCTCGCACTTTTGGCAGCTGGAGCAGCTGTATGAATCTAACGCCAAATACAACCCCAGCTGGTACCCGCGTTACATGTGCTACGCCGACGGCACCCAAGCCGCCCGCGTGCTACTGGCAGCTGGCCGCCTAGAAGGTTTCATCCCTAACTTTGAGCGCTTTGGCCGCGCCCACGTGGATAACAGCGCCATTATGGGTAGCGACTATGCAGCCCTGGTGGCCCAGCAGGTTGAACGCCACATTCAAGCGCAAATCCCTACCCGGCGTCTGTCGGCTGAGGATCGTGAACGCGCGGTGGCTCTGGAGCGCACTCTGGAGGCCAAAATTGACCCCTATCCCACTGGGGTTAAGCACGGTATGCCCCCGGCCCATGCCCTAGTGCAGCCGGTGTTCCGCCAGTTGGCGGCAGGTGAAGAATCTATTGTGCAGCTGCGCGTTGAGGGTCGCGTGGGCCTAGAGCGTGACCACGGTGGGCTTATCTTCGTTGACCTGGTAGAGGGCTACAAGCACATTCAGCTGCTCTTTGATGCCTCAGAAACCGGTGCCAAGCTGGAAATGTGGCGTTCACTGATTAACCGTGGCGACATTGTGGTGGTTTCCGGCCTGGCTATGCGTACACGCACCGGTGAACCCTCAATTTTGGTGCAGGGCTGGCAGCTGCTAGCTAAAGCCCTCACCGCCTTGCCGCGCGCCCGGCGCGGGGGACACGGCAAGATCACCATCCCACTGGGGGCTAACGCCACCCGTACCCAGCAGCTGCTGGCTGACGCTAACGCCATTGAGCTGATCGCGCAGCGTTCAGCCATTGTTACTTCCATCCGTCACACCCTGGGTGAGCAGGGCTATGTGGAGGTAGAAACCCCAATCTTGCAGCCGGTACATGGTGGGGCTAATGCCCGCCCGTTCATCACCCGCATGAACGCCTACTCCACCGATGTTTATCTGCGTATCGCCCCGGAGTTGTTCCTCAAGCGCCTGGCTGTGGCCGGCATGGGGGCTATTTTCGAAATTGGCCGTTCCTTCCGTAACGAGGGGGTGGACGCCACCCACAACCCTGAGTTCACCTCACTTGAGGCTTATGTGGCTCACGGCGACTACCACACCATGCGCCTGTTAACTCAGCGTATCTTCCAAGAGGCCGCCATTAAGGTGCACGGCGCCCCGGTGGTGCTGCGCGCGGTGGGCACGCCCGGAACTGAAGGGCTGCCGGTGCATTCAACCCGTTCAGGGGTTGATTATGTGGCCGTGGATATTTCCGGTGACTGGCCGGTGGTGAGCGTGCATGAAGCTATTTCTAAGGCCCTGGGCCAGGAAGTAACTGTAGATACCCCGCTAGAAAAGCTACTGGAACTAGCTGAAGCTAACGACATTGAGGTGCCTGTGGCAGCTGGCAGCGGTGACGTGATTGGCGCGCTCTACGATGAACTAGTTGAAGCCACCACCACCAAACCCACCTTCTACATTGACTTCCCGGTGGAAACCAGCCCGCTAACCCGTCAAAACCGCCGCGACCCGCGCCTAGCTGAGCGCTGGGACCTGGTGGCTTGGGGGATGGAGCTGGGCACGGCCTACACTGAGCTAACTGACCCCGGTGAGCAGCGTAAGCGTTTCACCGCTCAATCTTTACGCGCTGCCGCCGGCGATCCGGAAGCAATGAGTTTGGATGAAGACTTCTTGCGCACCTTGGAATTGGGGCTTGTTCCCACCGGTGGTTTAGGGCTGGGAGTCGATCGCGCAGTGATGTTGATCACCGGGGCAACGTCTATCCGTGACGTTATTGCCTTCCCCTACGCCCGCCCACGCTAAAAGTTGTCAAGCCCATAAAATCGTAAGATTTAAGGCTTTACAATCAACTTGACCCTGTCCCAAGTGTTGAAGAGAGACTATGAGCCAAACCGCACTTCCCCAGCGCCCTAACTGCCTGGTATCTACCGGATCAATTCTGATTGACCTACCTTTGAAAGTTGCTCGCTTTCCCAAGGCCGGTAGTGCGGTAACTGCACTCTCAAACGGCGCCAAGGTGGGTGGTGGCTACACCATCGCCCGCGCTACAGCCAGCCAGCAGGTTCCCGTGGCCCTGGCTTCAACCCTGGGTACAGGCCCCAACTCTGCGCTAGTGCGTGCCTCTATGCTGCGCGACGGCGTCGATAACGTAGTTCAGGAGCTGGTAGGTGACATCGGCACCTGCACCACCCTGATTGAACCTGGCGGCCAACGCACCTTCATCACCACTGAAGGGGTTGAGAGTGAACCCCAGCTTGAGGATCTTGAAAAGCTGGAACTAGTGCCAGGAGATTACGTGCACGCCGCAGGCTATGACCTGGTGCACCGTCGTACACGTGAAGGCATAAGTCAGTGGCTTTCGGCTCTGCCCACTGGAGTACAGTTGGTGGTGGATTTTGGGCCGGCAGTGGTAGATATTGTGGACCAAATTTTGCTTAAAATCATGGCCCGCGCCGACATTATTACCGGCAACCGTCGAGAAATTGACCAGCTACGCTCCCGCCTGGGGGGAGTGGACCTAATGTATCGGGCCGCCCCTAACGCCATGTTCGTGCGCCGCATCGGCAGCGGCGGCTGTGAGCTACTGCTACCCGATCACGGCCAGGACACGCTGGTGAGCGGTTACCCAATGTCTGTTACAGATACCACTGGCGCTGGCGACACCCACACCGGGGTGCTCATCGCCAGCCTGCTACAGGGCTACTCGGTACTGCAAAGTGCTCGCCGCGCCAATGCGGCCGCCGCCCTAATGATCAGCAAACGCGAAGATAACCACGCCCCTAGCGCAGAAGATATTAACCAATTACTGCGTGAAGCCGGCGACGTCGAATCTTTAGCGGCTATTTAAAAAATCTAGTTTTTAATACTGGGGTGTGTGTTTTACCCCTTGCATTTAGCTTTCGGCGTGCCTGTAAGCACGCCTGAGCTTGCGTCTATTAACGTCTAACTATCATGGCTAAGCGAAACTCTCCCTCTGCTGCTACCCCTGCCGCCTCGCGTTCACGGGGCGGTGCGTCGCGCCAAAATGCGCCCAGTGACGCTTCGCCCTACCGCCGCCTAGGCGGGGGATTTGCGCTGATTGCGCTAGGTGCCCTGCTTACTTTGCGTGAATGGCTGGGGATTTCTGGTAGCGCCGGCTCCCTACTACACCACCTGGTGGCTTTCCCCTTTGGGGTACTGTCTCTACTGGCGGCCCCCATGGTGATTTGGGGCGGGATCGTGCTTATGCGTGGAAAACCGCTGAGCCCAACCGCCAGTCGTATTGCTTTAGCTGGGTTAGCTATCGCTTTTGCTATTGGCGCCCTAATCCAGATTTTTAACGGTAACCAGCCTTTTGACATTGACACCCTGGAACAAACCGGGGGAGTGTTCGGCTGGCTACTGGGCTACCCGCTAGCTAAATTATTTTCTGCCGTAGGCGCGGTAGTGGTGTTGCTGCTGCTGGTGGCGTTCTGCCTGCTGGTGGCCTCAGGGCGCACCGCTTTTGACGTGTGGGAGATGGTGCGTGGCCAGGGCTTAGATGGTGGCTCTGGCGCCCCTCACGACGACGTCGCCAGCCGGGCCCTAGAGCGGATGCGTTCCGTTTTTGGTCGCGACAACGCCCAAGACCCCCAACAAACCGCCGTCATGGACACCTACGACGCCGATGAGGCCTTCCGCAGTGCCATTGACAAGGAAGACCTACAAAACACGGCGGTTATCGACCCCCTAGACGAACCCAAAGCCCCACGCCGCCCCAGCGTGGCGGCCAAGGCCCGCCAAAGCCGCCCCGGGCGCCGTCGCAGTCAAGAACCGGATGTAACCAGCCCACGCGACATTGACGCGCCCTCTGAGGACGCCCCCACCCAGGCCACTGTGCCCATGAACACCGCCCAAACCGCTGAACTGGGCGATCTGGGACTGTACTCGCAGGCGGCGCGGCAAACCTCGGCGGCCACCGCCCCCACCGCAGCCACCGCACCGGTAGTTTCCACCGCCGCTAGCGTGGGTAGTGAACCCGAATTCTCCATGCAGCTACCCGACGGGGGCACCTACCACCTACCCGACATGAGCGATCTGGTGGTCGGGCGCGAACACGCCACACGTACCCCCGCCAACGACGCGGTAGTCCAAGCCCTGCAAGACGTATTCACCGAATTTAACGTGGACGCCAAGGTAACCGGCTACACGCGCGGCCCGCAGGTAACCCGCTACGAGATTCACCGTGGTCACGGCGTTAATGTTTCACGTATCACGGGCCTAGAAAAAAACATTGCCTACGCGGTGGCCAGCGACGAAATCCGGGTGCTCACCCCCATCCCCGGCAAGAGCGCCATCGGTATTGAAATCCCCAACGCAGACCGCGAAATGGTGACCCTGGGCGACGTGCTACGCAGCTCGGTGGCCCAAAACTCCACCCACCCGCTAACCGTGGGCCTGGGTAAGGACGTTGAGGGTAACTATGTGGTCACCAACCTGGCGAAAACCCCACACATGCTGGTAGCTGGGCAAACCGGTTCAGGTAAATCATCGTTTGTTAACTCCATGATCACCTCCATCATGATGCGTGCCACCCCCGAGGAAGTGCGCATGGTGCTGGTTGACCCCAAACGCGTGGAGCTAACCATTTATGAAGGCATTCCCCACCTGATCACCCCCATTATCACCAGCCCCAAGAAAGCTGCTGAGGCCCTGGAATGGGTGGTTAAGGAAATGGACGCCCGCTACGACGACCTGGCCTCCTTTGGGTATAAGCACATTGATGACTTCAACCGGGCAGTGCGCGCCGGCGAGGTACAGGCCCCTCCCGGCTCCCAGCGTCAGATCGCGCCCTACCCCTACCTGCTAGTGGTGGTAGATGAGTTGGCTGACTTGATGATGACCGCGCCTAAAGACGTGGAAGCCTCGATTCAGCGCATCACCCAGCTGGCGCGTGCGGCCGGTATTCACCTGGTGCTGGCCACCCAGCGTCCAGTGGCGCAGGTAGTTACCGGTTTGATCAAGTCCAACGTGCCCTCACGTCTAGCTTTCGCCACCGCCTCACAGCTGGACTCGCGCGTAATTTTGGACCAAAACGGGGCCGAGTCGCTCACCGGCCAAGGTGACGCCCTCTACTTGGGCCCGGGCGCCTCCTCACCGATCCGTGTGCAGGGCAGCTGGGTTACTGAGAAGGAAATCCGCACCGTAGTTGAGCATGTTAAGGACCAGCTCCAGCCCAGCTACCGCGAGGATGTGATTGTCCCCGAAACTAAGAAACGCATTGAGGAAGAAATCGGCGACGACATGGACCTGCTGTTGCAGGCCGCCGAGCTGATTATCACCAGCCAGTTTGGCTCCACCTCAATGCTGCAACGCAAGCTGCGGGTAGGTTTCGCTAAGGCCGGGCGCCTAATGGACCTGCTCGAATCGCGTGAAGTGGTGGGCCCCTCCACCGGCTCTAAAGCCCGTGAGGTGCTGGTGCCGCCCGAGCGCCTGGAGGAAACCCTAGCTTGGATTAAGGGGGAAGGTGACGCCCCCAGCGACGACGACGCCCCCGCCCCGGGTAGTCCCGAGGATCGCGGGGATGGGTTTGCGGCCGCCGGTGCGGTTAGCGCTGCCAGCGTCAGCTCCTATGGGGCTACCGGGGCGTTTGCACCCAACCGTTACGCCACAGATCCGGTAGGTAGCTCCGACCTGCCTGAGAGTGAATCTTGGGATGACGACTCAGACTCTGAAGACTCCGAGGACGCCTGGAGCCTAACCAATCGCGGCCCCTCCTGGTAAGCGCGCGGCACGGCGCTAAGCGCATAGCGGTAACGCCTGAAGCGCCGGGTGCTTTAGGGGCGCAGTAAGGCTTTGAGGTCGATCTGCCCGGTGTAAAGGGCTTTACCTAGGATCACCCCGCACAAATTGGGGTGGCTAGCAGCCAAATCCTGCAAGGCAGCAATATCACCCGCGCAGCTGACCCCACCTGAGGCGATAACCTGCGCACTAGTGGCGCCACTAAGCGCCCCCAGCAGCGGCAAGTTAGGCCCCGACAGGGCGCCGTCGCGCACCCGGTCAGTAACCACATATGCGCCAGTGCCGGCCTCATTAAGCGCCGCCAAAATTGGCTCTAGCGGCCCCACCGGCCCGCCCTGGCCGCGCGGATGCACCACATAAGCAGCCAAATCCGCACTGGGCGCGGCGCTCGCGGCTGATACGTCCAGGCATACGTTGAGGTGCCTACCAAAGCGGCCCACTAAAGCCGTGGTGGCAGCTAAATCTTTAAGCGCCCCGGCCCCCAGATTTACCCGCTTGGCGCCGGCGGCTAAAGCCCGCTCCACGTCGTCGGCGCTACTGACGCCCCCGGACCACTGCACGCTTACGCCCGGGTGCAGCCGCGCCAAATCGGCGATAACCTGCGCCAAAAGCGCCGCGTTAGAGCCGCGCCCAAAGGCCGCGTCCAAGTCAACCAGGTGAATCCAGTCGGCGCCCGCCTCCACCCAGCGCAGGCAAGCGTCCAGGGCAGAGATGCCCACGCCGGCGTCGCCCCCAGCGCTAGTGCGGTGGGTGACGGCTAGGCCGTTGGCGACGTCGACAGCAGGCAGCAGCCTAAGCGGACCTACAGCCACGGCTAGGCCTTGGTGGTGGCTGCGCACATGGAGGTGAAAAACTCACGCAGCTGAGCGCACAGCTCATCTAGCGGCTGGTTAACTCCCGGGGCGGTGGCCTGCAAAGCCGGGGCGCCTGAGCGCTCCTGGGCGGAGACAATCTCCTCAGTGCGGGCAGCAATCATGCGTACAATTGCCGAGCCAGTAATGGCCCCATCGGCGCCGGCCACAATCGCGGCGCGCACATGCTTGGGCTTGGAAATACCAAAACCTAGCAGCACCGGGGTGGAGTTGTGTTCACGCAAGGTGGGCACAGCATTATTGAGCCCCTGAGTTTGGGCTTCATTCTCCACGCCGGTAACCCCTACACGCGAAACGGCGTAAACATAGCCGCGTGCAGCCTCAGCTACCTGCGCTAGCGTCTCCTCACTGGCTGAAGGCGGGGCAATGTAGACACTGTCAACGCCCACGGCCCTAGAGGCGGCAGAGAAAGGACGACCCTCACGGATGGGCACATCCGGGATCAGTACCGAATCAACTCCGGCCTTGGCGCAGCGCTCATAGAAGGCCTCCAAACCCATAGCGATGGGGATATTGCTGTAAATCAGCAGGCCCATGGGCACCTGCGGGTGCTTGGCGCGCAGGCGGCTAATTAGGTCAAAACAGTCGGCAATGTTGATCCCACGGGCAAACACACGCAGGTGAGCTTCCTGGATGGCTACGCCGTCGGCAACCGGGTCAGAGAAAGGTAAACCCAGCTCTAAAGCGTCAGCGCCGGCAGCGATCAGCTCGTCAATAATGCGTTCGCTGGCCTCCAAAGTGGGGTCACCCAGCATCACGAAAGGCACCATGGCGCCCCGGTTTTGCTGCTCGCAGGTGGCAAACATGCTTTCGTAACGGCTCATTGATTTACTCCTTGCCCTTGGCGGCGAACGCGGCGTCTTGCTGGTGGGTGCGGTGGGTGCCGGTGCCCGCCTGGCCGTTAGCAACCAGGTCAGCGGCCCGTGAGACAGCGCCGTCGGTGGAGAAAGAGCCACCTAGACGCTCACGAATCTGGTCCAGATCCTTATCCCCACGCCCCGACAGGCACACCAAAATGGTTTTTTGCGGGTCCCCACCTTCACGGCGGTTTTGCTCAGCCAGTTTCAGGGCGTAAGCCAGGGCATGGGAGGATTCCATGGCGGGAATAATGCCCTCGTGGCGGCTAAGCAGCAAGAAAGCCTCAATAGCTTCCTCATCGGTGATACCCACATACTTGGCGCGGCCGCTTTGGGCCAGGTAGGCGTGCTGGGGGCCAACGCCGGGGTAGTCCAGGCCGGCTGAAACCGAGTATGACTCCTCCACCTGGCCGTCATCGGTGCGCATCAGGAATGAACGCGCCCCATGCAGCACCCCAACCTTGCCCTCATTGATGGGGGCGCCGTGGTGGTTGGTGTTTAGGCCCTCACCGGCAGGCTCGACGCCGTACAGGGCCACGGTTTCGTCGTCGATAAAGTCAGCAAACATGCCAATTGCGTTAGAGCCGCCACCCACGCAAGCCACCACCGCGTCAGGCAGGCGGCCAAGGCGCGCCAAAGTCTGGGCGCGGGCCTCAGTGGAAATAATGCGGTGGAATTCACGCACCATGGTGGGGAAGGGATGCGGGCCGGCAGCTGTGCCCAGCAGGTAGTGGCTGGTGGCGAAAGTGGCAGTCCAGTCACGTAGCGCCTCGTTGACGGCGTCCTTAAGGGTGCCGCTACCGGCGGTGACGGGCACAACCTTAGCCCCCATCAGCTCCATACGCTCCACGTTGGGGGCCTGACGCACCACGTCGGTGGCGCCCATGTAAATGGTGCATTCGAGCCCCAGCAGCGCACACACCATGGCGGTGGCGGTGCCGTGCTGGCCGGCGCCGGTTTCAGCAATCACGCGGGTTTTACCCATGCGCTTAGCCAGCAGGGCCTGGCCCAGCACCTGGTTGCCCTTGTGAGCGCCGCCGTGCACTAGGTCTTCACGTTTAAGCAGGATGCGTGCGCCGCCGCCTAGTGGCAGGTTACGCAGCTGCGTAACCGGGGTGGGGCGGCCCAGGTAGTTGTGCAAAAGATCGTTGATCTCAGCGATGAAAGAGGGGTCATCTACTGCCTCAAGGAAAGCCTGCTCAAGCTGGTCTAGGGCAGGAATCAGCAGCTCAGGCACATATTGGCCACCGAACTCGCCAAAGTAGGGGCTGATGCGGGTGTGCGCATCCGCGTCCAGGGTGCCCGCACCAAGACGCTTAGAGGAGTAGGGCTGCCAGTCAATGGACTGGGCGTGGGCATCTAAACCAGCCGCGCCGGTGGTGGGCTGGCCGGCGGAAAGCTCCTGAGCAGCGGCGGCCGGGTCAGCAGCGCCAGAAAGGGCTGAACCCACCAGCACCGCATCCACGTAGGGGGCCAATAGTTCGACGTCGGCGCGCTCATGCACCCCAGACTCACCCACCAGCACCACGCCACGCGGGGCCAGGGGCGCCAAGGCCGCAGTGCGGTGCAGGTCAGTTTCTAGGGTGCGCAGGTCACGGTTGTTAATGCCGATAATGCGGGCGCCCAGGGCGGCGGCGCGCTCCATCTGCTCAGCCTCATCAACCTCAGTGAGCACATCCAAACCCAGCTGAGCAGCCAGGGCCGACAGCTGCAGGTAGGCCTGGTCATCTAGCACTGAGAGCATCAGCAAGATGGCGTCGGCGCCGTGGTGGCGGGCAGCAATCACCTGGATGGGGTCAATGATGAAGTCTTTATCCAGCACCGGCTGGCGCACAGCCTTAGACACGGCGGTCACATCAGCCAGGTCGCCGTTAAAACGGTCAGGTTCGGTCAGTACGCTGATGGCGGCGGCCACGGGCGCATAGGCCTGGGCCAGGGTGGCGGGGCTGTAACCGTCAGAGATGATTGTGCCCAGGGTGGGGCTGGCGGCCTTGCATTCCATGATCAGGGCCGGGCCGCCGGCGCGCGGATGCAGCTGGCCGTCTTCACCCAAAGTGCGGGTGCGCAGGGCAGCCTCAAAAGAACGCTGCGAACGCTCCATGGTAGCGGCCTCTAGATGCCCATAGCGCTCATAAAGCTCAGGTAGGCGGGCTTTGCGGGCCTCTACCAGCGAGTCTAGAACGGTGCCGGTTTGCCGTAGACGGTCGGCAATAGGTGTGCGTACTTGACGCTGACTCATCGATTTACCTCTCTTAAATACGGCCCAGGCGCTTAGGCGCTTAGCTCACGTGCCTGCGTGACGATCTTATCTAGGTGGCTGGCTACCGTGCCGTTGGCGATGGCTTCCAGCGCGGTTTGTACACCCTGGGCGAGGGTGTCTGCCTTGCCGGTTACGTACAGTACGGCTGCGGCGCTGGCGGCGATGGCGTCGCGGTGAGCGGCTTGACCTGCGCCGTCGAACACGGCGCGAATTAGCTGTGCGTTAACGCTCGCGTCGCCACCAACCAGGTCAGCCACCGTGTAGGTGCCCAGTCCCAACTGGGCGGGGGTGAGCTCATAGGCGGTGATTTCCGCTCCGCGTAGCTCACGCACCTGGGTGGGACCGTGCAGGGCGATCTCATCTAGGCCGGAGCCGTGCACCACCAGGGCGTGGTCTAGATTGGCGCTGGCCAGGGCGCTAGCCATGTCGTCTAGCAGGGCCGGGTTACCCACCCCAAGCACCTGGGCACTGAGCGGGGCGGGGTTAACTAGCGGGCCGATCAGGTTGAAAACGGTGGGGTTTTTCAAGGCTGCGCGCACAGGCGCCACATAGCGCATCGCCGGGTGGTATTTCTGGGCGAACAGGAAACAGAACCCGGTGCTCTCCAGTAGCTGCACGCTGGCCTGGGGGGACAGATCTAGCGGAATACCTAGGGTTTCTACCAGGTCGGCGGCGCCCGAGCGGGAGGAGACGGCGCGGTTGCCGTGCTTAGCTACCTTCACCCCCAGGCTGGCGGCCACCAGCGCACTGGCGGTGGAGATGTTGATTGTGCCCGCACGGTCACCGCCGGTACCCACCACATCCACTAGGCCACCCTGGCCCTTGGGGTAGGGGAAGTTCACGGCGGCGGCGCGGAAAGCCTGGGCGGCGGCGGCAATTTCAGCCGGGTTCTCACCGCGTGCGTGTAGGGCACCTAGGAAGGCGGCGATTTCAATCTCGTTAAACTCGCCGTTGGTGATGGCCGCAAATACTTCCACGGCTTGGCTTTGGTTTAGGACGACGCCGTTTAGCGCCTCACGTAGGGTGGCGGCGGCTTGGCTCATGGTTACTCCTTAAAAAATTGGTATTCAGCTTTTTGGGCGGCCGCTCAAGCCTGGGCGCTTGAGCACCCGGTTTAAGCGGCCGGCGTTTAGCGGGCGGCCGTTTACGCCTCTTGGGTTAAGAACGTGAACAGGGCGCTGATCAAAGTGGGTCCGGCGGGGGTGAGGATAGATTCAGGGTGGAACTGCAAACCCACTGCCGGGGCGCTGGCGTGACGCAGGGCCATAACCACGTCGTCGCGCGAATGGGCCAAAGAAACCAGCTGCGCGGGGAGCTGACGCGAGCCCAAAGAGTGGTAGCGGGCCACATCAATCCAGCCGTAGGGGGCCTGCTCGCCGCTGCGGGGCGCAATCACGCAGGGGGCTAGCGGGGCAAACTCGGCGCCGGCTTTAGTCACCAGCACTCGGTCGGTGCGCCCATGGGTGGGGCCCACCGGCGCCACCTGCCCGCCGCAAGCCTCCACTAAAGCCTGGTAACCCAAGCAAATCCCCAGGGTGGGGATGCGCTGGTTAAGGGCGTAGACGGTTAGATCCATTAGGCACCCGGCTTCACGCGGGTGGCCCGGGCCGGGGGAGGTGATCAGCAGCGGACGCTGGCCCGCAGCCTTTTCAGCCTCGGTGGGCTCCAGGGCGGCGGTGAGCACAGACAGGGGAGTGGTGTTGCGGTAAACATCCACCTGGGCGCCGCGTGAAGTACACAAATCCACCAGGTTGTAGACGAATGAATCGCGGTTATCTAGGAAAACTACGCGCATGGCTCAGGCCTCCTTGCTCACTAGGTTGCGTTCAATACGCAGGGTTTTGCCTTGGGCGGCGGCAATTGCACGCAGCACGTTAGAGGCCTTGTGGGCGGTCTCGTCAGCTTCACGCTGAGGCACTGAATCGCTGACCACGCCCGCGCCGGCCTGCACAATTGCCTTACCGCCGCGCGCGAAGGCGGAGCGGATCACAATGCAGGTGTCAAGCTCGCCGTCGCCACGCAGATAACCCACCGCGCCGCCGTAGGAGCCGCGCCGGGTGCCCTCATATTGGCGGATCAGCTCGGCTGCACGCAGCTTGGGGGCGCCGGTGAGCGTGCCCATGGTCATGGAGGCACGGAAAGCATCCAGTGGGTGCAGGTCACTGGCCAGCTGCCCGGTAACCTCGCTGACCAGGTGCATTACTCGCGAGTAGCGGTCTACACGCAGCAGCTGGGTGACTTTGCGCGTGCCCGGGGCGCTGATGCGGGCCACGTCGTTGCGGGCTAGGTCTACCAGCATCACGTGCTCGGCTACTTCTTTGGCGTCGCTGCGTAGCTCCAGTTCCAGGCGGATGTCTAGCTCGTGGTCAATGCTGCCATTGGGGGCGAAGCCGCGTGGGCGGGTGCCGGCGATGGGGCGGATGGCCACCTGGCTGGTTTTGGCGCTGTGTAGCAGTGAGGACTCGGGGGAGGCCCCAAAGAGTTCAAAGTCGTCGGTGGCGATATAGAACATGTAGGGGCTGGGGTCAGCGTCGTGCAGGTAGCGGTAGGTTTGCAGGGGTTGGGGGCAGTCGATCACAAAGCCACGGCTGGGTACCACCTGGTAGGCGTCACCAATGGCGATGTGCTGCTGCATTTTGGCTACCAGCTCGCAAAAGTCTGCGTCGCTCATGGTGGGGTAGGCGCTAATGGTGTCTTCAGCTGCCTGCTCCGGGGTGGCCTGGGCAGCCTGGGGTGCCGGGGTGGCCGGTGCGGCTTGCTCTGCTGGGGCTGTTGCTTGCTGGGCTGACGCCGCCGGGGTGGTTTGTGTGGCCCGGGCTGCTGGGGCGGCTGCCTGCTGGGCCGGTGCGGCTTGCTCTGCTGGGGCCGTTGCTTGCTGGGCCGACGGCGCCGGGGTGGCCTGGACGGCTGCCTGCTGGGCAGACGCCGTCTGCTGTGCTGACGCCGTCTGCTGTGCCTGGGCGGGCAGGGCGTTAATGGCCGCCTCTAGCGCGTCCATCTGCGCACTTAACTGGGCGGCGTCGAGCGAGGCACCAACTAGCTGGCAGGAACCGGTGGGGTGATCCACCACCAAAATGATGCGGGCGTTAAAGAACAGATAATCGGGGCAGGTGTTGGCGCCGTCGGCAACTGACGGCAGGGACTCGTAAGTGCCCAGATAATCAAAAGCCACCGCCCCGGCTACCAGCGGCAGGTGCGGGTGCGCCACCACCTGATCAGTCAAAATCCGTAGCGGCTCCATGGTGGAGCGCTCACGCAGGCGGGCGTGTTCCTCAGCGCTGTCTTCAGCCACGCTAGGCAGGTGCAAAACCAGCTCGCTGTCGCTTTGATGGGTGACGGCAGAGCTGAGGCACTGGGCCACAGCCTTAAGTGCCTGGGGGCCGTCGGTAGTATCCAGGGCTTTAAGGGTGACGGTGTCGCCCGTGCAGGTGATCTGGGCGCTGGCAGCCAACACCGCGATAGTGGTCAGGTGCTGTTTTGAGGCAATATCAGCGCTTTCTAGTAGCACTGTGTTAGTGGGGCGAGAGCCGTCCTGGACAGTGTCAACCAAACCTAGCTGGGCTAGGTGGGCTAGTAGCGCGCCGCCGTCGGCATGGTATTTAACCGGGCGAGTGAAAACCGTTGGGGTATTAGCCATAACATTCCTTCTTGCCTGCGGCGAGCCGGAACGTAAAAGGCTCGCCGCGAGGGCGAGCCTTAAAACTTAAAACGCATCACGAAAGTGGCTCACCCATTAAGGTAGCCACCACCAAGCACGGATCATGGATACGTTCTGCACGCGGTAAGCCTAGCATTCTTGACGCCCAGAGGTAAAAACCTAGGTTTGTCAGGATGCCCGTGGTGGCGCTGGAGCTGCACGCACGGTGATGCTGAGCTGCGCCCGTGGTGAGGCTGAGCTAGGCCTGCGGCGAGGCTGGCACTGCGCGCGCGGTGACGCTGAGCTGCGCCCGTGGTGACGATCAGGGGGCGCGCACGGTGACGCTAGCTATGCGTACTGATGCGAACATGCGTTAGCGCTGGTAGACGATGCCCTGCTTGACGCTGGCCACCACCTGCTCGGCGTCGTTGCCCAAAAGTAGGCGGATAATCTCAAAACCCAGCTCAGTGGCGGTGCCCATGCCACGCGAAGTGATCAAGTTAGCGTCACGCACCACCGCAGCCTCACTCATAAGCGCCCCACCTGCGGCAATAGCATCCATGAAGCCGGGGTTGGCGGTGGCGCGGCGGGCCTGCAGGGCGCCATGCTCAGCCAGGATAGAGGGGGCGGCGCAGATAGCGGCTAGGGGTTGGCCGGCGGCGCTACGACGGCGCACCTCGTCAATGACTAGGGCGCTGGCACCCAAGTTCAGCGTGCCCGGCATACCGCCAGGCAGGAACATCAGGGCGTAGCTGGCGAGGTCAACCTGGCTGGCTAGGGCGTCGCAGCGAAAGTGAATGCCGTGGGAGGAGGTAACTTCAAGCGAATCAGAGATGGACAGCAGGTCAGCGCCAATACCGGCACGGAACAGCACATCCACCACCGCCAGGCACTCGACCTCTTCAAGCCCATCGGCCACCATCACGGCAACGCGCTTATCAGTTACCACACTTGCAGGGGTAGGCATGGGAGCCTTCTTTCTACCTAGAGATTATGCCTAATGTGCAGTCTAATACCTGATCAGCCGCGCAGTTACCTGCCCCGCCCTGCAGCATGGAGGCGGGCTACAGTCTGGCCGCCGACGGCGCGAGCGCGGCTGCCTCGCCCCGCAGCCTGGAGGAGGGGCAAGGGGAGGGGTGCGCTGGGGTGAGGGCGCGCTGCTGTTTTGTGGCTCTCTAGCAACGACGGCGCCCAAGGTGGCGACTTTGTTTATGTCAAAGAGCTGCGCTGGGCTACGATTGAGCTAATCGTTCAGCCCGCCTCTACTTCGGTAGAGAGTGGGCTGGATCTCTATCTGAAAGGTCAGGTGATATGGAAGCCATCGATGAGTTGATTGATCCTGCGCAGACCTTCTACGAAGATGCGCGCGCGAATGAGAATGGGCGCTCCCGCTCGTGGGAGCATTGCTGTTGCGCGTTTCGAGATGCGCGGACCGACCCCTCCCCGGACTATGACTACTTGAGTCTGCACCTCGCTTTCTACCTGGCGAGCTGGGGAATGTATCGGGGCTCGTCCTTCCTGTTAGAAGGACTACAAGGTGCACACGCCCATCGTCGAGGAGATCCTGAAGCCCGAATACGACTGCCTGTGTGGGCTCGCGTGCACGGATCTGCGGGAGCCTGAGGTTCAGATGATGCTCACGAACGTGTACGACTACATCGCCGACTATTTCCGTCCAATGCGCGACCAGACCGCAGGGCGTGAGGTCGCGAGCCCAGTGTCACCGGTCCTCATCACGAAAATCCTCATGGGAACGCTCGGGTGTGTGCCCGCGTACGACAGATTCTTCGTCGCGGGCATCAAGAAACACAAGGTGACGACGCAGGAATACAGCCTGCGCTCCGTGCTCACGCTCGCGGAGTTCTACGAGGAGCACAACGACCGATTCGAGGAAGCGCGGCGAGGCTTCGAGGGTGACGGCCTGATCTATCCCCAGATGAAGCTGCTCGATATGGGGTTTTGGCAGATTGGGTTCGAGGCTAGCTCAAAAACTGCCGCGTAGCGGCAGGGTGGTGGACAGAGACGTCTGCAAGCGCCGTGAGGGGCTCTGATCGTCTATATCCAACGATGAGCGGGCGGTCCGGATTGTGATTAATGGCTAGGCCTCTACGCGCAATTCACGCATGACGCCTGATCTTCCATACCGAACTTGGGGACGGATAATGTGGAGTAGATATATAAAATGTGACTAAAAGCATGCATCTGCGTTTGACAAGTTTTGTTCCTTGCTTGTTAACATGAACGCACAACGTAGATCTAGTCGGGTTCGCCCGCCGGGATCGGGAGGGGAATGAACTGGTCGTTCATCCCCTCCTTTTCATTACTGTTTCCTTCAAAGGTGATGTGCGCATGTCTCATTATGGGCTTGACGAACAAATCGATCATCTTCGACGCAGTGGCGTTTCTTTTGAGATTATGTCCGAATCTGATGCGCGTCAATTCTTGAAAGAAAATACGTACTATTTTAAGATTAAAGCCTATAGACATAATTATAAGCGTGATGAATATGGCAGATATTCCTGCGACTTTGCGCATCTCGTTGAGCTATCGCGGATTGATATTTCGCTCAGTCGCCTGTGTTTGGACCATTGCCTAGCAATCGAGCATGCGCTGAAGGTATGGTTGAATGCCCGCCTGATGGACGAAAAGGATCCGGGCATGGCTGAACGAATCGTACGTGAAGCTGGGGTTACGGGGTGGGAAGACCAAACTGCTGCATCTTCTAACCCTTATATTGAACGCCTCGTTGAGCATTGTCAGGCCGACCGTTCACTGTGGCACTGGTGGGAGCTAGGAACGTTTGCGTCACAAATTCGTCTCTATAAGGCTTATTGTAAAATTAAAGGTGAAGACGCTGCTCTTGAACATTTGCTATTCATTGTTAGAAAGCTGCGAAATGCAGTTTCTCACGGTTGCTGCCTCTTGTCTGATGTGACTATTGCTGTTCCGACGAAATCTGTGGGATCTCAAGGTGGTGTACCGTTTGATACGCAAGTGCTTCGACAGGGGATGTGGCTGTGTGGGCGAAAGCCTCACTCGAAAGGTGTGCGAAAGAGTTCGCTGGGAAAGAGCTACAGACGACTAATCGTCCACAATTACTCGACGATGCTTTATACATATCTTCGCTTGGTCAATAGTCGTGGAATGTTCAAACACTCCGTCGAGGATGTCCAGAAGCTAAATAAACGCATGGAGGACAATCTTGAGGAGTATTTTGGACGCAAAAAGAATATGTCGATGGAGCAGAATCCGGAAGTGTACCGCACTATCAAGACGCTCATCGAGATTGGGCAGGGTTACTGTGCCCGCGTCGAAGAGCGGACATGTGACGGCCTTGTGACTGAATAGCGGTGTGTAAGAGTCCGCAGGGCTACACGTCGGCTGATATTGCTAGCGGTCTGTTCCTTCCGGAATCTCAAGTGGTGGCAGCGTCGCCAGGAGCTCCTGGGTTCGTATCGAGACTGTCACCAGGCGCTTGATCAAGTCCACGACCGCATCCGGGCGGCCCTGCTCGCGCAGGAAGTCGTTCGGGTCGTTCACGATGCCCGACGCCTTGTCCGTCTTCACGTGGTAGCGGTCGATGATCCATTCGAGCGGGCTGCGGCCCGAAATTGAATAGCCCTGCGCCTGGGACCGACCCTACGCAAGTGGAAGGACGCCCACTTGGCCTACTGCGACACCGGCGGAGCCAGCAACGCACCCCGCCGAAGCCATCAACGGACATTATTGAACTAGGCAGACGCACCGCCAGAGGCTGCCCCAACCCCACCAACTACCAACTCCGAATGCTCCTCATCGCAGGAGGCCTAGACGCCTCCACCCACACCCAACTCTGAAGAGCCGCTTTACTACTTGTAGGAACGCATAACTCAGCTCATTGATATGACGCCACCTGCAGCCGACACAGGTTGCCTGTTTCCAGCGCACCCCCAGCTCGGCGACGCCGTGCGCGTACGCCATCGACAACGACATTCCGTTGCCCCAAGATGAGGAGGACCGTCAGTCTTCAGGCACCCCCATTGTCCTCGATTAGGTCTGGAGAGGGCCCCTCCCATGCTGCACTGACGCTCGACGGGCCATCTCGCGCGGCACATACTCCTGCGCATCGGCGCAGCTAGATAGCCAGGCTCATTCCCCTGTCGCGAAGCATCATAAAAGGGTTGAGACACTCCACCCCGAGCGCGACACACGCGTCGGGAATCTTGATCCGTTTCTTCGCTCTTGGTGCCGACTTTTCGTGCGTGACGACCACCCACCCATTAGCCAGTGCATGCGCAACGATCCAGGAGTCCGCAACGCGTTGAAACTCGCTGACTGCTGGCGTCTCATAGTTGTCTTTTGCCCACTTCATAACCTGCTGATAGCGAGCCACCACGCGCGAGTCAGGAGCAATAAAGTGTTGTCTATTCTGCTTCGCCCAGTCCTTGAGAGGATCACCGTCGCCCGCCTCACCCAGTTCGTCGTACACCGACTTGATACTCACGGCGTGGTGAGAGTCGAATAGCTGAACGAGAAAGTTCCAATATCCGGGGGCCAGATCGAACGCATAGTATGCGTTTGCCGCATCAATGAAGACGTTCGTGTCCAGGACGTACATCGCTCACACCACCTGGAGACGTCTGGCCAGCTCGTCAAACACTTCCCGCTTATGACTACCGATCATGCGGAAACCCTCAGTGAAGCCCATGCGTCCCTCCAGGGTGGAGGTGACGATCGCGGTCGCGAGCGGTCGTCCGAGTCGCGTGGTGAGGGTGTTGTAATAGTTACCACCGCCAGTGTGGCGCTTCTCGCTCCCGTAGTCAGCGCGCACCGCCTCTAGAAGCGCACCGTAACGTTCCTCATCGATCCGGCTAGCCCCGTACAGTCTATGGAGCGCGACCTCAGCGGAAACACCAAAGCGACGCGCGGCTACCCGGTAGTCCTGCAAAGATTGCGCCGCATCGAACGCTGCCAAGGCATCGTCGGGTAGCAGCGCTAGCGCTGCGACACGGTTACACCATGCCTCCTCACTAGTGCCTCCGAGTAGATGGTCTCCACCAGAGAGAGCGCTATGCCCTGCCAGCAAGTGGGCAAACTCATGAACGAGCGTGAAATTCTGAGCGCCGTAGGACTCTCCGGCGAGATTGACGAAAATCAGGGGCGCGAGAACGTCGTAGAGGCAAAAACCACGGAACTCATCAGTAGACAGAGGCCGATGAGTATTGTTTCCGACAATACCGCTCATCATCACAAGGACACCCACATCTTCGAGCGCTTTGACGATGTCACGTCGCCATTGGTCCGGGCTGGTCGCATTCACCCGATCAAGAAGTAGAAGCTCGCGCACACGGTGAGCAACCATGTGCGGATTATCCTGCGTGCTCACGGAACCGAGGAATGGAAGTTTCTGAGCCCCCTGTTCACGAGCATAATCGTGGTACCAGTCCTGGAATTGCTGGTAGCGGTCAATCGTATCGAGAAGATTACCGGAAGGACGTTCGATAACCTTGCTGTCGCGGGTACGCATGTCTGCAATGGGAAGTGTCTCATCCGGCGGCTCGGGCATGATGAGCGCACCCAGGGACACATGCGTAAAGGATGCGAATTTCTCAAGCTCACGGAGGCTTGGCAGGGCGTCCCCGCTCAGCCAAGCCCCGAGCTTCGGAAACTTTTTGACCGTTTTTTCGTATGAGCGGTCAGCGCGCTGGAGAGCCCACGCCAGCACAGATTGAGTGACAGCAACATGCGTGCTCACGGCGCACCTCCTCCGGGCATATTTTTATGCCGCTATCGTACCGCGCTCCCTTGATGTTTCCGTCTCATTGCACAGTTTTCCACGCAACATCAACCTACGCGGTGCAAGCTGCTTCACAAATTAGCCCCTAGCTACAGTCACGACGATCGTAGCGACGGTGCCGCTGCGCGTGTAAAAAAGTTGTCGGCGCGAGCCTCAGGCCCGCACCGACAATCTCAGCTCACGCCCGTGGGACGAGGACAACTACGGGAAGCGCCTCTCCCCGAGCATCGCTCGGGCAGTTCTCCCCGGCCTCGATAACCAGGCTCTGCCCATCCCACGAGCACGCTGGTTGCGTCCTTGGAGAAGGCCAAGCGATGGCGTTCTTGCTGCCCCTTGGAAAGGGATCTAGCGTCGCGATTGGCACCTCCGCACGCAAGTCTTTTCCGCGCTCGGCCAGCCAGTTCTTGTGCACGGTGCCAGACCTTCCCGGGACAAGGTCCACTCAAGCGGGCCGTGGGATGATCCTTCCCGCCAGTGGCTGCGATGCCAGTGAGCTCACGCAGACCCCGGCGTCGTCGGTCTTGGTGGTGCCACCGGATCCTTGCCGGGACCCCGGGCCCAGGGCGCGTCTATCACCTCCACCACCACGCGCCCGTGACCTTGAGCGATTCACCCCATAACCTGGGCAGCCAGCACAGCGGTCACAGGACTTTATGTCAAGCACCAGAGCGCACTCACACTGAGCGGCAGCAACCAGATGGAAGCCCTACAAGGTGGCGGGCAGATCACACCGATCACAACGATCAAGCGACACAGAGCAGCGGCAGGTAGGGTGAGACACCGCCCAAGGTCCTTGAAGACAGCGGGAGGTAGAAGTCCGCTCATCATCAAGGACCTCGACCTCTACCCGGCGGTGTCAATGGGTGGTGATATATTTTCGGCGACTTTGCGAAGCTGAACACCTCAAAGTTCTGCTACTGAGATCGTTCAGCTGTCTGAAGAAGTGCATCAAAGTCTCTCAGGAAGCACTTCCCAAGTTCGCTATTCGCATCGATAACGAAGGTTGGTCTACTCTTAGGGCGGTCCTTGAGGTGAGAATATGGAAAAAATACAACGCGGTACCCTAGTCGGACCATTCCGTACTGTGGGATTTTTCTAACGTTGTATAATTCGGCTGGCTTTCCTAGTGAGTGGAGCTCCTGAGTTGCTTTGTCATACTCACTCTCCAATTCTTTGTTTGTGACGCCGGACAAAGCACCCATCAGGAAGAGCGTGTTCTTATCATATGGGTTAGGGATAGCGTAACGCATTCGGACCTGTCTGGTCTGAATTGCTTCCTTAATGGCATCTGCATTTCCTCGGAGCCATGCGGATCCGGCCCACCAGCAGACGTCGATTTCGTCAGCGTCAGCAATGTACTCATCCCAGTCAATTTTATGGAAATTTGTCCTGGTGCGTAAAATCCCCTGGTCGGCTAATGCGTTGGAAAGTCCGGCATCTCGGACAGCCTTATCGATATGATGCTGAAGTTCTTGTAGAAGTGCATTCTTGCCGAGTACTTCCCATGCAAAACCGACGGTGAAAGCAGCAAACAATGTGAGCAGCACCGTATCAGACAATTGATAGAGTACGCCCCACAAGTCTCCTCCAGCATCAAGGAGGCGTAGAACTAGGACAATGATGATGCAGAAAAGAGCGAGGCACAGGCAGACAAATATTCCTGAATTCTTAAGCCTCGTTATAATGCCACTGCTTACCTTCTCTTTGGAATCGCCCATGATTATTTTCCTTCCGGGATTTCGAGGGGCGGGAGGGTTGACAGGAGTTCCTGGGTGCGCATAGAGACCGTCACTAGGCGCTTGATCAGGTCCACGACCGCGTCGGGGCGGCCCTGCTCACGCAGGAAATCGTTCGGATCATTCACAATCCCAGAGGCTTTGTCTGTCTTCACATAATAACGGTCAATCACCCAATCCAATGGGCTGCGCCCCGAAATTGTGTAGTGCTGAGCCTGCTCAGGGATGCCCACCAAAGTCACATACTCGTTGTACTCCAGACGAGTGTAGTCCTTCTCTTTGCGGCCAAGCTTGGGGAAACGCATCTTACGAGTACCGATCTGATAGCGCTGCCAGGCATCCTCAGGCGCGTGCAGGCTCGCCTCCTCCTGCACTGACGGATACGGCTCCACCTGCTCGTAGTTGACGTGCAGGTCCGCCAGCTCGCGGCCCACGCTCGCGTACGTGTGGAAGCCTGCCGCGCGAGGAATGTGCGGCAGCATCTTCTTTAAATCATCCTCGTAGCGCTCCCGATACTCCGGGTGATGCAGCAGCGCGTACACGTAGAAGAAAATGTCCTCCTTCGTGATCCTCGCATCCCTGTAATGCTCCCGGTACGAGGCCAGGGTTGCGTCCGTGATGTTATCGACGCGGCGGTAGCCGTCCAGGATCACGGGGATCTGGCTGCCGATGGGCCTTGAGAAATCCAGGGACGAGACCGTGGCCGCCCCATCCGTCTGGCTTTCCGATGCGGTCTCCAGGTCGGTAAATAGGTCGGGTTCGCTGCTGGAGGTGGGGGAGAGGGGTTCCCAGGTGTAGAGAGGGAATGTTTGCACACCACTACTAGCCCCAAGGAGACTGAGGTCAGGCAAGGTTGCTGTCATCAAGGTGCTGTAAGGCAGCGGACTTGCCGGCTGTTTAGAAACGAAGCAAACGTTGCGGTGCAACGGTGTTGGGAATAGCTGCGGGAGCTGATAGGTTCGCTCGTTCAGAGCCTCAGAGAAATATAACGCTTGCCTACAGTATGGGCGATACATGCCAGGGCGAATGGAAGCAAGGTCAAATTGATGATGTATAGATCGATCGAGATCTTTTGGAAGGTCTCCACCCCATGCCAGTAGAGTCGGGTTTACTGTCCTAGTAGAACGAGTCTTCCCTGCATCAACTTCTGCATTGTAGTTGTCAATCATCTTATGCATGTTCAAATACACTGATTCGTGCGAGAAGTTGTAGCACCAGGGGTCACGGTGTGTTGCTAATCCGAGTGAAAACTGTCGGAATATGGCCGGGGTAGTTTCCTTTCCCTTAAGCGTCTTGTTTCCCAGCTCTTGGAAAGTTGCGAAGCGCTCGTCGCGGGTGCTGATCCAGTCTCCGTGCTGGTTCGGCGTGATGGGGCGGAATGCGTCTGCCCTGCTGATTCCCTCGATGGATCCGTAGGTGCTGATCTGGTTGAGCTTCTCCTGTCGCGTCGCGTAGTCCTCTGCCTCCGCGTAGAAGATCTCGGCGGTACCGGAGTGTGAGGGGTCCTTGACCAGGACGGTGATGGCTACACCCGTGCGTGAGCCGGATCCAAAGATCTTTCCGCCCTCGCGGCGGCTGCGCTCACCGGAGGTTCGCTGGTTGCCCTTCAGGTCGTAGATGAAGATCTGAGAAAACTCCTCATGGAGGGAGAAGCGGACGCCATCTGTCGAGTTTCCGTCGACGAAGGAGCTGTTGGAGACGAAGGCAATGACGCCTCGCTCCCCGATACGGTCCGTGGCCCAGCGAAGGGCACGGAAGTAGGAATCATAGAGCTTTGTTTTAGAGGTTCCGGTGGAATGTGCCGCATAAGTATCTGCAATACGTTGGTCCAGGCGCGGGTATGCCAGGTTCTGGTTGTTGTCGTTCGCGCTCTTCTGGCCGGCCGAATACGGAGGATTCATGATGATCACCGTGATCGTCGAGTCCTTCTCGGCCTTGGCGCGCTCGTTGTTGGCGGCCAGGCCCTCGAAGTCCTCGGTGATCGTGCCGTCGCTCTCGTGGAGCTGGAAGGTGTCCGTCAGGGTCATGCCCGGGAACTCGACGTAGCCCTCGTCCACGCCCTGCTCGGCGCGCACCTGGTGGTACACCTGCTCGATGTTGATCGACGCGATGTAGTAGGAGAGCAGGACGAACTCGTTCGCGAAGATCTCGCTGGTGTACTTGTGTTCCAGGGCCTCGGGCTGGATGACGCCCAGCTGCAGCAGGCGCGCCACGAACGTGCCCGTCCCGGCGAAGGGCTCAATGATTGACACCCCGTGATCCCCCAGGCTCTGGCCAAACGCCGTCCGCATCGCGTCATCCGCGCTGCGGATGATGAAGTCGACAACCTCGACGGGCGTGAAGACGATGCCCAGGCGCTCGCTCATGCGCGGGAACGCCTGTGAGAAGAAACGATCGTAGAGCGTGCGCATGATCTCCTGCTTGCCCGACAGGGTATGCACCGCCTCGATGCGCTCGACCATCGCCCGGTAGAAGGCATCCAGATCGCGCCGCTCGTTCTCAAACATCGAGTGCGACGCCAGCATCTCCACAATCGTGTTCATCGCCCGACTCACCGGGTTCTGCTGCGAGAACGAATGATCCGGGAACATCGCGTCAAAGAGTGGGGCCGTGAGGATATGCTGGGCCAGCATCTCCACCGCCGACTCGTTGTCCACGGCCGGGTTCAGGGTCGCGCGCAGCGCGTTCACGAACTCCTGGAACGCGTCCTGGCGCTGCGGATCCTCCAGCAGGCGATCGATGAGGTGAATGTAGCGGTCCGCGACCGTCGCAATGTCCTTGGACCAGTCCTCCCAGTACAGGGACGAGCCCACCTTCTTCACGATCCGGCCGAACACCGACTCCTTCCAATCCGAGGGCAGCAGCGTCAGCTGGCCCTGGATGCCCTGGGCTATCCCGTCCGCGCCGGACTCGGCCCCGGCCTCGTCCCCATCGGGCGCAGCGCCGCCGAGCGGATCGTCCTGCTTCTTCGCCTTCTCGAGGGAGACCTGCTCGACGATGATGTTCTCCGGGCCCTGGCCGTTGAGTTCCATCGAGTTGATCGCCGCGTCGAGGCGCTCGTCGTGGGCGCGCAGGGCCTTGAGAACCTGCCACACCACCTGGAAACGCTTGTTGTCATCTAGCGCGCGCTCTGGCGCCATGCCCGCCGGCACAGCCACGGGCAGGATGATGTAGCCAAAGTCCTTGCCCTCAGCGCGGCGCATCACGCGGCCCACCGCCTGAATGACGTCCACCTGAGAGTTACGCGGCGACAGGAAGAGCACCGCGTCCAGCGTGGGCACGTCCACGCCCTCGCTCAGGCAGCGCGCGTTCGTCAGGATGCGGCACACCGGGGCCTCGTCCGTGCCCGCGCCCTCGGTCAGCCAGTCCATCTCGCGCGCACGCACCGCCGCGTTCATCGTGCCGTCCACGTGGCGGCACTCGACTTGCAGGTTATCCGACGCGTCGTCGTTGCTCAGGTCGCTCAGGCCAAAGGGACCGTTCACCAGGTCCGGGAACTGCGTCGCCACCGCCTTCGAGGCCTTGATGTCCTTGCAGAAGGCCACTGCGCGGCGCATCGGCGCACGATCCTCGCCATAGTCCACGTCCGAGCCGGGGTTCTTGCGCTTGGCCAGCGCGTTCCAACAGCCCGTCAGCTTCGCGGCTGTGTCGAGGTTCAGCTCGCCGCCCATCTCGGCGATCGCCTGATAGTGCTGCGACACCTCCTCCTCGCTGACCGTCAGGATGATGACCTTGTAGTCCGTCAGCAGGTTCTCCTTCACCGCCTGGCCGAAGCCCAGACGGAAGAACACCGGACCGTAGGTCTCCTGATCGTCCATCGAGGTCAGGATCGCGTCCTTCTCCGACGCCCTATTCTTCGCGTTCTCCGCGAAAATACGCGGCGTCGCCGTCATGTACAGGGTCTTGGAGCGGCGGATGAACTCGTTGCTGTGGATCTTCGTGAAGGCACTCTCGTCCTCGCCCGTCAGCGTCGCACCCGTCGTACGGTGGGCCTCGTCGCAGATGATCAGGTCGAAATCGTGCCACTTATCGCCCGCGAGCTCCTGCGCGCGGTGAATGACCTCAATCGACTGGTACGTCGCAAAGACGACCTGCAGGCCCTCCGTCGCGTTATTCGCGCCCAGGGAGTCAGCGAGGCGCTGTGCATCCGTTGTGGCCGGGATAGGTAGATCAACTGTTGAATCTGCCGGAGCATCAGAGCGAGCAGAAACTTTAGCGTCAGAACACACAGCCCAAGCGGTAAAAGCAGAATCAACCTCAACAGACCAGTCATCTAGCGTCTGCTTCAACAAAGCCAAAGAAGGCACCGCAAACAGAATCCGAGCACTACCACCCTCACGCTCCATGAACTCGCGTGCAATGATCAAAGAGGTGAAAGTTTTACCGGTGCCGCAGGCCATAATCAGCTGGCCTCGATCACTGGTATCAAAACCAGCCATTACCGCGCTGCGAGCACGCACCTGGTGATCTCGAGGCACCTTACGTTCACGTGTAGTGGGGGCCTGCCTTGAACCCAGCGAATAGGTACGCCAGTCAATATCCGAATCGCGCAGGTCAGCTAGGGTAATGCGGGAAACCGGGATGTGCTGGCCCTCAATAGCATCCTGAGAATTCTTACCCCAAGCAGTGCCTGAAGTATCAACCAAAATACGCCGAGTAAAAGGCGCCTTACCTGAAGCAGTCAGGAAAGAGTCAATATCGCGCTTATGAACCGTGTGACCAGGGGCGTAGAACTTACACTGAATCGCTACCAGGCCAGCGTTTTCATCGGCAGGAATAGCTACCAAATCAATGCCAGTATCGCCAGTTTGGCGTTCAGGCCACTCACTCCACAGATAAACCTCTTTGAACTGGTGAGCAAAGCGCGCATCGTGAAGCAAGAACTGGCGCGTGAGCTCCTCAAACATAGCGCCCTTTTCACGTTCACTGGTTGCCAAAGTGCGGTACTCATTTAAAAGTGAATCTAGGGCAGAAGCCGAGCTTGCGGTGGGGAGAGCTTCAGTGCGCGCATTCGTCATAAGCCTGAAGTTAGTGGCCAAGGACGCTACGAGCAACCCAGAAACAGTAGTTTGGGTAACAAGTTGAGTAGCGGTTTAGCTTTTGGTGGTAGCTATTGCGCAGACTGAGTTGGTGGGGTTAGCTGGAGTTTGCGGCTCTGCCAGTGTTGAATCAGCCAGCGGTCATGGCTGGCCAGGATCAAGGTGCCGCGCCAGGCGCGCAGTGCATCCTCAAGCACATGCATGGTTTCCAAGTCGAGATAGTTTGTGGGCTCATCCATGATCAAAACAGCTGGACTATTAGCAAGCGCAACAGCTAGCTGCGCACGCCTTTGATTACCCGCCGAAAGCTGCCAAATTGGGGTTGACCACATAGAAGGGTGCAATATGCCCTTACCACGCTCACCAATACCCTCACGCCAAGACAGCGACCCAAACCCCGCATCGCTCTCAAGCGGTAAACGCTGCGGAATAAAACTAACCGGTTCGGCGCGAGAAATAACGCCGCTAGCTTGCGCACCTACAGCAGGCGCCGCCGTCGCAATCCAATTAAGCAAAGTAGATTTACCCGCCCCATTAGGGCCAGTGACAAGCAAATGCTCGCCAGTAGACAAATCAAAACTAACCGGGCTCAGCCTGCCACAAACACTCGCCTGCCTAGCAGACACCGCTAAAGCGGTATCAATGCGCCCCTCAAAGCAAGGAAAATCAAGCTGATAGAAACGCGGCTTACGCACCTCCTGCTCAGCAAGGCGGCTAAGGCGCACGTCGTCATTGCGGGTACGTTTAACAGAAGTAGCCGCAGCCCTATCGGCAAAAAACTTCTTAGCCATGCCAGAAGCAGTTTTTAAACGTACCCCACCCTTAGCGATATGCATACTTTCCTGCCGATGCTCGCGCAGCCCACGCTTTTGGGCCTGCTGATCAGCATAGATGCGGGAGCGTTTAGCTTGGGCAGCAGTTTTTGCTTCAAGGTAGGCGCTGTAATTACCCGCATTACGCACCAGGCCCACCAGCTCACCTTTGCCCTCAGCCCTAGCCAGCTGCTGCCACACGTTTATATCCAGGTCATAAATGACAGTGGCGCTCTCTTCAATAAAAGCTCGGTCATGGCTAGTGGCAAGCACCGGGCCAGGCCAATTTTTAAGAGTATGCACCAAAAAACTAGTGGCCTGCTCATCAAGGTGATTCGTGGGCTCATCCAAAATCAACACTTCAGGGGCCAACAGCAACAAAGCTGCCAGCCGCACGCGCGAGCGCTGCCCAGGAGACAAGGTAGCAAGCTGACGGTTAAAACCTGACTCTTTAAGATCACTCAACCCAAGGCCGCTAAGAGTCTCACCAATACGCGCCTGCAGCGACCACACATCGCGGGCACTCATCTGCGCCAGCAGCTCATCATATTCGCCTTCACAGCCAGTCTCGCCATTAGCAAGTGCCGCAGTGACCTGCTCAAAACGCGCCGCCAAAGACTTTAGCGGCGCCAGGGCCACATCAATAAACTGCTCTACCGTTCCCTCAAAACCTTCATCAGGGATGATTTGCGGGAAAGGGCCAGAAACTAGCTGCCCGCTATCAGGGGTAAGCTGGCCGGTCAGTAGCTTTAACAAAGTAGTTTTGCCGCTACCATTTGGGCCCACCAAAAAAGCCCGCTCGCCGGCGCCAACCTGCAGACTTACCCGGTCAAGCACCAGGTGGGAGCCGTAAGAAAAAGAAACATCAGCAACAATAATTGAGGGCATAGTGATCTTCCAGACGCGAAAAAACTTCTGACACGTCTCAGCAAAGCTGAGTGAAGATCACTTGATCATGGCGCCGAAAACCCCTTAAAAACATGTTCCCTCAGGCAAAACCAGTATAGCTGGCACGGCGCCTGAGGGAACAGGGGGGTTTATTGGCTAGTTGATTAGGTTGGTTAGTTGCGTTGGGGTGCCTCGCGTCAGCGGGGCTCCCGTCGCGCTCGCTGTCCTGGCCATCGCCTGGCAGTTGGGGACGCCGCTGTGTGATGGTAGTGGCTGTCTTGGCGGAGATCCCGCCGCGTGCATTCGGGGAGACCGTGAGGGGGTGTCGTGTTGGATCGGAGTATTTCCTCGACTATTACGGTGGGTGGCGCGACGAATGCTGGGACGTTTGAGGCAGCGGAGCTGATGGTTGCCGGTATGAATGCCCGCGAGGTTGCGTGGTTGCGGCTGGTCGTGGATGAGGCTGCACTACCAGCGCAGCGCGCGCGAGCTCATCTCATGGGCCATCGGCGTCACCATGGGCCGCTACAGCGTCGACGTGCCCGGCCTCGTCCTGGCCGATCAGGCCTCGTCCCTCGACGACTTCCGTGCCCGCGTCACCGAGCCGCGCCTCCAGCCCGACGATGACGGCATCATCCCCGTCACCGGCGGTGCTTTTGACGACGACGCCTCGCGCCGCGTGAAGGCGGTGTTGCGCGTCGTCTTCGGTGCCGCTGATCTGGGCGACAACATTGAGTTCCTCACCCGCTGCCTGGCCGTGAAGCCTGGCAGCAACACGGCCGAGTTTGTCCCGCCGGTGATCCCGGCGGATCCCGAGCGAGCGCTCGATGACTACATGGCAAAGTCCTTCGCCGCCGACCACCAGAAGTACTACAGCGGTCGCCCCGTGTACTGGTCCCTCGAGTCCCCTAAGGGCACGTTCAGAGCACTCATCTACCTGCACCGCTACACGCCCGACACGGTCGGACAGGTGCTAACCAAGTACGCGGCCCCCTTCGTTGACCGTCTCAAGGCCGAATCGGAGGCTGTCGGGCGCGAGCGCGACGCCGTGATGGGCGACGATAGGAAGGCCAATCGCGAGCGTGCTCGCATTGACAAAAAGCGCTCGGAGATCGACGCGAAGGTCGCGGAGGTTCAGGGCTTTATTGACTCGGTTCTGCAGCCCCTCGCTCAGCGCCGCATCCGCCTGGACCTGGACGACGGCGTGCGCATCAATCGCCTCAAGCTCGCCTATGGCTGGCGCTCGGACCTGGCCGACCTCCCGCAGTCGGCTATCGGCGCTGCCACATCGGAGGTCAAGAAGGGAATCGCGACTGACCTGAAGTGGGCTCGCGGAGAAATCAAGAAGAACAACGTGTGGTGGTCCTGACAGTGCCTCCACCCCGTGGGACACTGGAGAGGCACCCGGTCTGGCAACGAAAGGACACAACGTGAAGCTGACGCACATCGCCATCACGAACTGGCGCAACTTCGCCCACATCGAGTTCGACATGTCCTCGCGCCTCTTCGTCGTCGGCCCCAACTCCTCGGGAAAGACCAACCTTCTCGGCGCACTGCGATTCCTGGGTGATATTGGGCGCCGTGGGCTTGTGGCCGCTTCGGAGGATCTGGGTGGCCCAGACCGATACTTTCGTTCTGGCGCGGATTCTGCCGCTTTCGTCGCGACATTTAACGACACCCAGAACTCGGCGGAATTCGCTTTGTTTCTTCGGCTGATGTCGGCGGGTTCTGAGTCGACGAAACGCGGCAGTGATGCCGATCAAACGTTCGCGTTTCCGATGACGGATCCACTCACTGGGGAGCTCAACGACAGGTATCTGGACGTTCATCAAACAATCACGGCAGGGGGCAAGAAGCCTGCAGACGAAGGCGAGTCCTTCCCGGTTGAAGATGAGGAAGCGCAGCGAACAAGAGTTCGTCAAACCCTCGCGGGCATTCGCTACATTCACCCGAATCCCAAGAAGATGCTTGAGCGTTCAGATCGCTACGACCCCGACCACGGGACGGGCTTCTTCCAGCACGCGGGGCGCTTCTCGGATCAGCAGCTGGATGCCGTGGTTGATCGCATTCGCCCGATCATGGCTGCGGTGGTTCCGGAAGTCCCGAACCTGTCTTACCAGCGGATGGGGCTTGGCACGGAGGTAGTGTTCTACAGCGATACTCCCGTGCGCGGAGCGAGCGGCGTCTACTCGCACGAGCAGTTCTCCGAGGGAACGCTGCGCCTGCTTGGAATGCTTTTCGACCTGGCGACGCTACCGCGAGACACAAGCGTCGTCCTCATCGAAGAACCCGAGACCTTCCTGCAGGCCTCCGTCGTCCGTTCGCTCCCCTCGCTCCTGGCAGAGGTTGCCATGAACCGTGACGTGCAGATGGTCATCAGCACCCATTCGCCGGAACTCATCGACTCCGAGCTGGTGCTCCCTAGCCAGGTCCTGATGTTGCGCTCGGAGAACGGGGAGACGACGGGTGAGCTGCTCTCGCAGTCGAACGACCCGCGCATCAAAGCCGTGGTCAGCGCGGGCCTGCCCAAGTCGCAGGGTATCGACGCTGTCAATGGTCGCACGATTCCCCTGGGAACCTGGTAAGCGATGGGGGGCTACGTCTATGCCCAGGTCATCGTCGAGGGCTCGACTGACATACCGGTTGTTACCGCGCTGATGTGCGCGGCGGGATGGGCCGATAGCGAATTCTCTGTCACGAGCGCCAACGGCAAGGGTGCGATTGACAGGGATATCAAGAAGTACTGGGAAGCCGCTCGCGTTCTCCCATACGTCATCTTTCGTGACCTCGATCAGGACGGTGAGGGATGCCCCGTGACACGAGGAACTACTTCGATTCACGATCGAGGGGCGCAAGCGCGTCAAGGATCAGATCATCCGACTCGACGACACGATGGCTGCGTCCGGCTCTCACTTCACGTACATGCTCGGGCGCGTGGACCAGGATCGCTATGACGCTGCGCGTGCGTGCGCGGTGCCCACTCAGGAGGAGCTGGATTACCCGCAGTACTTCACGTCGCACAGCGATGCTGATGAGCAGGGGAGCGGTCAACGGGGTGGCGAAGAGCTTTCCGACGGTGTTCCGAAGTCGGACGGCGTTGTCGATGCACGCGGAGACAGCAGGCCGGCCTCGCCCGTCTTTGACCGTCGAGCCCTGTTGAAATCGCGCGCCATCCCCATACGCTACAAGATCGAGCCGAGCATGGGTCATTCCATGCCGGGCATCCTGCTTCCGTACCTGTTCGATGCGGCTGAGATTCAAATCCGCGATCCGTACTTACGGAAGCCTCACCAAATCCGGAACGTGCACGAGATTTTGCTACTGCTGATCCAGCATGCTGACGCTGCTAGGCTGCCGCGCGTTGTTATCGAGACCTGCGCGAGCGATGAGGATGACTATCGCGCGAAGCAGGAAGCGACGTTCGAACAGCTACAACAGTCGTGGGGACAGTTCGGGATCGTCATCGATTGGAGCATCGTTGATAACTTCCACGACCGTAGCATCGTGACCGATACCGGCTGGGTGATCGATCTTGGTCGCTGGCTGGACGTTTATGAGGCGTACACGCCGCTATCGCAATTCGACCCCCGTTACGCGATCCCCCAGCTGCGGCGGACGAAGGATACCACGATTAATGTCAGCCGGGATACAGAGGGCCACGCGTGAATCGTGGGGATGCGACGAGAATGTTGATGGAGCTTTGTTTGTTGGTTAGTTATTGGCCTGCTTTTGGGAGCAGTCATTGCACAGGCCGAAGAATTCGGCCACGTGCTCTACCTTGGTAAAACCATTGGCTGAGGCAATGTCATGCACCCAGTTTTCAAACAAGGAGCCGGCAATCTCCACAGCCTTGCCGCAGCTGCGGCACACCAAGTGGTGATGGTGGCCCTCGTTAGTGCACAGACGATACAGGGCTTCGCCGTCGTCGGAACGGACCGTATCTACCAAATCCTCCTCAGCCAAAGACTGCAAATTGCGGTAGACCGTAGCCAAACCAACCTTAGTGCCCTCCTCATCCAGCTCAGCGTGAATCTGCTGGGCAGAAAGAAACACCTGGCTGCGCTCCAACAAATCCACAATCGCGCTGCGCTGCCAAGTAGAGCGGCGCTTAACCTCAGCCACGGCTAGCCTCCACTTCAGGTAAACGCCCATCCACTAGACGCTCATCCTCCAAATCCTTGCGTTTAAACACTCGCTTAGCACCCCACGTCAACACGGCAGTCAACGCGTAGGTGGCCACCAGCAGGCACACAATCATGGCGCCGGGGGAGACCGCCACCGCATAGGTGATAAACAAGCCAGCCAGGCAGGCACACACACCCAAAACCATGGCCAGATTCATGGTGCGCCCAAAAGAATGCGAAACTAGCTGGGCAATCGCCACGGGCACAATCATCACCGCGCTCACCAGCAGTACGCCCACCACCCGCATAGAAACAGACACTGTCAAGGCGGAAACCACTGCCACCAAAATGTTGAGCACACCCACCGGCAAGCCGCAGGCGCGCGCAAACTCCTCATCGTGGCATAGCGCAAACAAAGGGCCGCGCAGGCCAATACCCACCGCCAAGATCGCCAGCGCCAACACGGCGGTGGTGCGCACATCGTTTTCAGAAACCGTGGCGATAGAACCAAACAGGTAGCTATTCAAATTAGTGGTGGTGCCGCCAGCAAACTTAATCAGGATCACGCCCCCGGCAATGCCGCCATAAAACAAGATTGCCAGCGCCACGTCGCCGCGTGTATGGCCAGCCTGACGGATCAGTTCAATCAGCAGCGCCCCCGCCAGGGAAGCCACAATCGCGCCAGGAACCGCCAAAGCGTCGGCGGGGCTAACTCCCAGCCAGGCGCCCACCAGCCAGCCCAGGGCCACGCCGGTTAGGGAAACATGCCCAATACCGTCACCCATCAGCGCCAGGCCACGCTGCACCAGGTATGTGCCCACCACCGGGGCGGCCAGGCCCACCAGCACGGCGGCAATCAGGGCCCGCTGCATCAGTGGGGAAGCAAGCATTTCAGTGATCATGTCGGCCTCCTCAATCAGCCTGGTTTAGATGCAGGTTGGGGGCGTGGTGGTGCACGTAGGCCGGAGCGGCTGAATGCGGGTCTAGGTGGTCACAGTCCGGCTCACACTCTGGCTCTGGCCCGTAGTCCGGCTCTGGCTCGCGCCCCGACTCGCGCCCCTGATCGCGCCCCGACTCGCGCTCTGGTGCATGGGCAGCCAGGGAGCGACTGGCAACCACGCGCCCATCAGCCAAAGTCACGGTGCGATCGACCAAACCAGCTAGTTCACCCATCTCATGCAGCACCGTGACCAGGGTGATGCCCTGCTCTCGCAGCTGGGCCAGGCAGTCAGCTAGGCCCTGACGGCTGGCGCGGTCCACCCCCGCCAGGGGCTCATCCAAAAACAGCAGTTGCGGGCGGCGCACCAGAGCGCGGGCAATCATCACGCGCTGAGCTTGGCCGCCAGAAAACACCTGCACATGGTCATTGGCGCGTTTAGCTAACCCCACCTGGGCTAAAGCCTCCAGGGCCTGTGCTTTAGCGCCCCCGCCCCAGCTGGCAAAAGGCCGCCCTGGGCCCAGTAGCCCTGAGCGCACCACCTCCAGGGCGGTGGCGGGCACGCCCGCTGTGGCCGAGACACGCTGGGGCACATACCCCACCCGCATCCAGGGCACTTGGCGGCGTTTAGACAGTGAAGTGCCAAAAAGCTTCACGTCACCACCCGCCAAAGGGTAAAGCCCCAGGCAGGCCTTGATCAGGGTTGATTTTCCACATCCGTTAGCGCCCAATAACGCCACAGACTCCCCGCGCTCAACCGTTAGCGACACCTGATGCAAAATATGCGTGGAACCCATGACTACATCAATGGAATCCACCTTCAGGGGTGGTTGAGCGGGGGAGTTGGCGTGGGCGTGCTTAAGTGCAGCGCTCACTTGCAGCTCAAAGCCTCACGCAGGTTAGTCAGGTTGGTGGTCATGGCGCCCTCATAGTCGCCCTTTTCGGGGGCAGACTCGATGGGGCTGAGTACCGAGGTCTTAGCGCCGGTTTCCTTAGCTACAGCCTGGGCGGTCTTGGGGGAAACTAGCTCTTCGGTGAAGATGGTGGTGGTGCCGGTCTGCTTAACCACCTGCTTGACCTTGGCAATGTCTGCGGGGGAGGGCTCAGAGTCAGGGTCAATGCCCGAGACTGAGACCTGGGTTAGGCCGTAGCGCTCAGCCAGGTAGCCAAAAGCGGCGTGGCTGGTGACGAAAGTCTTGCGGGTGCACTGGCTTAGGCCCTGCTTGTAGCTGGTGTCGAGTTTGGTCAGCTTAGCCAGGGTGGTTTTGAGGTTGGCGTCGTAGTCAGCCTTGTGGGTGGGGTCAGCCTTTACTAGCGCCGCATGCACTTGCTTGGCGGCGTCAGCCATGCGGGTGGGGTCGAGCCAGAAGTGTGGGTCAGTGCTGCCGTGGTCGTGCTCGTGGGCTTCTTCCTTGGCGCTGGCGGTGGCGTGGTCGTGATCGTCGTGGTCAGCTTCGGTGGCCGACGACGACGCCGCAGCCTCGTGGTCATGATCGTCACCGTCGTGGTCGGCGCGCTTTTCCAGCTTCACCGAGCTGGCCAGGTTCACCACGGTGGGGCCAGAAACCTGCTTGACTGCCTCATCTAGCGAGGACTGGAAGCCGGCTACATAAACCACCATCTTGGCGCCAGATAGCTTGGTTACATCCTTGGGGGAGAGCTCAAAGTCGTGCGGCTCTACGTTGGCGGGAGTTACCGAGTTGGCCTCAACGTGGCTGCCACCTACCGACTGCACCAGGTAGTTAACCGGGTAGAAGGAGGTAGCTACCTTGATCTTGCCGGAGGAAGAACCCTCAGAGTTGGTGGAAGAACCACAGGCGGCGGCTGAGAAGGTCAGCGCCAAAACTCCGGTGGCGGCTGCCAGGCGACGTAAAGCAGTACGATTAATATTCATGACAATCATTATCAGTAACAGCTTAGGGTTAGTCAATTTGTGTCCCCAATGTGGACACGGGTGCGAGCGGCCTGGGCGGGGCGCTGCGGCGCGGGCGCCTAG
>ERZ773233.76-NODE-76-length-82104-cov-9.102890_pt1 | contig 82104 bp, 55 predicted proteins | sample MGYA00580991_ERZ773233 | MGnify/ENA primary metagenome ERZ773233 (study PRJEB29015, sample SAMEA2738178) | human oral metagenome | biome: human oral; feature: human-associated habitat; material: saliva | place: China | collected 2161 ...
CATGCAAGACAGCATAATAAAAGCTGCTATTGAAATAAAACATTTTTTTTTCATATTTGACTACTCCATATTGATAATGCTATTCAAAAGAGTTATTATCTCCATAGCTTTCTCTGAATCGTCTTTCCTCAATATTCCATCTTCACACCTTCTCTTGTCTATAAAATGGTATTTAGGGTATGAAGTAATGGCATTTTGGATTTTTTGCTTATGTTCTCCAATAGTACATGCACATACCGCAATATCACAATCCTTTTCTTCCAAAGTTCTCAGGTGGTTTCTTACAGAATAATTTCCAATGGCATAATCTCCTTGTGTAACAATACCTAATATTCTATCTCCTTTTTTTAAGACATCGAGAAAATCTCTATTGCATAAGTCTTTATAAGAATTTTCTACTTGTTGCCATCCTTCATCTGACAATAGCCTGTAAACAAGATTCAGTGTCTCTGTTTTTCCACAGTTTGGCTCTCCCCTCAATGCGATAACTTCCATGTTTGCCATAGTTCAATACTGTTTCCTCCTTTGTTCTCTCTACCGAAGTCGGAGGATTTCGCTCACAGAAGAGATTGCTTTATCTTGATAACGCAAATATATTCGATTTATTGCGAAAAGATACCGAGCGATTGCGAGATTGCTCGGTATCTTTTGAACGACCATTCGGCAAGTTCTTTCTGTATGGCTGTCAAACGGCAAGAAAACGCCCCTTGGAAATGCTTTATATTTAATGCTACATGTTACCTTTCCAAAACCACCAGTTCAGTTTTTCCTTTTCCCGATGCTCCGGCGGGGTCTTTGCAAAATAAACCGCACATCTGAAAGCATACAGCACACAACGGTCTTGCACCACTCCGGCATAGTCGTTGGACAAGGCAAAGAGAACTTCGGGGTCTTTGCCTTTCAAGTCGTCAATGGAGGTTATCCCTATATTCCATAAGTCGGTTGCAAGCGATTTCCCTATTCCGGGTATTATCGTCAATTCCTTAATGGTCTGCTCTTTGGTCATTGCGTCGGACGAATTACATGACAAGGTTGCCCTCATTGTCAATCTTCCAAAAAGGATTGTAGGCTACCTCGAACACATAGCCGTCCAAATCCTTGAAATAGCCGCTGTAACCGCCCCAGAACACTTTTTGCGCAGGCTTTACAATGGTTGCCCCGAACCGTTCGGCTTCCTGCATCACTGCATTGACTTCTTCCTCCGATGTGGCATTATAGCTGATTGTCATGCCCGAAAAAGAAGCCTGCTGATAATTCAGCGTTGTGTCTTTTTCCAATTCTTGCAGTGGATATAATCCCAAAACTATCCCGCCAAGAGGGAACAATGCGTAGGCTTCCTGACTCTGCTCCGATTTCTTCCAGCCTAAGCCCTCATAGAAGGCCAGTGCCTTTTGAAAGTCTTTTACTCCCAATGTGATTAAAGTAAGTTTCTGTCTCATAAATTGTACATTGTTTAATCCGCCCTAAAGTTATTCATTAATAACGAGAAAGGCGAAGAAAACATCAGAAAAAACGCCAAGCAAAAGAAAACAAAGGAATAATAAGACGTAAAGAACACCCATTTTTTTGCTCGAAAGATATCCTTTCTAGTTCTTCTAAAGAGAAGAACAAGCCTCAATATGCGCTGCTCTCCCCCCCTTTCTCTCCTTTTGAAATACGCTTATATCGTTTCAAAACAACATCTCTATTGTTATTCAGCACAAGCTATGTTCTAAAAGCGGTGCTTTTGCTATGTAAAGGCAGTATTTTCACCACGCAATAGCATTGACATTGCGATGCAATAACAATGCTATTCTTTTTCAACACGAAGTTTATCTATACAAAAAAGCATTCTTACCATACACCAGAGCGGTGCGGATAAGAATGCTTTTATTATTGTTTTAGCGAGCGACAGATGCCTGTCTACCTGCTATTTTCTATTCAACTGATTATTGTTGGTTGTTGTGTTGGTCGTTATTTCCTTCACGACGAGGACGACGTTCGCCACGATCTTCACGGCGAGGACGGCGTTCACGCTCTACATAACCTTCTGGTTTTGGCATTAAAGCACGACGAGAAAGTTTGTATTTGCCTGTCTTTGGATCGATGTCTAACAACTTAACGGTGATGTTGTCGCCTTCTTTAATTCCTGCTTCTTCAACACTTTCAAGACGTTTCCAATCGATTTCAGAGATATGTAACAATCCATCTTTACCTGGCATGATTTCAACAAAGCAACCATAAGGCATCACTGAGCGTACAACACCATCGTAGGTCTCACCAATTTCAGGTACTGCAACGATAGCTTTAATCTTCTTCAAAGCAGCATCGATAGAGTCTTTGTTAGGTGCACTCACCTGAACTTTACCCACTCCGTCTACTTCTTCGATTGTGATTGTTGCGCCAGTTTCTTCTTGCATTTGTTGAATAATCTTACCACCAGGGCCAATTATTGCGCCAATAAACTCTTTTGGAATTTCTAAGCTCACAATTCTTGGAACTTGAGGTTTCATCTCTTCACGTGGAGCAGAGATGGTTTCGGTCATCTTACTCAATATATGTTCACGACCAGCTTTAGCTTGCATCAATGCTTTTTCAAGTATTTCGAAGCTCAATCCGTCGCACTTAATGTCCATTTGAGTTGCGGTAATACCTTTCAAAGTACCTGTTGTTTTGAAGTCCATATCACCTAAGTGGTCTTCATCTCCAAGGATATCGCTCAACACAGCATACTTTTCTTCTCCTGGATTCTTAATCAATCCCATTGCAATACCGCTCACTGGTGCTTTCATTGGTACACCTGCATCCATCAATGACAATGTTCCTGCACATACAGTAGCCATAGATGAAGAACCATTACTTTCAAGAATTTGGCTCACAAGACGCACTGTGTAAGGGAAATCTGCTGGTATTTGACCTTTCAAACCACGCCAAGCAAGGTGTCCGTGACCTACTTCACGACGGCCAACTCCACGTTGTGCTTTTGCTTCTCCTGTGCTGAAAGGTGGGAAGTTATAGTGTAATAAGAAACGTTGGTAGCTCTTATCAAGAACATCGTCAACCATTTTCTCGTCTAACTTGCTACCAAGTGTACATGTAGAAAGGCTCTGTGTTTCACCACGAGTGAACAAAGCACTTCCGTGAGGCATTGGAAGTGTAGACACTTCGCACCATATTGGACGAATTTCGTCTGGCTTTCTACCATCTAAACGCTTTCCTTCGTCAAGGATACAACGACGCATTGAGTCTCTCATCACATCGTCATAGTAGCGGTCTACCAATGCATGTTTCTCGCTTAACTCATCTTCTGTTAAGTCTGTATGAGCGTTATTATATTCTTCGATAAATGCTTCTTTGATTTGATCGAATGCTTCTCCACGGCTCTTTTTGTCGTGATCGCCTGCAAGAGCGATAGCATAGCATTTGTCGTAAGTTGCTTTTCTAAGAGCTTCACGCAATTCTTCGTCGTTATTTTCGTGATTGTATTCACGCTTAACGTCTACGCCAAGTTCTTTAGAAAGTTCTGTTTGAAGGTCGCACATAGGCTTAATAGCTTCGTGAGCCACCTTTAATGCTTCGATAAGTTCTTGTTCAGACACCTCATCCATTTCGCCTTCAACCATCAATATATTATCTTTTGTTGCGCCAACCATAAGGTCCATATCCGCATTTTCCATTTGTTGGAATGTTGGATTCACAACATATTCGCCATTAATGCGTGCTACTCGAACTTCAGAAATTGGAAACTCGAATGGAATATCAGAGCAAGCAAGTGCTGCAGAAGCTGCAAATCCTGCTAAAGCATCTGGTTGATCGACACCATCTGCAGATAAAAGCATTACTTGTACGTACACTTCTGCGTGATAGTTCGATGGGAATAGTGGTCTTAGAGCACGGTCTACAAGACGTGAAGTCAATATTTCATTGTCGCTTGCTTTACCTTCTCTCTTTGTAAAACCACCAGGAAAACGCCCTGCAGCTGAGTATTGTTCTCTGTAATCTACCTGCAAAGGCATGAAATCTGTCCCGGGAACTGCATCTTTTGCGGCACAAACAGTGGCGAGAAGTACAGTATTTCCCATAGTGATAACTGCAGAACCGTCTGCCTGCTTTGCCACTTTCCCGGTCTCAACGCTGATGAATCTACCATCAGACAATTGAACTTTTTTTGTTATTACGTTCATCTAAAATAATTTAAAACATTTATTGTTTTGTCGAGTATCTTTAATTTCTTGCTTACAAAGTTAGCGTTTTTATAACGAAAAGCAGTATTCTCGGGTCGTTAATTTCACTTTTATGCGTGTTTTTATTTCGATTAACATTTTACAACTTACAAATTATAATGTGCCAAAAGACATTTGTGAGCAAGGCGATCTCTTTCTACTTGATTTTGAAGGGGATTTTTATTGCTTTCTGAAAGCAAGTGAGGTGCATTGAAAAAGCAATGTATTTGGGGCTCAAAAGGACTGCTTTTACGTTCTAATTGCAATGCTATTACAACACAATAGTTATGCTTTTACATTCCAACTGCTATCTTATTGATAATCAATATATAAAAGCAAAGTGGAGATTCAACACAGAATCTCCACTTCATTATCTACTAACTATTACATGTTATGAAAAAAATTGAGAGAAAAATGAACTTCACAGTCCAATTATTTGTTTTATAAACATTGATTATTTTTATTGAGAAAGCATTGAAAAAATATCTTAATCAATTGGATTTACCATTTCTTGAGTAGACAAATTACTTTGTTTCATTGTGTCTACAACAGCCGAGTCATTTACAGCTACTGAGCTTCCACGATGGATTATCGTGCTAAATGCATCGCTATTTTTTGTGTTTGTTGCATCAGGACTCATCGAAACGACCATCGCATTGCCCAATGTTAGAACGATTGCAACCATTGCTGCTGCCTTAAAGAGTGGCATTAAGCGACGTGTAAGGGTTATCTTTTGTGCCTTAACGGGTGCATCTTCGCCCACCATTGCAAGGAGTTGAGCATCGAATTGCTCGTCGAGAACATTTTGTTCCTTATCTTCTTGCTCGTAAACAAATAGGGGGCGGAACTGTATTAAGCTGCCAGGCACGTCCTTTTGACTGAAGAATGAACGTAAGATGTTCTCTTCTTCGAGAGTGGTTGCCCCTTCCCAGTATTTATTTAATAGTTGGTTGATGTATTTATAGTCCATAATCGTCTAGCTTTATAAATCTTTCTTTAACCGTTTTGCGTGCTCTAAAGATGTTCACCTTTACTTGCTCTTCGGTTATTTGTAACACTTCTGCAATCTCTTTATATTGTTTTCCTTCAATATCTCGTAGTTGCATACAGCTTCGTTGCTTCTCTGGTAGTGCATTGATAATGCGCTTTACGAGTTCAACTCTGTCTCGCTGCAGTGTTTCTTCTAATGGAGATAGCTCTCTACTAATGTCTTGTATGACTGTATTTTCGAGCGATTCGTTGTTAGCGTCTTGCTTTTTTATACGGTCGAGAGCGAGATTTCGACAGATAGTAAGACTAAATGCTTCTATTGATTCTATCTCATTCCACTCGTCTTTTTTATCCCATACTTTCAAAAGAGTATCTTGAACGATGTCTTTTGCATCTTCTTCACTCTGCGTTATGCGCAAAGCCAGGCGGTAAAGGATATTTTTTAGCGGCAAAACATTATTGCGAAAACTAATTTTTTCCATCTCCTATGTAATTAAATGACGAATGAAAAGCATGAAAGTTACAGCAAAACTTATTTTTAACTTTTATTTTCATTCTCGACTCTTTTTATGCTCTTTTGCGTGGGTTATTTTCTCTTTTTCTACGAGTAGATAACGAACAAAACTGCACACTGATACGTCTTTTATGCTAAAGGGCTATAAAGGGGGTATCAACATGCAGTTTTTCTTATTCGGATAGCATTGCAACGGGGTTACAATGCGGTGCGTGTTGCGATTTAGTTTCGCACTGCTCTTATTCTAAATAGGTGTAACCATAGAGTCCAGAGCGGTAGTTCGACAAGAATTCTTTACCCTCTTCGAGCGATATTTTTCCTGCTTTGACACTCTTTGCAACCCATATTTCAAGCTGACGAACAAGCTTTTTAGGATTGTATTGCACGTAATCTAACACCTCTTCAACGGTCTCTCCGTCGATAATTTGGTCGATATGGTAACGTCCATCTTTAACAGATATGTGCACTGCGTTGGTATCTCCGAATAGATTATGCATGTCACCAAGAATCTCTTGATATGCTCCTACAAGGAAAACACCTAAATAATATTGCTCAGTCTTCTTGAGTTGATGAACGGGAAGCACGTGAGAAATATGGCGATTGGTTACGAAATTGGCAATTTTTCCATCTGAGTCGCAAGTGATGTCTTGTAGAGTTGCATTGCGAGTTGGACGCTCATCGAGTCGTTGTATAGGCAAAATGGGGAACAATTGGTCGATAGCCCAGCTGTCTGGCAATGATTGAAAGAGCGAAAAGTTACAGAAATACTTATCAGCAAGAAGCTTATCCATCTTTCTAAGCTCTTCTGGTACATGCTTTAACTGCTTTGTTAGGGTGTTAATCTCTCTACAAATGCTCCAATACATGCCTTCAATCTCTGCACGAGTCTTTAGGTCTACGATGCCATGAGCAAACAAATCGAGTGCTTCTTCACGTATTTGTTCAGCGTCATGCCAATCTTCTAAGATCGAACGAGGATTAAGATTGTCCCAAATCTCATACAAGTCTTTCACCAATTGATGGTCGGTTTCAGTTGGTTCGAACTCTTCTGACATTCTTGGTAACGATGCTGTTTCGAGCACATCGATAACCAATACAGAGTGATGGGCTGCTAATGAGCGGCCACTTTCTGTGATAATGTTTGGGTGTTGTATATTATTTTTGTTCGCTGCGTCGACAAATGTGTAGACACAGTCATTGACATACTCTTGAATAGTGTAGTTAACTGAGCTCTCACTGCTTGGAGATCGGGTGCCATCATAGTCAACTCCGAGTCCACCTCCACAGTCAACGAAATCTACATTGTAGCCCATTTTGTGCAAATTGATGTAGAATTGCGCCGCTTCTCTTAGTGCAGTTTGAATTCTTCTGATCTTTGTTATCTGCGAACCGATATGGAAGTGGATTAGACGTAAGCAGTTATGAAGTCCTTTTTCATCAAGTATTCGAAGTGCTTCGAGTAGCTCACTTGATGTTAAACCAAACTTACTTGCATCTCCTCCGCTCTCTTCCCACTTCCCAGAGCCTGAAGATGCGAGCTTAATACGGATACCTAAGTTAGGCTTTACATTGAGTTTCTTAGCCGCTTTGGCAATAATTTCAAGCTCATTTAGCTTTTCTATAACGATAAAGATGCGCTTTCCCATCTTCTGAGCCAATAGAGCTAGCTCGATATAGCTTTGGTCTTTGTAGCCATTACATATAATTAAAGAGTCGCTTTGACATTGAACTGCGATCACAGCGTGTAGCTCTGGCTTTGAACCAGCTTCCAAACCGAGGTTGAATTTGCGGCCATGTGAGATAATTTCTTCTACAACTGGCTGCATTTGATTCACCTTAATAGGATAAATAATGAAGTTTTCTGCCTTATAATCATATTCTTTCTTTGCTTTTTGAAAGCAGCTTGCGGTTTGCTCAATACGATTATCTAGGATGTCAGGGAAACGCAATAACACTGGAGTTGTAACGTCTCTTAGTGCTAATTCGTTCATTACTTCTTTCAAATCAATACGTGTTTGGTCTTTAGAAGGACTTACATAAACATTTCCTTCTTCGTTAATTCCGAAGTAAGAAACGCCCCAACCATTTATATTATAGAGCTCTTTAGAGTCCTCTATGGTCCATTTCTTCATTTAGTTTACTATTATTTATTTTTAAGTTGTCTTTGTTTTATCCTACGCTTTGTATGGATTTCCTTTTCAATAGAATTATTCTTTTGATTTATCCACACGCAAACAGCCTTTTAATCTTGTAGCCCAATCATTTCTTTTAGGCGAGAAGCAGAAGCGATAATCTCTTCTCTTGTGTCGAGTAAGTTGATGTCGAACACATGTTTGGCTTTTAAATAGAATGGCTCTCGATAAGCTATTTGCTCCTTAATAAATTCCTTTACTTCTTCAGGAGATTTGTCTTTAAGAAGTGGTCGTGGCACCCTTGTCATCTTAATATGTTTAAAGAGCACCTCAGGCGACGCCTTTAAATAAATCGTTTCGCCTTGTTCATTCATATAATCGATATTGTTGTAGAAGCAAGGAGTGCCTCCTCCGCAGCTGATTATCACGTTTTCGAATTCGGCAACTTCATGCAACATGTTCATTTCTATTTGCCTAAAGCCTTCTTCTCCACGTTCTTCAAAGAGCTCACTAACGCTTTTTCGCATGCGATTTTCTATGTACCAATCGAGGTCATAGAATGTCCAACCAGTGAGTTTAGATAGTGCATAGCCCACAGTTGTCTTGCCTGCGCCCATATAACCGATAATGATTATGCGTTTCATTTTTTCTTTTCAGCCGACGCTTTCACCACATCCATGCACTCACCATAGGTCAACTCCGCTGCTTTTGCATGTAAGTTTTTGGGCAAACGATAGTTCTTTCCTTCGTAACAGATATAAGGTCCATAACGTCCGTTAAGGATTTCGAGATTAACCCCTTCTCCAAAGTCTTTCAAGTGACGTTGTTTCTCTTGCAATCTCTTTGTTTCTATCAATGCAACAGCATGTCCGAGAGTAACCGACATGGGGTCTTCTCCCTTTGGAATAGATATATATCGTTTGTTATGTTGTATGTAAGGACCAAAACGTCCTGCACCAACTATAACGTCTTCGCCTTCGAATTGACCAAGAGTTCGTGGTAGTTTGAATAGCTCAAGAGCCTCTTCTAGAGTGATAGTCTCAATACTTTTGCCTGTAGGAACTTGCGCAAAGCGAGGTTTATCGGTATCTCCTGCGCTACCAATCTGCACAACTGGACCAAAACGTCCAATCTTAACGAATACTGGTTTATTGGTGTTAGGCTCTAAACCCAATTGTCTTTCGCCTGCTTTATGCTCCGAACGAGCGTTCATCACCTTATCAACTGTAGGCTCAAACTCATCGTCAAAGGCCTTCATCATTTCCTTCCAAGTCTCTTTTCCCTCAGCAATAAGGTCGAATTGTCCTTCTACTTTAGCTGTAAAGTTGTAGTCAACGATGTCTGAGAAGTTAGCAGTTAAGAAGTCATTCACCACCGAACCGATGTCAGTTGGTAATAGTTTGCCCTTCTCGTTGCCCACTGTTTCTTTCTTAGTTGTTGATGTTATCTTGCCATTTTTCAAGACATCTATCAAGTAGTTGCGCTCTTCTCCTGGCTTATCTCCTTTCACTACATACTCTCTTTGTTGTATAGTACTGATGGTTGGAGCGTATGTTGATGGGCGTCCGATGCCCAATTCTTCCATTTTGTGCACCAAGCTTGCTTCTGTGTAGCGTGGAGGTGCCATGCTAAAGCGTTCTGTTGAAACAATTTCTTTGCGTTCTAACAAGTCGCCTTCTTTAAGAGTTGCAGGCAAAACGTGCGATTGCTCGTCTGCATTAGCATCGTCATCGTCGGTAGACTCACGATAAACCTTCAAGAAACCATCGAAAGTAATCATCTCACCAACAGAAGTAAAGGTTTCACTTGCACCGCTAATGCTTACCGATACTGTTGTTTTCTCGATTTGAGCCTCTGCCATTTGACTGGCAATGGTGCGTTTCCAAATCAATTCATACAATTTCTTTTCTTGTGCAGTTCCATCTATTTGGGTTTTATCCATATAGGTAGGACGAATGGCTTCGTGCGCTTCTTGTGCACCTTTTGCATGAGTTTGGTAGTTACGAGAGCGACTATACGACTCACCATATAGCTTTTCGATTTCTTCTTTCGCTGCTCCTCTTGCCAAAGTAGATAGGTTCACGCTGTCGGTACGCATGTATGTGATGTGTCCACCTTCGTAAAGACGTTGTGCAACCATCATTGTTTGCGACACAGTGAAGCCCAACTTGCGTGCAGCTTCTTGTTGAAGTGTCGATGTTGTGAATGGAGGTGCAGGCATTCTCTTAAGCGGTTTCTTCGCTATTGAGGCAATTTGGAAGGTAGAATCCTTACTCTTTTCGAGGAAAGAAACAGCCTCTTCGTGACTCTTAAAGCGTTTATCCAATTCTGCTTTGAGCTCTGTTACATTGCCTTCGCCATCTTTTAGCACAAAGATAGCATTCACTCTATAATAGGGTTCGCTTTTAAATGCTTGAATTTCACGTTCTCTTTCAACAATCAAACGCACGGCAACACTTTGCACACGACCTGCTGAAAGAGCTGGTTTCACCTTTCTCCACAACACAGGCGATAGCTTAAAGCCCACCAATCGGTCAAGAACTCGACGTGCTTGTTGTGCATTTACCAAGTTCATGTCAAGCTGACGAGGTGTCTCTATCGCATGAAGTATGGCTGGTTTTGTTATCTCATGAAACACAATTCTATTGGTTTTATCTTCGTCTAAGCCTAAAACCTCGCATAAGTGCCATGCAATAGCTTCTCCTTCACGGTCCTCATCGGATGCTAACCAAACCGTTTTACTTTGTTCTACATTTCGTTTTAACTCTGAAACGAGTTTCTTCTTTTCTTCGGGAACCTCATAACATGGGTCTAAAGTCTTTGGGTCTATACTGATTTCTTTTTTCTTTAAATCTCGTATATGTCCATAACTTGACATCACCTTGAATTCTTTTCCAAGGAACTTCTCTATTGTTTTTGCCTTAGCGGGGCTCTCTACGATAACTAAATTCTGTTGCATATCAATGAGATCGTATTTAAATTTTGGTTGCAAAATAAATAAAAAGTCTACTTATACATTATTATATAGAGTGTTTTTTGTGTTTTTTTAAGTTTTGGCTCTTTGTTTATTCTGTTTTTGTTTTGTCTATTTCATTAGCAAGCTGTGTGCCAATCAACAACAAGCTTAACATCTCTTGCACTTTTAGAGCGTTGAGCATAGGTTGCATTCTGGGTAAAATTGGAGCGTTTTTGGAAGTTTTTGGAGACATCATAAAGGTGGATTTGGAGTGAAGAATGATGAGAAAATAGGCAAAAGGAATGTTTTTGGAAAAATAACAGAGCAAATTCTCACGCACGAGCGTAGGTTCATTAGTGAGTAAAAGGATTGCTTTTGCAAAGAAATGCTTTTTAGTTGCATTACAATAACTATCGAATTGCATCGAAAAGCCAGTATTTTTATTTTCTAAAAGCATTGACTTTCTCCACTAAAAACAATACTTTTAGGCGTATTTTTCGCAAAAATTGCCCATTTTATCGATTCTTTTTACTTTCATTCGCTTTGTTTTCATTTGCCGTCTGTCTATTTTTCGCTATTGAGAAGCAAAGTGTTTTGAATTTAAAATGTGCGCCTTTATAGAGCATTCTCTCCTACTCTATTTTTAGATTATTTAGCAGTTCAAACACTCTTATCACCTTCAATAGACGCTCTATCTATTTTGTTTCTCGGCATCTGTTTTCCTTCTCTTTTGCTTTTCTAAAAGAAATCCCGATTAAATCGCATTTTTATAGATTTCATCGACATCATTTTATTCGATGAAATGGCATATTTTAGCACTTTTATTTCCTTCCCAATACAAGAAAAAAGCCTCATAGGCTACACCAAAAAGGATTTTAGTGGGTTAGCGAGGGTTCTTGCTTTGCAAGACTTGTGCAATGAGTTGGGGTCATAAAAAGATGGTTTTATTTTGAGTTATCTGCTATTTCTACTAACTTTGTTGCATGGTATTAAATTATATTTGGATTGGCTTTTTCATCATTGCGTTCGTTGTTGGACTGGTAAAAGTGATTTTTATGGGCGACACCGACGTGTTTACCAGTATGATGAACAGTACTTTTGCCTCGGCAGAAGCAGCCTTTAAGATCAGCATTGGTTTAACAGGTGCCTTGTCGTTGTGGCTCGGTGTAATGCGAATTGGAGAGCAAGGCGGTGTGATTAACATGCTGTCTCGGGTCTTAAGTCCTGTGTTTTCTAAGCTATTTCCAAGTATTCCTAAGGGTCATCCCGCAACAGGTAGCATCTTTATGAACATCGCTGCCAACATGTTAGGGCTCGATAATGCAGCAACTCCATTGGGTTTAAAAGCAATGGAACAGCTACAAACGCTCAATAAAGACAAAGACACGGCGAGCAACGAAATGATTATGTTCCTTGTTTTGAACACTTCGGGCTTAACACTCATACCTGTTTCGATCATGGTTTATCGTGTTCAGGCTGGCGCTTTGCAACCAACCGACATCTTTATACCCATTCTTATTGCCACTTTCTTCTCTACTTTGGCTGGCATCATTATCACTTCTATCTATCAACGCATCAATCTTTTCAACAAAACCATCTTGCTAACGTTTGGCGGAATGCTTGCTGTGGTGTGCGGATTGATTTGGGGTTTGGGTCAATTAGACAAAGACACTATGAACAAGGTGAGCACACTTAGTGCCAACATCATACTGATGTCTATCATTATCTGCTTTATTTTGGCTGGCGTAAGAAAGCGAATTAACGTGTATGATGCCTTTATCGAGGGCGCAAAAGAAGGTTTTAACACCGCAATACGCATCATTCCCTATCTCGTTGCCATGTTGGTTGCCATCGCAGTGTTTAGAGCTTCGGGTGCAATGGACGTGTTGATAGGTTCTATTCGATGGTTGATTGCATCGCTTGGAGTAGATGCAAGATTTGTAGATGCGTTACCAACGGCTATTATGAAGCCGCTTTCGGGTAGCGGAGCACGTGGAATGATGGTGGACGCAATGAACACTTATGGTGCAGATTCGTTCGTTGGACGATTGAGTTGCATTTTCCAAGGCTCTACAGACACTACTTTTTACATCTTAGCGGTGTACTTTGGAAGTGTGGGAATACGCAAAACTCGCCACGCAGTTGCATGCGGTTTGTTGGCAGATTTAGCGGGAGTTATTGCTGCAATAGCCATTGCTTACTTCTTTTTCTCATAGTTTTGCAACACAATACATTTATCTTTTCGTAACTTTGCATTTGTTGTTATCACATCATAACACAGTAATAGCGAAATAAATACAATCAAAATACGGCTTTATGGCTAATTTAAAATCACTCGCAAAGGATACTGCTATCTACGGAATGAGTAGTATTTTAGGTCGTTTTCTCAACTACTTACTTGTTCCATTATACGCTTCTGATCTCTTTGTTGCAAGTGGTGGATATGGAATTATCACGAACTTATATGCCTATACTGCTCTTCTTCTGGTGATTTTGACATACGGAATGGAAACAACTTTCTTTAGATATGCCAACAAAACCAATGAAGATCCGCAGAAAGTATATTCTTCTACGCTCATAATGGTGGGCTTTACCTCGCTATTATTCACCGTTTTGGTGTCTATTTTCTTACAACCTCTATCGGGAGTAATGGGCTATTCCAACCATAGTTCATACGTTTGGGTAATGGCTGCCACTGTTTCTATCGACGCTTTCCAATGCATTCCTTTCGCATATCTACGTTATAAAAAGCGTCCTATCAAGTTTGCTGCACTCAAACTCTTGTTCGTTACCTTCAACATCGCATTGAACTTGCTCTATTTTTTGGTGCTACCCGATTTATATAAGAGCTATCCTGAGGTTATTCAGTATGTTTATAGTCCTGAAACGGGCGTTGGTTATGCCTTTTATATCAACCTTGTGTGTACGGCAAGCATCACTTTCTTCTTCTATAAGGAATTAACTGGCTTTAAATATACATTCGATAAGGAACTGGCTAAACGTATGTTATCTTATAGTTGGCCTATCCTTATTCTGGGAATTGCAGGTATATTGAATCAAAATGCCGACTTTATTCTCTTCCCATATCTATACAAAGGTAGTCAAGCACATCAGCAATTGGGTATCTATGGTGCAGCAAGTAAGATCGCAATGATTATGGCAATGATTACACAAGCATTCCGTTATGCCTACGAACCCTTCGTATTTGGCAAAGGAAACGATAAAGATAACCGTGAAACCTATGCTGTTGCGATGAAATACTTTATCATTTTCACCTTACTTGCATTCCTTGCGGTGATGGGTTACATCAACATTTTGCGCCATATCATCAGTAGATACTATTGGGAAGGATTGAAAGTGGTGCCTATTGTGATGGCTGGAATGATTATGATGGGCGTTTATTTCAACCTATCTTTTTGGTATAAGCTGATCGATAAGTCCATTTGGGGAGCTTATTTCTCTGGTATTGGTTGCTCTGTACTGATTCTTATCAATGTAATCTTTGTGCCTCAGTATGGCTATATGGCGTGTGCATGGGCTGGACTCATTGGATATGCAACAGCAATGACGCTTTCTTACTTTGTAGGACAAAAGAAATACCCTATCAATTACCCCTTAAAAAGCATCGGAATATACGTTCTTATAGCTGTATTCTTCTTCATTGCCATCACTTATAGCAATGAATATCTACCTAAGATATATGCCCTTGCAGTGAATACGCTCATTATCTTTGCATTCGTTGCGCACATTATATATCACGATTTGCCCCTAAGTAACATGCCAGTGATAGGAAAGTATTTCAGAAAAGGATAATTCAAAACTCAAATAAAGACAAATAACAAAAAGTATGAAGAAAACTCTTTTAGTATTATTTGCCATTGCTTCTACCCTAATAGCTAAGGCAGATGAAGGTATGTGGACGCTTTATAACCTTCCACAAGCCGTTTATCAACAGATGAAAGGACTAGGTTTCGACCTTCCTTACAACAGTATTTATAAGGGAAAAGACGCCATTATGAAAGGTGTTGTGAACTTCTCGGGATATTGTTCGGGTGTAGTTGTGTCGCCAGATGGCCTTGTTTTCACCAATCACCATTGTGGTTTCGAGGCTATTCGTAGTCATTCAACAGTTGAACACGATTACATGAAGGACGGATTCTATGCTAAGTCGTATGCAGAAGAATTGCCTAACAAAGATACTTTTGTATCGTTTATGATTGAACAAAAGGACATTACAAGCGAATTAGAGGCTCTTGGCATTGATAAAAAGACCACTATTCAAAAGGAACAGCTCATCGATTCGCTCGAAAATGTGCTTACTCGCAGAGCAAAAGCTATCGACTCAACTTATCATGTCAATATCGATGCGTTCTATGAGGGCAACAAATACTACGCAACTACATATCAAGACTTCACAGATGTACGTCTTGTGTTCACCGTTCCCAAGTCAATGGGTAAGTTTGGAGGCGAAACTGACAACTGGATGTGGCCTCGTCAGACCTGTGATTTCAGCGTTTTCCGTATCTATGCCGATCCAAAAACAAACAAACCAGCGGCATATAGCAAAGACAATGTGCCTTACAAGCCAGCTCATTGGGCTCCCGTTTCGCTCAAAGGCTATACAGAAGACAGCTTTGCAATGACTATGGGCTACCCAGGAAGCACCAATAGATATCTTAGTTCTTATGGTATTAAGGAAAGAAGAGATGCTATCAACGAGCCAACAGCACAAGTTAGAGGCGTGAAACAAGAAGTTATGACTCGCCACATGCGTGCAAGTGAGGCTGTGAGAATTAAATATGACTCTAAATTTGCACGCAGTGCGAACTACTGGAAGAACTCTATTGGTATGAACAAATGTATCGATTCTATCGGCATTATCAACCAAAAGAAAGATTATGAGAATCGTTTAAGAAGATGGCAAGACAGCACTGGCTACCTAAAAGGAAAGCTTAACTTCGACCGTATGGCTGCTCTTTACGCACAACGATTCGACCTTATGCGCACAATGCGTTACTTTAGAGAAACCTTCCACGGCACAGGTGAGTTTGTAGATCGTGCTAATCGCCTAAATAGAATGGAGATTAAAGGCTCTAAAAACAACAAAAAAGCCCAATTCATCGAGTTTGAAAACAACGAAGATGCATGGGACGAAGCACTCGACAAGGAAGTTCTTGGCGTTCTTTTAAAGAACTATAGAGAGCATGTTGACAAGCAATACTTGCCTAAGTTCTACACAGAAATAGACCAAAAGTTTGGCGGAAACTACGTTAAATACGTGGATTATCTCTACAAGAACTCTCTTTTGATGAAGAAGAACACTAAGATTTATGTCTATAAGAAAAAGGCTTTAACCGACCCAGGTGTTCTTTTCGGTCTTGACCTACTCGACATTCGTGGTGCTTTAAGCCATGGATTAAATGCCATCAACGACAGCATTGAACAACAAGAAAAGTATCTTTGCGCTGCCAAATTGCGTATGGAAGAAGATATGCCTCACTACTCTGACGCTAACTTTACAATGCGTTTGAGCTACGGACAAGTGAAGAGTTATGAGTTAGGCGGTAACAATTCAGGTTATTTCACAACCGCTCCTACTATCGTTAAGAAGATGAATAGAGGCCAAGAGGTGTACGATTATCGTGCAGAGCCTATCTTAAAAGAATTGCTTTCTGCTAAAGATTTCGGCCAATATACCGACAAAGCAAGTAAAGATTTGCAACTTTGTTTCTTAACAACCAACGACATTACTGGCGGAAACAGTGGTTCTCCTATCTTTAATGGTAAGGGAGAGCTCATTGGTTTGGCTTTCGATGGCAACTGGGATAGCCTTTCTAGCGACATAAACTTCGACGCTCGCCTTGCTCGTTGCATTGGAGTTGACGTTCGTTATATGCTTTATCTAATGGATAAATGGGGACATGCAGATCGCTTACTAAAAGAAATCAACGCTAAATAAATAAGCTTCTTAGGACAACACACTTTGCCCTAAGCCTATAACACTATAAAAACAGCGATTTAATCGATGTGGGTTTACTTCTCGAAAGAGATAAATCACCGATTAAATCGCTGTTTTTATTATTTACAATTGGCTACACAACCAGTTTGTGCATCTGCGCTATTTGTTCTTCAACAAGGGTTTTTAGTTCTTCATTCTCAAGAATCTTGATATCTTGAAAGAGTCCTAACACGAAGCGAACAACAGGCACAAGACTCACCACTTCGGTCTTTAACAACCAACGTTCGGCCTCTAATTCTACCAAATAGGCTTCTGATTGGGGATATTCTTCGATGAGAAGATTGTGCGAAAGCTGACCCAATTCGAGGCAGATAGACTGCTTTTCTTCGCCCGAGAACATAAATATATCGGTGAAAAGCTCTTTATGCTCGTGTTCGTGCATCCAATCTACATCTAAAATCTCCACATCGTGAGTGCGAGATACTTTGAATGTTTTGTTGACATGCGTTTTTAATTCAAAGCAACGCACCTCGTTTTCGTTATTCAAAAACAAGTAAGGCTCTACAATGCGATCGGCAATTGTTTTGCTATGAGGCGAAGAATACTTCCGTAAACGCACTGCTTTATGCGATTCCATCGCTTCTCTTAACTTCTGAATGTTGCGTCTTCGTCTTTTGAGATGTGCTGGTTTGGTTAATAACTCGAGGTTATAAAATCGTTCGAACTTCACTTTTATAGACCGAACCATGTTGTCGTCATCATCTTGTCCCAGTAACATTTGATAAAGAAACATGGCCTCCGAATCGTTCAAAGCAATACTATCGTGTAGCTTTCGAAAGAATTGATTCCTTCGATCGAGGCGATATTTTGTGCCGTTCTTAATAATTTTAAACCCGTACTTTTTAAAGTTTTCGAAATAATAGTAGATATTCCGTTGCGTAACTCCTAAACGTTTTGCTAACTCTTGTGTGTCATGCTCATGGTTATCGGTTAGAAGTAGTATCAGTTCTAATTCGTTTCCGTATTTGTTCATAGGCTTGTTTGTGTGAAACAAAGATATAAAAAAAGTTATAACCGATAGGCTTTTTTGCTTAAAAAATCTGCATTTCACCGCAAAATCTTGACTTTCCATATTAATATTCCTTCACTCTACACATTTAAAAGCAATGATATTACTGTCTAATAGCAGTGCTTTTACCATGCAAAAGGACTGCTATTACACCCCAAAAGCAATGCTTTTTGAATTGGGCTGAGCTACAAACAAAAAGAGATTATCGCCCTAATCATACAAAAGGAAATCGCCTTCTATTATAGCTAGAAGACGATTTATCTTAAAGTATTGAGCATTCTATGCTTGCTTTATTATCATAACAACAAACGTATGAGTAGGTTTTAGATACCTTAGAGGGAACTTGTGCGTTATGCTTTCGCCTTCTTTTTCTTTGAAGAAGTGCGTTTCCACCACATATAATAACCGCTGATAGGTAAGAAACCGCCTATGAGTGCAGCAAGAGCATAAAGGATTTTAGAGAACATTCCACCCCATGTACCTGTGTGAAGAGCCTTGAAAAGCTTGCCTTTTTTAGTTTTTTTGCCCTTTTCATCGTGCTTTTGGCCTTGTTTTTCATTCTCGAGCGTTTGCGGGTGCACCTTCACTTGCTCGGGATTGGCGTGCGCAAAGGCATCATCTTTAGTTGGAACATTTTTAGTTTCATCGCCCTTTGCCTCCTTCTTCACTTCTTTTTTCTCTATCTTCTGTCCAAATAGCTTCGACATTCCTTGTCTATACCAACCAAAAGAGAATACAGGTCCTGTTAATGCTATAAGAAAAAGGAAAATAAAGACATAAATACCCAAAGAAACATGAGTGTCGTAAACGAAACGACGGAAACCCTGATTGGTTGTCACTTTCAAGCGATTTTTAAGCATTGCTTTGGTCTTTGGCCACCAAATAACAACGCCCGTTAATAGTATAAGCGATGCACACATTGCCGAAGTGCCCATGATTACACGTCCAAGAGATAAACCGCCATGTGGATTTTCGGGCATCATAAAGAGCCAGCGATGTAGCTTCTTTACGGCAATAAAGAAGGGCATTTCTTTTGCATTGGTGCCTAATAGCGACGCTATATCGTCTCTAAACACTAAAAGAAGACCTGTGAAGCAGGCTATGCACATAAAAATACCAAATGGAAGGGCTAACCATCGATGAACTTTCAAACAAAAATTTCTCATAATTTCTAATTCTTTTTGATCATTGCTCTATTTCTTATAGACAACAATTAGACTCTGTCTATACGTCAAAGGCTATCTATTGAAAATACTCTTATTATACACCTGCAAGAAAACAAAAGGGTTCTTTCTGCAAGTTGGTGCAAAGATAGCGATTATTTAGCATAAAAACGGTTTTTAAGGCCTTTACCTTTAGTTATTAGGAACATCGTATTTTGAATTCAAGTTCAATGATTCCTAAACAATACAATATCACTAAAGTTATGAAAAGCAGAATAGAGAGAAAGAGTTATTAGTAATAATAATCCATGTGTTTGATATTATCCAATATCTTTTTCGCTGTCATTATGTCAAAAAAACTTGAAGAATTAAAAATCAGTTTAACCCAAACCCCTCCTATAATATATATTTTATTAACTTTGTTTTCTTAGCTATCGCTAATTTAGATATAATTATTTGTAGATCAACTTCTTAAAAGATGCAGAAGGCTTTATGTATTACTTGAATTATAGAGCTTTATAAGCTCTTCAAACTCCTATTAAAATATAACTTAATTATTATGACAACAGATATTTCAAAATGGCTAAAGCCGAGTATTAAGGCAGAAAACTTACAACAAGAAAATGGTATCTTCGTGTATATGAATAATGACTTTGTAAGTGGAGATAACCATAAATACATGAAAATGTACGATTGGATGTCTTATGTGTATGACTTTGGAGAGAAATGGATAGGACGCCTTAAGTATGGTAAGGGAATCGATCTAATGCGCACAGAACTAATGAGCCGTTTAGAATGGCGAAACAACATTTCTGTACTATACGTTTCTATTGGCACAGGAACTGACTTGCATTACATACCCAAAAACATCGACCTTAAAACAATTGACATGGTAGGTGCTGACATTTCATTGGGTATGCTTAAGAAATGTAAGAATAAATGGCATAAAAAAACAAAGCTAACACTTGTGCAATGTCCTGCAGAAGAACTGCCTTTTGCTGATAATACTTTCGACATAGTTTTTCATAATGGAGCAATAAACTTCTTTAACGATAAGGCTCGTGCAATGAACGAAATGCTCAGAGTAGCAAAACCTGGCAGTAAAATTCTTGTTGCCGATGAAACTGCAGACTTTGTCGAAGCTCAATATAAGAAAAGTGTTTTCTCAAAATCCTATTTTGAGGGTAAAACGGTAGACTTACATGAGATTGAACAATGTATTCCAGTTTCAGCAGAAGAAATAAAAACAGAGTTATTCTGGGATAATCGTTTCTATGGCATCACGTTTAGGAAAAAGTAACGCAACGACGATTAAAGCACAAAAACAAAAGAGCTTCTACCTCCATGGCTAGAGGTAGAAGCCCATAAGAGAGGTTTTTAGGCCTTTCTTTATTTACTTTAAACTAACTTTCTATTTTATTTCTTGCAACAACCTTTTACTTTACCCATGCTAAACTTAAAGGTTCTGTCGATGCAATGGATGCGGTATTGCTCGAGAGCAATGCCTCGTTTACTCCAAGAGTCTATACCTCTAACGCTCGGTTAAAGAAAAGTCGATGTTCTTTAACCACAATAACGGCTGACACTATGAGCAGTAATACCGTCTGTATACACTTACTATCAGGGTGGGTTGCAAATATTTCATTGAAATAACCTGCTGTAATATGAAAGATAATAGCAACAAGGATATTTCGGTTGGTTTTATAATAGAGCCAGTTCATCAAAATAACAAAAGGGAAAATGCTCACAATGAAGTTCAAACTATAAAGCCATCCCTCACTCATTACGTTAGCATGATAATAACCTTTGATACCTGCAAGGGGGAAATGCCATATAGCCCAATAGCTAGCAAACAGCATAGATGTATTGAAAAGGCTCATGCGAGAGCGGAGACAATCGGTACCATAACCATGCCATGCTAGTTCTTCAAGTGTAGGAGCAAGGATAAGAAGAAACCATACAGGAAAGACACCAGAAGTGAAAGTATAATGACCTGTAATAATAAATTGTGATGGGCTATAGCCAAACAGCAGAGATATTGCCATTGCACACAAGATACTTGCTGGCATCAGCAGACAAGCAATAAGATAATATCGCCATTTATTGGAAGACAAGTTTAGAAATCTCCCAAGAAAATCCTTTCGCAGTTCTTGACGTTGAAAAATCAAAATAATGGTTAGAAACATTGGAAAGCAAAGTCCTGTAAGTCCTAACAATGGAGCTACCCATGTGCTTTTCGAATAAACGTCATGATGACTTACATAACTGGCAGCAAACCAGAAGACCCAAGGAACGAGGGTTGCTAAGAGATAAAAGAGTATCGTATGACGATACTTGATGACAATGTGTTCTTTCATATTACTTAAATGCTATTAATACACTATAATCACAGATTACATATATAACAAGATACAAATGGACTGTAATTGCCTATATATTACTTAATCAACGCAAATATACTTCCTAACCTCCAAAGAGCCAAAATGAAGCACTTAAAATACTATATATTCTATTATCTTTTTGATTTAGATTATCTCATATTGAGCAAGAAAGGGAACAAAACAAACAAAAAATATCGATATTAAAACAATGAACATGGTAGGTGCTGACATTTCATTGGGTATGCTTAAGATATGTAAGAAAAAATGGCATAAGAAAACAAAGCTAACACTTATACCATGTCCTGCAGAAGAACTGCACTTTACTGATCACTCTCTTTAAAGCACAAAAAGAAAAGAGCTTCCACCTTCATGGCTAAAGGTAGAAGCTCATAAGAGAGGTTTTTAGGCCTTTCTTTATTTACTTTAAACTAACTTTCTATTTTATTTCTTGCAACAACCTTTTACTTTACCCATGCTAAACTTAAAGGTTCTGTCGATGCAATGGATGCGATATTGCTCGAGAGCAATGCCTCGTTTACTCCAAGAATCTACACCTCCAAGACCTGTTTGACATGCATCGATGCACAAGTTGGTGAATTGCGACTTAGGAACTTGTTGGCTATGACGTTGTGTTTTCTTTTCACCATCGTCTAAGTCTTCGATGTTATAGTGTAGAGCACCCATTGAACAGAGTTCGAATGGACGAACAAATAGTCCTTGACCTGCTTTATTTGTTTGCTTCCAAATACGAATATCGCTCTTTGTTCCTGTTTCTTGTGGACGCACATAAGCAAAGAATTGATCGTCTACATTTTGCTTATAGATACCTACAAGCTGCGACTCTTTACGGTCTGAATAGTTCTCTACTGGACCTCTTCCATAGAATGTAGACTCGTCCATGTCGTAAGGCATTTGCATTAACATACCAAATCTAAACATATCAGGATTTTTCTTTCCTGGTGTTGTTTGCATTGTTTCTTCTACATCTACTCTACCTGTTGGATAAATGGTGTAGGTTAAGAACAATTTAGCCTCAACTTTTGGCATATCATAGCTAGCCTTCACTGTAATAATTGTTTGCTTATCACCAGTTGCTTGCTTTTCTTTTTGAACGTCGAATGCAGTGAGTTGCATTTCAGGATTGCGCCAAACGGCATAGTCTTGTTGTATGCCTGCACCCATATCGTTATCGGTTGGAGCTCTCCAGAAATTAGGTTTAAGCGTTCCACCCTTAGCAATCATTGCTTGATTGTCTATATTATAAGAGGTGAGATAGCCGTTTTGCTTGTTGAATGTAAGACTAAACTTAGAGTTTTCAACGGTAAGCTCGTTGGTTTTCTTATTCTCTTTTACTTTAACCTTATTGTCTATCTTCACACCTTTTTCGCAAACTGAAGAAAGGAAGCAAGCAGAGAATGGCATAACACCTTCTTGAAGTTGAATTTGATTGTATGCAACTACTTGTCCTTTTTCCATCAATGGTTCAGCATTCTTCAATGTGAAAGAAACATTTAAGAATACTTCTTCCTTTGGATTTTTGATGTCTTTCCATCCTAACTCAATCTGCTTAGAAGTTTGTGGCGCAATGTCTAGATTTTCAACAACACCCTTTTCTACTGATTTTCCATTAGCAATAATCTCCCAGTTCAACGCATAATTAGACAAATCTCTAAAGAAGTTTTCGTTAAACACGGTAATTGTCTTTTTCTCTTTGTTGATATTTCTCACCCAAATATTTTGGTAGAAATAGCCAATTTCAAATGCTTCGGGGTTAGGAATACGATCTGGATTGATCAAACCATTGCAGTTAAAGTTGTTATCACTTGGGTCGTAAGTATTAAAGTCGCCACCATAAGTGTAGATAACATTTCCTTTTTCATCAGTTTTACGCAATCCTTGGTCTACGAAGTCCCAAATAAAGCCACCTTGAAGCTTGTTAGGATATTGACGAATTAGATCCCAATATTCTTTGAATCCACCGCTTGAGTTACCCATAGCGTGAGAATATTCGCATTGAATAAGAGGACGTTGGTCTTCAGGAGCAGTAGAGTTAGCATAATCTTCCATCTCCTTTTGACTTCTATACATTGGGCAATAAATATCTGTGTGACTGTTCTTTATTGCTCTTTCGAATTGAACAGGGCGTGAATAGTCCATTCCTTTAATCCAATCGTATGCAGCAACGAAGTTTGGTCCGTCTGCAGTTTCGTTTCCAAGTGACCAGAATATAATACTTGGGTGATTGAAGTTGGTTAGAACATTGTGTTGATTGCGTTCTAATATTTGCTTAGCAAAGAGTGGAGTCTTTGATATTGCATCGTCGCCATAGTGGAAACCATGACTCTCTTGATTTGCTTCTGCGCATAGATAGATACCATATTCGTCGCAAAGGTCGTACCACATTGGATCGTCTGGATAGTGACATGTACGCACTGCATTGATATTAAAGCGTTTCATTAGCTTAATATCTTCTATCATACGCTCACGAGTTACAACATAACCATTGAGTGGATCTACCTCATGACGATTGGCTCCTTTGAAGAATACGGGCTTTCCGTTTACCCAAACTTGGCTTCCTTGCATAGAAACATTTCTGAAACCAACTTTAAAAGGAATAACTCCTACTGTGGTATAGTTTACTTTTGCATTCTTGCCTTTGCCCTTTCCTACAACCTCTTTGCGCATTACGTCTACTAAAAGAGTGTAAAGATAAGGATCTTCTGCATTCCATTGGTGAACATTCTTAACCTCATAAAGATTTTGTTTGTCTGCAGATGTTGCATCAAGAACAAGATTTCCTTCTTTATCATACAAGCGATAACGAGTAGCTACATTGCTGTTGGCCTCTTTCTTGATAAAAATGGTTCCATCTTTATAATCGTTTTTCAAACCTGCAATAAAGCGTATATCGTTGATATTGGCGGTTTTATTACGCTTATACAAATAGCTTTGACGTGCAACTCCCGACAAACGCCAGAAGTCTTGATCCTCACAATAGGTTCCATCACACCATCTAAAGGTTTGGAAAGCTATGAGGTTCTTTCCTGGTTTAATATAAGGTGTAACGTCAAACTCTGCTGCTTGCTTTGAATCTTCAGCATAACCAACGAATTGTCCGTTAACCCAAAGATAGATATTTGATGTTACTGAGCCGAAATGTGCAATGATTTGCTCTCCATTCCAATCGCTTGGAACGTCGATATATCTACGGTATGAGCCTACTCTGTTATGCTCTGTTGGAACCATTGGGGGGTTATCTTTGAAATGACCACGCCATGGGAAGCCCACATTTACATAAACAGGGTCGCCAAATCCATTCAATTCCCAGTTACCAGGAACAGGCATTGTTCCCCACGAAGAATCGTTATAATCAAGTTTATAGAAATCGGTTGGTCGTTCATTGGCATTCTCAACACCTTTAAAGCTCCACTTTCCATTCAAAGACAAATAATTGCTTGATTGTTCTTGAAGTCCTTTTAAAGCACTGTTCTCATTTTCATACATAAAGAACGACGCATGAACAGGGAATCTGTTCAATTCATTCACACTCATATCGTGCCACTCTGTAAACGTAGGTATAACCGTAGCACTAGCAGAAACTGCGCTAAAAAGTAGGGCAGCCGTAATAAATGATTTTATCATGTATAGGTTGTTATGATTTAAGTTTGTGCAAATATACTTAAAAAGAACTACTTTTGTATCACATTCTCGTTTTTTATAAATCATTATTTAAATCAAACGTTTTTTATATAGTACCTTTTATATGTCGTTTCTCACTTAGTCGTATTACAGATGATTTGAAAGTTATAAATAACAGAAAAACAATTTCTTACAAAAACAATAATGCTACTCACTTAAATATTTTTAAACGACCTACAACACCTCTCCTTTTATATTATCTTTGCAATAGAGTTTTCAAGGCGTTGAAATACTTTCAGAATATAAAAATGTTACCAAAAAGTTCCATTTCATCGAAGAAATCCTCCTAATTTTTCATCTGTTTGAAGAAAAAAGGCATAGGTTTACTTACAATTTATCACCTTTTACTTCACAACATATCTCTTTTAGTGATTCAGCCTATCTATATCTTATAGATAAAAAAGCAAATTAAAGGCTTTAAAAGCCCTGTAATAAATTTGTTCATTTATTACTTTTATACTAACTTTGCACATTAGCATAATATACAAACAATAACGATTTTCGTTAACTTTCATAACAATCACTGCACAAAAAGGAAAAAGATGGAATACAATTTTAGAGAAATCGAAAAGAAATGGCAACACTATTGGGTTGAGAATAACACTTATCGTGTTCAAGAAAACAATGAAAAACAAAAGTATTATGTACTCAATATGTTCCCATATCCTTCGGGTGCAGGTCTTCATGTGGGCCATCCTCTAGGTTATATTGCAGGCGATATCTTTGCAAGATACAAACGTTTGCAGGGCTTCAACGTATTGAATCCTATGGGATACGATGCTTATGGACTCCCAGCAGAGCAATATGCTATTCAAACTGGACAACATCCTTTGATTACAACTCAACAAAATATTGAGAGATATCGTAGTCAATTAGATAAGATCGGCTTTTCTTTCGACTGGGAAAGAGAGGTTAGAACTTGCGATCCTAAATACTATCATTGGACTCAATGGACATTCGTTAAGATGTTCGAGAGCTACTATGATACTGAAAAGAACAAGGCTTTGCCTATCAGTTTGCTTGTTGAGCAATTAGAAAAAGACGGCACTAACAACATTCATGCTGCGACTTCGAATGAAGAAAGCATTTCTGCTGAAGAATGGAAAGCGATGAACGAAGAGGAACAACAACGATTCTTGATGCATTATCGCATTGCTTATCAAGCTGAAACAAAGGTAAACTGGTGTGCTGCATTGGGCACTGTACTTGCTAACGACGAAGTTGTTGACGGTTTAAGTGTACGTGGTGGTCACCCAGTTGTGCAACGCAATATGTTGCAATGGTGCTTAAGAGTGTCGGCTTATGCACAACGTTTGTTGGAAAGTCTTGACGACTTGCAATGGACAGACTCAATAAAAGAAACCCAAAGAAACTGGATTGGTCGTTCAGAAGGTGCTGAAGTAGAATTCAGATTACAATCAAACGATCTCCCTATAACCGTATTTACAACTCGTGCTGACACCATCTTTGGAGTTACATTCATGGTGCTTGCTCCTGAAAGTGAATACGTTGATCTCGTAACAACAGACGAACAAAGAGCTGAAGTTGAAGCATATATAGCTGAAACAAAGAAGAGAACAGAGCGTGAAAGAATATCAGATCGCCGTGTAAGCGGTGTATTCTCGGGCTCATACGCTATCAATCCGCTCACAAAGGTGGCTGTTCCTATTTGGATTAGCGATTATGTTTTGGCAGGATATGGCACTGGTGCGATCATGGCTGTACCCGCTCACGACAGCAGAGACTACGCTTTTGCTAAGCATTTCGACCTTCCTATTATCCCATTAATTGAAGGAGCAGATGTTAGCGAGCAAAGTTTTGATGCTAAAGAGGGTATTGTAATGAACAGTCCTGTTACCAAGTTAGAAGCTGAACTCAAAGCAAACGGAGGCTTAATTCTTAATGGTTTAACTGTAAAAGAAGCTATTAAAACCACAAAAGCATACATTGCACAACATAATCTCGGTAGAGTGAAGGTGAATTATCGTCTTCGTGATGCTACATTCTCACGCCAACGCTATTGGGGAGAGCCCTTCCCAGTGTACTACAAGAATGGTATTCCTTACACACTTCCTGTAGATTGCCTTCCATTAGAGTTGCCTACGATTGACAAATACGAGCCAACTGAAAGCGGAGAGCCACCTTTAGGACGTGCAAAGCTATGGGCTTGGGACGAAAAGAACCGTCAAGTGGTAGACAAGAGCTTGATAGATAACCAACAAGTGTTTGCTCTTGAGTTGAACACTATGCCTGGTTTTGCAGGAAGTAGTGCTTACTACCTTCGCTATATGGATCCAACTAATACCAATGAACTTGTTAGTAGCGATGTAGTGAACTACTGGAAGAATGTAGATTTATATCTTGGTGGATCTGAACATGCCACTGGTCACCTTATTTATTCACGTTTCTGGAATAAATTCTTGTTTGACTTAGGCACCGCAAAGACCGAAGAACCATTTGAAAGACTTGTGAATCAAGGTATGATTCAAGGACGTTCTAACTTCGTTTATCGTGTAAAAGACAGCGATAAAGAAGCTCCTTTATTTGTTTCACTCAATTTAAAAGACCAATACGACACCACACCTATTCACGTAGATGTGAACATTGTATCGGGCGATGTCTTAGACATTGAGGCCTTTAAGGCATGGCGTCCAGAGTTCAAGAATGCACAATTCGTTCTTGAAAACGATAAATATGTTTGTGGATGGGCCATCGAAAAGATGTCGAAGTCGATGTTCAACGTTGTTAATCCCGACATGATTGTAGAACGATATGGTGCCGATACCCTTCGACTTTACGAGATGTTCCTCGGTCCTTTAGAGCAAAGTAAGCCATGGGATACCAACGGAATCGATGGATGTCACCGCTTCTTAAAGAAATTCTGGGGATTATTCTTCGACAATAGAGACAGCGATCAGTTGGCAATTAACGATGAACCCGCAACAAAAGAGCAATTAAAATCTGTGCACAAGCTTATTAAGAAGATCACAGCAGACATCGAAAACTTCTCGTTCAACACTGCTGTTTCTGCCTTCATGATTTGCGTTAACGAGCTATCTCAGCTTAAGTGCCACAACAAAGAATTGCTCGAGCAAGTTGTTATATTGCTCAATCCATTCGCACCTCACATCAGTGAAGAGCTTTGGAGCCTACTCGGACACACCAATAGCGTATGCGATGCAGCATGGCCACAGGTGAACGAGGCTTATCTTGTTGAAGATGAGCAACAGCTTACCATATCATTCAATGGCAAAGCACGTTTCCAAATGAACTTCGCAGCCACCGCTTCATCAGACGAAATCCAAGCTATCACCTTGCAAGACGAGCGTACTATTAAGTACATCGACGGCAAAACAGTAGTGAAAGTGATTGTTGTTCCGAAGAAGATTGTGAACATTGTATTAAAAGGATGATAACTATTTAAACACGAAAAAAATACTATTTATGAATTTACACAAAGAAATGGTATACGCAGAGATTAAAGACTATGCCTTCATAACCTTGGGTTTGCTTCTTTATACCTTTGCTTGGACTGTATTTCTACTACCTTATCAAATCGTAACAGGTGGAGTTACAGGTATCTCAGCATTGATATTCTTTGCAACCAAGATACCTATTGTTTACACCTATGTGCCTATTAACGCCGCACTTCTTGTGGTTGCACTCTTTGTCTTGGGCTTTAAATTCATGGCAAAGACCATCTATGCAATCTTTGTACTTGGTTTCTTCGTTAGTATTGCCCAGCAAATGGTGACCCAAGCCGATGGAACAATGATCCAAATCCTTGGCCCTGGACAGGAATTTATGTCGGTAATCATTGGCTGTTGCATAACAGGAACCGCCCTATCTATAGTCTTTCTTCACAATGGTTCAACGGGTGGAACAGATATTGTTGCTGCAGTTGTCAACAAATATCACAACCTTTCACTTGGAACAGTGCTCATCATTGTCGACGTAGCAATCATTTCAACTTCTTATTTCGTGTTTAATGATTGGAAGAGAATTGTTCTTGGTATGAGTTCTATGGCTGTTGAGTGTTTTGTTCTCGACTTTGTGATGAACAGTAGACGTGAGTCTGTGCAGTTCTTGATTTTCTCTCGCAAGTATAAAGAGATTGCAGAGGCTATCGGAACAGAGCTTTACCATGGTGTAACCATATTAGATGGACACGGATGGTATACAGGAAACGAAGTAAAAGTATTGTGCGTTTTAGCAAAGAAATACGAAAGTCAACACATTTTCTTCCTCATCAAGATGATCGACCCTAACGCCTTTGTGAGTCAGAGTGCCGTTATTGGTGTCTACGGACAAGGATTCGACGAGATGAAAGTGCGCAAAGCCCAAAAGAAAAAACTAAAACAAGTAATAAGCAAAGATAAAGGAAATAATGAAAATAGTGTTTGCGACCAACAACAATCATAAGCTTTCCGAGATAAGAGACATTCTTAACGAGGCTTGCGAGGTAAAGAGTTTAAAAGAAATTGGCTGTGATGTAGACATTCCCGAAACAGGAACAACACTCGAAGAGAATGCTTTAATCAAAGCCAACTATGTGTGGGATCATTTCCATACCAACGTCTTTGCCGATGACACAGGGCTTGAAGTAGAAGCACTTAACGGCGAACCAGGCGTTTACAGCGCACGATATGCAGGCGGAGAAGGGCATGATAGCGAGGCTAACATACAAAAAGTGCTCAAGAACCTCGATGGCATAGAAAACCGCAAGGCACGTTTTCGCACCGTTATAGCATTCGTTCGCAAAAACAAAGTCACTGGAGAAAAAGAAGTTTCGCTTGTCGAAGGCATCGTGAATGGTAGCATCACCACCCACAAAAGGGGAACCGCTGGCTTTGGCTACGATGCCATCTTCATTCCAGAAGGATACGACCAAACCTTTGGAGAACTTGGAATGGACATTAAAAACGAGATTTCTCACCGTGCAAGAGCCGTGAAGAACTTTGCCAAAGAACTTGAAGATTATATTAAAGAATGAAGAAGATATTAGTTTGTAGTATTCTTTTATTAACATCGTTAATAGCCTTCTGCGCTCCAGTTGGAACGTGGAAGAATTATTTAGCCTATCACACTACCACAGAAATAGAGCACGTTGGCGACATCTATTACGTGCTTGCGTCGGGTGGTTTATATTCTTATAACTCAAAAGATGGAAGCATTTACACTTATGATAAGACCAACGGACTCAGCGATACAGGCATAAAAGCTATTCAATGGAATAAAAGTTCACGCAAACTGGTTATCGTTTATAAAGACAACAACATCGATCTGCTTTCAGAAAATGGCAAGATCGAGAATCTTCCCGACTATTATTTAAAGGCCATGACCGAAGATAAAACGATACACTCTATTTATAATAATGGTGTATTTGCTTATCTTTCCACCGCCTTTGGTATTCTTAAAGTCAACACAAAGAATGCCGAATTCAGCGACACTTATTTCCTTAACGAGTCGGTTGAATACGCTTATATAGCCAACAACCAGCTCTATGCAGCCATACCCACAAAAGGTTTGATGGCTTGTTCGCTCACATCTAATCCACAAAATAAAAGCAATTGGAGCGTAGTGGAAGCCTATGTAGCCCCCAACAAACAAATCAACGCCAGCGACCTTGCTGTTATTAATAAGGTGAAACCCAACGGAGCGCAATACAATAGTTTTGCTTTCATGACCATAAAGGGCAACACACTTTACACCGCTCCAGGTGGATTCAATGCCGTTATAGATGCTTCTACCCCAGGAGCAGTGCAGGTTTACGATGGACAAAAGTGGACTATGTATGAAGACGACTTAACAACTAAGACGCCAAACATACCTTATGTGTCTATCACTTCAGTGGCTGTAGACCCTAAAGACGCACAACATGTGTTTGCATCGGGCAGAACTGGCTTATACGAGTTTAGAGATGGCAAGTTTGTTAAGCACTACACCTATACCAATAGTCCGCTTAAAGCCTTCAAACCCAATAATCCCAACTACGTTATTACATTGAGTATCTCGTTCGATTCACAAGGAAATTTATACGTACTCAACGGCAATAACCCCGATGGCACATCGCTACTTCGCCTCAACAGCAATGGCTCTTGGGACGATTTGCATCAAGATGCGCTTTTTGCTAACGGCTATTCGTTTCGTATTCTCACCAATCTCACTTGGGACTCACGCAACCTTCTTTGGTTTGTTAACGATCACTGGGACAACAAGAGCTTAGCTTATTTCAACCCAAAAACCAACCAATTGAAGCTCTACTCTACCTTTTACAATCAAGATGGAGTGGCTTTAGGCGATGGACGAGTGCATTGTGTAGCTGAAGACAAACAGCAAAACATGTGGATTGGCACAGGAAATGGACCTATTATGCTCACCCCTTCGCAGATAAGAAGTGGTAGTGAGAACTTTAATCAGATAAAAGTTCCCCGCAACGACGGCACCAACTTTGCCGATTATTTATTGAGTGGAGTAGACATTACTTGTATTGTTGTAGACGGAGCCAATAGAAAATGGTTTGGAACCAACGGCAATGGTGTTTATCTTATCAGTGCCGATAACCTACAAGAGCTAAAACATTTCACTGCAGAAAATAGTCCTTTGCTCTCTAACACCATCGAGTCGATGGCCATTAACAACAACACAGGCGAAGTATTCTTCGGTACTAGTGAAGGACTTTGCTCTTATGTCACCGATGCTACCGATGCTCCAAGCACCTCAAGCGATAGCGATGTGTTGGTATATCCTAACCCTGTGCTACCCGATTACACAGGTTTAATCACCATAAAAGGACTTGCTTTCGACTCACATGTAAAGATTGTCACCACTAATGGTGCATTGGTTGCAGAAGGAAGAAGCAATGGTGGTAGCTTTACTTGGGACGGAAACGACCAAAACGGACAACGTGTTGCAGGTGGAATGTATATCGTTTTATCGGCAACTGCAGAGGGCGAATCGAGCGTTGTCACCAAGATTGCCATCATAAGATAATCGTGTTTTCGAGGTGCAACACAACCTTTTGCACCTTTACACCCTATTTTTATTAAGAGAAAACAAGCTAAGTGCCACAACCAAACAATAGAGATGAAACCTTCTCAAAGCACCACTACCGAGCAACACCTCATTCAAAACAATGCAAAAGCGGGTTCAAGTCCACGCATTGAGTGGTTAGATGTGGCACGAGGACTATGTATGTTGCTCATCATCTACGACCATTCCGACAGCTATTTCACCCTTCTCAATCCCCTCTTGCCCTACAATTGGTATGTTGCCAACGTGCTTTGCGCCTTTGTTTTCATTTCAGGCTATTTGTTTCCAACGCACACACAGCTTGTAGTGAGCAAGAAAATAAAAAGCATTTTCAGATCCCTTGTGGTGCCCTATCTCTTTTTTAGCACCCTTTTCACCTTCCCAAAAGCCTTTATTCATCAGCAAGATGTGAGCATTTCAGAATCGCTTTTCAACATACTTAGCGGTCAATCATCTTGGTTCATCTGCGCCCTTGTGGTGGCAGAACTGCTCTTCGTGGGTTTAGTTCAGCTGTTTAAAGGCAACAAAATAGCCGTTTTCATCGTGTCTTTGGCGTGCTTCATTCTTGCAACGCTATGCCCAGAGCCAAAAAATAACTATTGGAGTGCCGTGCAAGCCCTCATTTTCATGCCCTTTTTGTGTATGGGTTGGCTTGCTAAACAACACTCATTCAAGATCAGCAACAAGCTTTTTGCCCTCGTTTTAGTCCTTTTCATCGTTCTAAAAGTGGTAGGCACACAACTTCACTTCAACGAAGTTATTGCGCCCATGCTCATCAATCAGCCCCTTCTTTTTATGGTAGATATGATCGTTGGCATTGCTCTCCTCATCTTTATAGCACAGAAAATCAATCGAAACACCTTTATAGAACATATTGGAAAGCACTCTTTGATATGTTATTTTCTATGCGGAGGCGTTCCACTTCTTTTCACTAAGCTATTCGAAAAGATAGAATTGGGTTATAACAACGCCCCCTATCTCTTACCGCTTATCTTTCTTTTCTCTACCATTATTATCGTTGTGGCAGCCACTTTGATACAGAAATATTTGGGCTTTTTATGGAGTTCTAAGCGCAAGTTATAATCAATTGAAGTGCAATGGCAGTGCAAGCAGGTGAAAAGGAAGATTAAGGGGCGAAATTGTTTAGACTCTTTCACATTTCAAAAGACACTCGTTGAGTTGCATTCTAAGTCATTTTTACAGCGTTTTTAACCTCATCTGCCCTAAAAAGTTGCGGTTTCATCGTCTATTTTTATCGATGAAATGGGCAAAAAGCATGGTTTTATAAAAATATTAGAGCTATTTTTGTTTTTCAGCTTCACTACTCTCTCACTGCAAAAGCATTGCTTTTAGGGTTCATCTCTCGCCTTCTTTCCAACAAAAAACATTGCTTTTGCCATCTTATCTCATAGCTTTTGCTCGCTAAAAGCTATACTTTTGCCTCCTCAACTCAATGCTTTTACCACTTAATTGATGCAAAAGCTATGCTCTTTCTTGTCTTCTTGGTTCTCAAGCGAAATCACATTAAAATCTACTCTCATTCTAAGTCATTTTCATAAGTAAGTTTCTTCGTCTCTCTTTCTTCGCCTAAAATAGAAAAAAATCACCCTTTCAGATTAAAAAATCTTAACAATTATTTCATAAGAAATCGCCCATTTCATCGTTTTTATAACACACAAGCGAAATATCTTGCCCATTTCTTGAAAGTATTATTATAGATAATAATAACGAAATATGGGTAATAATAACTATCTTTGTACTCTTTCTACACGACTTTTACACTGAACCTCAGCATTAAAAGGTCGTTCAACGAAAAATGAAAAGACAACAAAAGCAATTTAAATACGTAAAAAGATGAAGATAATAGGCATAGTGAACAACTATCCCCAACACGATAACAAAACAGAAGAAACCAACAAAACGACTGCACAACCAGTTCTTTTTACTAAAACTGACGCTACCATTTTGAAAGATGGAAAGCCTTTTTTTGTGCCCGACAACATGGGAACAATATCTTGGAAGAGTGCTTTGGTGGTGCGTTTATGCAAATTGGGCAAGTCGGTTCCTGCCCGTTTTGCTCACAGATACTATGATGCTATTACCATTGGAGTGGACTTTACGGCTACAGATATGCAAAAGCAACTGGCAAAAGAAGGTCTGCCTTGGGACTTAGCGAAAAGCTTTGATGGCTCGTTGGTATTGGGTTCGTGGCTCAGTATCGACCAAATTAAAGACGTTAACATGATTCAATTTAACACCAACATCAACGAAATGCCCAGTAGTGAGGGCTTTACCAACGACATGTTGCACAAGATTGATGAACTAATTGAATATATTTCGCAATTTATAACCATCAAAACTGGCGATTTACTTATCACTGGTGGTGTTGGAGAAGAGCAAGAAGTGCTTATCAACCAACATTTCGAAGGATTTATAGAGAATAGAAAAGTACTCGATTTTTATAGTCGATAGCACTCTAAACTGCTTATCCTTGCACCGCAAAACTCCCTTTATCAATGAAACAACGACATGTACATATATTGCTTTTAACACTTGTGCTTGCTTTTGCAACACAAATGTTACATGCCCAACGCTTTTATAATTTAACTTCAGATCAAGTTAAAATCGACTCGGTGTTGCCTCATTTCACCTACACCATTCCGCTTTCTGAAAACTATAACGACTCTATCTATACCGTAGAAATTCTCTATCCTGAGTTTATAGATATGAGTTCTACCGACATTCAACGCTATAATGCATTGTCGGGAAGCATTCTTCCCAATCTACCTGCAATACAACAACAGGTGGTTTTCGATAGAAAAAAGCCTTCTTTGCAAATTTCTTTCACCCCATTGGCTATGCGCCAAAACACCAGAAAGATTTTGGTGAGCTTTATGTTGAGCGTTAAATCAACTGCAAAGAAACGCACTCAAAAAGCCACTCTCACCCGAGTTGCAACGCTTCCTGCCGATAGATATGCTGCCAACTCTAAGCTATCTACGGGCAAATGGGCGAAGATTAGGGTGAAAAACACGGGCGTTTATCAGTTAACTAACGATGTAATTAAACGTGCCGGCTTTACTGATATCAACAAAGTGAAGATATATGGCTATGGTGGTTGGTTGCAAAATGAGCAGTTAAGACCACAAGAATTGGAGCAATTAGACGACCTAAAGGAGGTGCCTACATGCAACATCAATGGCAAACGTTTGTTCTTTGCCAAGGGAACAGTGTCGTGGAATAGCAAAACAGCTACTCGACGAACACGTAATCCCTATTCTGATTATGGCTATTATTTCATCACTCAAACCGACGAAGAGCCACTTAAAATGGATAGTACTGCCTTTTTGGCGTCGTTCTACCCTACTTTTAACGACTATCACAGTATTTATGAGGTAGATAACTATGCGTGGTTCGAAGGCGGACGCAATTTGTTTGATGCTGAAGTGCTCAATAATGGGGCGTCAAAGACTTACACGTTAAACGCTCCTAAGGGTTTTTCTTATGCTCAAATAGCAGTGGTTATCACAACAAACTCGGTTGCCGAAGTAGAATTCTTTGTAAATAACGTGTCAATAGGCACTCAAAAAGTATCTTGGGGCAATGCTAATGGCCATCCAGAAGAGTTTAGTAAAGCCAAAGAGAGTGTCTTTACAACTACAATAAACAATTTAAAGGAACAAAATGAGGTGCGCATAGAAGTAAAAAAAGGTAATGTTATACGTCTTGATTATATTTCTTTAGCGTTTTACAAACCGTTTCCTCCCCCTCAATTAGCTACTCAAAACTTTCCTACTCCTGAGTATGTGTATAACATCACCAATCAAAATCTACATGCAGATGATTTCTATGACATGGTGATTATTATCCCTACCACACAGAAACTACTTGCACAAGCTAAGCGTTTGAAGGCTTTTCACGAAGAATTTGATAAGATGAAGGTGCGCATTGTGCCTGCTGATGAATTGTATAATGAATTCTCAAGCGGTACACCCGATGCCAATGCTTATCGCAGATACATGAAAATGCTATACGATAGAGCTGGAAATGACGAGCAGAAACTGCCTAAATATCTTGTTCTTTTCGGTGATGGTAGCTTCGATAACCGCATGAATACAGCAGAATGGCGTGGCAAAAATCCTGATGATTACTTGCTTTGCTATGAAAGTGAGAACTCTTTTCACAAGGTATATTGCTATGTTGACGACGGCTTTTATTGTCTTTTAGACGACAACGAGGGCGGAAATTTATTGTCGGCAGATAAACCTGACATTGCAGTAGGACGCATTCCTGTTGTGAACGACGCACAAGCTAAGGTGGTAGTAGATAAGATTGTGGCTTATAACACTAATCATAACGCTGGCGATTGGCAAAATACTATCTTCTTTATGGGCGACGATGGCAACGAAAACTTACACATGCAAGATGTGGAAGACGCTGCAACCATGGTGGAAGGGATCAACCCTGCCTATTATATTAAGAAGGTAATGTGGGACGCTTTCAACAGAGTTAACTCGGCACAAGGTGCTACTTATCCTGATGTTAGTAAGATTATTAAGCAACAACAGGCACAAGGTGCATTGATAATGGATTATGTTGGACACGGAGTGGAATATCAAATATCTCACGAAAACGTGTTGCGTCTGAGCGACTTCACCAGCTTTAACAATAAAAATCTACCCCTTTGGATCACTGCTTCGTGCGATATTATGCCCTTTGATGGCACTGTTGCGAACATAGGAGAAAGCGCATTGCTGAATCCAAACGGTGGTGCTGTGGCGTTCTTTGGCACTACTCGCACGGTATATGCTAACTACAATAAACGCATCAACATGTCTTTCTTGAAGCATGTGCTTAGTAATGACGCTAAAGGAAAGCCCATTTCGGTTGGTGAAGCACAACGTTTAGCAAAGAATGATATGATTGATTCGGGAGCAGATCACACGGAAAACAAACTGCAATACGCCCTTCTTGGCGACCCTGCATTGGTTCTTCGTCGTCCAACTCTCAATATTTCTATCGACGAAATCAATGGAACTCCTTGCGTTGCAGGTAGTAACATCGTGATAAAGGCGGGCGAAGTGACTACCGTTAAGGGTCATATCGTGAACCATAATACCTTTAAAGGCAAGGCAACTATACTTGTTCGAGATGGCGAAGAGACCATTGTGGGCAAGCAAAACAATAAGGAAGAGACCACAACTCCATTTACATACAAAGACAGAACAAAGGTTCTTTTCAATGGAACGGATAGCATTAAGGACGGAAAGTTCACCTTCTCGTTTGCTATTCCTAAAGATATTAGCCACAGTAACAATAGTGGTTTGATCAATGTTTATGCTGTAAACGAGGATAAAACGGTGTCGGCAAATGGCTATAACAAAGACTTTACCATTCAAGGGGGCAACATCTCGCAAACAGACTCAGTGGGTCCGTCTATCTTCTGCTATCTTAATTCGCCCTCATTTACTAACGGAGGCAAGGTAAACTCTACACCTTTATTGGTTATTGAGCTATTGGATAAGAGCGGAATTAATGTGAGTGGCAACGGAATTGGACACGACTTGCAAGTGACTATCGATGGAGATATGAACAAAACATATAACCTAAATAGTAACTTTAAATTCGACTTTGGCTCTTATACCAAAGGAACTGCGTTGTTTAACATACCTGAATTGGAGCCAGGAAACCACCAATTGCGCATAAGAGCATGGGATATCTTTAACAACTCGTCGACAACTGATATGAACTTCACTGTTGTTAAGGGTCTTGAACCAACGATTTTGAATATCGATTGCTCTGAGAATCCAGCAAAGAACCACACTACTTTCATTGTGAACCACACCTATTCGGGCAACAACATGAATGTAAGTATCGAACTATTCGATTCTAATGGTCAGCTACTTTGGACTCATTCGCAAAACAATGTGTCTACAAATGGCTCGTATATGGTGCCTTGGGACCTAACAAGCAACAAGGGATTTGCGCTCAAAACAGGCGTTTATCTCTATCGAGTGCTTATCTCTGCAGAAGGAGGTAAACAGGTTTCCAAAACAAAGAAACTAATTATTTTAAAACAATAAAAATGTACTTTATGCGTTTATTGCTTAAAATACATCTCTAAAACATTGATAATACTATGAGTAGAATTAAACTGTTTTTCGCTACTTGCGCCCTTTTAAGCTGTTCACTCCATAGCTTTGCACAAATAGATAAGAACAAAATATTTAACCCAGTCACTACTTCTGTAACCTCACAAAGCGTTGCTCCTGATGCAAGAGCAGGTGGTATGGGAGACGTTGGTGCTGCAACCGATCCCGATGTTGCATCACAATACTGGAATGTTGCTAAGTATCCGTTCACCATTAGTCGTGCAGGTGTGTCGCTAAACTACACTCCTTGGTTGCGAAAGCTTGTTAGTGACATGAACTTAGCATATCTTGTAGGTTATTATCGCATTGGAGAACACTCTGCAGTGTCGACCTCTTTGCGTTATTTCTCATTGGGAGAGGTTCAAACAAACTATAACTCTACAGGACAAGGAGCCGCTCTTACGGTGAATCCTTATGAGATGTCGTTCGACGCTGGCTATTCTTTAATGTTGTCAGAGAAGTTCTCTATCGGTACAGCTGTACGCTTTATCTATTCTGATTTGAAAGCAGATTACACCGATGATGTCACTCCTGGCTCTGCATTTGCAGCCGACTTGGGTGCTTACTATCAAGATTATGTCAACATAGGACAACGTGAATGCCAGTTAGGACTTGGTTTAAACATCTCTAATATCGGTTCAAAGATCTCATTTGGAGGCGACAATAACAGCTATTTTATACCCACAAACCTTCGTTTAGGTGCTTCTCTTATGGTGCCAATCGATGAATATAACCGCATAACTTTTGCCGCAGATGCTAACAAGTTGCTTGTTCCTACTTATCCAAAGATAAGAGATGGCGAGTCACCAACAGACTTTGACGCTCGTGTTCAGAAAGAATATTACGACGTTTCGAGCATCAGTGGTATCTTTAAAAGCTTCGGAGATGCCCCCAATGGCTTTAAAGAAGAGTTGCAAGAGATACAATGGAGCCTCGGAGCTGAATATGTTTACAATGATAAATTCACACTACGTGCGGGCTATCATCACGAAAGTGAAAACAAAGGAAACCGCAAATATTTCACAGTGGGTGCAGGTTTCAAAATGAATGTGTTCTCTCTTGACGCTGGATATGTTATCTCTACAGCTGCAACTAACCCGTTAGACCAAACGTTAAGATTTACCTTAACATTTGATATGGACGGACTTTCAGACCTATTTAAACGATAATTGCCATGATAAGAGTTGGATTTGGATATGATGTTCATAAGCTTGTAGAAGGCAGAAGCCTATGGCTTGGCGGAATAAAGATCGACTATTCTCTCGGACTTCTTGGTCATAGCGATGCCGATGTCTTAATACATGCCATCTGTGATGCCATACTTGGAGCTGCAAATATGCGTGACATAGGCTTTCATTTCCCTGATACTGCGAATGAAACGCTCGACATGGACAGTAAGATTATCTTGAAACAAACCATCGAACTCATCGCAACAAAGGGCTATCACCTTGTGAATGTCGATGCAACAATATGCGCCGAACAACCCAAAATCAATCCCCATATACCCGCAATGCAACAATGTATGGCAGAGATAGCAGGCGTAGACCCAGATTGTTTCAGCATAAAAGCCACCACAAGTGAGCGTATGGGCTTTGTAGGAAGACAAGAAGGAATGGCTGCTTACGCAACTGTTCTCATCGAAAAATAAAACACTTTAATGATAAAAGCATTACTATTAAAAGGAAACTTTGTCGCTAAAAGAATTATTATGAAGATTTTGTCGATAGCTACAGTTGGTGGCCAACACCTTAAATGTTTTTTAGGTTGCCTTGTTATTATAATGTCTGTCATATCTTGCGATACCGGGTATATACTTCCTTTGGCTAATAACAAGTTTAGCTATGATGTTTCTTTATCTGAGGGTAGCATGGTTAAGGTTAGCAGTATGTACTTCAAAGGCTGGTATTATCTTATCTTTGATTTAAAAGGTGAATATGTAATTAACCCCGATTCCTTAAAATTAAAATTTTGCGATGAGAGTATAATGGTAGGGAAATTATTACCCTACTCTGAAACAGATACATATAATAAAAATAATACTTATGTAAAGAATCGTTTAATTGCAGTACAATTACACTATAAACCTAAAGCTAAGAATCAAGGGATTGATGAGCCTATAGTCTTATTTGTTTTACCATCAAACTTCATTATGAAAAATGACAAAAGAGTAATCACTGATTCATTGAGAATAGTATTGAAGAGACCGAAGAAAAAAGCAGTGAGTAATTAGAGATGGCTACAATACATTAGAGCTACAGCTTTGGAACTGTGATTTGATATAATTTATACAATATGAACTGTAATAAGTTTGAGTATTTCTTCAACCCCAACCGTTGTACGTTGTCAAACAAAAGTGCATAACGTACAACTTTTGACAGTGAGTTGAGACGGCTCAAAAGTAACTAGCAAAAACATAATGATATTAAAATCTAAACTATTGATAATCAGACATAAGGCTTAGAACTTTAAGATTTACTAAGTAGTGCTTGTAGAAGTATTATTATCGTTTCTACCTATCATTGCCACCATTTTTTCCAGATCATCACGATTTCCTGCCGCTTTGTTTCTTACACGGGTACGGTAGTTATAGATGGTCGTGATAGAATAACGCAGGAACTGTGCTATTTTCGCACTATCGGTAATACCCAACCGGATGAGAGCAAAAATACGAAGTTCTGTGTTGAGTTGATGTCCGTCCTTAGGAACAATCTGTTCGTCAGGCTGTAGCAATGCATTGAATTCATTCACAAAGTTAGGGAACAACTCCAAAAATGTAGCATCAAAATTATCGTAAAACTCTGTGAGTTCATTATTGAGTTCCTTACTCGACGAGATGAAGAATGCCTGCAATTCTTTTTGTCCGCCATGCTCTACTAACTTACGTAAATTACGACGAAGATGGTCGAGTTTATCAAGATAGCTGGAGCATTGATCCATGTATCTACCTATATAAATTTCCTTGAGGTACGAGTTTTCGGCTATTTGACATTTCTGTTTCTCCATCAACTCATTACCTTCTTTCAGCTGTCGGTTAGCCTCCTTCAATCCATTATTGGCCTCCCATAGGCGCTGACGCGTATTAAGCAACTTGCTCTTCTGCTTCACAACATAACAATAAGCAACAAGTAGCAGTACAGCAAGCAAGCTGATTACCACGATCGCCCATATCAATCGTTCCTGTTGCTGATGCTTCTTTGCAAGATAAGCCCCATTGATAACTGGAAAAGAGTCAAGGATTTCGAGGACACGCAGACGAGCATTACAAGCCTTAGCATCTTCCATACATATTGATAGATAGCGATAAGCACGGTCAATGTCGCCCTCCTCGTAGAGCATCATTGCGAGTTTGCGTAGCGCAATGTACTCACGCGTATCGTTTTTCATGTCGTTAGTGGCTGCAATCACATAATAATCGAATGCATTTTGTTGATCATGCGCACCCCTATACGCCTCCGCCAATGTGTAGCTGTAAGCTGCATCGAAACGACTATCTCCAGAAGGCTTATAGGGCAACATCACCTTAACACCTTCGGCAGCATGGCCGTCGACAGTAAGAGCATCAGCATAAACCATTCGCCACATACTCGTTTTACGTTGATAACATGCAAGTACAGAGTCACGATACAACTTTGTACAATGCTGATAAGCAGCGCGTTCTGTCGGAGTCACTGCATAATCGGTCATATAGCCATAGAGCGTACGACAGAGATGGAAGTAGATCGTGGCGTAGTCAGGATTTTGCGAACAGCTACGTATGGTAGCCAACAGGTCGAAAGCCTCCTTAAACATGCCTGCAGTCATAAGGGCATCAGCCCGATGGAGAATGGCATAGATAATATGAGGACGGTCATTTAGCGATGTTGCCAACTTATACATCTGTTCGGCATAATAAGAAGCTGAGTCGGTATTAAATGCTGAATATTCCTGCCAGAGCGACTCGCTCAGGCGCAATCGAGTGGTTAAATCATCTTTTCGAGAATGTGCAAGTTCTTGCTTAATCTGTGTAATGCCACGTTCCTTTCTCAGCATCAACTCAGGTCTCATGTCGATAGTACGGTCGAGTTCATCCAACAATTCTTTACGATTACTTCCCCAAGTATTTAGGAAAGAGAGTAAAAAAAGAGTTAAGAAAGAAAAGAAACGTAGCCAATTTATTGTCATTGTGTGTCGATTATCATGTATAGTGAAACATAAACAAGAAATACAAAAATAACAAAAAAGAAGTATAAGAACACATCAAGTCATACATTTTATTTTTTTATAGAGAATTTTTGTAGACCTACCCATATCCTTCCGAGTCTTCATGTCTTATCAGAAGTAGGTTAGCAAACTTTGTTGTACTTGGCTTTTAATTATTTAAAGATGTCTCTGTATTTGAAAAGTCACATCAGGTTATGCCCCCTTCGCCATACTTACAGCATCCTTCACGTATCACCATAAACTTCTAAGAATAAGTTTGAGCCCCTCTATTACCAAGTAGATCAATATCCGGGCGAAGATATAAAGCAAAAAACGATAGGTTCTGTTAACTTATAAAGGGGCATCTTGTTGTTTCAAACGATAAACTCCCAGAAATGCGCAAATCGCATTTTCCGGGAGTCTACAAATCTTAAATCTTTATAAATAGCCTACTTTTTTATGAAAGTAACCTTCATGTTGTTCACGTCTACAATAATCTTGTAGTCGCCTTCCTCTGTTATTTCCCACTGATTATCTTGATTTGTTCCTACTATCATCTTCATAGAACTACCATCAGTTTTGATTGGAGTAGGATGTACATTAGCAAAATTGGCAACTGAGACTGTTGTTGTCACACCATTTTCTGGCATCAGATAACTTGTCTGATTGAATCTAAAATCACCAAAGATATATGGAAATTTGAGATAACCTTTGGTTAGATGTCCTTCCCAAACAAAGTGATTTGGATCGTCAGCTGCATTATAGTTCATAGCGAGAGGCATGGTAGCAGTATAGTTCTTGACAGGTGTTGCCGTACCAAACAACCATAATTTATTGATAGTCTCTTTAGAACCATCTTGTTTTGTAACCTGCAATGTGGGCAGTGTCCCGGTGTAAGGTTCTACCTTCACCTTACACGTACGCACATTAACAGTAATCTTGTAAACTCCTGCGTTAACTACTTTCCATTTATCATCAGCACGAAACGAATTATCATAGGTAGAATAGTAGGCGGTAGTCTCCTTATCGGTGTCATTACCCGTTTTACGCATGAGGCCTGCTCCCTCATAAAGACCATTATTAAAAAAGTAGAACTTAAAATTTCCATCGCCACCAGGTATCGCCTGATAAGCTGGATCTGGGGTTGAAGGACTGTACACTTGTGTTGGTGCGTTGTTAGCTCCTATGGCAGGACCAATATACGTAAACACACCATTTCCTTCATTCTTCATCTTCTGGGTAAAAGGCCAAGTACGCGTACTATCATTCTTTGCCGTAGAACGAGCCCAACCAAATGGTGTTGCGTCACCAATGATGTATAGATGATCTGCGTCTTTAGTCCATTTAGCGATGTCGCCGAGGTTATAATAGTTATTCTGTGCTGTAGCATCAAAATTATTCTTCGTATAAATACTGCGCACTGTAGTCTCGTCTCCCTCCTTGTTCTTGTTTTTACCAATCAGCGAGATAGTTACTTTTTTATAGTCTGTTTCAACCATAGGCATATAAATCACACCTTTCTCAAAACTCTCCGGCTTCTTGTCTGCCAAGCGAAGCACTGTGTTTTGGAGAGTGCCCGGTGTATAGGTCTTGCCAGATAGACTATAGGTTGCTCCATCATAATAACCAGAAACGGAACCATTTGATACACTTTGTGTCAATGAAACTTGCTTGTAATCGTGCATCATATCACGAAAATACATTGTCATCGATGGTGTGACATCGAGCGTACACTCCATTCTTACAGGAGTGCCATTATTGGCAAGCTCAGGACATTTATCTATTTTCCCTATACCGGTAAAATTTGTATTGGTGAGCACTGCAGTGTTCTTATCAGCAGCTCCCCATGCAAAGCCTGCATTATCTGGAGTAGTATAATCAAAACTTACTTTATCCTTGTCAGCGGCTACTGTAGGCTTCTTTTGTGAAGCAAAGAGGTAGATGGTATTATCCGTAGTCCATTTAGCATCTGTAGAAGTGAATGTAGCTCCTGCCCCATTCGCGTCTACCGACTTACATATAAACGTGCTGACAAAATTTTTGTTCGGATCATAAGTATAAAGAGCATCCCCCACTGCCCAAATATACTTATAGTTTGTCACCTTACCCGTCGTAGGATAATTCTTCATACCACGGTCTGTTCGTTCATTCACTTCATAGTCGTTTACCACCGTAGCACGTGTCCCGGGGTTACTTACATGGATAGATACCACCTCATTATGCAAATCTGTAGATTGAGCGCTATCGACAACATCTGAAGAGCATGCTGTCCATAGGGGCACTACTGCGAGGAGTGTCATTGACTTTACTATTGATTTCTTCATTTTCTTCATTTTATTTATTATTACTCGTTTTCTATAACTCTATCATAACTTTTGTAAATATTTAGGTTGCATTTAAGCTATGATAGCACAAGTGCTCACACTTGATGTTTGTTGTAAATCAGACCATAAGTTAATCCCAACCTATTTCATCCCAATCATCATCAGTAGGATCATCAGAGATATCTACTCCATTCTCATCCTTTTTCTTTCCACCATTATTTACTTCATGGAATTTTACGGTAGAGAGTACCATAATGGATTGTTCTACAAGAGTTGTAAAAACATCCGTCTGTGGCATAACATACTTTTTCATACTTTTCTTAATACTTTATTGATTTTAATTATTTTACATTCTTCCTTTTTATGTAGGAAACAGTTATTATTATTATATTTATACGCTATATTCGCTTCCTGACAACAATTCTATTTTATCATCTCTCATTACAAGCTGTATCACCATACTAATTTTATTAAAATCTAACAAGCTAATTATTTACAACAAAAGGAGAGATCTGTGCGACAAAATTAAATATAAAAAATCATATAATAAGAGGTAATATTACAAAATATAAAAAAAAGTAGCTGCCTGTTCAACCTTTTTTGATGAATATCAATGTATTACATATTCGTGCATACTCTAAAAATATAGTTACAAAAACAACACGTTCTGTGCATGAAGCTACATAAATGATGGGGTTATGGAACAAATTAGGTGCACATATGATTATGAAAGAAAACTTAAATTCTCATAGATAACAGCTAACTTATCATGATAAATGTACGTTGTCAAACAAAAGTGCACAACGTACAACCTTTTGGTTAGAGATACACTTCACAAACAAATAGAAAAAAAAGCGTCGACAAATGCAATTGTCAACGCTTACTATGTTTACTCCTTATTGAGCTTTCTTTTAATCACAGCAGGGCTTCCAGCCACTACACAATCACTAGGAATGTCATGCATTACCAAGCTGCCAGCAGCAATAATACATCTGTCTCCGATAGTTACACCAGGTAAAATTACCACAGAACCACCAATCCATGTGTCTTCTCCAATAGTTATAGGCAAGCAAACTTCTTGCGGTTTACGTCGCTCTAAGTAATCTGTTGGGTGTTGATTGGTGTAGAACTGGCAGGCAGGACCTATCAAAGTGTTCTTCCCTACTCGTATTTCTCCACCATCAAGAAACACACAATTACAATTAATAAACACGTTTTCGCCTAACACTATACCATGACCATGGTCACAATTAAATGGAGGTGTAACTACTGAAGAATTAGGAATACCAGGTATTAACTGACTAATCACCTTTCGATAATCATTACTATACACTGTCAGATTTTGTAACTGTACGCATAATTCCTTTGCATGTTTAAAGCTTTCTACGATCTCTTCTTTACTAAAGTCATAGAGTAAAGAAGCTCGCATCTTGTTCATCTCTTTCATACGTACCTCTCTTTCAATATAAAACTTTATTCAACCGCAAATATACGACATTGTTTTTACAATGCAAGAATAAATTACTTTTTTATTTAAAACATTTTTACGAGGAAACAATATATAAATTTTATTTGTACTTAAATTCTTTTATTATAACGTTAATATATGTTTTTATTCTTCTTGAAGACGCCATTTTTCGCAAAGGAAACATAACTGTTATATAAATTCAACACTTAAAGTATAATATTTTTCGAATGTAAGTTTTTTCGATAAAAAATGCTCTTTTTCAACAAGTGCTATCCATTTGCGAACAAAGTTTCAACAATTTGAATCTCAATTGCGAACCAATTTGCCACAAATGATTACAAGTTGAAAGCAAAACAGTATGAGTTGAAGCTGTAAACTGCAAGAAATGGGATGAGAAATAACAAGAAATTGCATTACAAATAGCATCGAATTACATTCAAAAAAAGTCGACAAAAGGAACAAAAAGCATTGAAAATACAACTCCACACAAGCCTTTTAGCCTCCAAAAAGAGCGAGAACGCACCCCAACGAAGCACGAAAAGGGAGTAAAAAGCAAAAACATAGTCTTTTATTTTGTTGTTTATTGCTTTTCCACTACTTTTGTATTTAAATCAGAAAAACCTCTATGAAAAGACCAGCTACACAAATTGTACGTGCCATTTCATTTGCCTTTGCTCTATTGGCAATAGCATCTTGTGGCGAAAAGAAATTCCATGTTCAAGGCGAAATCAAAGAAGCTAAAGACTCAATGCTTTACTTTGAGAACATAAGTCTCGATGGAATTAAAGTTATCGACTCGTTAAAACTATCGGAAGAAGGTAGCTTTAACTTTGCACAAAAGGCGCCTACCGCTCCTGAGTTCTATCGACTTAGAATCGCAAATCAAATCATTAACGTATCAATAGACTCTACTGAAACTGTTGATATCAAGGCTTCTTATCCTGATATGGCAGTGAAATACGAGGTGAAAGGATCAGAAAATTGTAGTAAGATACAAGACCTTGCATTGCAACAAATTAGACTTCAAAATAGAATTAACGCCATTGTGAATAGTCCTTCACTTGGAGTTAAAGCCGTAGAAGATAGTATTTCAAAGGTGATTTATGCTTATAAAGATGGCATTAAGATGAATTACATCTTCAAAGAGCCAATGAAAGCATACGCTTATTTTGCGCTTTTCCAAACCATTAACGTTGGCAATATCTCTACATTGATATTTAATCCTCGTTCAAATGAAGAGGATGTGAAAGCATTTGCTGCTGTTGCTACCAGCTGGGACGCCTACCATCCCAACTCAGAAAGAGGCTTAAACCTTCATAATATCGCTATCGAAGGAATGAAAAACATTCGTATTATGAAGTCACAACAACAGCTTACAATCGACCCAAGCAAAGTAAAAGTGACCAATAGTGTCGACATTTCGCTTGTAGACAATAAGGGAGTGACTCGCAATTTGAGCGACCTTACGGGCAAAGTAGTGCTCTTAGACTTCCACATGTTTGCGAGTAAAGAAAGCACTAAGCGCATTATGATGCTTCGAGATCTATACAATAAGTATCATAATAGAGGCTTAGAGATCTATCAAGTGGCAATAGATGGCGACGAACACTTCTGGAAAACACAGACTGCAGCATTGCCTTGGGTCTGTGTTAGAGAAACAGAAAGCACCAAAGGTCAAAGCCTTGTGAGATACAATGTACAACAAATACCTACATTCTTCTTAATTGGTAAAGACAATGTAGTGTATAAACGAGACATACAAATTAAGGATTTAGATGCCGAAATAGCATCTTTATTATAACAAACATATCGGGTGTTGATTGCAACAAGCAGTTAACACCCTTTTTAAAAGAATGATGTTACTCAAAACAACACTGATTATTGCACTCGGAGGAGCACTCGGTTCGGTGGCACGTTTCATGCTTTCAAAACTCATTAGCGAAAGTTCTACCACCTCATTCCCCCTCTCTACACTCGTTGTTAACGTGCTTGGCTGCCTCATCATCGGCTTTGTTTATGCCTTGTTCGATAACAAAGAGAATGCAAGTGTTGCGCTAAAGCAGTTCTTAACCATTGGTTTTTGTGGCGGATTCACCACCTTTAGCACCTTCAGTAACGAGTCGTTCAACCTCTATCAACTGCAACATTTCACCCAATTAGCCCTCTACATCACCGCAAGTGTGGTGCTTGGCTTCTTCGCTATTGCCTTAGGTGCCACCTTAGGTCAATGGATTAAATAAGCTATTTATTTGCGTTAAGACGACAGAACATACACTCAAGCAAGAGCAACCCGACGCACTTACAAACGATGCGCTATGCGCTTAAAAAACACCTTCCAAGACATTCGTTCACAAAAGCATTGCTATTGCAAGGTAATATCAATGTAATTACAAGGTAAAAGCAGTACTTTTACCACCCAAAAGCAATGCTATTATAAGACAGCATCTATCTCATTAAAATAGAAGGTTATACAACAAAAAGAGCAACACCTATGATGTTGCTCTTGTATTTTATCTCTTTTCGAATCGAATAAACAAAATAATATCTTTTGTTTCGGTTCTCTTTCGTTGCGTTTTAGCAATCAATTTAAATTGATAAGTTGGATATTTCTTCATCCATTTGTTTATTTCTCCCTCCGAAATCAATAGTATTCCGCTCTGAGGTTGATCGAGATCGAATTGTCGAATGCGGTTGTTTGCATAGAAATTCAAACAGAAGAAGTGCATCATTCTACTCTCGATATAGCTGTAAAGCTGTTGTTTGGGATAGTGATGCATGATATATTCGCCCACTTCTTTATCGCTTTGAGGAGCCAACAAACGTGGAAGAACTACCCCGTCGAGGGTGAAATACAACGCAAACACGGGTAGGAACATCGCCACAAGCAACTCGTGTGCCCACAAAGAGTTGCGCTTTATCTCCATCCAAACCAACAAACAAATGCCTAATATCATTGGAAGCAGACCCAAGAACCACTCTAATACATTCAAATCACTTGTTACAAGCGAGCGTAACATCAGCACTTTCACTGCCACATGTTTACCAGAGAAGATGCTAGAGGGCACTAAATCCATTCTAACAATGATGAAGATGCAGGTAATAAGAATTCCTATGACGCTCATTATAAATATAAAAATGCGCAAAGGACGTTGTCTTTCGCCAGCAAGCCATGCCACATAACGTGCCAATAGATAAGCCATAAAGGGATAGCAAGGCAACAAATAGGTGCTACGTTTGCTCGATGGGAAGCAGAAGAAGAGTAATATTAAACCGAAAGAGAGCCATGAGAACAGCTCAACAGGGTCGGCTTTTTTCGCTTTTTCTAATAGTCTTGTCACCTTTTGAGTTCCTTTTGCGCCTTTAAAGCACACCTTTAATCGTCTCATTCCATCTCTCCATGAAGCGAAGAACAAGCCTATTAAAGCTAAAAGGGTGTAGGGAAGCCAGCCAGCTAACAGCGAAGTGAAGTTGTAAGTGAATGGATGTATGTGCGAGTCGTAGCTCATCTTACCCATCATTCGTCCAAAATTCTCTTCAATAACCAATGCTAAAAAGGCGTCGCCACCTTGCTTATAGGCCGCAACATACCACAAAGCGGGAACGATGCACGCCATTATTCCATATAAAGCAAAGCGCAATGTGGTTTTAAAGAAGCTTGCACCACGCAATAAAAAGAATGCCCACATCACCAAACAAGGCAAGATTAAGCCTATAGGACCTTTGGTTAACACACCGCCAGTCATTGCTATTATGGCACCAAAGGGCAATCCTTTGGCTCCTTTTTCCCACCATCTGTAAAATAAGAAGAGTGCCAATACAATGAAACAAGCCAGCATCATGTCTACTCTTGATGCCATTCCAGCTCGGTGACACTCAAAGTTTGTGAGCACAAGTAGTGCTGCAACCATTGAAATAACAGAATCTTTACGCTTAGCATAGAAGCAATAGGTGCCTAAAGTGGTTGCAATGAGCGACAAAGCAGATGGAAAACGTGCCGTGAACTCACTTACATAGCCTTGCAATAACGACGCAAGTGCAATGCACCAGTGAAAGAAAGGCGGTTTATAAGGAATGTCTCCACCATTGTTTATGGGTAGAATCCAGTTCCCATCGTTTATCATCGACAGAGCAACAACAGCCTCTCTTGGTTCACCTTTCGAGTAGAATAGGGTCAAACCAATGAACGGAAGCACTGTAAGAATGCTCACTATAAGGAGTAAATTTCTGCGCATTATAATCTCTTTAGTGTGTTATTTATACCTAATTGTTAACGAAGTGAAATGTTGTTCGTTGTAAGTTACGTCCTAAATGCAATGCTTTTAGGAACTAAAAGGTATGTTTTTACACTGCAAAAGTAATACTTTTAATTTTAAAAAACAATACTTTTATTTCACAACTATTATGTTTTATCATAAAAAAAGCGATAGAACGCTGGAATAACTCCTTTGCCCTATCGCTTAAAATATGATTCTATGAAAGTTCTTTACTTCACAAATTTCACAGCTTTTGTACCAACTTTTAAGACGTAAACACCTTTAACAAGGTTGTCTACCGATAGAGTTGTGGTGTTAGAAGCACGAAGAACAACACGTCCTTGCAAGTCAACTACAACTGCATCTTGTGCTTTTTCGAAGCTAAACACGTTGCCATTGCGCACAACATCGTTTGTTTCTGTCAATTGATTGATGCCTGTTGTGGCAGACAAAGCATAACCATTGAACACAGAGTTCAGCTCGTTTACGCCTGAAGTAACCACTTGTTTGCTGTCACTTGCAAGACCTAACACTACATTTGAGCCTACACTTGTCTTTGTTCCGCTTGTTGTTACGTTATAAACGAAGCCATCTTTAACAGTATGAGTAGATGTTTCTTCTGTATAACCAGTTAAAAGTAGCTTGTTATCTGCAACAACTAAGCCTGTAACTTTCTCTGCATATTTAGTTGCATCGCCTTCATTTACACCGCTATTCACTAACCATTGAACGTTAGTTGTGCCTTTTGCGAATGCAGCAACGAAGCTATCAGAACCGCCTTGGAATGTAACTGATTGTCCAAAGACGTTGTTTGTGTTGTAAGTTCCAGCAACATATACATTTGAATCGTCTACTAATAGGTCGTTAATGCTATTGTTGCTATTCAAAGTTGCAAGCTTACCACCATCGAAAAGCTTATTATTTGTTGTGCTACCTACCTCTGAATAGATGAAACCATACTTCAAATCTTCGCCATCTTTGCCTGCATTAAAGTTCTCAGTTTTATCAGATGTTTCTACAACTACAGCACCTGTTGCAACCGAAGCCACATAAAGTGTGCCGTTGTTTACTGCAAAGTTAAGGCTCTTAACACCTGTTTGCTCTTCTAATCCTGCAACATTTGTTTTAACTGTATATTCTTTTTTCAAGCCACTTAAATTAGAAGCGTCTACTGAAAGAACTGACATTCTTGGAAGATCAACATACATTAAGTCGAAATAATTCAAGTAATCGCCTTTCAATTCCACTCCATCTAAGTTTGAAACTCCTGTGTATTGAGCTGTGAAATATAACTTATTATTAGCCCAAACTGCCTTTGTACTTCTTATATAAGCAGCGTCTGAAGGCTCATCAAAGTACTTTTCTGAAGCCGAAACTGTTGCATCTACAGCAGAAGTTGCTGATTTATAAGCTAACAAAGCACCATCTTTGCTATACTTAAGAACGAACAAAGACGACTTGGTTGTGCCGCTATTACCTTGTAGTGTTGCAGCAACTGCACCTGTTTTGGTTGTTAATGTCACCTTATCTGCAAAGACACCCACTGCGTAAATGTTACCATCTGTATCGCTTGTAAGGCTCTTTACCTCTGCAGCACCAAGCAAAGCAACTGCCCATTGTGATGTTCCTGCAGCATTCAACTTTTGTATATAAGAGCTTTTTGCAACGGCTCTAACCACCAAACCACCAACAGATAGGGTTCCTGCGTTGAATGATGAAGACACAATGACATCGCCATTGGCTGTGATGGTCACTGGAGCTGAGTTAACAGCATCGCTTTTTTGCTTGTAAACTGTTTGTGTTTGGGTCCATGTTGGACTACTGAAATTTTGTGCATTAGATGCTAATACGGTGGCACAAAGACCAAAAGTGAGTAGAACTTTCTTCATAAATTTCCTTTCTTAAAATGGTAATTAAAGTTGCTAATCAAGTGTTTTCTGCACCAAAATCAAAGGAGTGCCGCCCTAATTGCACGCAACTTTAACAATTTCTTTTTATCTTTAAATTACAATCTTCTCAATGTTTATGCTGCAAAGTTACGGCAAATTTATTGAAAAACATACATTTTTGAATAAAAATATATAGATTTACCTCAAAATAATTTCAAACAGTTATATTTTAGTTGCATTTTTGTTTAAATCGTAAATCAATGCTTTTATCATCTAAAAGCAGTGCAATTGCACCTCAAAAGCAATGCTATTGCGCTGTAAAAGCATTGAGTTTGAAACGCAAAAAGAAGGCAATGGCTTGGCAACGATTGATAATTAAGAAAGAAACCAACAGAAAATAAAATGAAAGAGGGGGATAAAAAAATAATAAGCAACCCCACTTTGCGTGCAGATTGCTTATTATGCGTGTTGCAACAACGGCTATTGTGTTGTTGATTATTTATTTGGATTCCATCGAGCAAGGTCGGGATTAGCCTCAATAGCTTCTGTTGGGAATCGAAGAGTGTATCGACTATCATTGGCATTCAACTGATATGTGTTGCCATTGTAGGTTCTTTGCATTGCAGGACGTGTGGTTCTTCTTAAATCAAACCATCTATGTCCTTCGAAAGCAAACTCTCTTAAACGCTCATCGGCTATGTAACTAATTAGATCTTCTTGCGAAAGTGCATCTACATCACTTGCATATTGTGGGTAGAGCGACGCCATATAGCGTTTTGCCATCAATTGTTTTAAGTAGTTTTTAGCGGTTGTTAAGTCGCCAAGTTGTGCCGAAGCCTCTGCCGCAATGAGGTAGAATTCAGCCGAACGGAAGGTTGAACGATAATCGCCTCCACCGCCTTTGCTCACTGTTGTGACGCTGGCTGTAAGCTGATTATAATAGTAGTCGTAACGATAGTCGCCCACTTTGTAAAGCGATAGCAAATCGTCGGCTACCTGACCTGCACGTGCATAGGTGGCAGTCATCACCTGTTCGAGCGACACTATGCTTTCGTCTGACTTGTAACTATTGGGCAATGTGGGGCTCGAAACGGTTAAATCTTGTAACGCTGGGTGTGCTGTTATCACGTTTTGAGCTGCTTGCAATGCTCCACTCCAATTGCCTTTGTATAATTCTACACGTGCTTTTAAGGCTTGTGCAGAGATCTTATTGAATCGATAGTTAAAGCCTTGAGGCCACGAATCTTTATTCATTAAGCTATAAGCTTTGTCGATGTCGCTTTCAACTTGTGCATAGACCTGTGCCAAAGAGCTGTTTGTGAGCACTGCATTGACATCTGCTTCGAGCGAAAGGGGCACTCCACGAGTGGTATCGGGCTTGACTTTGGTGTAGGGTTCTGCATAAAGATTGGCTAAAAGGAAGTGACAATAAGCACGCATCATATATGCTTCGCCTACCAACTGATTGTTGTCTGCGGTAGAGAAGTTGGTCATCTTGCCATCGTTGGCTATGATAGTGTTGGCAACGTAGATAGCATGATAGTAGCGTCTCCAGCCAAATGAGGCGGTAGTTCCTTGTGCCGAGTTGTCGTTCCACGCCCAAATATCGAAGAAAGAGCTGTAGTCTTCGGTTGAAGTACTACTGCTTGTGAGGTTCATCTCATCACTTCTGAATGATGCTAAACCACGATCTTCGGGGAAATTCTTATACTCATAAGTCAATAAAGCACGGTATTCCTCGCCTGTTTCGGCAATAACTTTACCTGTAGGACGTATGTCTAAGAACTTATCGCACGAAGAAAAGCCCAATAAAAGCAATGCGGCAAAAAGCCAGTTGATATATCTTGATTTCATAAAATATCGTTTTTTAAAATACACCTTATTATATATTGTGTTCTAATTGCATTCTAACGCTGTTCTTAGAACTGTACGTTGATTCCGAGAATGAAGCTCTTTGGAATGGGTTGTGCAAATGGATTGCCCATTGTTTCGGGGTCCAAATAGTTGTCATAGTTCGACGCAATGGCAAATAAATTACGTGCTTCTAAAGACAAAGATGCACTCTTTATGCCTACTTTTGTTAAGAGCTTGCCTGGCAATTTGTAGCCTAAACGAAGACTTTGTAAACGCCAATAGCTGTTATCTCTTACCCATGTGTCGAGCATGCTATATAGGTTGTATTCTGAATATTGTATGTATTCGGGCACACGCACATTCTTTTCCATAAGTATTGCGTATCTTCCTGCAGGATTATCTGTAGTGAATCGATTGAGAATGTCACGATTGGTATTGAGTCCTCTGTCGAATGTTGCAGGCGAATAAGATGGTCTTACTCTCACTTTCATACCGAGATTGAAGATGAAATTCACGCCCAATTGCCAGTCTTTATATTCAAATGTGTTGATGAAACCACCCGAAACCTTTGGATCTGTGGTACCCATATATTTATAAAGGTTGCGCTGTTGTTCTGCTGTTAATGTGCTTGCGCCATGCGAGTTCAATTTAAGTAGATCTTCTGCGCTTACCTTTGATCCATCAGAAGCAACGAAAACGGGATAGCCTTGTGCGTCTAATCCTGCTGTTTCGTATGCGAAGATGGCTCCAACGGGGTGACCTTCACGGCTTGGATAAGTGGCATTTTGAGCCACAGTCTCACGTAATACGGTGTTAGAGTTGAATCCTAAGTTCAAATTAGTGGTCCAAGTGAAATCTTTTGTCTTGATATTACGAGTTGAAAGTGCGATTTCAAGACCCTGATTCTTCATACTTGCCCAGTTGATTACTGTTGAAGCGAATCCTGTTTCCAATGGAAGCATACGTGTTCCGATAAGGTCTGTACTCTTACGATAATAGTAATCGGCACTAAGATTAATGATATTGTCAAATAAACTGATATCTAATCCAAGGTTTACGTTTGCTGTCTTCTCCCAACGTAGATTGGGGTTTGGAGCTGTTTCTGCCTTAATTACGGTTTCAACATTGCCTGGTAAAACGGTAACTTTATCGAATGTACCAATTAAGTAAGGTGAAGTATTCTTGTCAATGTTACCTTGTAGTCCGTAAGAAGCACGCAAAGCAAGGTTGCTTAACCATTTACTTGCACTGCTGTTTTGTATGAATGGCTCGTTAGAAACACGCCAAAGACCACTCAATGAATAAAGAGGTAGGAAGCGATATTTCTTTGCAACGCCGAAAACATCAGAGCCATCCCAACGCACACTCGCTCCAAATGTGTAGCGACTAAGTAGTGTGTACGATCCAGTTGCAAACCAAGAGACATAAGCATTCTCTAAGTTTGTTTCGCTATGCAATGGATATTGGCGGGCTAAGTCTTCTGTTGGGAAGATCACTGGCTGTGTTGTTAGCGTGCGATTGTCGTATCCATAAGCAGCAGAATACAATGAAGTGGTCTTTAATCGACGTACTTCTGTACCCAACATCAATTCTAAGTCGTGGATAGAGTTAAATCTCTTGTTAAACTCTGCCATTGCTTTCCAGGTCCATTGGCTTGTATGTGCCTCTGTCATCTTATGCATTCCGCCTGTAGGAAGGAAGGTTCTTTTACCATCAGAGTATGAATATGTAGCGAAAAGCTTTTCCTTTCGCATTGCATAACTATTCTCTCCTGCATACTTATCCAATGTATAGGCGTCTTGTTGTAAGCCGAATTGGGTGGTAAGCTTTAAGTTACTGTTGATTTTAAGCTCTGCATCAAAGATCGCCATAAGCGACTTATCGGTTCTAACATTAGAGGTATTAGCTCGCTCTTCGAATATATTAAAGTCGAGAGAAGAGTCTTCTCGGCCTTGAATATTGGTGTCATACACATAGCTTCCGTCTGCATTAAAGGGCTGAGTGTATGGATTTGCGAGGCGAGAATAATACACTGGATTAGTGAATCCGTTTGTATCTGTGAGGTAACTGTTTTGCTTTCGTTGGTTAGCAAACACCGAAGCGCCCACCTTTAGCATGTTATTTATGCGGTAATCTGTTTTGAGTGAGAGGTTGAAACGATTGTTCTTTACACCTTTTACTGTACCCATTTCGTCGTAACAACCCACAGATGTGTAGTAATTAGCCTTCTCACTTCCGCCAGAAAGGCTCAAGTTATATTCTTGATTGAATACATCTCTAAACAAGATGTCGTTCCAATTGGTGTTAATATTACGCAATTGGTTGATTTGTTCCTGTGCATTTGTGCTCAAAGAGTTCCAACCTGAAGCCTTAAAGGTAGACAATTCGCCTAAAGAAGTTAAGATTTTAGACACATCTCCTTTGCCTTCACGATAAGAATAACCGCTTCTTAGCAGCTCAAGTTCAAGGTTTACCTTCTCATTTGAGTTCAACATGTTCAATTTATCAATGTTACTCTTTGGCGAGAAGGTGAATTTTGAAGAGAAAGAGATATTTGGTTTACCTGCTTTTCCTCGCTTTGTGGTGATAACAATCACACCATTAGCTGCTCGAGCACCATAAATTGCAGTGGCAGCAGCGTCCTTTAACACCGTGATATTATCGATATCAGCTGGGTTAATACCTGCAATTGAGGTTTGATAGATATTATCTATGTCTTTAAGATCTTCCATATTAGGAATATCTGTGCCCTCCATTGGCATGCCATCAAGCACCCATAGAGGCTCTTGTGAGCCGTTTAGCGACGCAGTTCCACGTATTCTGATCTTCACTGGCGCTCCTGGTGCACCCGAAGAGCTTATTGCTGACAATCCAGCTATTTGTCCAGAAAGAGCTTGATCGATGCTTTTTACGGCTCCAATCTTCTCGTCTGAGATATTAACAGAGGTGACAGAGGCAGTTAATTTGCGTCTATCTATCTTCTGATATCCTGTAACTACGACCTCACCAACCACCTTTGCATCTGATTTTAGTGCGATAGTGTATTCAGACTTGCCTGCAATGATATTCACTGTTTGTGTTTGATAGCCCAAATAACGAACGGTAAAGCTCTTTGTTAGCGAGTCTACTTTCAGCGTAAAACGACCTTCATAATCGCTAACGGCACCCGTTTCAACTCGTGAACCTGTTGTTGCTACCGAAATAGTAGCCCCTGGAAGTGGGTCATTATTTAAGTCGGCATCTACCACAACACCTGTTATTGTGCGTTCTTGTGCATACAAAGCCACTGCAACGGACAACAAACAAAATGCTCCTAATAGTCTTTTCATATTGTTATTTTTATTCTTTGTTATTACTAATATTCTTCTATCGTGTTTCAATTACATTTCTTTTCTTTCTTCTACTTAGTCAATCCGAGAGCCGTTTGAATACGTAAAATCACGTCTTCGTAATGCAAACGAGCCGCAGTATCAGCTGTTGTAGTACGTTGTTTCAATAACTTCATAATGCGAATAAGCTCTCCTCGTTTCACACTTATAGCGTCACTCACTCGTGTAGCCTGTGTTCCTGTGAGTTCAATGATACGTGGAGCCGAGCTCAACTCATTACAACCGAGTTGGAACTCATCGTTTTCAATGATGTTATTACTATGATTTAGCTTTTTATTTATCTTCACTCCTTCGCTTTCTGCCGCTGCTGTTATGAGCGCATCGACGAAGTTTTTCTGTAGACTTCTTTGCGAAATAGATGGCGAAACGCCTGCAATTGTAGTCTTAAAGATATGATTATGCAACATATCCATTAGCTCTATCACCGTAAAAGCTTTGTCTTTGCCGTTGCGCATCTCGTTTTCAAGCATACGAACAAGGCGTATATTGTCGAGAATGTCCCACAAGATGTAGCTTTGTTGATTGATAAGCGAGTAGGTAGGAGACATCTCTTGCACTCCAATAGGAGTCTTCTTATTTAAATAGGTATAGTTACTTATCGGCGTATTGAATAGCCATGGCTGATCGCTTAGCACCTCTTTTAACAAGAATTGCACTGCTCTTTGCTGTATTGGCTTCTCAACATAAGTGAAAGTACGCTTTCCATCGCCCACAACAGTGTTCTCAATATACATTCCACCCACGTTAGCTAGCACGTGATAGCTATACAAACTCCATTGATAAATAATCGAACTGTAAAACTTCGACGCCTCATCATAGGTCTGACCTTGCTCTCCTGTGGTGGTCCAAGAAATCACATTAGGCATAATTCTCTTTAAGTTGGCAATGCCATAAGATGCAGATTTCATCGCATCATCGCCTAAATCCTCGCTTAATGAGCGTGGATCAATTGCCGAACGCTGATTTTGCGCCTCGCTATACTGATATTCTTTGCTTTGATGTTTATTGAGGAAGCTGTATAATTCGTTCTTTGCTACACCCTCATTAGGATACCAACGATAGCCCCACTCTATCGCCATAAGGTCGTATGGACCGATGTTTGGAGAAATTTTAACGATCTTATCGCCTGGTTGTGCAATGTAATTAAAGCGTGCATAGTCCATAATAGAAGCCGAAGTGCCTCCTACTTTGTCTGTAAAGCTACGTGAACGCAACGAATCAGTGGGATAAGCGCTCGAAGCTCGCATGTTATGACGCAATCCAAGCGAGTGTCCTACCTCGTGACAAGCCACAAAACGAGCCGCATCACCAATTAAACTATCGGGCAACACCACGTTTCTTGCAGCAGGATTGTACGCACTTGTTTGCACCATAATCCACTCTTTCAACAGAGAACGCACGTTGTGCCACCAAATAACATCAGCTTTTAAAATCTCGCCTGTGCGTGGATCGATCACAGAAGGACCCATTGCGTTAGCCTTTTCCGATGCATCATAGGTTAAAACGCTATACTTCACGTCGTCACCTTCTAAGGCCATGCTGTCTGTAAACTCGTGAACTACCACCGCATTCTTAAACCCTGCACGTTCAAAAGCTTTGTTCCAATCGAGTATTCCCTTTTTAATATAGGGCAAAATGTTAGCTGGAACGGCATGATCGATATAGAATTCGATGGGTTTTACAGGCTCAACCAACTCGCCACGCATATAAGCAGCGGTATCTTTAGGCTCTAATCTCCAACGAGTGATATAGTTTTTTGTTGCCACTTCGGGCTGATTGTCGCCGTAGTGCAATCTACTTGTTGTGAAATAGCCCACACGTTGATTCTCTAAACGACCCATCATTGGGCGAGAAGGTAACAAAATGAGCGATGTACTCACCACAATTGTGATGTTGGTTTTGCTTTTTCCTTCGTGAACAACAGTGGTTAACTCTGAAGTGGCTGCCACATTGTTGTCGAAAGCCTTCATACTTAAGATGCGAGAAAGCTCACTATTAGCACTGGTTCCTAAGTTAATGAGGTTGAAAACATCGTTCAAACACTCGTCTTTACCATTGAACAGGTTGGTAACTTTCACCACTACCGAAGCGGAATCCTTACTAACTCCCTCGATTTTAAGACTTGCAATCAACGGATTGATATAGTTATCTTTCACCGAAGGCGCCATTGCATAGAAGCTATACACCTCTGGTGTGAGTCGTTGTTCACGGATATTGAGTTTGTTTAAACCCTTTTCCCACTCGAACTTAATGGTTTTATTCTCGTAATTAATACCCTTGTTCACACCCGCTTCGTTTAGTTCTTCGGGCACTTGAAGGAACTTATTCGACACAAGAATCTCTCTTCCGATCAGTGTTTTGGGAATTTCTAAATAATAATCGTTTTCTTTTTGAATCACTCCCATCAAACCTTTAATGGCCATAGTGTCTCTTCCAACGAGCTTATTATAATCGCTTTGAACGGGTTTTGTGGTTTCTTTCTTATCTTTTTTGCTACCGAAAAGAGTCATTGCAGACGCACTTTGCGATAGGGTTTGCATACAAAAAAGGAAGGAAAGAAATATGGTTTGTTTTTTTATCATCATCGTTTGAATATTATCTTGTCACAATCTTGTATAATTAGATTACAATATTACAGCTTACAAAATTACTGCTTTTTTCTGATTTAAAATGTGTTAGCGATTTAGTTTTTGTGTTATTTCTTTCAATTTGCAATAAATTTGACCTATTTCAAGCCGTTTTGTCACTGCAAACTGCCCCATCCCTCCTCCTTTTGGTTATGCCATTCAAAATCAATGGCTTGCAACACGGCAAACAATCTCAATGCTTTTAGCATGCAATTACACTGCTTTTACCCTGTAATCTCATTGACTTTTCAACCCAAAAGCAATGCTATTGGAAAGCAAGAGAAATGTAAGCGATTGAAAGAAGGGTGCAAGACACCACTAAAGGCGAGGGGAATTAAAAAAGAAAGCAAGTGAACGAGGAAGCGAAAAGGAGAAGAACAAGATATTTTTAAAGAGAACAATGGAGGAGAAAAGGAGTAAAAAGCATCTCAATAGCTACCAATTCGACTTAAAGAAAAGACTCTTTAAACATAAAAAAGAGCAAAAAAAGAACTCAAAAGCCTTTCTACACGGCTCAACAACAATGCTGAGAACGTGTAGAAAGGACATCCATTAAAACTTTAAAATTATGAAAACACTCACACTCTACTCATCGCAAGTAGATCAATTATTTCACGGTTGCTTTGACAAAGCTCTTTCCTGCTGGACTTTTTTCGTCCTTATTGTAGTGCTCTTCGTCGTAAACACCTGCAGGAAGGTTACTCAACACAAATGCAGAACAACGTCTTCCAGCAATCACTTTATCTGTTGTTGCGGTACTAATAGCCGTTGCTGCCATATTAATAAGAGCTCCAAAGAGACCTCCACCCGACACTCCTACACTGGTATCAAGGTGTATTAATCCCTCACGTTGATAGAGTATTTCATTTGTTCGGGTTGACTTTAAAGTGTATTCTACGTCCACTGTGATCACTCCTCCAAGGTTATTACGCTTCCAAGACTTGATAGTTGTGAACATACAAGCATCGGCTCCAAGGATAGAACGGAATTTCTTTAGGTCGCCATTGATAAACATTTCGCTATCATAAGCACTCTCTCCTTTAAACAAATCCATTGTCATCATGGGTGAAAACACATAATATCCCTTTTCACAAAGAGGTCCATAAAGTGTCGTGTAGAAGTATTCTTTAGCCTGAACAAAGTTAGTTTTATTGATAGGAGGCATGATTACGATAGATGTAGGCTTATCAGTATACATCTTGGGGTATTGAGTTCCAAGTGTAACTGTTTCCGAACAAGAAGCGAGTAGCAATATCGTTACTACGATGAATAAGTACTTTTTCATTTCTCTAATTGTTTAATTATTCTACTAACGTATGTTGCTGACTCGGGATAAAGGGCGATTTCTGCCTTTAAATACTTTATTCCTTCTTCTTTTTTACCTAGCTTACAAAGCAAAAAACCATACTCAGCATTGAGTCCTGGGGGCACAGTTTTGCGCAATCCCTTTTGCTTTTCAATCATTTTTTGATATTCTTCCAACAAGTGTTGTTGAGCAGCTTCGCTCTGCTTTTTATCGAACTTGTAGGTAGCATCTTCGTAGTTATACCACGAATAGAGCGGTTTTTGGGTCGAACAAGCCGTCATTAAGCCAGCAAGTAGGGCAATAGATAAAAGTTTTTTCATTATGGTAATTTAATTTGTTTGGTCTCTTGTGGAGATAAGAACAGCTTTTTTGAGTAGATAACATCGTTGCCACTGCGCACAATAATGTCACGTGCTCCAGGCTTAACGGCATAAGATTGTCCTTTATAAGTTGCCTTTCTGTCTTTCACAGCCTTTGCTGTAAAGGTCACACCACCATCTAAAACAACTGTAAGAGGCTTGTTTACATATTGCTGATACGACACAAATAGCAAGAAAGCAACATCTTCTTTGCCCGATTGTTGTTCTCTTGGATAACTTGTTTTGCATGCAACTAAAAGCACCAAGACACTCAAAAACAATATAATTTTAGTCTTCATAGTTCCTATTTTTTAATTTCTTCGATATAATAGTCATTGATTTTACTTGCATCGATAGGTGTTGTTGCCGACACTTCTACCACAGAATACTCTGTTTCAGGAGTGTCTCCAGCAGTAGAAAGCACCTTCACTTGTCCCACTTTCTTACCTGGAAGCTCTATCATTACACCTGTTTGAGGGTTCTTTACCTTCTTTCCTTTCATCTTAACAGCAAATATATCGCCTGCAACAATGCCCTGACTTGCTCCTCCACCGATAAGAACTGCATCATCGTCGTAGCTTAAAAAGTAGGTACGCCATGGTTTATTGGTGCATTTATTGATGATATTTTCAACCAATTGACCTATCGCTTCAGATATAGCTTTATCGCTTAAAGATGCATCATAGTCTGCATTGCTACCCAAACCCAAGGTTGTTTTACTGGTAACTTCTGCCGAACCCTTTGCCTCATCAGAGTAAACTATCAAGCCAGAAGCTACATCTACCAATCGAATAGCAACGGCAGCGTCAACGGTTTGCGTTTTAGTATTGGTGAAAACGCCTTGCTTTCCCACGTTCTTTCTACCGAATTCTGTAATCGAACCGATAATTAAATAGTCGGCACCAATGGTGTTTGCGCCTCCATCTCCTTTCTTAACCTCTTCTAATAAGGCATCAAGATCGCCACGTTCGAGCAACAAGAACTTACCAGAAGTAGCCAATTTAGATGATAAAATATCGAGGGCTTGCTTTCCCATTGGATCGTTTTCTTTATCATAGAAAAGTCCTTTTCCATATTGAGTTTCATTAGAGAAGCGTCCAATTGCCACTTTTCTTTTGATCACTTTGCCTGTAGGTGCGTTCATATCCACCTTCACTTTCTCCACAACTTCAACCGTTCGTTGTGCGAAAACACTAGTAGACAAGCAAAGAAATGCCATTGCAAGTGCTAATTTCTTTTTCATTTTCGATTAATATTTATTGTTTAAATTCTTCTAAGTCGGTAAATAACAGATTGTTCGAAGATATTTCTTACTTCTTATTATTTCTTTTATAACGCAACAAATATACATCTTTTTTCACAAATAAAAAGCATATCCACTTAATATTTTTACAATTTAAGCCAAAATATTTACAAAAAGTCGCATAATAAGAGGATAAAGACTTAAAGAAACAAAATATAAAGATGTATTTTGAAAAGAAATGAACTGCAACGCTATAACATGGATAATGCAAAGTAAAAATCCCCCCATTTTTCAACCATCTTTCTCCTTTTACCTTATCCTATTCATGCTATCGCCCACCCCTTACACCTCCTTTATTTCCAACACATTACGCTTTTATCTTGCAAACGCTATGCTTTTACATTGCAAAAGGGTTGCTATTGCGCCCTAAAAGCAATGAGATTACACCCCAAAAGCAATGCTATTGAAAAGCAAGATAAATCGGTTTGAATTGAGGAAAAATTGTTGCAAGATTTTAAAGACGAGCAAAAGGGAACGGAAGCGGAATGAATAAAGGACGAGAAGATAGTTAAAAGGAAACGAAAGTAGTATGGATAAAGGGCGGAAAGACACTTAAAAGAAGACGAAAGCTGCATGGATAAAGGGCGAAAAGATACCTAAAAGGAAACGATAAACGACTGAATTCTACATTAAAAAGAAAATGAATAGAAAAGGAAAGAATGGCGTTGGGCACCCAAAAGCCTTCGAGGTGTCAACAAAAAAGAACACAGGTATGGATGAAAACATACCTGTGTTGACGAAAGACAGAGCTAAAACAATCTTATATCCCTATTATATAACCTATATGAAGGCTCTGCTTTCAATATTAAAGTCTACTGCTTCCTTGCTTAGTAACAACTTTTTAAGACTTGTTTTTGACTTTCTATTCTAACATAACATGAAAAAAAAGGAGTGCAGTAGACTATCTTTTCTAACCCATTAGGGTTGTGTTCTAAAGTTATTTGGCTTCTTCCAAACGCCTTGTTCGTCGTTGGTATCGTCCACATCCCACCACAATCGCTTGCCTTGACTATTCATATTTTGAAGCTCTTGATGGCTTGTGAAGTATTGATTACCCGCTTCTGAGTTTGGATAGAATATGCGTTTGATGGTCTTTCCGTTAGGAACATCGCCACCACTGTTATTAGTTAGCTGATTAAGTATGCGTGGATAGTCTGTTCTTCTCAATTCTGCCCAACCCTCATTTCCATTTGGAAAGATCGCCATCCACTTCTGAGTGATAATCGCTTCGAGTACTTTTTCTTTGTCACCGCTATTAAATGTGCCGTCGTTTAGCACCTTTAAGCCTGCCATATAGCTATCTGCTGCACCTGGAAGGTTGGTGTTTTGGGGTATCATATAATAGTCTAACGATGCCTTTACACCTGCTTTGAAATAGTCTTCAACGCTCATTGTAAGTCCAGTTGCAGTCCAACCACGTAGCACTGCCTCTGCCTTTAGGAACAAACTTTCGGCATATCCCAACCAAACAGTGGGCTGAGCATAGTTAAACCAATAGTTAGGATTGAGCTGATGTGATGCTGGCTTGGGTTGAGTTCGTGTGATACTGTACATCAATGTACCCATAGATATGTCGGGAACTTGCGCTCCTCGCTTGCAACCTTTGAAGTCTTCACGAAGACTTTCCTCACCTGCTGCAATCGTATTGCTTGTCATTCCACCTCGATACCAGCACACTAAGCAGCGAGGGTCAATCACTTTCTCTTCGTATTTGTTTCTACCTGTCTTTATTTTGTAGGTTCCTCCGCCTGTAGATAGATTGCGATAGAACTGCTCAAGATCGTAAGACATCACGCTTTCTCCACCATAAGCGACGCTACACATAGACAAAACGTTCTCGTTTCCACCATCTTCTAAACCGCCAAGTGCCACAGATGCGTGCTTAGGAACAGTCTGCATGTTATCGGCATTGCTTGTCATTAAACCGTATTTGTTATTCAATGCAGCCTCAGCTTCAGTCTTTGCACGAGCTGGATCGATGTTAGAAATGCGCAAAGCCATACGCAAACGCAATGTATTTGCAAAGCGTAACCACTTATTTACATCGCCAAAGTAGCATATATCTTGCTTATCTACATTGTATTGGGTGTTGTCTTCGGGTGCAATACTATCGACTGCTTGCTCTAACATGCGGAACATTGCATCGTAAACCTCTTGTTGTGTGTCGTAAGCAACATTGTTGGTTTCGGGTATTCTCGCACGAACATACTCTCTAAAAGGCATAGATCCGTATGTATCTGTATTGGCAAGCGCTAAGAAAGCATAGTAGATGCGAGTGATGTAGAACATGTTTTTATAGCGTTCTGGGTGCTCGTTGAATTTAAAAGCACGCAAAAGGTCTCTATATTCGCTTGAACGATTCTCGTAAAAGTGTCGCCAACGTGCTCCAGACCAGCCGTCTCCGTAGTTGTAATCAGATGTTTTTCCTGCGTGTTTTGGTTGATTATTAGCCACAAATCCTGCATAGATGTCGTGCGATAGGTTCGTGGTTATCTGATAATCGTTATAATATCCTTCGTATAAAAAGTTGCGAAAGATAGCTGGAGCGTCTGCAAGTTTACTCTTAAGGTTCACAGAATCGTTTGCAGATACAGCGAAGTCGATATTGATATCGGCATATTTTGAATTGTCTTTCTCGACGTTTATCTCCTTAGATTGAGACGAGTTGTCGGGCAATTCGTATGGGTTTTTACTTAAATCATTTAGGTCGTAGCAACCAACAAGGGCGCTTACGGCAGCCAAGTATATTGTTTTTCTTATGAATTGACAAGCTTTCATATCTTTATTACATTAAAATCCAACGTTAATAGAGAAACCAAAGGTTCGTGTATAGGGCACTGCTGCAAAGTCAAGTGCTTGAGAAAACATTGTAGTATCATAGCCTCCGTCAGGATTTCCTGGTGTATGTTTCATCAAGAAGCAGAGGTTTCGTGCCACAAATGATAGTTTTAAGGCTGTAAAAGGAGTCTTTTTGAGCATGCGTTGTGGGAAACTATAACCCAAAGACAATTCCTTTAGCTTGATATAAGATGCGCTATGAATGAACTCTTCGGCATAACCTTTCTGCGATTTGTATATACCTATGGTTGAATAATATGCCTGAGCGCTCACTGGAATGTCGTTAATTGAACCGTCTTCCTTCACTCCTGGCACCACCATATAATAGTCTTTCACACCTGATATATCTTTATATTCACCACGATTCAAGGTTCTTTCAGATGTACCTACAGAGGTTGCCATACCTTCTGACACTGACATTATGCTGCCACCGAAGCGCATATCGAACATAGCTGTTAACGAAATGCCTTTGAAAGTCAATGAAGGTGTAACCGACATCAATAGGTCTGGCTGTATATTTCCTATGGGGTTGCTTAACAAATACTGTTCCAAATTACCGTTTCCAGTGGCTGGTTGGGGTAATCCTTGTGCGTTAACTATCACCTGACCAGCATCGTTTCGCTTCATAAGATTATTGGCATAGATGTCTCCAAGCTTTCCTCCTACAACCGCACCGACACGTACTGGCATGTTGTTATCACCGTTAAAGTAGATGCGTTGCACACCAGGTGCGAGCTCTTTCACGATAGATCGGTTGTGAGCAAAGTTCATATTGAGATTGAAGGTCAAATCTTTTGTTTGAATAGGAGTGGTATAAACCATCATTTCTACACCTCTATTCAAAATCTTTCCTGCGTTAACCCACTGCTGAGACCATGGTGCTGCGGCATCAACTAACATCGATTGGTTGCGTGTTACGCTATAATAATAAGTGAAATCGAAGCCTAATCGGTTGTTAAGGAACTTCATATCGAGACCCAATTCATACGAAGTTTTGATCTCAGGTTTAAGCATATCGTTCATTTTAATGGTATTAACAACGGGCTTTCTGATACCTGATTCAAATTCAAACTTACGTGTATTGTATAGATTGTAGGGGCTTGGATCCTTACCAACTTGCGCTAATGAGGTTCTAATCTTAGCGAAAGTAACCCAAGAAGGCAATGGTTTATCAATCGACTTCATAAAGTCTGAGAACATAAAGCTGATGCTTGCAGAAGGATAGAAGAATGAGTTTTGACCCTTAGGAAGCGTAGAAGACCAGTCGTTTCGAGCGGTTAAGTCGAGTGAAAGGTATTCAGAATAAGCCAATTGAGCCGATGCAAACACCGAATACATTGCTCTATTAAAACCGTTATCACCACCACTTACGAGCTTTCCGCCAGTGTTATACACCCAAACATCTTTGTTTAACATGTTTTGAACGCCTCCTTGAAAGAGCTCATACTTTTGATACATGACATTACCTCCTAACGAATAATCAACACGAAGCTTTGGAGTTAGTTGGTTATTGCCAAGTAATAGCATTTGAATGTTGTGTTCAAAGTGATTCTCTTCGCCACGTTGCATACCATCAGTAGTGATCTTCTCTTGCCAAGTTGATGTGCCAGTGGTTATCGCTTGATCTGCTAAACTAAGGTCAGATGTTTGCAATCGAGTTCTATAATAATCGAAAGAGTATTTCGCATTGAGCTTTAAATTATCGAGAAGGTTGATGTTTGCGCCATAATAACCAAAGGCTCTCCATCGCTCATCGCTGTTTTTATAGCGGTGACGAACGTAATATGGGTTTGAATAATGTTGGTTAGGACCAAACCAATTGCGGTGAATTTGAGTCTCAGAGCTTTGGTTTTCTTCCAAACTTCTTAATGAAACATTACCTGGAATGAGTAGAAGTTGAGCCACTTCGCCATTCAATCCGAGTAAAGGACGATTGCAAGCCTTCATGTGAGACAATGAGATCTTACCATCAAGAGAAAGATATTTGTTCACAACAGTACCTGCATTGAGGTCGATAGACAATTTATCTAAGGTTTCATTCTTAAACAATCCCTTGTTATCATTGTAGCCAATAGATAGGCGATAATGTCCTTTTTCGCTGTTATTGCCAAGTGCAACGGTATGAAATTGAGAGAAACCCGTTTTAAAGTAATCACGAAGTTTATCGCCAGTGTATTGATAAGGCGACTTCGTTCCATACCAATTGTATTCTTCATGTCCATCTAATTCAGGACCAAAAGACAACTCTCCGTTCAAACCTTCAATGTCTCCACTGGCATTGCGTTTATAGTTTACAGCGCCATTGCTACCTTGTCCAAATCGATTTTGCATCTTAATGGCTTGCGAAACGCTGCTCCATGTAAAGTTTCCGTTATAACTTATACCGAAACCAGACTTATTTGCGCCCTTTTTAGTGGTGACTAAGATCACACCATTACCTGCTCTTGAACCATAAAGAGCCGCTGCATTAGGACCTTTTAGCACCGAAATGCTTTCGATATCGTCTGGGTTAATATCTAAAGAAGTACCTCCTCGGTCGTAACCTCCATAGGCAGAAGCGTTAGAAGTGTTGTTATCTGAGAAGGGAACTCCATCTACAATCCATAAAGGTTGGTTGTTATCGGTGAGTGACGAGTTACCTCTTATGGTGATTTTAGTAGATCCTCCAAGACCAGTACTGGCGGTATTCATTTGCAAACCTGCCACTTTTCCCGACAAAGCACCTACAACAGAGGGGTCACCAGTGGTGTTCAAAGCATCGCTTTTGATGTCTTGCACCGAGTAGCCCAACATCTTTTTATCTCTTTTAATACCCAAAGCGGTTACCACCACCTCGTCTAATGCTTTCGAATCCACGTCCATAGTGGTTGTAATAGCATCTTTTCCCGAAGCCTTCACCTCTTTTGTTTTATAGCCAAGGTAGCTAAATTGCAACACAGGAGCAGTCTCACTTGTTTGCAATTGATAGTTACCGTCTATGTCAGTAACGGCTCTTGTGGTACTACCTTTCACTGCAACAGTAACGCCAATCATTGGTTGTTGAGCCTCATCGAGCACCTTTCCAGTGATTTTACGTTTAGAATCTGTAGCCTTTTCCTTTGCTACTGGTGCGTTCTCTTTGCGCAAATACACCACATTATCTTCCACCTTAAAAGATATACCCTTTCCTTTCAACAATTGATTCAACACGTTTTGCACTTTTTCGTCTTTGACATCAATGTTGTTCACCATCACTTTTGCTAAGCTATCATCATAGAAAAAGCGAAGGTTCATTTGCTTTTGAATCTTCTTTATAACAACTTCAAGGGTGGTGTTAGGTGTTTTTAGGGTTACTTGAGCCTTTGATTCACCAATAGGAGCCATTGCTATTAAAGCACCAAATGCGGCTTTAAGCATGGTTTCTTTTAATAGATGCTTATTACTTTTCATCGTTGTTTTTAGTTATTTCTTTTCTTTTTGTAAGGTAGTTGTAGTTCTAGACGCTTTTATTTCTTGTATTTTGCTCTGTTATAGGGCATTTTCAACGGCTAGTGGAGACTGCTTTAGGTTCGTTTTTCTTTATTGATAAAGTAGTAGCTCTTATTCTGTAAACAATGTTTTTTTATAAACTACTTAATAAAAATTCGACTTTTTACACTCTATTTGTTAAATAGTTTAAACTTAAGTACCTTGCATCTTGCCTCTATTTCCCTTTCTTTTGGGTCGCTCGCTCCTTGCTTTCCAATAACAAAAACACAGCGCACACTTTTTTATTGCATTGAACTATTCTTTTAAAAGATGATGCAAAAGAGATGAAAATACGCAAAGAATGAGCTAAAAGCAGTGAGTTAACAACGCAAAAGCAATGCTATTGCAACACAAAAGCAATGTGTTTGCTCGATGAAAACGATGCTTTTAGGGTGTTTTAGCGATGTGTAAAAAGTAAGGAAAGCCACCTTTTTATCGATAAAAAGGGGAAAAATACGACTCAGCGGAAGGCAGTTTTTGAGTGATGTTTTACTGAAATAGAAAATAAAAGGAATGCTTTTAGCACATTTTGGCACAGCATCAAGGGCAAAAAAGGTAGCCACAAGACAAGCAAAAATACTAAAAACACTCCTTTTCCTAACTTAAGATGGTGCGCAATGCACATCGTTTTCCAATCTAATATTTGTTAAAAAGAAAACAATTGGCACGCTCCTCACCTATTTATATATAAGTCGTTTAAAACGAGGCGCATCTTCTTTTAAAATAAAGTGCATTATCTTTCAAGATATTTTGCACCCACTTCACAACACGCAAAGATGCAAAACGGGGCGGTATTCTATATTCTTTTACGAATAAGAAGGAAGGTTCCAATTGCCAAAAGAGCCGACACTGTGAGGCAGCCAACAGCAAGTGGAAGATTGTTTCCAAACATTTCAACCACCTTTATATCTGGATTTGAAGAGAAGGCAAGCGTCATTGCCACTGCAGAAATGTTGTTCACCAGGTGCAAAACCATAGACGGAATAATACTTTTGGTGCGATAATAGAGCCAACCAAGTATCAAACCAAGGAACGAAGCGTTAACTGCTTGCGCCAAATTGCCATGGAACAAACCAAAAGCAACTGCCGAAATAACAATGGCAATCCATGCTTTCTTGCCCGAGAAGCACTCTAACAAGTGTCTTAAAATGGCTCCTCTAAACACAATTTCTTCCACAATGGGGGCCAATATCGCCACGGCCACAATGCCAAAGGGCTTTTGCATGATTGCATTAAAAAGCGTTTGAATGTCTTTCGACATCTCTATACCTGTCCATTCGTATATTCCTGCCAAGGGAAGAACGAGGAATAGCGAGAAAAGAACGATGAGACCTAAAAGCTGATAGGGCTTTTTTGAGATATAATGAGTTGATATGGGTGTCCATTTTGCTAACAAAAAGCAAGCAATGGTTATGATATGTCCTAATATGGTCGATGGAATAATCACCTCATTGGCTAACTCCCAGCCATTAGTTGATATCACATGCATCACTTCTTCGAATGAAGTATCGGAAGAAACAGCATAAACTGCGCCCACAATATAGAGCGAAATGGCTTGAATAATGGCTACTAAAATAAGGAAACCAACGGCTTTTAAACAGATTTTTAATGTAGGATCCATAGTGTATAGAATTTGTATTGAATAATTATTTCAGCGAGGTAAGAATTTGTTCTACCCTCTTTTTATCGATAATAAGCTGTTCTTTGAGCTGCTCTATCGATGAAAATTTCACCTCATCACGCACTCTTTCGATAAAGAACACACGCACTTCGCTATCGTATATCTCTTCATTAAAGTCGAAGATGTGCACCTCTATGGTTTGTTTAAAGGTGCCATAGGTGGGTCGTTTGCCTATATTGAGCATACCATTATAGCGTTTGTGGATAGCAGAAAGCTCTATTTGAACGGCATAAACACCTTCTTTTGGCACTATTGTGGTGCTATATTTGGGTTCGATATTAGCGGTGGGAAAACCTAACTTGCGTCCTTCTTGATAGCCATGAACCACCTTTCCTAAGAAAGAATGAGGACGACTGAGGAGCTGTTGCACCACATCTACCTCACCATTGTGCAACATCTTGCGTATAGTTGACGACGAAGCACGTCCTTGTGGCGTGTCGAATGGAGTGGAAAGCAGCACTTCTATGCCCAATTCGGCACCAAATCGCACATAATCTTCAAAGGTTTCACCGCTTTGTTTACCAAAACGATTGTCGTAACCGATGATGAGTTGCTGTACGTTTAACTGCTCTTTTAAGATGGTTTGCATGAAACGAAAAGCCGAAAGCTGTGACATTTCTGCAGAGAAAGGCAACACTGCGGTTATATCTACGCCCGTTTCAGCAATCAATTGCAGCTTTTCTTCGAGCGGAGTGATGAGCTCTGGCGTGAAATTTGGTTGCACAACAACTCGTGGATGCACATCGAATGTGATAGCAATAGATGTCCATTGCCTTCTATGAGCATGCTCAACCACCTGCTTTAGCACGTGTTGATGCCCTAAATGTACCCCATCGAAGAAGCCAATAGTTGCCACACTGGGTTGCAACTGCTTTGTTTCTGGGGTGAGATATAGCGTTGTCATGATTCTATTTCAATAGCTTTTGGGGCCAGATAGTGCCCTTTGGGTCGTGCAATACGTTAAAACCAAGTTGGCAAGCAGCATCGCAATTGGGTTGAAGATCGTCGATAAACAAAGTCTCTTCGGGCTTTATTCCTGTTCGTTTCACCACCTCTTGAAAGATCTCTGCACTGGGTTTAATGAGCTGAAGCTCGTTAGATAGGAAGATATCTTGAAAGAGTTGCAACACGTTTTCGCCCTTTTCGGTTGTAAACAAAGGCTCGCAACACGCCCAGTGCATTGCGTTAGTATTACTAAGAATAAACAATTGGTGTGTTTTGGCAAGCTCTTTAATGGCTTGTAGCTTATGTTCTGGAATGGTTCCGATAAGCGAATTCCACGCACTTTCAATCTCTTCGTCTTTCAAAGTCAATTCGGTTAGCTCTCGAACTGCCTCACAAAAGGCCGCATTGGTGATCTTTCCTACCTCAATATGATAGAACAAATCTCGTGTTTGATGTGTTTCTATATACTTTGCAACGGCTTCTGCGCCCAAAGAACGAAAGGAATCGATGCAACGTTGTGGGTGAAGTTCAACCAAAATGCAACCTAAGTCAAATATAATATTTTTTACTTTGCTTTGCGAGTCCATAATCTTTTCAATTCTTCTACCCACAAAACAAGTGATGTAAGCGCAATAATTACTCCCCATTCAGTGAGAGATAAGGGTTCAGTTCTAAACATCTTACCACCAAACGACACGATAAGCCACTGCCCAATCAACACAATTAGGAACACAAAGAGCAGTCCTTTGCTCTGTTTTAAATTACTAAAAGCAGAGTCTTTGCATCCAAATGTCTTCGCATTGAATAGGTTCCACAATTGAATCATCACGAAAGTGGTGAAGAATATGGTGAGTTCGTGAGTGGTTATGCCCTTACTTGCCTCGCTTCCATAATAACATAGCATCGAGAAAAGTATGATAAAGAAGAATATTCCATGTGTAAGTATTCCTCTAAACATCGTCTTTGAAATGATAAAGTCGCTTTGTTTGCGAGGCATTTCCTTCAAAACATCTTTAGAAGGAGGCAGAGATGCCAAGGCCATTGCAGCGAAAGTGTCCATGATAAGGTTTACCCAAAGAATCTGAGTAACGGTTAATGGCATGTAAGTTCCGATGAATGCGCCTCCCACAACCAATAACAATGCGGTGAGATTTACAATCAATTGGAAATAAAGAAAGCGTTGAATGTTGCGATAAAGCGATCTACCCCACATCACAGCCAATGTAATTGAGCTGAAAGAGTCGTCTAATAAGGTCATAGCACTTGCCTCTTTGGCTACCGAAGTGCCTGAGCCTAACGACAAACCAACATGTGCATGGTTCAAAGCAGGAGCGTCATTGGTTCCATCTCCCGTAACTGCTACCACCTCATTGCGGGCTTGTAGCAATTCAACTAAACGCTGTTTGTCTGTTGGACGTGCACGAGACATCACCTTTAAAGATGCTACTCGCTCGTAAGCCTCATTGTCATCGAGGGCTGCAAACTGCGTTCCTGTGATGTGCCAACGTTCCTTTTCGCTCTCAGAAACGCCCTCTTCGTTCCAAATACCAATCTGTTTAGCAATCTCAATGGCTGTTGCCGAAGTGTCACCAGTAACCATTTTGACGTTAATACCAGCTCTTTGGCATTCTGAAACGGCGTTAGGAACATCGTCTCTGATAGGGTCTGAGATGGCAAAAACAGCCTGTAAGCAGAAGTCTTGCAATAGTTCTGCGCTCAAAGAGTTGTCTTTTATTGTTTCAACCACATTTTGATCGAGTTGCTTATAAGCCAAAGCAAGGGTGCGCATGGCCTTATCTTGATAGCCACGAAGAGTGCTTTCAGCTTCTGCTTTCTTGTCTTCTGTGATGTTACAGAACGACAACACCACTTCTGGAGCACCCTTTATAAAGAGATAAGGCACGCCATTATAGAGCGAAATGGTGGCCATATACTTTCTTTCTGTTGAGAAAGGAAGTTGATGAAGAATCTTTGTTTCGCTACGATAACTATTATAATTCTTGCCATTTTTATAGCACCAAAGCAGCAATGCCACTTCGGTTGGATTGCCAATACCCTCTGGAATAGTGGTAGTTGCATTGTCTTCATCGTTTGGAGACAATGATAATTCGGCAGTAGTGTTGGCAGATATCGCCTCAAAAAGCAGCTCATCGTCATCGCAACTTCGTACAAAATCGTTCACTTGCATCTTGTTTTGGGTAAGTGTTCCTGTTTTATCGGTACAGATAACCGTAACTGCTCCCATCGTTTCAGATGCATGTAGCTTTCTAACAAGATTGTTACTCTTGAGCATTCGGCGCATATTGAGAGCCAACGACAATGTAACTGCCATTGGAAGTCCTTCTGGAACAGCCATAACAATAATGGTTACGCTGAACATAAAGTAGTGAAGAACCACCTCGAGCATATCTAAATAGTGATTAGTTTGCCATATTGGGTTCACCAAAATGTCGTGAACAAGGAAGACAACAAAGGCCAATACTGCCACGGTTACGCCAATCTTACTAATCATCTTGGCTAACATTGAGAGCTGAATGCTTAACGGTGTCTTCGTAAAAGTGAGCTCTGTAGACTTATGCGACACCTTTCCGATCTCTGTTTCGTCGCCAACTGCGGTAACAACTGCCGTTCCTCGGCCACTCATTACCATGCTTGAGCGAAGCAATACGTTAGGGGGATAAGCCTCAGTGCCTTTAGATGGGGTTGTTTCTACATGCTTAGTGGTGATGGGTTCGCCTGTAAGTGACGACTCGTTCACCTGTAAATCTATCGCTTCTACTAAACAAGCGTCGGCTGGTATCTCATCTCCTGTCTCGATTAATATCACATCTCCCACTACAATGTCTTTGCGCATCACCTCTTCTACCACTCCATTGCGACGCACTTTCACCAACTGTTCTTCTTCAAGTGTATTGAGGACTTCGAACTTTTTGGCTGCATCTAATTCGAAATAGAAGCCTATTGCGGTGGCAAGAAAGATGGCAATGAAGATTCCAATGGTTTCAATAAAGTTGTTTTCTACGAATGAAAGCAGTAAAGAAACAACGGCTGCGACGAGTAGAACTTGTATAATGGGGTCTTGAAACTTTTCAAGATAAAGCCTAATAATGGATACTTTCTGAGGTGGAGTAAGTACGTTTTCACCATGTTTCGCCCTACTTTCACTTACTTCTTGAGGTGTTAAACCTCCTAACACTTTATCCCGTGACATCTAATTGTCTAATTTTAAGATTTTAATTACTATCCTTTTACATGCTAAAAGCATTACAATTAGCCTGCAATAACAATGCTTTTACCTGCTAATATCAATGCTTTTAAAATAGAGTTATTTTTGAGTTATAACTCAACTCTTATTTTGTTCGCTTGTTTGAGCTTACAAATTTAAGAAAAAAGGAAAGCATGTGCAAACCTTCACACACAAATTATCGAACAGAAGGAATGCCATTGCAACTCAACAACTTGTTTTTTGCTTTGAATCAAGGTTCATAATGCCCCCTTAAACAAGTCTTTAGGCGTTTCAGTTGAAAGAAAACTCAAATCTATTTTCGCTCTTTTAGCCCCTAAAAATCACCCTTACACCATATAATAATTATTTTCTTTTTGAAAAACATCAATAAAACAAGAATTTAAAAAGTTTTCCATTTTTATTTTATAAGATATTGATTATCATACAATTGACATATATTAACTATTTAAAAGTTATCCAAAAGTGAAATTATATAATAACTTTCATTATCTTTGCTGCACCAATTTAAGTAGAAAGAAAATCAACTTTAGATACAAAACCAAACTTTAATATTTCCCAAAAATGATACAGACAGTAGTAAAAAGAGATGGCCGCATCGTGGGTTTTAATGAACAAAAGATCAGTGGAGCTATCAGAAAGGCTATGTTACACACCAATAATGGTGAGGATAGCAACCTTATTCAACAGATAACCGACCGCATTTCGATGAGCGGTCACTCGCAAATGACTGTTGAAGAAATCCAAAACAAGGTTGAAAACGAATTGATGAAGAGCCGCAGAAAGGACGTGGCTCGAGCATATATCTCGTATAGAAACCTTCGTAATGTTGCCCGAAAAGCGAAAACAAGGGATATCTTCCTCGAAATAATCAACGTAAAATCGAATGATATTACACGTGAAAACGCTAACATGAACGCTGACACTCCTGCTGGAATGATGATGAAGTTCTCGAGTGAAACAACCAAACCATTCGTCGACGACTATCTTTTAAGCGAAGATGTGCGTGATGCTGTGGCACATAATTATATTCATATTCACGATAAAGACTATTATCCCACTAAGTCACTCACCTGCTGTCAACATCCATTAGATAACATCTTGGAACACGGTTTCAGTGCTGGTCATGGCTCATCTCGCCCTGCTAAGCGCATAGAAACAGCGAGTGTCATTGCTTGTATCTCATTAGAAACAGCGCAAAACGAAATGCATGGCGGTCAAGCTATACCCGCTTTCGACTTCTATCTCGCTCCTTATGTAAGAATGAGTTACGTTGAAGAGGTGAAAAACTTAGAGGCTTTGATGGGCGAAGACTGCTCGGATCTATACGAATCGGAGATCAACGACTACCTAAAACTGCCTCTCGATGGTCTAAAAGGCAAAGAACGTATCAAGCAACACGCTATCAATAAGACTGTAGCTCGTGTGCATCAAGCTATGGAAGCCTTTATACATAATATGAATACGATACACTCTCGTGGTGGAAACCAAGTGGTGTTCTCATCTATCAACTATGGAACCGACACCTCTGCAGAAGGTAGATGCGTTATAAGAGAATTGCTCAAGAGCACTTACAGCGGTGTGGGTAACGGCGAAACTGCTATCTTCCCTATTCAAATATGGAAAAAGAAACGTGGCGTTAACTATCTTCCTCAAGACAAAAACTACGACTTATACGAGTTAGCTTGTAAGGTTACTGCACGTCGTTTCTTCCCTAATTTCCTCAACTTAGATGCTACTTTCAATCAAAGTGAGGACTGGAAGGCTGAAGATCCAAAGCGTTATGTTCACGAAGTGGCTACAATGGGCTGCCGAACTCGTGTATTCGAGAACCATTTCGGTCCTAAAACCTCAATAGGAAGAGGTAATATCTCTTTCACTACCATCAATATTGTGCGCCTTGCCATCGAATGTATGGAAATAAAAGACAAGGAAGAGCGCATCAATTCTTTCTTTGCTAAATTGGATAATGTGTTGGATTTAACCGCAAAACAATTGGTGGAACGCTACAATTTCCAAAAGACTGCCTACGCAAAGCAGTTCCCAATGGTGATGAGAAGCTTGTGGTTAGGTGCAGATAAGTTGAAAGCAGACGACACTATCGAGTCGGTTATCAACCAAGGAACGCTCTCTATCGGCTTTATTGGATTGGCTGAGTGCCTCAAAGCCTTGTTAGGTAAGCACCACGGAGAAGATAATGAGGCGCAAGAACTGGGCTTAAAGATCGTAACTTACATGAGAGATCGCGCCAATGACTTCACTAAGATGTACCAACATAACTTTAGTGTGCTTGCAACTCCAGCGGAAGGACTATCGGGTAAGTTTACTTTGAAGGACCGAAAGGAGTTTGGTGAGCTCGAAGGTATTACCGATAGAGACTATTACACCAATTCAAATCACGTGCCAGTGTACTACAAATGCAGTGCAAAACACAAAGCTGAAGTGGAAGCACCTTACCACGATTTGACCCTTGCAGGACACATTTTCTATGTGGAAATTGATGGTGACGCAACCCATAACCCACAAGTTATTATGAATGTTGTGGATATGATGGACCACTATAACATTGGTTATGGAAGCGTGAACCACAACCGAAACAGATGTATGACATGCGGATTTGAGAATGCCGACAACACTCTTGAGACCTGTCCTCATTGCGGTGGACACCATATCGACCGCCTTCAACGCATCACGGGCTATCTTGTTGGAACAACCGACCGTTGGAATAGCGGTAAACTGGCAGAACTAAACGATCGTGTGCAACACAATATTTAAGCCTCGACAGACATCTCTTTCAAACAAACAACTATAATAGTAAATTGTAAGAATAACCACAAAAGACTGAAGGAGTAGCCTCAACTGCTCCTTCTTTTTTTGCTTTTGAAAAGGAAAAACTGCCCTTTTAGACCCTCTAATCAGCCTATATACATGCTTTCTATATTAAACATACTCGAAGACACCACTGTTGATGGACCTGGATTTCGCACCTCTATCTATTGTGCAGGCTGTCCTCATGCTTGCATAGAATGCCATAATCCCCAGTCATGGGACATCAACAACGGCACAATGATGAGCACTAACGACATCATGAAGATTGTTACTGCCGACCCTTTTGCCCATGTTACCTTCTCAGGAGGCGACCCAATGTATCAGGCAGAGGGCTTTACTGAATTGGCAAAGGCCATTAAACAGCAAACAAATAAGAACATTTGGTGCTATACAGGCTTTGTGTTCGAGTCGCTTTTAAAGATGAAGGAGCAACGAGAACTATTGCAATGGATTGACGTTTTGGTTGATGGTCCGTTTATAAAGTCGCAAAAAGACCTTTCATTATTGTTCCGAGGAAGTAGCAATCAACGCCTCATCGACGTGCAACAATCGCTCCAACAGAACAAAGTGGTGTTGTGGACACCCAACATCGGCATAGAATAATCACGCACATTTCACCACTATTTCTACCCTTTCTCTACCCTTTTTCCCACACATTAAAAAGTTTTCTCTTTTCATCTCTATTTTCTTCCTCCGCAAAATCAATGCTTTTATCTTGCAAAGTCATTCTTTTTAGGTTCTAATTCCATTGCTATTACGCCCTAAAAGCAATGCTATTGCCACGCCCCTCACAAAGACTTTAGCACAAAAGCATTGCAAGCTCTCGGATTTTCTCTAAACAAGAGGAGCTATTCTGCATTTTTATTCGTATATTTGTCGTCAAAAAAAGAATGACAATGAATAACAAATCACATTGGAAAAACATTAGGGGATACTTCAATGCATTACCCGATAAAGAGGACGAAACAGAGTTTATTAAGCAGATAAGCAGTGGAGTAACCTTCCACGGAGCGAACCTTTGGGTACTTATTTTCGCTATCTTCATTGCTTCATTAGGCTTAAATGTCAACTCAACAGCAGTGATTATAGGCGCCATGCTCATCTCTCCTTTGATGGGACCTATCATCGGAATGGGTTTAGCTGTGGGAATAGACGACTTCGATTTGCTAAAACGCTCGGTAAAAAACTACCTTGTTGCCACGGTGATAAGCGTTATAACAGCCACCATTTACTTTATGATTAGTCCGCTTAGCGAGGCTCAATCTGAGTTATTGGCACGCACCTCGCCCACGTTGTACGACGTACTCATCGCCATTTTCGGTGGTGCTGCGGGCATTCTTGCCTTGTCTACTAAGGGCAAAGGCAATGTAATTCCAGGTGTTGCTATCGCTACTGCCTTGATGCCTCCATTGTGTACGGCTGGCTACGGACTTGCTGTTGGAGAAATGTCGTTCTTCTTTGGGGCGTTTTATCTCTACTTCATCAACACCGTCTTCATTGCGCTTTCTACCTTTATAGGCGTTAGAATGCTTCGTTTTCAACGTAGAACCTTTGTAGATGCAGCCGCTTTGCAGCGTGTTAGAACATATATCTTTGGCATTGTTATCCTCACAATGATTCCAGCAACATATATGACCACTCAAATTATTCGTGAGAGTATTCAAGACAACAACACCCAACAATTTGTTAAGAATGAGCTATCGTTCAAAGGAACGCAAATTATTTCACATAAAAGAAACAAAGATAGCAAAACAATTCGTATTGTGGCTGTGGGCGAACCCATTGGAGAAGATACCATTAAAAAGGCTCAAGAAAACCTAAAGGAATATAGTCTTGAGGATTATAAACTGGTGATTATTCAAGGAAGTCAAGGTAATAATACTCTACGAAAAGAAGATTTGTCGGGCAACTCATTAGCCGACACCAAGGAACAGCTTATTACACAAAGCGAACAACTGAGCAACTTAGAAAAGCAACTGAAAAAATATTGGAGCTATGAGACATTAGGTAAGGAGGTTTCTAAAGAGATTAAGGCTATTTGTCCGCAAGTAAATACCATCAGTTTGTCGTTAGTATCTGAGGAAAGAACCGATACTTTGGCTACCAAAAACTATGTTTTGGCATTGGTGGGATATAAAAATGCGCTATCAACAGCAGAACAGCAACAGCTTCAACGCTGGCTAAAAACTCGTTCAAATGCCGACAGCTTGCGCCTTGTCTTGCAACCCTACAAAGGCCAATAAAAGTATTTTTTGAAATAAAATCCCTGTTTTTAAAGGGGAAAGACATACAATAAAGCCAAAAGGAGGTGCTTCATTGCGAGGTATCTCCTTTTTTATTGATATTCTTTTTTATTGACTAAGCGGAGCAAAAGCTCAACAAGAGGAAACGAACGCACATAAAAAAAGCAGTTCGCAAGATAAGTTTTGCGAACTGCTTTTTTGGTATCAATGTTTCTTTTGACATGTTCTGTCCTCATTATTATGCTTTTTATGCAGAAAGAACATACAATGAGGTTCAGTGCAACTGGTCTTATATTTTATTATTTGATAATTATCTTTTTACCATTGATTATATAAACACCCTTAGGTAAAGCATTTATTTCGTTAATACTGGCTTTGCTTAAACATTTCACACCATCTATTGTGTAAACATCTACATTCTCTGTTTTATTGTAAATGTTGTTTATAATGCCAGTAGTGCTACCCTCAATAAGGAAAAAACTACTCCATCCACTTGCTCTTTTATAAGCGTCTATACTATTCTTAGGCACAAAAAGTTTACACTCTTTTGTGTTAATCCAGTCAAAAACATTATTAAAACAAAGTGGCGGCATAGCTGCCTCACTTATAATCTGCTTTATTCCGTTACAACCTGCGTATTTACAACCGATTATTACTCAATATTTTATAGATAATAAGTCAGAAATATGGTTGTTATTTTTAATTGCACATTCTAAAAGGTGAAGATTTAACGCTTTTATTGATTATTAACTCAAAAAGGACATCAACTTGGGTCGTTTCTTCTCTTTTCCTTGCTATTCGTTTCCGATATTCCACTTTTGTTTTGGTCTATCTCATATGTACTGCAAAGGTATTGATTTTTGTTTGATATTGCTCCTTGCTTGCTCCTTGTCGTAGATTAATTTTCACACAGGAATTTTTGTTCTCTTTCTATAGGGGCTTGAAACAATCCATTTATTGGAAACAATTAAAGACGGAGCTGGTTTGCCCCAGTGCTTTTTAAGAAACAGGGCAATTATTTTATCTCCACAAAGGCTCTTGTTCCCAATTATGAGGAAAGCCTAATAAACGAGTTCTTACTGATGGGTATTTCGATAAAAGCTGCTTGAAATCTGCAACAAAAGTGTTGCCCATAGAAATGGAGTTAAGCCAATACACCACATAGCAGAGTTGCGGATAAAGTGTTTGTTCACGGAACGAGAAATCCGTAATCCATGTGTTTGGCATACGCATAGGCATCATTGGCTTGACAGGAAAGACCCGATTTGACAGTCTTGAATGATGGGCGCAGCAATTACGAAGTACGGGTCTGGGTACGGATTAAAAGGCTAAGTGATTATTTCCAGTCATTTAGCCTTTTTAATTATCTAATTTTTCCCCACATTTTCCCCACAGCTGTCTATTTATATATTTTAGAAACATATTTTTCCGTAAAGTTATGTACCTTTGTCGGCAAATAAAGATATTCTCGTCAAACAAATATAAATAATATAAACATGGAAAAAAACAGAAAAAAACAAATCGTAGTTTTGAGTATAGCTTTAGTTTGCATTTTCATCTTGGTATTTTCATTGTTCCATAAATCAGCGACAAAAGATAGCGCAAATCCTCCTTTAA
>ERZ773233.78-NODE-78-length-81622-cov-5.603467_pt1 | contig 81622 bp, 61 predicted proteins | sample MGYA00580991_ERZ773233 | MGnify/ENA primary metagenome ERZ773233 (study PRJEB29015, sample SAMEA2738178) | human oral metagenome | biome: human oral; feature: human-associated habitat; material: saliva | place: China | collected 2161 ...
ACCCGCATATGAACTGCCTCCCATTTCTTGGACATAAGAAATGGGAGGCAGTTCATAGGAGGCTCTTTTGGTTGTGGGATACGCTGTTTAAACAGCCGCTGCGTAAAAGTTTTGCGGGGTTAGGACTCGCGCTGTTTGCGGGCGTGGCTTGTCGTATAGTTATAGAGTTACAAGAAGAAATATTGGCGTGATACAAGGCGTTTTTACGCCGAGAAGAGTGTTTATGCTTGCTATAAAAAATGAAACGAACGTGGTCCTTGCGGTTGATACGTCAACGGACATGTTGGCATGCACGGTCGCGCGTCTGACCAGGTGTGATGCCAGCGCCGCGGATTCGGCTGACGGCGGGGGTGCGGCTGACGGTGGGTTCGACGTTGAGGTGCTGGCGTCAACGGATCACCTGTGCCGTCGCCAGGCAAACGTGGAACTTGTGGGTTCGGTCCAGGATGCGCTTGATGCTGCTGGCCTAACTATGGCCGACGTTGACGCTGTTATCGCAGGTAGAGGACCTGGTTCGTTCACGGGCGTTCGCATTGGCGTGGCAACTGCAAAGGGCATTGCATGCGGTTCTGGTCTGCCACTTTACGGTGCAAGCGCGCTTGATGCCATGGCGTTTAGCGCTTGGAAGGCGGGCGTGCGCGGCACCGTTGGTGTTGTTGCAGACGCTATGCGCGGCGAGGTCTATCCGGGTATCTACCTGCTGGATGACGCTGGAGCACATAGAACGTTCCCAGTGGAGACCGTCCTCAAGGCAGACGCTTGTGTGGAGGAGTGGTCGAGCAGGACTGATAAGGACCAGCTCACGCTTACAGGCAATGGTTTAGTGAAGTACCGTGAGCGTTTTGAGTGCGCGGGTTTCTCGACATACACCGATGAAGCAACGTGGTTCCCAACAGGAGAAGGCCTGGTACGCGCGGTGTGCATGCCCGAGTATCAGCAGGCGGGTGCGGGCGATCCGGCGCTGGTGCTGCCCATTTACACGCGCCTTTCTGATGCGGAGGAGTCGGAACGTAAGCGTTTGGGTCTCAAGGAGCCGGCAACGGTGGCTCTGACCGGCGTGGATGATGCGCTGGCCGATATTCACCTGCAGCTTCGTCCGATGACAGTAAACGATCTGGATCAGGTAGCGGAGCTTGAGGCAGCAACGTATGCTGATGCTGCGCATTCTGCCTGGTCAAAGCAGGCCTTCTATGACGAGCTCTCGGGCGTTGGACGCAGCTGGTGGCTGGCTCACGATCGCGGAACGGTTATTGGCTTTGCGGGCGGTCGCCTAGCAGGAGCTCAGTTTGAGGTGGAAGAAGTGGTGGTCGCGCTCGAGCGTCGCCGCCAAGGAATTGCATCCAAGCTGGTAGAACGCGTGGCATACGATGCTCAGATGCTGGGCGCATCCGCGATTACCCTTGAGGTGGAGGAGGATAACGCTCCAGCTCAGGGTGCCTATAGCAAGCTGGGATTTGCCGAGGTTGGTCGTCGCCCGGGATATTACGGTCCAGATTGCGCGGCGCTTTTGATGACGGCGCAGCTGCCTTTGGCGGTTGGCGCTGGCTTTGAGGCGAGAAACCCTGAACCTCACGCATCAGTGCGTCCGTGGCCTATTGTTGCAGGTGAGCGCTCTGAAGAGACGCTTGCGGCACTGCGCGAGGCAGGGGATTTGATTCTCAGCCTGGAGTCCTCGTGCGACGAGACTGCCATGTGCATCATGGATTCACACGGTGCGGTCTGCGCAAATGTTGTCGCAACGCAAATTGACTTCCACGCTCGCTTTGGCGGCGTCGTGCCCGAGATTGCTTCTCGCAAGCACACCGAGGCTATTGTGGGTCTTTTCGAGGAGACCATGGCCCGCGCGGGCGCGCACTTTGGTTGCGACACGCTGGTGCCGTCTGACCTGGCTGCCGTTGGTGTTACCGCAGGTCCGGGACTTGTTGGCGCGCTCGTTGTAGGCGTGGCGTTTGCCAAGGGCTTCTGCGTGGCCACTGACCTGCCGCTTATTCCCGTGCATCACCTGGAAGGTCACCTGCTGGCCAACCTGTTTGAGACGCCCGACTTGGAGCCGCCGTTTGTGGCCAGCCTGGTCTCGGGCGGCAATACTATGTTGGTACACGTGCGTGCCTGGGGAGATTACGTGGTCCTGGGCTCCACCATCGACGACGCCGTGGGCGAGGCTTTTGACAAGGTTGCTAAAGCGCTTGGCCTCGGCTATCCAGGTGGCCCCGTGATCAGCAAACTTGCAGCTCAGGGCAACCCTAAGGCAATCCACTTCCCGCGCGCGATGATGCACAGCGGCGACTATTCCTTTAGCCTTTCTGGCCTGAAGACAGCCGTTATTACCTACATTGAGGGCGAGAACCGCGCAGGTAGAGCAATTAATCTGCCCGATCTTGCCGCTTCGTTTGAGCAGGCTGTTATTGACGTACAGGTTGCAAAGGCTAAAACCGCTGTTGAGGAGACGGGCGTCTCCGATTTCTGCGTGGGCGGCGGCGTTGCTGCCAACCCCGCACTTAGAGCTGCATATAAGGAAACCTTTGGTCGTATGGGTGTTCGAGTAACAGTGCCTCCGATGTCGGTTTGTGGCGACAACGCTGCAATGATTGCCGTCGGAGCACTTCGTAGCTACCGTACGCAGGGTTTCTCGCCATTGACCTTGGACGCAAACCCCAACGCGCCGCTGGGATCGTGGTCGTCGGATGCGGCGCCTGTTGTCCCAAGTGGCATGTAAGGAGGCTATTGTGCAAGACGGATTCATCAAAGTTGCAAGTATCACGCCGCGCGTCCGCGTGGCCGACGTGGCGTTTAACGTGGAGAGCTGTCTGGCCGCCATCGAAGAAGCCGCAGGTAATCGCGGCGCCAAGGTGGTCGTGCTGCCCGAGCTCTGCATCACGGGCTACACCTGCGAGGACCTGTTCTGGCAGGATGCGCTCCTGGACGCAGCCGAGCGCGGCTTGGTTTCCATTGCCGCTCGCACGGCTGATGTTGACGCGTTGCTGCTGCTAGGACTGCCTGTTCGGGTAGCTGGCAAGCTCTACAACTGCGCCGCTGTTCTCTTTAGGGGAGAGCTTTTGGGCCTGGTGCCCAAGCGCTACGTGCCCATGTACAACGAGTTTTACGAGGGTCGCCACTTTGTTTCTGGCCCCAAGACCGTTACCAGTGTGGACTTTGGCCTGCTGGGCGAGGTTCCGTTTGGTACTAACCAGCTGTTTGCGTGCGACACCATCCCTGAGCTGGTCGTGGGCGCGGAGATCTGTGAGGACCTCTGGGTTCCCATGCCGCCGTCAAACGCGCACGCCGTTGCCGGCGCAACGCTGATCTGCAACTTGTCCGCGTCGCCCGCGCTGGCCGGCAAGTCCGTATACCGTCGTCAGCTGGTTGCACAGCAGAGCGCACGCCTGATCTGCGGCTACGTTTATGCCAGTGCAGGTGAGGGTGAGTCTACGACCGATTTGGTTTTCTCGGGCCATGATCTTGTTGTCGAGAATGGCCGTGTGCTCGCCGACTCTGGCGTGTTTGGCGAGGGTATTGCGGTGTCCGAGATTGACGTGTTGTCGCTGGCGGCTGACCGTAGGCGCACGTCGACGTTTGAGGTTGCTCCGACGCCGGAGGATTACAAGCACCTGACCACGTATTTCTCGCTGGAGTTTGACGGCGAGGGTGAGGGTACGCACGACGTCGCAGCCGCGCATGACGCCGCAGGTTACGGCCACGACAGCGAGGGCGAGGGCGTCGAGCTTGCTATCCGCACGCCTCTGACCAGGTTCGTTGATCCGCACCCGTTTGTGCCCGTGATGGATGACGCTCGCGCAACACGCTGCGAGGAGATTCTGTCGATTCAGGCTCACGGTTTGGCTTCAAGGCTGGCACATACTGGCTCTGACCACGCGGTTATTGGCATTTCGGGAGGACTTGACTCTACGCTGGCCCTTCTCGTCACGGTGCGAGCGTTTGACCAGCTGGGATATGACCGCTCGGGCATTGTGGCTGTGACGATGCCGGGATTTGGCACCACGGACCGCACGTACACCAACGCTATCGAGCTGGTGCAGTCGCTTGGCGCCGATTTGCGTGAGATTTCCATTGTCGATTCCGTTCTGCAACACTTTGCCGATATCGGCCATGACCAGGACGTTCACGACGTTGTGTACGAAAACGCCCAGGCTCGCGAACGCACGCAGATTCTGATGGACGTTGCCAACCAGGTGGGCGGCATGGTCATTGGCACGGGCGACCTTTCCGAGCTGGCGCTTGGTTGGGCAACGTATAACGGTGACCAGATGTCCATGTACGGCGTGAATGCTTCGGTACCAAAGACGCTGGTCAGATACCTTGTCGATTACTGCGCAGACTCGTATGAGGAGCAGGGCGAGGACGAAATTGCTCACGTTTTGCGCGACGTTCTGGACACACCGGTTTCTCCTGAGCTGCTGCCATCCGCGGCAGACGGTTCCATTGAGCAGAAGACGGAGGACCTGGTTGGCCCATACGAGTTGCATGATTTCTTCTTGTTCCATGTGCTTCGTCACGGAAGTGGTCCACTGAAGATTCTGCGTCTTGCTGAGTGCGCGTTTGGCACGGGCACTGACCAGGAGATTTACGATCACGAGACTATCGTGCGCTGGCTGAAGGTGTTCTATCGCAGGTTCTTCTCGCAGCAGTTTAAGCGCTCGGCGATGCCTGATGGGCCAAAGGTTGGCTCGGTTTCGCTTTCGCCGCGCGGCGATTTGCGCATGCCATCCGACGCTTCTAGCTCGCTTTGGCTCTCTGAACTGGAGAGTTTGGAGGCGTAAGCGCGTTTTGCCAGCACAAGGTGACTCGATGACGTTGGTTCAAACACTCTTCTGCATCAAATGATGACACTCAGTACCCGCCTATTCATGAAAATGAATAGCCGGGTACTTTTATGCAGGTTGATTTTCGCTTTTGGTGGGGAAGAGGCGGTTTTGGCCCAAAAATGACTCCCAAGTGGTAAAAAATGCGTTTAGTTGGAGAATTCATAATTCTGTATAAAGCGTTTCTGCAGTTGATTGAAATTTTGGCGGTAAAAAATCGTCTTAGTTGGAGTTAATTTGGCATAACATAAAATTTCATTTCCAACTAAACGGATTTTTTACCCAAATGAGGGTCTAAAATAGCATGATTAAAATTTACTATTCATGAAATCGTATATTCTGTAATCAATATACAAATTTTCAAAATATGATTGATCGAGGGTGAGGGCGTTTGAAAATGTACGTCCAACCTCGTAAAGATATTTTGCAACTGCTTCAACAGATAACACATCGCTTTAATATCTGTATAACTGCTAGGTATCAGAGTGACTGCCTGCAAAATTACAGGTATTTCACCAGTTATTTATATAAAAGTTCTATTTCGTTCAGCTTGCTTCCAACTTTTGTGGCAGAAAATAACATTGAGGTGGTATTAACTATCGAGTACCTTTAGACCGTAAAGCAAGTACGTGCTGAGCGGGAGAAAGGAGTCGTTCCATGCGCAAGGAGATTACAAAGCTAATTGAGCTTCTTGTTGCACAGAATAGGATGACTCCTGAAGAACTTGCTGCTGCTCTTGATGTTAGCTCTCGTACTATGCGCTCTTATGTCAACCAGGCTAATGAAGAACTTCAGGGTTTTGCGCGCATTATTAAACACAGAGGTACTGACTATGAGCTTATTGTCGATGACAAGGATCGATTTGATACTTTCCAAAAAGAGCGTCATATTGCAGCTCAAACAGCTAAACCATCATCTCCAGCGGAACGAGTAGATTTTCTTATCAGTAATCTATTACAGCGTAATGATTGGATTACTCTCGAAGAGCTTTCTGAGATGCTGTTTGTCTCAAAAAGTGCGCTTTCTACCGACATTAAGTTGGTAGAAAAAGAAATTGCAAAATTCCATCTCAGCATTCTTAAGCGTCCTTATTACGGAATTAAAGTAGAGGGCTCTGAGGTTAATCGTAGGATCTGTATTGCAAACCAAGTCTTGAAGAAGCTTGGTGCACAAGGAATTCTTGAGGGTAATAATTTCCAGCTCAATCGTATTTCTTCTGTAGTTGAACAGGTTATTGATGCAGACGGATATCGTATTAATCCTGCTGCACATCAAAATTTGATTATCCATATTGCCATTGCGCTCTCGAGAATAGCAAACAATTGCTATGTTCCTCTAACAGAAGAGAACCTTTCCTCTATCAAGAATAATGCTGGCTATGCAACTGCTCAGAAGATTGCTCATAAAATTGAACAGCAGTTCCAGGTTTCGCTCCCAGAGGAAGAGGTTGCCTACATTGCAATTCACCTTGCTGGTAAGCAATCGCTTTCTGAGGCAGGCCAAGAAGACTCTCTTGTCATTTCTGATGAGGCATGGTCAATTGTTCAGCAGATGATTGAGGTTATTTGGTCGGCATATCGCTTTGACTTTAGAAATGACCTTGAGCTACAGATGAATCTTGCAAGACATGTTGTTCCTCTGTCTGTGCGTCTTCAGTACAACATGACTGTGAATAATCCGCTGTTAAAAGATATTAAAACACGTTTTTCGCTTGCCTACTCTATGGCAATCGATGCTTGCTCAGTGCTGAGTGATTACTTCAAGACTACTGTTTCCGATGATGAAATCGGATTTGTTGCTCTTGCCTTTGCCTTAGCTCTGGAGCGACGTAAAACCGAGGCACCAAAGAAAAATATCCTGGTAGTTTGTGCAAGTGGCGCAGGCAGCGCACGCTTGCTTGAGTGGCGCGTTCGCGACGCATTTGGCCCTTATATCAACACCATTCAGCTTTGTGACGTTACCAAAATTGATCGTGTTGACTTTACTGGTATTGATTACGTCTTTTCAACGGTTCCAATTAATAAGGCTCTGCCTGTTCCTATCAGACAGGTTTCAAATTTCTTAGATGCTAGTGATATTTCAAGCATGCAAAGCGTTTTTCATAACGAGAAACTCTCTGCAGATGAGCTGAGTGATTTTTTCTCGCCTGATCTTTTCTTCTCTCATCTTGATTTTGAGACAAAAGACGAGGTCATCGACTACCTATGCGAGCAGGCAACACAAAAGCTTAGCCTTCCAAAAGAGTTTAAATCATCCGTCTACGAGCGTGAAAGCGCAGCTCAAACATCATTTGGTAATAACGTTGCAATGCCACATCCCATGAACGCTATGAGTTCAAAAAGTGCTGTAGTTGTGGGAGTTTTAGACAAGTCTGTGGACTGGAATGCAAATGCTGTTCAAGCGGTATTTCTCGTATGTATTGCAAAAGATAAAGACTGGCGCCTTCAGTCTTTCTTTAGGACATTTTCTCATTTTCTTATTAGTGATCAGGCAATTCAGGAGCTTATTCAGAATCAAACATTCGAAGAGTTCCTTAGTAATTTAAAAAACACACAGTAATACAGAAAGGGTGAAAGACATGGATGAAGAGAAGTACGAAGTTGCAACTGAACTTATTGCTCATGCAGGCGTAGCAAAGTCTTGTGCTCTTGAAGCAATCGATGAAGCTTCGGAAGGCAGGTTTGATTCTGCTGAAGAGCTTATCCAAGAGGGTCGCGCCGAAATGGTTTCCGCTCATGATGCTCAGTTTGGACTTCTGACGCAGGAAGCTTCTGGTAATCCTGTAGATGTGAACATCATTCTTGTTCATGCACTTGATCACCTAACCATGGCAGTTATGACGCTTGATTTGGCTGAGAGAATCATCAGTCTTCAAAAGCGTTTGAGTGATGTAGAGGGAAAGTAAGCTGCAAGTAAGTTGTACGTAAGTAACTACAGGTAGTAATTAAGATTTTGGAGGAAGTTATGAGAATTATGCTCGCATGTGCAGCCGGTATGTCCACTTCAATCCTTGTTGCACGCATGGAAGAGGCATCTAAGGCACAGGGCCGTGACGACACCATTTGGGCTGTCGAGCAAGGCACCATTGCTGATGAGATTGGCAACTTCGACGTTCTTCTCCTTGGACCTCAGGTTCGCTTCATTAAAAAGAAGGTCGAGAAGATCCTTGATGGTCGTGCTCCTCTTGATGTTATTGATACAACTGCTTATGGCCGTTGCGATGGCGCAAAAGTACTTGAACAGGCAGATAAGGTATACGCCGCTTTCAATGCTTAATCGCTGGTCTACGTTGTATTTGCTGGTTCAGCCAGCTTTCAATTTTGGTAAGTAGCTGCAAGCAATTTGATAGCAAATTTACAGCAGCTTGTGTAAGTAAGAACTGATAGTACGTTAGAAAAGAGGTTGTCATGGCTTTTTCAGAAGTTCTTGAAGATAAGCTCATGGACGTCGCTGCATGGGTTGACGAAAACAAGTATCTCAACTCCATTAAGGACGCATTTACGGTCTTCATGCCCTTTGTTATTGTCGGCTCATTTGGTACTTTGCTGAAGGCTCTTATTTCTTCAAATACCACTGGTCTTGCACAGTTTATTCCTGCACTGTCTGCACTTGGACCAGCATTTACTGCACTTAACTTCTGTTGTCTCTCCTTTATGACTCTTCCAGTCATTTATCTGATTGCCCACAATATTGCTAAGCACAACAAAGCTCCTGAGATTGCAACTGGCCTTGTTTGTATTGCTGCTTATATCTCAATGGTTCGTCCTAACTTTGTAGTTAACCTTGCAAAGGCACTTCCAGAGGGAGTCACTCTTGCAGATGGCACAACTGCAGTGACTGTTAACGCAATGAGCCAGTCTATCTTTGGTGCTCAGGGTCTGTTTGTTGGTATGCTGGTTGGTCTTCTTGTTGCAGAGCTCTTTGACAAGCTCACCACTATTGATGCCATCCGCATCAAGATGCCACCTTCAGTTCCAGCTGGTATTGCAAACTCCTTCAACGTTATGATTCCAGTTTTTCTTACCCTGGTTATCACCTCTGTTTTTGGCGGTCTCTTCGCAACCCTCACCGGCTCCTACATTAACGACTGGGTCTATTCACTTCTCCAGGCTCCAATGGAGGGATTGTTCCAGACAACTCCAGGAATCCTTGTAGCAGTTATTCTTTCTCAGCTCTTCTGGTTCCTTGGCATTCACGGCGGTCTGGTTATTTCTCCAATTCGTAACCCTATGTTTGTTGCTGCTATTTCTGCTAACGTTCTTGCATTCAACTCTGGTGCAACTCCAGATCGTATCTTCACCCAGGGCTTCTGGATGGAGTTCATTGTTCCAGGCGGCGCAGGCATGACCCTCTGCTTCCTGATTGCAATCTTCCTGTTCTCCAAGCGCGACGACCACAAGTCAGTTGCTAAGCTCGCATTCCTTCCGGGACTCTGTGGTATTTCCGAGCCAGTTGTCTTTGGTATCCCTCTAGTTCTTAACCCAACCTTCATGATTCCATTTGTCTTTAACTCTGCTCTTTCTGCTGGAATTGCACTGTTTGCTACAAAGATTGGTTTCCTACCCTGCAATGTCGTAGATATTCCATTTGGTGTCCCAGTACTGCTTAACGCTTTCTTGGGTCACGGTTGGCAGGGACTTGTTGTCCAGATTATCTGCCTGACGGTCTGCACATTTACTTGGATTCCATTTGTTCTTGCTTCTAACAAGCAGTACGAGATGGAAATGAAGCTTGCTCAAGAAGGTGCAGAAGCTACCGAGTAAGACGTGTACAAAGTAGTTGATGGGGCGAGAAGATCTTCTCGCCCCACACATAGTACTTGTATCAATTTGTTTGAAGTTGCATTTTGTAACGAGGCGCTGACCTCTGCTAGGGAGAAATAATGGCAAATAAAGTGTATAAATTCCCTGAGGGTTTTCTTTGGGGCGGAGCAACTGCTGCAAACCAGTGTGAAGGCGCATGGAACGTTGATGGTAAGGGACTGTCTGTTGCTGACTGCACTACCTATAAGCCAAATGTCGACGTAAAAGACTATAAGGCTCAGCATGGCATTTCGTCTGAGCAAATTGCTGAGGCAATGGAATCAGACGATATTCGTCAGTATCCAAAGCGTCATGGAGTTGATTGCTACCATCGTTATCTTGAGGATCTTGACCTCTACCAGGAGATGGGCTTCAAGACACTGCGCGTATCCATTCAGTGGACTCGTATTTACCCTAAGGGTATTGAGGAAGAACCAAACGAGGCAGGTCTTGCCTACTATGAGGCTCTGTTCAAGGGAATGAGAGAGCGTGGCATTGAGCCTTTGGTTACCCTTCACCACTACGAGATGCCACTTTACCTGGCAAATCATTACGATGGCTGGTATAAACGCGAGGTTATCGATCTCTTCCTGCGTTTCTGTAAGACTGTTTTTGAGCGTTTGGGCAAGTACGTTACGTATTGGTTGACATTTAACGAGATTGACTCGGTATTCCGTCACCCTTGGACCACCATTGGTATCTGCGAGGATCGCTATCCAAAGGATAAGGTCGAAGAGATCATTTATCAGTGCGTTCACAATCAGTTTGTTGCATCTGCTCTTGCAACAAAGCTACTTCACGAGATGGTTCCTGGCGCTCAGATGGGATGCATGCTTACCCGTACGCTCACCTATCCAGAGAATTGCAATCCTCAGAACATGATTTTGGCGCTCAAGGATAACCGCGAGAATTTCTTCTATTCTGACGTTCAGGTTCGTGGTGCGTATCCACAGTGGGTATTCAACTATTGGGCCAAGAAGGACATTCACGTTGACTTTGGCCTGTGTGACGAGGCAATTCTCAAGCAGTATCCTGTGGACTATGTGTCCTTCTCGTACTATATGACCATTGTTGATTCCATTGATGCCGCCAAGCGCGAGAAGGTCAGCGGTAATATGGCCACCGGCGTCAAGAATCCATTCCTTGATACATCTGATTGGGGTTGGCAGGTTGATCCAACTGGTCTTCAGTATGCCCTGATTGACCTGTATGATCGCTATCAGAAGCCACTCTTTATTGTCGAGAATGGCCTTGGTGCTTATGACGTTGTCAATCCTGACGGATCGATTGATGACGACTATAGAATCTCTTACTTTAGAGAGCATATTTTAGCCATTGGTGCAGCTATTGAAGATGGTGTTGACGTCATGGGCTACACACCATGGGGCTGCATTGACCTTGTATCAATGTCAACATGCCAGATGTCAAAGCGTTACGGCTTCATTTACGTTGACCTCGACGACGATGGTAATGGTACGTATGACAGAAGCCGCAAGAAGAGCTTCTTCTGGTACAAGAAAGTTATTGAAACAAATGGCGCTGACTTAGACTAGCGGTGCTTTTTGGGCCACTGGTTCTTGTGAACTAGTGGCCCAAAGTTTATTTGACGAGATAATTAGGGAGTGAATATGGCATTTCCAGAGAATTTTTTGTGGGGTGGCGCAACAGCTGCTAATCAGTTTGAGGGTGCTTGGGATGTAGATGGTAAGGGTCCAAGCTGTATGGATATGGCTACAAACGGTAACCATCACCATCCTCGTAAGATTACTCCAACGCTTGACCCTAATGAGTATTATCCTTGCCACGATGGTGTCGATTTCTTCCATCATTACAAAGAAGACATTGCCCTTCTCGCCGAGATGGGATTCAAGGTATTTAGGTTCTCTATCAACTGGACCAGAATTTATCCAACAGGCTTTGAAGAGACTCCTAACGAGCTTGGCCTTCAGTTCTATGACAATGTTATGGATGAGTGTCACAAGTATGGCATTGAGCCTTTGGTAACGCTGTCGCATTACGAGCTTCCTTTTGCTGTATGTCAGCAGCTAGATGGATGGGCTTCTCGCCAAACGATTGACCTGTTTGTGAAATACGCCAAGACCGTGCTAAATCGCTATAAGGGTAAATGCCGCTATTGGTTGACGTTTAACGAGATCAACATTGGCATGCTTCCTATTGGCAATTACATGAGCCTTGGAATGTTGAATCCTGGCTCGTTTGACCTGCGTAATCAGGTGGATATTCCTCAGAAGCGTTTCCAGGCGCTGCATCATCAATTTGTTGCAAGTGCGAAGGTTGTTAAGCTTGCGCACGAGATTGATTCTGAAAACAAGGTCGGATGCATGATTGCTTACCTGCTGTCGTATCCTCTGACGCCAAACCCAGAGGATGTGGAGCTTGCTCGCGAGCGTAATCAGTATCGTAACTACTACTGCTCTGACGTGCAGGTTCGAGGTGAGTATCCTTACTTTGCTCAACGTGTTTGGGATGAGGCTGGAGTTTCGCTTGATATCACCGAAGAAGACCTTCGCATCTTGAAGGAGGGAACGGTTGATTTTTATACGCACAGCTACTATCAGTCACAGTGTGCGAGCGTTGATCCTAGTGAGGAGACCAGTGGAAATCTGCTTGGCGGTGCTAAGAATCCATACCTCAAGGAGACTGCATGGGAGTGGCCAATTGACCCAATGGGTCTGCGTATCATGCTCAACCAGGTATATGAGCGCTATCAAATTCCTATTATGGTTGTCGAGAATGGCCTTGGTTCAAATGACACGGTAAATCCTGACGGATCTATTGACGATGATTATCGTATTGAGTATCTTCGCGAACATATTAAGGCAGTAAAAGAGGCGCTTAAAGATGGCGTTGAGGTGATTGGTTACACACCTTGGGGCTGCATTGACCTGGTCAGTAACGCTGACGGCGAGATGGCAAAGCGTTACGGTTTTGTTTTTGTAGACAAGTACGATGACGGAACTGGTACATTGGAGCGCAGTAGAAAAAAGAGTTTCTATTGGTATAAGGATGTCATTTCCACTAACGGAGAAACTCTATAAGTTGCTGGCAAGCCCAGCTTACCTTGGTGTAAGCTGGGCTTTAGTTTGTCGGAGTTCAAGTAATAATCCGAGCATCACCTTAGCAACAAGCCAAGCAGAAACAAGCAGAACCAAGCAGCAACAAGCAGCAAACTTAGCAGTACTCAAAGCAGCATCGCGCACAACCATACACTTTTCAAGCACAAAGGACTGTCGACCATGGTTTTGTCTCTCGAAGAAACGCTTCCTGTACTGATAACTTACATTGCCGCGATGTTTGTCATGATGGGCATGGGATTTGCGCTGTTCAAGGCTAAGATGATCGAACACCACGGCATAGCGCAGATGAGCAATATCATTCTTTACGCAGCTAGTCCCTGTATTGTAGTGCAGTCATTCTTAACCGATTTCAGCATGCAACGCCTCATCGAAGCTGGATGGTGCGTGGTTTTCTCGGCAATTATTACTGGTGTTACCATCTTGGTTACCAGGTTCGTGTACGGAAATAAGCAGCCTCTGGCGGCGTTTTCGGTCATTTTTACTAATTCGGGATTTATTGGTATTCCGATTGTGCAGAGCGTTTTGGGTGTCGAGTACGTTTTTTATGTTTCGATGTGTATTGCGTGCGTAACGTTTTTTGTTTGGACGTACGGCGCGTGGCTGGTGTCCCAGGATAAAAGGGAAATCTCGATTACGAAGATTGCAACCAACCCTGGTGTTGTCACGATTTTCATCGGCTTTTTGTTGTTCGTTTTCTCAATCCATCCAGACCCAATTCTGAAGATTTCAATTGCAAAGGTTGCAGATATCAACGCAGGTCTTGCGATGATTATTCTTGGTGCGTATCTGGCAGAAGCTAAAATTGCCGAGCTCATCAGGGATAAATGGATCTACTTTGCTAGTTTCTTGAGGCTTTTGGTTATGCCGTTAATCACGCTTGGAATTTTGTGGTTTGCCCCACTTGACCAGGCAATAAAGTTGGTGTTGTTTATCACCTTTGCAACTCCTTCGGGAGCGTTGACGGCAATGTTCTCGCAAAAATACGGCAAGGACTACGAATACGCAGTTGGATTGGTTGCCGCATCTACTTTGTTGTCGTTGGTCACCATGCCGATAATGATGGCATTAGCATTGATGTGGCTTTAGCGGGTTGAAGTTTTGCGTGTGGGCTGTATGTAGCATGCGGCTTTCTAGCGTTGTGGTACCCGGCTATTCATGAAAATGAATAGCCGGGTACTTTTATGCAGGTTGATTTTTGCTTTGGGTGGGGAAGAGGCGGTTTTGGCCCAAAAATGACATCCAAGTGGTAAAAAATGCGTTTAGTTGGGGTTTACAGAAAATGTGTGATTCTATGCATCAAATCTACCTGGTGTTTTGTTCTGGATAAAAAATCAGAAATCTGGATAGAATTTGCCATCTGGTAAAACGTGGGTGCAATTTTTCTGAATATTCCATTTCATCCCCAACTAAACGCATTTTTTACCCAAAACGAGGGTCGCAAAATGAACCTTCATTTTTCCTATGCAAAATTGCGTATATCACCTATTAAATATGCACGGAGCAAAGTTTTGCACTAAAATTTATGCTAATGGCACGAATACGCAGGTGGATACCGGCTATCGCCCAGATTAGCAGCGACCGCTAGCGGTCGCTTGTCTGCGTTAATAGTATCCGCGACTCACTCACACACCTTCTACCAGGTAATCTTCGGTTGCGAGCCACCTGTATGACGCCCGTGTTTCAGCAGCTCGTTGCCTGTGTCCGGCAGTTCGTCACCCGCACGTAGCACACGCGTGTTATGAGCGCCCATCTGTTCGCGCATAACCGTTAACGGCCTATACTGCACGTCTACAGAAAATCTAAGTCGGTTTTGTAAGATTTTCACAATATTTCGTATAAATTGTTTTCTCGTGTGGAATAACTAATAGCGTTGGAAAAGGGCGCTTAGCGTCACAATCGGGCGGAGCCCGAAAAGGAGGTTTTCATTATGAATTTGAAGCCACTCGGAGATCGTGTTCTGGTAAAGCCTGCTCCAAAAGAGGAGAAGACATCCTCTGGTCTCTACATTGCATCCGCAGCTCAGGAGCTTCCACAGCGTGGCGAGGTTCTTGCAGTCGGAGCTGGCAAGCTTGATCAGAATGGCAATCGCATTGCTCTCGACGTCAAGGTTGGCGACCAGGTATTCTACGGCAAGTTCGGTGGCACTGAGGTCAAGGTAGACGACCAGGAGCTCTTGCTTCTTCGCGCTGACGACATCCTTGGCGTCCTCGAGGACTAGTCGCTTCGCACCTCTGTTCGCCCGCTTGTTTTGTTCACGTGTAAATTCAGCTATTTTGGAGGAATACCATGGCTAAAGATATCGATTTTGGCACCGACGCTCGTGCCAAGCTTGCTAAGGGCGTAAACACCCTGGCAGATGCCGTAACCACCACTCTTGGACCTAAGGGTCGCTACGTCGCATTGCAGCGTTCTTACGGTGCACCAACCATCACCAACGATGGCGTCTCCGTTGCTCGCGAGATTGAGCTCAAGGATCCCGTAGAGAACATGGGCGCTCAGCTGGTCAAAGAGGTTGCAACCAAGACTAACGACACCGTCGGTGACGGTACCACCACCGCAACCCTGCTTGCACAGGTCATCGTTAACGAGGGCCTCCGTAACGTTGCAGCTGGTGCAAACCCAATCGCAATTCGCCGCGGTATCGACAAGGCTGTTGAGGCAGTTGTCGCTCAGATGAGAGGCATCGCAAAGGACGTCTCTACCAAGCAGCAGATTGCTTCTGTCGGCACCATTTCCGCTGGTGACCCTGTCATCGGTGGTAAGATTTCCGACGCTATGGATGTTGTCGGCAAGGATGGCGTCATTACCGTTGAGGAGTCCCAGACCTTCGGCATCGACATCGACACTGTTGAGGGTATGCAATTTGACAAGGGCTACGTTTCCCCTTACTTCGCAACCAACAACGAGACTCTCACCGCTGAGCTGGACAACCCTTACATCCTGATGACCGATCACAAGATCTCTACCATCCAGGACATCCTGCCTATTCTTGAGGCAGTCCAGAAGCAGGGCGCACCTCTGCTCATCATGGCTGAGGACGTCGACGGCGAGGCTCTGACCACCCTCATCCTCAACAAGCTCCGCGGCGTTCTGAACGTCTGCGCAATCAAGGCCCCTGCATATGGCGACCGTCGTAAGCGCATGCTCGAGGACATTGCTGTTCTCACCGGTGGCCAGGCAGTCATCAAGGAGCTTGGCGTTAACCTCAACGAGATTACCGCTGACATGCTCGGTCGTGCTAAGTCCGTCAAGGTTACCAAGGAGACCACTACCATCGTTGGTGGCGCTGGCTCCAAGGAGGCAATCGACGACCGCATCACTCAGATTAGGGCTGAGATTGAGAACACCACTTCTGACTTCGACATCGAGAAGCTCCAGGAGCGTCTAGCTAAGCTCTCCGGTGGCGTCGCAGTCATCAAGGTTGGCGCAGCTACCGAGGTTGAGCTCAAGGAAATCAAGCACCGCATCGAGGACGCACTTCAGGCAACTCGAGCAGCTGTCGAGGAGGGCATTGTTGCAGGTGGTGGCGTTGCCTTCCTGGCTGCAGCTTCCGTTCTTGACAGCGTTCAGACCTCTGATGCAGACGAGAAGATCGGTGTTGAGATCATCCGCAAGGCACTTGAGGCTCCAGTTCGCACCATCGCTAACAACGCTGGCTTCGAGGGCAGCGTAGTTGTCGAGAAGATCAAGGCACTCCCAACAGGTCAGGGCCTTGACTCCGCTTCCGGCCAGTACGGTGACATGATTGAGATGGGCGTTCTTGACCCAGTCAAGGTCACCCGCACCACGCTTCAGAATGCAGCTTCCGTTGCATCTCTCATCCTCATCACCGAGGCAACTGTTTCCGAGATGCCAAAGGACACCACCATCGAGGAGTCCATCACTCGCGCAGCTGCTCAGGGTGGCCAGGGCGGCATGTACTAATCCGCACCTCCAAGGAACTTCAATCGGGTCCAGCCTCTCGCTGGGCCCGATTTTTTTCCGCTGCGCCCACTTGGTGAGAATCCCATCTTGTCGTGGGCGAGAAACCCGTCTTGTCACAGCTGCAACGTTTATCCGCTCATCGTCCATTAATCGAAATCGTATGAATATGACGTCATTTGAGCAGAATTATTGGTCGTCACAGGTTAAAATGTTTATTTGCTGTAGCGGCCAAGTTGCATGACCGCTTTGCCACGCGCTAAAGGAGAGGAGGCACCATGGCTCAGAACCAGAATCATAACGAGGAGCGAGATTTTCTCGACGACCTCATTGATATTCAGGACTCCCTGCAGGTGCTTTCCAACCCGCTCGACGCGCTGATGGGAAGCCTGTCTATTGACCCAAATACGGACAAACCGTTTGAGCCAATGGACTACAAGGAAATCCCCTGGTCAAACGCTAATCGCTGCCTGAGGTGTGCCTCCGGAAAAGCCGAGGCATGTTCTCGCTGTCTTGACGTTTGCCCAGTTGATTGTATTGATATTCATAACCAATCCGTACGTATCGACGATGAGGCGTGCCTTCAGTGCGGACTCTGTGTTGCTGCGTGCCCAACTGAGGCGTTCAACACGCGCCGCCATACCTCACGCGTCTTGTATGACCAGGTAGCTCGCGCGGCTTCCGCGTATGAGCAGTGCTACATTACCTGCACGCGTGCGCTGGCGAGAAAACCTGAGGGCAACGAGATTTGCCTGCCCTGCGTGGGTATGCTCTCGGCCGACATTTGGTTCTCAATCCTTACGGACTTTGACAACGTAAGTGTTTACCTACCGTTGGGCGTTTGTGACCGTTGTCGTACCACTACCGGTGAGGAAGCATATACCAAGGCCATCGCTACCGCTGAGGAGTGGACAGGCGCTACGGTTGGTCTTGAGGTCGACGGTAATAACCTCAACCACAACTTCACGCGTGCGTATATCCGCTCGCAGTTCATCTCTAACGCGATGAACGGTGCAGAGCGCCTGGTATCTGCTTCGACGCCTATTCTTGCAGGTGCAAAGGCAATTGCTGACCGCATTAATGATCACGCTCGCTCCTTGGATAAACTCCAGACACAGCTCGATGACGTGATGGGTCTTCGTACTACAGACATGAGGCAGTCCATGCTGACACAGGATCGTCGTCTGGTCATGGGCGCACTTCAGCACGACCCAGAGCTTGCTCCGTATGTGAAGCTTGAGGCTCCTATTTGGGATTCCAGTAAGTGTACGGTTTGCGGAGACTGCAAAAATACCTGTACGACGCACGCTATCAACATCGACGAACGTGGCAAGCTGACCATCAAGATGCCGTTCTGCGTCAACTGTGAGGCCTGCGTAATTGTTTGCCCTGAACCCGGCGCGCTTACGATGGTGCCGATGGATACCTCTGAGCTGGTTGTTCGCGATCGCAAAGCCGAGGAGACCGCTCGCCTTGAGGCGTTGGCTCGTCGCAAAGCACGCTTCATGTTTGACACTGGTAAGGAGCAGCTCAAACATCTAGCCGCTGAGCTCATCGAGGACTCGGATGAGGAAGCCCCTGCAGGTCTTACTGCGGAAGCTGCTGCAGGTCTCGCTACAGACGCTGCTGCGGGCTTCGCTGCGGATTCCACCGGTGCTTCGAGCTCGGCCACCGCTGCACAACAACCTCCAAAAGAGGATAATGGGGAGTAGCACGCGGCTGCAAACATATAGTACAACGCTTCTAGCTCCACGTTCTTCTCGCGAGAAATACAAGTAACCGTCCACCGACAACAAGAGGACTCACATGTCGCTTTCAATTGGTATCGTTGGCCTGCCAAACGTTGGTAAATCCACGCTGTTCACCGCGCTGACCCGCAAGGGTGGCCTGGCCGCAAACTATCCGTTTGCTACCATCGACCCTAACGTGGGCATTGTTGACGTACCCGACGCAAGGCTCCAGAAGCTGGCAGAGATTGTTAATCCTGGCCGCATCATGCCTGCAACCGTTGAGTTTGTGGACATCGCTGGCCTGGTCAAGGGTGCAAACGAGGGTGAGGGCCTGGGCAATCAGTTCCTGGCAAACATCCGCAACACCGACGCTATCTGCGAGGTTGTTCGTTACTTCAAAGACCCTGACGTCATCCATGTTGAGGGTCGCGTCAATCCTGACGAGGACGTGGACATCATTCAGACAGAGCTTATCCTGGCTGACCTGGGCACTATTGAGCGCGCCCTGCCTAAGCTGGAGAAAGAGGCCAAGCGCGATAAGGACCTCCAGCCCAAGCTCAACGTGGCAAAGCGTCTTCAGGAGTGGCTGAACGAGGGCAATCGCGCTGCTGACATGGAGATGACCGACGAGGAGCGCCTGGCTGCCCGCGATCTCTTCCTGCTTACCATGAAACCAATTCTGTACGTCGCAAACGTCGACGAGGACATGCTTACCGAGCCTGCTCCTGTCATCAACGGCGTTCAGTCCATCCCTGTTTGCGCAGGTGTCGAGGCTGAGCTTGCTGACCTTGATCCAGAGGAGGCTGCAGAGTATCTGGAGTCCCTGGGACTTGAGCACTCCGGCTTGGAGACGCTTGCTCAGGCGGCATACAAGCTGCTCGGCCTGCAGAGTTACTTCACCGCAGGTCCCATGGAGGTCAGGGCGTGGACCGTCCGCATTGGCGCTAAGGCTCCCGAGGCTGCGGGCGTCATTCACTCCGACTTTGAGCGCGGCTTCATCAAGGCTGAGGTTGCCAGCTACAACGATTACGTTGAGCTGGGCGGCGAGGCCGGATGCAAGACTGCTGGTAAGCTGCGCATCGAGGGCAAGGAGTACGTGGTCGAGGATGGCGACGTTATGCACTTCCGTTTTAACGTCTAAGCCACAAAACCGCTTACTGTAAACGTAAAACGGGCGAGAAGACCGATCTTCTCGCCCGTTTTTGTGTGGGGTGGGGTAGCGTCGCTGTGTGGCATACGCCGTAGCGGGTCGCGGGTCGCTACGAGCCACGAGCCGCTGCGAGTCGCTAGCGCTTTGGGGCCTGATCGGTGCCCAGGACCACGGTGATGTCTGTGTCGGTGGGGTAGGAACCGTCGTTTGCCTTGATGTTGGCGGTAGGGATGTCCAGCGCTTTTGCAACGCCAACAGCCTTTGCCAGACCTGCGCGCGTGCCGTCATAGACAACAATCGAGTCGGTTGGATGCTCAAGTGTGCTGTCGGCATAGGTGGTGTAACCCTTTGTCTTGAGGATGCCAGCCTTCTGAGCTGCAAGTCCTTGAACGTCGGTGCCGTTAAGCACGGTAACTTCACCGGTGTAATCAGGCTTGATGCTGTCGATAGCTGAGGGGTCTCCTCCAACGGTACCCACAACGCCTGTTGTTTCGTCAGCGCTTGCATCCTCCAGAGGAGGGAGCGCGCGATTCACGCGATCCATCATGGTCCTCCATGCGCTCTTATCGACAATCTCATACCACACGTCATCAATGAGCTCGGACGTCGTAGGCGTACGCGCGGAATACATATCCTTGGAGGTGTCCATGCCCCTGAATGACATGGCCAGTCCCACAATATCGGTAACGTTGAAGTCAGTAGTTACGCTCTCGGCCATGGTGGACACGGCACCGGACATAGAAACAGGGTCCAGCTGCAGGACTTTCTTGGCAATGGCCGTCAAAATCATGCGCTGGTTAGCCGCGCGGTAGAAGTCGCCTGCGCCGTAGTTGTCGTATGCGTGACGACTACGAGAAAGGCCGAGCGCTTGCTGGCCGTTGAGCTGCTGCTCGCCGGCAGGAAGGTCGATGCCTGAGTACTGCATGTCAGAAACAGCAACGGGCAGGTTGACCGTAATGCCGCCAATGGAGTCCACAATCTTGGTGAACGACTCAAAGTCTACCTCGGCATAGTGCGAGATGTTGACGTTTGCCAGCTTGGAAACGGCCTCGACCATTCCGGATGCGCCGCCATAGCTATACGCGGAGTTAATCTTCTGCTTTCCGTGTTCTCCCAGGTCAACCATAGTGTCTCGGGGGATGGAAATCAGGGTAATCTTCTTGTTCTTGGGGTCTACGCGAGCCAGAATGATAGTGTCGGCGCGGAAGTTTGCGTCGGAATCACCCCAGTTCTCTGCGCGTCCCTCGTCCTTATCCACGCCCAGAAGCAGCATGTAGAACGGGTCGGATGGAGCAACCTGTACTAGCGTGGCCTGCAGGTTTGCGTCCAAGCCCTGGCGAAGTTTTGAGTTGGTATCCAGCATCCACCACGCAAACGCCACGCCTGCTACCAGCAGCAACGTACCCAGAATGCCGGCAAAGATCTTAAGACCACGACCGCGAGAAGATCCTTGGCGCTTCTTGGAATATGCACCCACGCCTTCGGCGCGCGAAGGCGCATGGCTGACAGCGCCAGCACGATGTGATGCATAGTGAGCGTTTTTTGGCTGCGTGGCAGGGTTATCCTCAGGCCACTCGTCACCGACGTTGGTCTGACCAATGAGAGGCTCGCGCGTAAACCTGGAGCCGTGGGATTCTGCGTGATTATTGCGAGCAGAGCTAGCACCAGCGCTTCTAACACTTCCGAGTGTACGAGGCTGATATGCGCCCTGATTGTATGCGTCATAATCGTCCTCTGCGAAGTCCTCTGTATCGTACTCAGGGGAATCTTCGTACCTATCACGGCTGTTGCGACCGTGATTCTGAGATGAATGTGACCTTCTGGCCATTGGGGCTCCTTTGTGTTTAATCTGCGTTTTGCCCAATGCGTTTTGTCAATCATCTACTATACGCAATTTTGCGTCTTTGTGCTGCATAGAAACAAACTGCCACAAAAAATCCCCGCTTCAACGTGTGAAGCGGGGACGTGTGCGAGAAGTTCGTAGAACCTTGCGTGACGAGAAATGCGATACTTCGCGTCTCGCTTCCTTACTTACGGCGACGATCCTTCAGAGCATAGCCAAGGGTGGTAGCAACACTACCAACAGTTGCTACGGCAACAAGAGCAACCTCGGAAACCTCGCCAGTTTCAGGAAGCTTAGGCTGCTTCTTCTTAGGCTTCTTTGGAGTCTCTGATGGAGGAGTGGTTGGAGGAATGGTTGGTGGAATCTCGGTGTTGGTAACCGTGAAGCCATCAGTGACATTTCCCGTAACTTCGCTGGTATATCCCTCAGGAACGTTCTCTTCAGCTACGGTGTAGGTAATGAGATGACCATCAGTAGCGTCATTGCGGAGAAGACCCGTAAATGTAGCAGTCCAGCCGTTTGTCTCATCAAGAGTCACGGTTTCAGTGCTTGCAACGCCGTCTTTATACAGCCTGACGGTAACAGGGCCGCCAACGGCGCCAACCCAGGTCTTCTTGACATTGACATCAACAGTTGGAGTCTTCTCGTTCTCAACGGTCTTGATAACACCGCTTGTTGCAGAGACGGTCAGGTTATAGGTGTCCGTTGTAAGCTCATAACCGTTAGGAGCGGTAATCTCCTGAACAGTGTAGGTGCCTGCAGGGAGTTTCTCGGTAGTAGCAGTACCGTCCTCACCTGTGGTGATAGTCCAAGTCTTGGTTGGATCAGCAACGCTGGTCACCTTAAAAACAGCACCCGCAAGTTTGATGTTGTGGTCGTTCTTATCCACCTTGACGATGCGGATACGAGCGATGATGGTAGAAGTACCTTCTCCGCCGGAAGTTGCGTTGCGATATACCCAATCGGAGCTGTACTCAGGGTTATCGGAGTACATCTTGATGAGGTTACGCAGAGCAACACCTGGAACGTACGTGGTGCGATACGTGAACTTAAAGCTCTGACCGTTGCTGAGGTCTATGCCAGAAAGGTCAAGATCAAACGACTGTCCATCAGGGGAGATAGTCAGCATACCTGGGGTAATAGGAACGCGATGAGCAGTACCAGGAATGGTTGAACCGTACTCATCAAAAACACCAGTCCAAATCTCAAAAGAGTCTGGAACATACCTAATCTCTGCAGGAAGATCTCCGCCGCCCCAGTCAAGAAGCTGATCGTGCAGATGAACGTTGTGGAAGTTACCACGAGAGTAGTTGATACGACCGGTCCACTGAATCTCGTTGGCATTACCCTCGATAATCTTGCCCCACTTGGAGAGGTACTCAGTACCAATGGTTCCAGGAGCGGTGACGTCAAACGTTACAGGAACAGGGCTGCCAGAGACAGTAAAGATAAAAGACTTGCCCGTACCTGTCTGAACACGATGTGAATCAATGGTGAAGCCTAGGCGGACATTACCACGCAGATCTGTGTGGTTATTGACGTAGTTGGTAAAGACAACGCGCATGGTTCCACCAAAACCATCGGCACCAGGACTTACATGTGCAACTGCCATGACCTCACCAGTTGCAGCATCAGTGATGTTGAAGGTAGAGGCAGGATGAGCTGCAGTAAATCTCATGGTGTCAGGAAGCACTACGTCAAAGTAGTCACCTGGCTCGACATTAGCATTAGCAGAGGCGTCCCAGGTCATTGCAATGGCATAAAGATTTGCTTTGTTGACAACAGTGGTTGGGTTACCAAAACGGTCTTCAATCCTAAAGTCTGTAATGGTTGCAACAACCGCTTTAGGGGTGCCCGTTGCGCTTTCAACACTTGCAGGCTCAGCAAAAGCTGATTTCACTGCAAGAGGAAGCGCTAGAGCAAGAACGAAGACAAAACTAAAGAGCTTTAACAGTCGTTTGTTCATCAGGACTCCTTTGCTTTTGATACGTTCATTTTGTACCAATATGAGGAGAATTTAGTTGAGAATCTGCATATATCCTTTTTGCTCTTTAAAGGTTTAATTATTTATGCAGGTACAGGGAATTTATCGGTTCTTTTTCTAATATCTTTTAAATAAAGTACAGTTAAATTCACAGGTTCTTCATAATTGTTCACAACGAACATTTCACAATATGTTAGGCAACCATGACAAAAATGGATACTTTTTTATAGGAGAAAAGATAAATGGATGGTATATATCTCTTTTATACGTGAGAAATTTGTTGGCATTTCTTTACACATATATGAAGATTATTTTGGGAACAGCAATGAGCTCGGCGGGTTTCTCGCCAAAGAAATATGAGTGTCTTTTGTTCGCGCAGAATAAGAAGACTTTTTGGCGCGCGCAATCTCTCGTGGTGTTAATGGCTGGTTGAAGGTATTATTAATAGCAATAAATTCGTGGTAGAGATATGTGCTTATACGTGCGGCATTGCGTGACGGCACAGAATCCAAGAGTGACCGGGAAACCGGAGAAGCGGAGTCATGCATGAGCGAGTCCAGGCCCAAGCAGTTTGTTGCAGTTCTAGACTTTGGTGCCCAGTACGGCCAGTTAATTGCACGTCGCGTGCGCGATCTTAACGTCTACTCCGAGATTGTTCCTTGTGATATTTCCGCAGATGAGCTTCGTGAGCTCAATCCATCTGCGCTCATTTTGTCCGGCGGCCCTGCTTCTGTTTATGCTGAGGATGCTCCAAAGATTGACCCAGAGATTCTGGAGCTTGGCCTTCCTGTCTTTGGTTTCTGCTATGGACAGCAGATTATGGCGGTTACCCTAGGTGGCACCGTTGGCCACACCGAGAAGGGCGAGTATGGTCCAGCTCATCTGACACGCGCAGGGGAGAGCCGTATTTTTGACGGTACCGCTGAGCAGCAGACCGTTTGGATGAGTCATCGTGACGCTGTGTCTGAGGTCCCAGAGGGCTTCACCGTTACCGCTTCTACCGACGTTTGCCCTATTGCAGCTATGGAAAACGCTGCTAAGAATCTGTATTCTACGCAGTTCCATCCAGAGGTTAACCACACCGAGTGCGGTTCTCAGATGCTTTCTAACTTCCTGTTCAATATCTGTGGCTTTGAGAAGACGTGGACCATGGACAACATCATTGAGCAGAAGGTAGAGGAGATTCGTCAGAAGGTTGGTAACGGCCGCGTCATTTTGGCACTTTCCGGCGGCGTTGACTCTTCTGTTGTTGCTGCCCTTGTTCACCGCGCTATCGGCGATCAGCTTACCTGCGTGTTTGTGAACCACGGCATGCTCCGTAAGGGCGAGCCAGAGATGGTTGAGCAGGTCTTCCGCAAGCAGTTCAACGTGCCTCTGATTCACGTTCACGCAGAGGAGCGCTATGCAGAGCTTTTAGCTGGCGTTACCGAGCCAGAGATGAAGCGCCGCCTGATTGGTACTGAGTTCTGGAAGGTCTTCTTTGACGAGGCTCAAAAGCTGGACGGCGTTCAGTTCCTGGCACAGGGCACCATTTATCCTGACATTATTGAGTCTGGTGCTCGTAAGACCGGCGGTAAGGCTGCAACCATCAAGAGCCACCACAACCTGATTCCATTCCCAGAGGGCGTTCACTTTGACCTGATTGAGCCTCTGGATCACTTCTTCAAGGACGAGGTCCGCGCGCTGGGCGTCTCTCTTGGTTTGCCAGAGAATCTTGTCTACAGGCAGCCATTCCCAGGTCCTGGTCTTGCTATCCGCATCATTGGCGACGTTACCCCAGAAAAGCTGGAGATTCTCCGCAACGCCGACGCTATTGTCCGCGAAGAGATTGACGCTTACAACGCCCAGCTCTTTGACGAGACAGGCGATCGTAACTCCGAGCACAGTGTTTGGCAGTACTTTGCCGTGCTACCCGACATTAAGTCCGTTGGTGTAATGGGCGATGAGCGCACATATGCTCGTCCTGTTATCCTGCGTGCCGTTGAGTCTAGTGATGCCATGACCGCTGACTGGGCAAAGCTTCCTTATGAGTTGCTGACCCGTATTTCTTCTAGGATTGTTAGCGAGGTAGCTGGTGTTAATCGCGTAGCGTACGACATTACTCCAAAGCCACCTGCGACCATTGAGTGGGAGTAGGAAATTCTTCAGTTATAGGGGTATAAATCATAATTTCGATAAATAATACCCCCATAAATGTATAATTTGATATACTGGCTCCAATGAAGATTGGAGCCAGTATGCGTTTGTTCCCTCGTGAAAACTATTTGAAGAAGATTCGCGGCTTCTACCATGACGTCGAGATGATCAAGGTCATCACCGGCGTACGTCGCTGCGGTAAGTCCTGCCTCATGCAGTGCATCGCCGAAGAGCTGAGGGCCGAAGGCGTCGATGACGAGCACATCGTTTTTCTCGACCTAGACCGATACGGGTACCGGTCTGTCAAGGCTCCAGAGCAGCTCGAGGCCCTCATCGAGCCCTTGCTCGCCATCTCGGGGACAAAGTACCTTTTCATCGACGAGGTGCAAAACGTCGAGGGCTTTGAGGATGTGCTCAACGGATTTCGCACCGAGGGTGGCTTCTCCATCTTCATCACCGGGTCAAACTCATATCTGCTTTCAGGAGAGCTGGCCACGAAGCTAACCGGGCGCTACATCGAATTCGAAATGCAGACGCTGGACTTTGGCGAGTATTGCCAGATGAAGCGTTTCTTGGGACAGCCCGTGAACCCGAATCCGGCCGCGGAGTTCGATACGTATATTCTCGAGGGTGGCTTCCCGAAAACGATGGATTACCCCCAGCTCGCCGACAAGCGCGCCTACGTTGCCGCGGTAATCCAGGAAATCTTCGAGAAGGACATCCGCAGGCGCGTGAAGATCAAGAACGTCTCCGTGTTCAACCAGGTGCGCGATTACGTTATCAACAACTTCGGCGCCACCACGTCGCTTAGCAACATCCAGTCTGACCTCGAGAGCAAGCAGGGTGTGAAGGTCAAGCGCGAGACACTCGCGCGATACCTCCAGATTCTTGAAGACGCGAAGGTCGTCAGTAAGTGCGCCCGCTTCGATCTGAAGTCGAGAAAATCGCTCCGGGGCGAGCAAAAGTATTACCTGGCGGACCTAAGCTTCTACTTTGCCCTCAATACCGACAACCGCATCAACTACGGTCCCGTTCTCGAGAACATCGTTTATTGCTACGCTCTCGCGCAGGGTTGCAAGATCAGTGTCGGACGCATTGGAAAGCTGGAGTGCGATTTCATCCTGAGGAACCCAGAGATGGACTATGCATACGTTCAGGTTGCAATGACCATCATGGCCGACCAGTCCACCGAGGAGCGCGAATACCGCCCGTTCGAGCAGATTAAAGACAACTATCCCAAGTACCTGTTGACGCGAAACGACCCCATCCAGCAAAGGGATGGCATCATTCATGCCAACATCCCTGAGTTCATGCAGGAAGGAAGGGTTTTCTAGGAGGGCAATGCCTCCTTTCGATACTCGCCTGTATGAGGCTAATCTTGAATGAGCGCTTTAGGGTTCTGGCGTTCGCTCGTTTTTGTCCTAGGGACAAAAACGAAACTGCAGGCCTTCGGCCGCCGAAAAGTTTTCTGTGTTGTCCTACGTTTTGTCCCAAACGCCCATGTGGAGACACGCGGCGGGATTTGACGGCAAGGTACCTAAAGCCGACGACCCAACTGGAGTTGACTGGAATGGCACAACAGCAAACGAACGTAAAAGAGTAGGAATAGAGACAGGTATAACATACCTTTATTGTTCAGCTAAATTATTTATTAATTCCTCGCCCACGATGCGAGGAACTGATTTAAAACTGTAAATAGAAAAGAATCTCTGCTGAATTTTACTCCCACTCGATTGTCATAAAAACCAAGAGCGTGAACTCAACAGATGTTCTGACCGGCTATCATATTTATTTTTGAGTCCGCAAAAACGTCTTAAAACCTGAACTTACCTAGAACTCAGTGCTGAGTTCCACACTAGCACGCGATAGCGAGAATGAATGCGGGGTCGCTAAGGGCAAATGGCCTGGACTGTGAAAGTGTGGTCATGTTGCACGTGGTCGATTTCTCTTTTGACTTGGCTTCTACAAGGGTTCCATAATTTCCCAGAGAACAAACGATTAGATCCGGGAAGGTGAAAATCGGTAAGCTTGACCCACAACCTCATACATCCAAATCGTCGAAAACTGTACGTTCCGCGTCAATCTGCTGCTGACGTTGGAGATTGCGGTTTGACGGCATGGGTTGCGCTCGTTTCGCGATTCGAGGTTTCAAGTCAGGTTGCTCAGCATCTCTTCAACTTTGTGATATCAGCGCGGGTAGGCTGTATAGCGTCTTCCATCAAGCCGGAGAAACATCACCTGCTAGCTCATTCTTCTCTGCATTAACGAAGGGGTCGACCCCGTATCTTATCACCTTCCATGTGCCTGGTTCCCAATCAGCAGCCGGATCGGTTCCCTCCAGTCGAGAGAGGCGGATCGCCGCGGTCCACGATCTGTCCGAAGTGCGGAGCCTTATCTTTGCGCTGGCGACCGCGGGTGCGGGCCTCATAATTTCCTCTATCTCGTATCCCTCGATCGGATGGGAAGAATAGAGCTCTCTCGCCTCGCCAGCCTGCGCGCCTGGCGTTCTGTTCACGAAATTGGGGAAGAACGACCCCAGTACCCCGTAGTTCTTCGCCTTCCAAGCCTCGAGAAATCCCGTGCAGTCTCTGACGAGCTCTTCGTCTGGACCTGCAGGATGCTCGAGATCCACATGGTGCTTCTCCCAGCTCTCGAGCCTCCTGTCATTTTCGGCGTTGCGCCGCTTCATATCCGAGAGGCCCTTGAGCACTTGAACGATATTAGGAGGATCTTCGTCTTCAGTCTCTCGTTTCCTAATCTCGGCATCGACCCAGTCTCCAACGGCGAAGAGCATGTACCACGCTTTCGAGGCAACCACGTCGTTGTCGTAGTCGGTGACCATCCCGTGCATAATTCCATGACGGTAGACTTCGAAGACCGGTTCATCTATCCTCGCGCGGATTGATTTCGTGAAGGCTTTCTGGATAGACGGGAGTCCATCCCACACGGTCGCGATGCAGTCTCCCGCATGAAGCTCTTCTGACTCCCTCGCATGGAGGCCCTTCCTTCCTTCGGACCGGAAGGCATCGTTCACAAATCCGTCCATCACGGTGACCGTCACGAGGACCGAGCTGTAGTAACGCCCCTGGAGGTAGTCTTGTTCGGCCTTCTCCAGGAGTGGTATGCGCGGGCGCATGTCAGGAAAGCGGTTCAGCCTGGTAATCATTCGATGCAGAACCTCTTCCTCCTTGAGATATTCGATGAGCTCTCGCTCGGCTTCCCCGGGCGTGGGCTTGCTGACGACCGCGCGCATCCTTTCGAGGTTCAGCGCGTCTGAGAAGACCCAGTTCCTATCGCCCAGCAGATGGTAGAAGTCATCGACAAGTGAGACGAGGCCGTCGAGCTCTTCTCGGACTTCCTGCCCGCTCTTCTTCACCTCGTCGTTCCTGAGCAGCCTTCCGAGCCATTCGAGTCCCGACGCGCTGCGTTTTAGTTCCTTGATGAAGTGGAGGTCGTTGACTGATTCGTGCTTATCCGAGTTTTCGTGGTTTTCTCTTGCCATCAATACTTCATCTCGAATCTGTTTTGTTGGCTCACGGCGCAAATCAAAGTATGACGAATGCTTTTCGCAAAGCCAGATAATCGAACGGAAACGCCTCGGTTTCTGCCCTTCGCCGTTTTCTAGGCATCGTTTAGAATGATTCAATACCGAATTATAATTCACCAGCAAGAGGAATTGAGGGTTAGGGCATGCAGGTTCTAAAGGAAGAGGTGCGCGAGCGCATACTTGCCGCCGCCGTCCAGGTGTTCTACGAGAAGGACTTCCGTAGCGCGAAGTTGCAGGACATCGCGAGGCTCGCAGACGTGTCGGCAAGCCTGCTGTACTCGTACTTCAAAAACAAGGAGAAGCTATTCGAGGGCGTCGTTTCGTCTGCTCCCTTCGACTTCAACCGGATTGCACGTGAAGAAGAATCTATCATTGCGAATACGCCCTCTGAGAGGTACCAGATTGCCGCCGAAGGACCCCTGCTCAACATGTTGGCCCATCACAAGTTACTGGTTATCCTGATCGACAAGAGCCAGGGTACCGCCTATGAGCATGCGAAGGACGATTTCGTAGAGAGCATCGAGCGGCATATCCGGTACATGATGAACGAGCGTGCAGTTCAGCGCTACCCGGACTTGCTCGTCCACGTGCTCGCAAGCAACTTCGTGGAGAGTCTAATGGAGGTAGCCCGCCACTACAGCAGCGAGAATGAAGCTCGTGAGATGCTTGCGCTCATCGCCCAGTGCTATTACGAAGGAGTGAACTCCCTGTGACAGAATTTTCTGCCACCCCATTCGGATACCCTGACATTCAATATTGAATTTTGATTCAATATTGATATAGTTAGTCTAGTCGAACTGAGATAGGCCTTAATCTACTTACAATATCGAATCTTTATTTAATATTGGAGGAGAGATTCTATGAAAGACAAGAGGGAGCTGGTCAGGGAGATGATGGCGAAAAGCCGGCTATCTAATGCCTTACTTCTGACCAGGGCGGTTCTTGGGCTCGTTCCCACGGTTCTCGTAACCTTCCTTGTTCACCTGTTTTTGGAAGGATCCCTCTCGCCCGCTGCAATTGCCTATGTCGCTGCGGGAATGACGGCATGTGTGGCGGGGAAGGCGTTGTGCATGTACACGGCAACATGGAAAGCACATCGGGTGGCGTACTCGTGCCTGACGGACATCCGCCTGCGCATCGTGCGCCATCTGAAAAAGCTCCCTCTCGGCTTCTTTCAGATCAGAAGGCCAGGAGACCTCGCGAACGTCATGCGCAATGACGTGGAGCAGGTGGAGGTGTACCTTGCCCACGGGCTACCCGAATCGGCCTCAGCAACTCTGTTCCCCGCCGCCGCGTTCGTCCTCATGCTTGCGGTGGACTGGCGGCTTGCCCTATGCATGATGGCGGGCCTGCCCCTCATGTGGCTTGTGAAGAAGGTGGCGGCGCCCGCTTGGGCGAGAGGTTTCGAGATAGTAGCCCAGTACGCCTCCCGCATGCAGAACAGCCTTATGGAATATGTCGCCAACATAGCGGTCGTCAAGGCATTCGGAAAGGAAGAACGCAAGACCGATGAGACGGTCGGGGCGGCGCGTGATTACGTGAACTGGGCAACAAGCTCGATGAACGATGTCTCGGTCCCTATGGCTCTTATCGCCCTGTTCATGGAGTTCGGGACGGTACTCGTGCTGATTGTGGGAACGTGGCTTCTCTCCACGGGCGGCATATCCATCGAACGTCTTATTTTGGCCATGGTGCTCGCCGCCGCCTTCACTTCCTCAGTGGCCAAAACGGCGACCCTGCAACACTACCGCTTCATGTTCGACCAAGCGATGACGGGCATCGAATCGGTGCTGGGTGTCAAGACCCCAGACCTCATCGAGAGCTCCGAGGAGCCTCGCATGGGAGACATAGAGCTGCACGGAGTATCGTTCTCCTACCCGCAGAGCGAGGAAGACGGCAACGAGAGGAAGCAGGCTCTCGACTCGATAGACCTCGTGTTCCGCAGGGGAAGCACCAACGCGCTCGTAGGTTCCTCGGGATGCGGGAAGAGCACCCTCGCGAGCTTAATCATGGGATTCTGGCAACCTGACAGCGGGCGCGTCACTGTGGGTGGACAGGACCTTTCCCAACTTTCCGAAAGACAGGTGGCGAGACTCTTCTCCATAGTCCAGCAGGACGTGTTCCTCTTCAACCAGAGCATCGAGGAAAACATCCTCATCGGCCGACCAGGAGCAACGCATGAGGAGGTGGTCAAGGCGGCCAAAAGGGCGCGTATCCACGACTTCATCTCCAGACTCCCTCACGGTTACGCTACGGTCCCTGGCGAGGGCGGCGTTCAGCTCTCGGGCGGCGAGCGTCAGCGCATTTCGATTGCCCGGGTAATGCTGAAAGATGCCCCCATCATTATCCTTGACGAGGCGACGGCCGCGGTCGACGCCGAGAACGAGGCCCTCATACAAGAGGCGATAGACGACCTGTCTCGCGACAAGACTGTCGTGACCATAGCTCACCACCTGAACGCCGTTCGTGGAGCGGAGCAAATCGTCGTGATGAGGGAAGGTCGCATCGCCGGGGCTGGAACCCACGAAGAACTCATGTCTACCTGTTCTCTCTATCAGGAGATGGTTGCCAAGCAAAAGCAGGTGGACAACTGGGATATCAGGGAGGTCACATCATGGTAAGAGAGATCCTAGAACGGATGACCCCCGCTGGCCGGCGCATGATGTTCATAAGCATCGCCGCATTCACGATTTATGCACTAGCCAGCGTGGCGATGGCCTTCGTTGTCCTCGCGGCTATCCATTCGGTTCTGGACGGACCGGTCGACCTCGCGCCCTACTGGGTGGCGCTCATCTGCCTTCTCCTCGTTAAAGGGGCAAGCAGCATTGTGGCAGACAAACAGAAGCATTGTGCGGGTTTCGACCTTGTACTTGAGATTAGGATTGCTGTCGTCAGACGGATGAAGTCGCTTTCTCTCGGTTTCTACACGGGAGAGCGACTAGGCGAGATTGGCGATATTGTTCATAAGGACATCGACAACATGGAGATGGTGGTGGGGCACCTTTGGACGAGGATGGCAGCTGATTTCATCGTCGCGGCGATTTTGCTCGTGGCTGCGGTCCTCATTGATTGGCGCATGGCACTACTCACGGTATCAACCTTGCCCGCTGCACTTGCGCTCCTTGCAGCAGGACTAAGGAAGGCCCAAGCCCTCGAAAGAAGATGCGGGGATGACGCGGCAGACATGACGAGCCTGTTCGTCGAGTACGTGAAGGGCATCCCGCTTCTGAAGGCTTTTGCTGAAAGCGAGGCCCTCGACCGTAGGCTCGAGGCGACGGTGGAGAGCTTCGGCGAGAGCAGCAAGGCAGCGTCGCGGAATATAGCGCTGGTCCTGTCCGCTTACAGTCTGGTAGCGGACCTTGCCTTCGTAGTCATGGCGTCGTGTGGTGCCCTGCTCGTGCAGAGTGGTTCTCTGCCCCTGTTCGTCTACATCGGCTTCATCATTGCGAGCGTGGAGTTCTACAAGCCCTTCTTTGCAATGGAGTCGCATTGGATGAACTACCTTAAGGTGAGGGATAGCTTCCGAAGGATAGAGAAGATCATCCGAGCGTCCTCTGTCCCCGAGCCCGATGAGCCGCGCGTGCCTACGTCGCACTCGATTAGGTTCAATCAGGTGCGTTTCTCCTATGGAAGGGACTCTTTTGAGTTGCCCGAGGCAACGTTTACGGTCCCCGAACATACCATGACAGCACTCGTAGGCGAGTCCGGATCGGGCAAGAGCACGCTGACCAACCTCCTGCTGAGGTTCTGGGATGTGGACGCGGGAAGCGTGAGCGTCGGCGGCGTAGACGTGAGGGACATCCCCTACGATGACCTTCTGGCTTCCATCAGCGTCGTCATGCAGGACGTTCGTCTCTTCGCGGACACCATTGAGGGTAATATCCGCATCGGCAAGGCTGATGCGACGCACGAGGAAGTAGTGGAGGCAGCCAAGAAGGCGTGCATCCACGAGTTTGTGATGTCGCTTCCACAGGGCTACGAGACACTCATCGGGGAGAACGGCATGGGTCTCTCAGGCGGGCAGAAGCAGAGGTTGTCTGTTGCTCGAGCGTTTCTAAAAGACGCCCCCATTCTCGTACTCGACGAGATGACGAGTAGTGTGGATCCAATTAACGAGGTGCTCATGCAGAGAGCCGTTTCTGCGCTCGCGCAGAACAGAACAGTGCTCGTGGTAGCGCACCATCTGAGCACCATCCGCTCTGCGGACCAGATAATCGTGATGCGACAGGGGGAAATCGTGCAGAGGGGTACCCACGAACAGCTCCTCGAGGAGAGGTCTGGCTATTATCGGGCCCTCTGGGAGCAGGGAACCAAGACAGAGGGCTGGGCATGAGCGCCCCTGCGCATGTAGCCCTCAGTAAGGCGACGTACCGGTACTCGGGAAAGAGTGACAATGCTGTCCACAGCGTCGACTTGGATATCCATGAAGGCGAGTTTGTGCTCCTGACAGGAAAAAGCGGCTGCGGGAAAACCACGGTCGCACGGCTCATAAATGGTCTTATCCCTCATTTCTACGAGGGCGAGCTGGAAGGAACAGCGAGAATCGGCGGAACGGAAACGTGCGAGATGGGAATCGGAGAGATAGGAAGGATAGTCGGCTCGGTCTTCCAGGATCCTCGCAGCCAGTTCTTCATGACTGACACGACGAGCGAGGTGGCATTCGGCTGCGTGAACGCGAGACTGCCACGCAACGATGTGGCGCAGCGGGTCGAAAGCGCATTCCGACGCATAAACATTCAACGTCTGCGGGATAGGAGCGTGTTCGAGCTCTCGAGTGGTGAGATGCAGCTGGTGGCCATAGCCTCCTGCTATGCGATGGGGCCTTCCGTATACGTCTTCGACGAGCCGTCCGCAAACCTCGATATGGAAGCCGTGGAGACCCTCAGGAAGACACTATCTGAGCTGAAACGCGAGGGAAAGACCGTCATCGTTCTGGAGCACCGCCTTTTCTATCTGTCTGACCTCATCGATCGGATGGTCGTCATTGAAGACGGTGCTGTATCCCACGTATACGACGCAGCCAGTGCGTTGTCCATCGACGACGCCATGCTCGCCCATATGGGTTTAAGGAGCTTGCAGTTAAAGTCGGCGCTAAACGCTATGCCCGACCACAAGCCGACCTTGTCAAAGCGTGAGAATGCGATCTTCGAGATAAATAATCTTACGTTCTCATACGGCTCACAGCATTCGACGAGGAGTGCTGGATCGACACCGCGCGACCCTCGCACCATCGGTCCGCTGAGCTTCTCCGCCCGATTCGGCGAGGTAATCGGAATTATAGGAGAAAACGGTGCGGGGAAGACAACTCTGTCGCGTCTGTGCTGCGGACTTGAGAAAGAGGATGGGGGCACCGTGTCCGTAGACGGCAGACCCCTTTCGCCAAAGGAGCGATTGGGGCGCATCCGACTAGTCATGCAGGATCCCGACTACCAGCTTTTCTCCGATAGCGTGCTGGGAGAGCTCTCGTTGGGCGGGCGGAGAGACGCCGATGTCTGTGAGCGAGCACTCAGAAAGCTGGGGCTATGGGATATGAGGGAAGTTCATCCCTCAACACTCTCGCGAGGACAGAAGCAGCGCCTCACAATAGCATGTGCTCTCGTCGATGAGGCTGCCTCCTATTTCTTCGACGAGCCGACGAGCGGCTTGGACAGGGAGAACATGGAGAGAGTTTCTTCCGCGATCCGATCGCTTGCACAATCGGGAAGCGTCGTATTCGCTGTCTCGCACGATCCTGAGTTCCTCCTCTCCGCCTGCGACCGCATCCTCCATCTGAGAGATGGAATCATCGTTGACGACTTCGCTCTTGGTGGTCCGACGAGGGAGAGACTCCTGAGGTCGCTTTGGAAGGGAGGTGTGCAATGGGGCGCTCATGCAGACGCATAGACCCTCGGACGGCTTTGCTCGCAACCTGCCTTCTGGGCAGTGCCGCAGTGCTCTCCAACCGGCCGGAGGCAGCTCATGCGGCATGCGCTATCGGGGCCCTATGCGCGCTCGTCTCCGGGGCATGGCGGCCGTGCATCGCCCTATCTGCCGCCTATGGCCTCATAGCTGCCGTCATGGCTCTCGCCGAAGGGGCGGGCAACACGACGCTTGTAATCGCTCTGGTCATGCTGAGCTACATGGCCCAGAAGTTCGTGGTTCTGGCTCTTCTGGGCATCTCCCTTTCTAAACTGGCCTCGATGCAGGATCTTCTCGCTGCACTGCAGTCTATGGGAACTCCGCAGGCAATTCTCATTCCATGCATGGTTATTCTACGATTCTTCCCAACTATACGCAGGGACGCCTCGCATCTCATGGAAAGCCTGAAGACGCGGCGCGTGCTCGCAGGAGGAGGGTTCGCATTCCGACACCCAGCTCTCACATGCGAACTTCTGATAGTTCCGCTCCTCATGAGGAGCGTAAGGGTATCTGACGAGCTGGCGGCATCCGCGCTTGCCCGCGGCTTAGACGGCGAGACCCAAGCAACGGTGCTGCAGCCCCTGTCTTTCGGAGAGAGGGACGCCGTGGCGGCCGCCTTCACTCTCCTGGCAATCGGAGTTCTTGCGTGGCTTCAATTTGGACTGCGATAGAGGGGCTCAGGATGAGACTTGCCTTGTCAAACTTGTACGTCTTAAACCAGACTGGAAGAAAGGACTCATTATGAAAAAAGGCGGAACCTCGGCCATAGGGGCTCGAGATCTCGTATCCATTGGTGTCTTCGGAGCGCTGTCGCTCCTAATCTTCTTCGTAGTGGGAGGTATCGCTGGTCTTACTGTCGTGGGGACAGTCGCCAACATACCCATCGTATGCTTCTTCACATCGATAGCCTATCTGCTCCTTGCTGCAAAAGTCAGGAAGACCGGGACCTTCCTCATCATGGGGACCATAAACGTGCTGCCCGGCCTGATGGCGGCAAACGTCTTCGGTGTCATCGGCAGTATCGCGGGCTGGGCTCTTGCGGAGGTGGTTGCCACGCGGATCGGATACTCGAACAGGAAAGGTCTCGTTGCGGCTTACGTCGTCGGTTGCACACTGCAGTCGGCGCTCTACACCCTTCCCATATATCTTTCAGCTGCTCAGTATCTTTCCGAGCGCCAAGAAATACTGCGACTTACCGATGAGACTATGGCGCAGTTCGTCGCGATGTTCTCGGGTCCCATGTACCTCGGAATGGTTGTCCTTACGGTGGCGACGAGCCTGGTGGGAGCTCTCGTCTCGCTAAAGATTATGAGGAAGCATTTTGAGAAGGCAGGGATTGTCTAAGGGACGCCTCGCAACAATAAAATCGAGAGATGGGACAGGATAGCCCCATGGCTGCTGATGACCTAAAAAGCATCGGGGGCTCTCGTCGCCATACGATAAATTGAGATCGCGCGTGTTCCGCTGGCCTATTTTCTTTCTTTGCTTTTGGTCGCTCTACTCTCTTTTTTCACGGGCAATACAAACATGGCGGAGTCTGCTCAGGCTAATCGAAGGCCTTGACGCGCCACGGCCTTATATGCGGGCGGCGTTAGTCTATGCTGTCGATAATTTCCTGAAAGGCGTTCAATTCGTGAACTCGGATGTAATAGCCAAGGTTGGTCATTATATTGGTCTGGGGTTCAATCATCATTTTCGTCGGAACATCTCGTATCTGCAGCTTTACAGCTGCCGTATATTCAGGACCTGCATAGAGTATACTGAGGAAGATCAATCTGGCGTCCGTTCGATGCTGATTCGGGAGAAGAGCCGATTTTAAGCCACCCACTATTACTCCCGCTGCGATTTCGGGGAATAATCAAGTCCGCAAAGCGTATTTTTCCAGCAAAGGTGTAATTCTTCCTTTCCGTCCGAATCAACGGTTGATTTGGGAATGATTCGAACGAGGCAGCACGAGACGGACGAGGTGGTACGAGGTGGAATCAGCTAATGTCAAATGGACAACTTCAACAGTTGAGTGGAAGTAAAGGTTAAAGCTAGATTGTTTTATAATGGGCTCAACGGTTGTTGGGTCCATTTTTTAGGAGCTATTATGGCCTCCACTCAAGACTACCTTGAATTCGTCCTGGATCTCCTTAGCGAGGTTCCCGAAGTAACCCACCGCAAGATGATGGGCGAGTACATCCTGTACAGCGGGGGCGTCATCTTTGGCGGTATCTACGATGATAGGTTCTTACTGAAGGATGTGCCGGCAACACGCAAAGCTTTTGCCACCGAGCAGATCCCCTACGACGGTGCGAAGCCAATGCTGCTAGTGGACAGCGAAGACCCCGTTAGAATTGCCCAGGTCATCAAAGCAATGTTTCCACAGCTCCCAAAACCCAAAGTCAAGAAGCCGCGGGAAACCAAATGAGATGGATTTTCTTCATTTGCTCGAAGTATCTGGAAGAGGCACCCCTGTTATAAATCTTCTTCATAGAGGCAAGCCCCCCATTAAAGCCCTTTCATACAAGTCCATAGTTCAATCATGCAGAATTGTACATTTATGCTTAATATGAAATAATATTCAGCATGAATATTTTATTTGGAAAGAGGGTTGCCATGACCTTAATCGAGATTGCGAAAGGCCAGAATGGCTACGTGTCCACATCGCAGGTCACTGCCTCTGGCATTCCTAGGAGAAAGCTTGCCGAGGCCGTTAATGCGGGCGAACTTATTCAGGTCGGACGCGGTCTCTACGCTCTTCCAGAGACGTGGGAAGATCCATACTTTGTCGCCCAGCACCGGTTCTCGCGCGGTGTATTCTCTGATGACACGGCGTTGTTCCTGCACGGTATGACCGACCGCGCACCCTTTTTCCTCACCATGACGTTTCCCAGAAGCTACAACGCCACACCCGCTAGGGAGGCAGGGATAGTCTGCCGCACCTGTGCTGACGAGGTACTTGAGCTTGGACTGGTAGAGCTGACTACTCAACACAGCAATATTGTTAGGGCGTACGATCTAGAGAGAACACTTTGTGACCTGGTCAGGGGTCAAGGCACAGTAGACTCGCAAATTGTCATTCCAGCGATGCGGGCCTATGTAAAAAGTCCAAAGAGAGATGTAGAGAAACTAGTTGAGTACGCACATAGACTTGGCGTTGAGAAGAAAATCCGAAATTACCTGGAGGTGCTGCTATGAGGATGAAGAACGCAATGCAACTCAAGGCACATGTGAATAACATGGCCAAGGAGGCGGGCATCCCCACACAGGCGCTCATGCAGAGCTACCTTCTCGAGAGGTTGCTTGAGCGCCTCTCAAGATCGACATGGAGGGACAACATCGTCATCAAGGGCGGCGTGCTCATCTCGTCCCTCGTTGGCGTCAGCTCTAGGACTACCATGGACCTGGACACGACGGCCAGGGGGTTCGCCCTTACCCATGATTCTGCAGAGAGGGTCTTTCGTGACATCACGGCAGTACAGGTAGACGACGATTGGGAGTTTGAGTTTGATAAAATTGAAGATATTCGCGAGACCGATGACTATCCAGGCATTCGCGTACACCTTAAGGGGAGCTATGCTCCCATGTTGGTCCCACTGACAGTAGATGTCACCACTGGTGATAGAATTACGCCAGACGCGGTGGAGTATAACTATCCGCTGCTCTTTGGCGAGGGCGAGATTAATCTCATGGCATATCCGATCGAGACTGTACTCGCGGAAAAACTTGAGACTGTGATATCTCGCGGAGTTACCAATACCCGTCTCCGAGATTTCTATGACATTCATATTCTGTTGGGTGTCAAAAGAAATGACATCAATATTGAAACATTGAGAAACGCATTGGCGTCGACTTGTGAGAAAAGGAGCAGTCAAGCTGTCATCGCTCGCTGGGCCGATACGCTTGATGATGTTGCCGGTGACGCTGCTATGCTGGAGCAGTGGGCAAAGTATGTGAGAAAAAATCCGTACGCAAAAGGAATCGCTCTTCAGGACTGCTGTAAGGTTGCAAAATCTGTGTTTGTGGAGTTAACCGACATAAACAGTTAATAGCTACGACAAAAAGTAGAACAATAATTGCAAGATAACTTAAAGTTCATACAAGTTCTTATATTTTTCGGGACACGCCCTGGACATATCGAGTGGGAATAAGGTCCAGTAGGTATTTTTTAAGTTGCAGTTTTAAATTAACTCCTCGCCTACGATGCGAGAAGTTTTTTAATAAATAGTTGCGGATGATATCACGTTATCGTGATATCCTAAATAATAGTAAAAAGAGATAGGGAAGCCGCAAGAATTTAAGAAAATCAATCCACTCATCTAAAGGAGGCAGATTATGAAATTTCATAAGGTCAAAGAAGTCTCTGCCCTGACTAGCTTAAAGTTAAGCGTTCAGTTTACCAACGGCACTACAAAAATTTACGATGTAGCTCCACTTATGCATCGTTTCCCGGTCTTCAAGACATTGGAGGATAACGAATCGCTGTTCAGAGAGGTAGAAGTTGATCAGGGCGGCTACGGTATTTTCTGGAATGATGACCTTGATCTATCTTGCGATGAGTTGTGGGAGAACGGAGCAGAGGTTGCGACGCCCTTTGATGGACTCATATCGTTTTCGGACGCTAGCGAGCTTTGGGGTTTAAGCGAGTCTACTCTGCGTAAAGCTGTTGCATACGGCAAAATAGTTCCAGGAGTGGACGCTCGCAAGTATGGTAAGCAGTGGATTATTAATCGAGATGCTATGTTGCGCGAGTATGGCAATCCCGTGTGCTAAAAGCTGCAAATACTCAATCTCAAATACTCAACCTCAGATACTGTCCATTTCAGTGGACAGTATTTTTTATGTCATTACGTAGACTAGTTTTTCATAAAAGTGTGATCTTTTAACAGACATCGTGAGATGGGAGTACCAATGGAAAAGCAGAGTTCAGATAGCCCCGTATGTCCTAAATGTAATAGTACGAATGTCGCAAAATATCTTTGGGGTTTACGACTGCTGGACGATCAATTAGAGCGTGATATTGAAGAAGGTCGTGTCATTTTAGGAGGTTGCGTTGTATGTGTAGATGACCCCAAGTTTCATTGCAATGATTGCAAGCATGATTGGAGATAGCTGTAGTTTTGGCTTACCTACTTCTATTATCTTCATAGAAAAAACTCAAGATATTAATCATTGCTCTAAGGTAAGAGGCGCATTCCACATTCAAGGTTTACATTCAAGGAAGAAATGACATTCCAGAAAGTATTAGCTCATTATTCATTGCAGTAGGGACAAGGTTTTCTTCCTTTAGTCCTTGAAGTAACCGTTGCAGTCCATGTGTGATTTGGATTAGTTGTGCAAATCCATGTAGGAATGAATTCAAGTTGACTGAAAGGTTTAATGTTCCAAGGGCTTATGGGATTGGTAGGACTCCATTCCTTAGCAAGTTCAGGATATTTCCAGGCAAGTGACCCCATAATCTTGCCACAATGCGGACAACGGTTATTCATTCGAAGCTCCCTGCTGCGGACTGTGTCAGTCCATTCATGACCGCATGCAATACAACGCCACAATACCTTGCGCTTGCTTCCACTTTTGATAGTGTCGGGAGTATGGCGAGACCCATCGGCTGGTTTTACCCACTCTTCGGAAATCTCAGGGTTAGTTTCTCGTAGACAGTTTCCACTATTTTCAATTAGGTTAACCGTTTCTTTTGCTTTCATTTGTTCATCTGGATTGATTGAATTTTTTGCTAACCATTTATTGAGCCCCAGTGCTGATGGAGTTCTTGGGGCTATCTCACGTTGATTTAATGGAGTTGTGGGCCTCCTGTCTTCGTGGCCGAAGATGACACCACCATTTTTTCTTCCGCCACAACTACATCCAAAGACCACGTCGTCAGGACGCTCAGCTGTTTGTCTTCCACATGATTTGCATTTCACAATCAATACATCGTTGCCCGGACGTTTACCATGCAACAAATCTACGAGAATATAGCCATTTTTTGTTGCTAGTGATTCTGCATCTGACCAGGATTTATCTCTTTCTAATTTAATAGCACCTTGGTCTATGAGGTCTTTACGGGAATATCCTTGTTTTAATAGGGTCCGTACTGATTCATCATAAATGATGCCTGCCCATCCGTACCAGCCCATCCAATAGCAGGCTCTACAGACTGGCTCTTGAATATCATTTTTATCAAGTATATATTTGAGACGATAGTGAGCTTCTGTTCCGCAATCAATGCAGGAGGTATAAAGCCATTCTGCCTTTCGATATTTTCCATCAGCATTATATGGCTGTGCCAGTCGAAGTCCTGCTTGTTGAAGAATTTCATCTAACTGTTCATTAGTAAGCTTCATCCAGATGTTCCTTTCGACTAAATATCTCGAGGTATGGTTGATTATATATACAGTTGCATAGGAGATTGTCGTGTCACGTCTATTTATAAATAGTTATGCATTTACACAAGCTGCTAAAAATATGTCGAAATGGAGAAAAGAATCACAAGTTCTTTTTTGTACATGGGCTGTATTTATGGCGGTAATTTTCTTTAGATATATAGAGGATCACATGAAACTTCCAATAAGAGTTACGCGCTCTATGGAGGCATACAGACCTGGCGAGGATGAACTCTTATGGAACGGCCTTATCATTCCAATGATTGTAGTAACTGTTATCTGGATGATTGCTGAATTCTTCTTCGCACACCGTGCAAAGATTCAAAATCATAACCGTATGGAAACCCTCAAGTCGAAAAGTTCAGATGTAACTCCTGAGGAATTTCTTAGTAAGCGGATGTGGTTTGCAGATAAAGGAGACAAAGTCGACTTCACTGGAGTATTTGTTTTACACAATTTGACTAAAGATAAATTTTTCGTGGGACATAGTATTCATGTTTTAGAACGAGTAAGACAGTACTTTACTGGTCAAGGCAATGGAGACGTCTATGCTGATTGGAAGATGGGCGATAAATTTATTATTTCAACATTAAGTCTTGTCGATAGCGGATATAAAGATCTTAATGAGCTTGAACAAGAAATTATCGAGGCATATGATGCTCGCGAGCGTGGCTATAACAAGAAATAATTAATTACTTTGATGATATTAACAACCAACTGTGCAACTTGAGGCACAGACAGATTCTTGCATTTCTTGCCGATATCGGCAAGAAATATATCGTTTTACGTAAGAGTGCTGTCAGGTTTTTGCCGATAACGTTTCTGCTTAGAAGGATGACCGTAGAATATTTCTTGTTTTCGAGAGTTCTCCAAGCTACTATAGATTCAATTGAATTGCCGGAGCCTTTGGCAAGCCCTGGCAAGAGAAGGGATTAGGTGCATGAACAACTAGCGATACTCATAAAACCCGAATTCACGTAACGTCGCTGACGGCACTACCGCGGGTGTAGTATTGCTTACTCATGTCTTAATTCATAGCCATTTATCTATGCATACTTGCATACTACTCCGCGTGGTCTTCGGCAGAACCGAGGTATCATGCAGCTTAATCTTTCAAATATTGAATATACCTATCCATCAGCAGTGGAGCCTACCTTACATGATGTGACTATTACACTCCCACAGGGATGGACCGGCTTTGTTGGTAATAACGGATCTGGTAAAACAACCCTCGCACGTATCGTATGTGGTCTATTGCAACCTGACAGGGGAGTTATAAGCCCATCGTTTTTCTCGGCATATTGTGCTCAAAATGCAACAGAGGTCCCATCTAATCTCTTTGATTTTGCTGTTGCCTACGATGATTTGGCAATTAAGCTGAGGCGAGAGCTTTCGTTGGAGGATGATTGGCCTTGGCGTTTTGAGACACTTTCGTGTGGTCAGCAGAAGCGACTCCAGGTAGCGTGCGCTTTATGGGCTTCACCTGACGTTCTTGTGCTCGATGAGCCCACTAATCATGTGGATGTATCAACAAAACATGCTCTTTTTGCGGCTTTGTCGCAGTTTAAGGGTATCGGAGTGCTTATTTCACATGATAGGGAGTTGCTGGATAAGCTCTGCACTCAATGTTTGTTTGTAGCTAACGGCACGGCAAACATGAGAGCTGGTGGTTATACTCAGGCATCGTCGCAGGTAGAGCTTGAACGTTCTAGCACGATACACGCAAAGGAAGCTGCACAAAAAGAGAAGACTCGCCTTGAGCGAGAAACCCAGCGACGTAGAGAAGAGGCTTCTAGAGTTCAGACGCGCAAAAGTGGAAGAACTATTGACAAGCATGACAGTGATGCGCGTGCAAAAAAGCGAGGTTATATAGTCTCAGGCCAAGATGGTAAAGCGGGTAGACTGGCTGTTCGTATGCTTGATAGACTTGAGAAAGCTACAGCTAAAACTACAGATATTAGAGTTGAGAAACAATATGATTCCAATATTTGGCTGGATAGTGAGGCAAGCAAAAGAAAAGTTCTACTGAGGATGGAACCTAATAACATTCTCATGGGAGATTGCTATCTACAAACACCACCGCTATTCATAGGTAATACGGATCATATTGGCGTTGTTGGAGATAATGGCTGCGGTAAGACAACGCTGATAAAGAAAATTATTTCAAGTATTTCTGACGATGTGCGAATGCTATATATTCCTCAGGAGCCGACTGAACTGCAGAAAAAAGAGACGTTAAGAAAAATTAAAGGGTTATCAAACTCCCAAGGCGGAAGAGTGTTGTCTATTGTGGCGCAACTCAATTCAGATCCTGATTATGTTCTTGCGGGTGAGTCAACTAGTCCAGGTGAAATGAGAAAGCTTATGCTTGCACTGGGAATACTCGAATCACCAGAACTGGTTGTGATGGATGAGCCAACTAACTATTTGGACCTTGGTTCAACCGTAGCGCTTGAACGTTTACTGTCTGAATATCCAGGAGCTTTGTTGTTGGTCTCACATGATCTCTCGCTGATTGATTCTGCTACATCGATAAAATGGAGCATTCAGCGATCAAATGACAACTTTGAGTTTGTGGTGCAATAGGGGCGAGAAATACGTTGGACAGTTACGGTGGTTGCGCGTTTGTGTTTGAATAGCTCGCTGACACAGACCGCTGCTTTTATACCGCTCGCCGTAGTTGTTTAAGCAAACTAACTTCTGCTGAAAAATTTTATATAAACTAAAAGGTCAAATCGATTTCTTCTGAGATTGCTTGTGTGTTTAAGCATGGATTTCGGAGGGGCCTATGCTTCACTTTAATCACGGTTCAAAGCAAGAAGCCAACGAGGGAAATGCAAGCGCTGCTGGCAACGCAGGCACGTCTGGCGTTGTAGGTGCACCAGGGACTACAGGAGCTGGAACCCCCAACATTCCCACACCTCCTGAGGGATATCAGCAAGCAGCCTTTGCCTCTACGTTGCCAACAATTGCTGATCAGACAGCTAACTTGGGCTCACAGATTGGCGTTATTTCTCCAGGTGAAAGTGAGGAAGACGCTGAGGCTCGTGAGGCGTACGAGAGTTTGGCTCGTCACCGTAAAGCTCGTCGTAAAAAGAAACTTATTAAGGCAGGAATAGCCGCTGGAGTCTTTGTTCTTCTCGTCACATTGTTTATTTTGCCTATGTGTCAGGGCGGCCAGAACCAGAACACTACCGTGATGCCAAGCACTACGTTTGTCACGCGCGGCGAGTTCAGCGATTCTGTTTCCGCGTCTGGATCCATCAAGCCCGTGTCGTCAACCGTGGTAACTCCCGAGGTAGATGGCATTATTCAGGACGTTCAGGTTTCCGAGGGCACATACGTCCATAAAGGCGACAAGCTCTTTACCATCAAGAATGATGAGCTAGACAAAGCTGTGCGTAAGGCTGCCCAGCAGGTAAAAGCTGCTGAGAATGAGGTTAGCAAAGCACGCTCGGCTTTGGTTTCTGCTCGCAATGGTGTCTCTGAGGCAGGTGCGGAGGGCCAGGAGGCAAATGCTGCGTCCATTGCTGCTGCTGTGGAAGCAGCAGAGGCAAACCTGGAGAGCGCTCAGATTGCGCTTGAGGAGGCACGATCTGCTTACAACGACGCAATTGCCAAGGCAGATAAGCGTGTAGTCACCGCTCCATGCGACGGCACGATCATCGTAATGAATGCAGTGAACGGCTCTTCTGTTGGATCATCTGCATCGGGTCCTGGCAACGCCGGTCCTCTGATTACTATCGCAGACCTTTCCCAGATGAAGGTGAACGTCCAGATTAACGAGGTAGATATTTCTCGCATTGCCGTTGATCAGAAGGCGCAGGTCAGCTTTACAGCTCTGAGAGACCTGTATTGCGATGCAGTGGTGACTCACGTTTCTGCTGTTTCGTCCAACGGTGCCGATGCTGGCGCAAGTTACGATAACCCTGGTCGCTCCATTGTTTCTTACACCGTTGACCTGCTCATTAGCAGTCCCGACGCATCCATCAAGCCGGGTATGACTGCTAACGTGGACATCATGATTCAGCACATGGATAACGTACTGACCGTACCCCTTGTTGCTGTCATGGACGATGGCGATGGTGCTTACGTCAATGTTGTTACTTCTCGTGACGAGAAGGGATATCCTCAGGTAAAGCGCGTACCAGTGACCGTAAAGGCACAAAGTTCTACGACAGCCGTCATCGAGGGTGCCGGTATTGAGGACGGCACTGAGGTGATGATTGGCGGTGGCGCCGGCGGTCCATCTCAGGGCGCGGCTATGGACGCTCCAGCGGGCGCAACGTCTGGCTCATCGACTGACGCAACAGGCTCCAAAGATTCCAAGTAGGCGACGCGTATGTCCAAGGTAATTGAGGTACATAAGCTGCATCGCATTTATGAGACGGCTGCAGGTTTGACGCACGCTCTACGGGGTGTTTCCTTGACTGTGGAGAAGGGCGAGTTTCTTTGCATTATGGGTCCGTCAGGCTCGGGCAAATCAACTCTGATGAATATTTTGGGTTGTCTGGATACGCCTACTGCTGGTTCGTACAAGCTTGAGGGACTTGAGGTTGCAGATCTTTCCGACGACGATTTAGCGGAGATTCGCGCCACGCGTCTGGGCTTTGTCTTCCAGTCGTTTAACCTACTGCCGCGTACTACGGTGCTTCGAAACGTTATGCTGCCGCTCATCTACTCAGACATTCCCGCTAAAGAGCGAGAGTTGCGTGCTTGGAAGGCGCTGCGTTCTGTTGGCTTGCCCGAGGAGTACTACGAGCATAAGTCCAACGAGCTTTCCGGTGGTCAGGTGCAGCGCGTTGCCATTGCTCGAGCGCTGGTAAACGACCCGGCGGTTATTTTTGCCGACGAGCCAACAGGTAACCTGGACTCTGCAACAAGTGAGATGGTCCTCAACACGTTCAAGTCCATGCAGGAGCGCGGCAAAACAATCGTGCTGATTACACATGACCCCGAGACTGCCTTTTGGGCTGACCGAGTGGTACACATTCGTGACGGCCGCCTACTCACAGACGAGCAGGAAAAGGAGTTTGTGAAACAACACGCTGCACAGTCCACGACGGGCGCACACCCCGTGACAGGCGCACATGCCGCGACGGGAGGTGTCGCGCTATGAGGTTGATGGATCTGCTGCGAGAAACCTTGTCTGCGCTTAACGCCAACCGCGGTCGCAGCTTGTTGACAGTACTGGGCATTGTTATTGGCATCAGCGCGGTTATTGCTATGACGGCGCTTATTGACGGCATCAAGTATTCGCTGGTCAGCTCACTGGGCCTCAATCAGTCGCGTATGGTCATGATATACGCGTGGCCAGACCGCGAGGTCACGCAACAGGACCTTGACATGCTGCAGCTTAGTGTACCAGGGTATGAGCTTGTCACCGGCATCGACTCCACCATGGCCCGCGTCAACTCGGCCGAGAAGCAGTTTGACGCGCGAATTATCGGCTGCACACCCGACTACTTCACCGTTATGGGCCTTAAGGCATCCGCGGGCTCACTTTTCACAAAGTCCGACGTAGACGATACGTCTAGAAACGTTCTTCTCGACAAATTGTCCGCCGAGAAACTCTTTGGCAGCTCAGATGCTTCCATTGGACAGGTTGTTCGCATCAATAACGACAGCTACACCATTGTGGGCGTGGTTGACAGTGGCCCAAATGGGGGCGGGCAAGGTGATACACTGCTGGCCTACATCCCGTATTCCACGTATTCGGCGCGCCTGACGGGCACCAAAACTATCAGCCAGGTCTTTGGTTACGCTCGCGAAAACGTTGACATGAAGGCGCTTGCAGACGAAACAAAGTCCTGGTTGCTTGACTGGTTTAGCATTCCTTCTGCGCAGGCAGAAGACCGTGTGACGGTGATGACGCTTTCGTCCATCATTGAGCAGATGAATGCCACACTGATGTCGTTTCAGGTTCTGGTTACCGCCACGGCAAGTATTTCGCTTCTGGTTGGCGGCATTGGCATCATGAACATGATGCTCACCAACGTGACGGAGCGTATTAGGGAGATTGGCCTGCGTAAAGCTCTTGGCGCTCGTGCGTCCGACATCACCAAGCAGTTCTTGTGCGAATCCATTTTGATTTGCATTATGGGCGGTGTGATTGGCATTGCTTTGGGTTACGCTGGGGCATGGGGTCTGGCTGGATCGTTCGGCAGCATGATACAGCTTGAAACTGGTATCACGCCTATTATCACTCCAAACATTGTAATGATTACCTCGGGAATTTGCATTGGTATCGGGTTGATCTTTGGCTACTGGCCTGCTCGTCGAGCCTCAAAGCTCAATCCTGTTGAGTCGCTCCGCTACCAGTAAACAAGGTGCGTGCGTAAACGGGGTGCATCCGGTAGCAACTTGCGCCCGTAACGATCTGTTACCGAAAACAGCCTGCTATTAAAAGGGTTTCTCGCCTGGCGAGAAACCCTTTGAAGTGCGGTGGATTGTGCAGCTACAGCAGATCATCTGGTGGGAGGAGTTCGATGTCCCATGAGGTTTTTACAGAGCAATTGACGTCTATATCTGGCGGATCAAATGTAGGAACTTTACTTTCGTTCTCGAAACTTTCATATGCACTACAAGCGCACGCTGAGTAGATGAAATCTTTTTCTCTAAAGTCATAAGTTGCATTTTTTAGTCCGATAACCTCTGCACCAGCGGCCTTGGCGAGAAGGTTAGCTTGCTGTCGGCAGACAGTAATAGCGTCTGTGGATAGTTTGCTTTTAATAGGTTTTTCATTTTCAATTGCGAATTCAACTGAAAAAGTCACTTCATCTCCACACGAACTAAGAGCTCTCCAGATTTTCTCGACAAGGTCCGTTTCAAGTTGTTCTTCAATGGATAATTCAGCGCAAAAATCAAAGCCTTCAACAATCGTATGAGCAACGTAATAGTGCTCCCACTTTTCTTTTTGATACTGCTTGATTTCGTGAGCTGAAACTGAGTACCTATTATTTTTCAAAATCGATGCTGAAAGTCTGTTCTTCTCGAGCGCTTCTTTTATTGTTTGTACCAGCACATTATATCTAGCAGTGCATTCTTCACGTGTCTTAGAAGTTCCTTGAATAGTAATGTCAACGTTAATGGTGTCAGGCGGAACTTGCGTGCTCAATTTTGTAGATACGTCAATTGTTCGCTCCATAGTGTGTTCCTTTCAGAGATGTTAGAGAAAAAACAAGCTGTTTGAACAGGTAATTTATTTCTCATCATTGAATAATCATAGGCTTAAAAAGAGTTATGAGTGTCCAGTGTAATGGACACTCATATAGTGGATAGTAACTGATATTAACCAGGTGAAATAGCTTATTATTAGTGCAAGCGAAGCGTGGGTAGACAACTACCGCGCGGGAGAGGGACACATGATTTTGTATTTTTCTGCAACAGGCAACTGCAAATATGTTGCCGAGCGAATTGCCGCGGAGTTTGATGACACTGCAGTCTCGATTGAGGTTTCAAACGGCCAGGTAAATCTCTCAGAAAATGAGATGCTTGGCATCGTGACGCCAGTTTATAACTGGGAACTTCCCATTACAACTCGGGAGTTTTTGCAGAATCTCCAGGTCATAAGTGCCTCTGCGCCGTACTCGTTCATTGTGACAACGTACGGAATAATGGCTGGTTGCACGTTTATTGACGCAAAAAAGATTCTTGCCAACAAAGGACTAGAGCTCAACGCTGGTTTTAGCGTCAAAATGCCTGATACCTGGACTCCAATTTTTGATTTGAGCGACAAGGCAAAGGTCCAGCAAATTAACGACAACGCCGAGAGCTATATCAACGCAGTATTAACCGGCATCAAAGAGCGTGCTGTTGGTAATCATATGCAGGGTGTTGTTCCGTATGCAGTTAGACTTTTTATGGATCCCATGTATAACAACGAAAGGAAGACACAGCACTTCTCGGTTTCAGATAAGTGCATCGGATGTAGTCTTTGCGCACGAAAGTGCCCAGTTCAGGCCATTCAGATGAAGGATAAGAGACCTGTGTGGATTAAAGATCAGTGCGCCGTATGTCTTCGTTGCCTACATCATTGTCCTACGTTTGCCATTCAGTATGGTAAGGGGGCAACGAACAGACATGGTCAGTATAAAAATCCTCATGTCAAAGTGTAGTTTTAGGTGTAAACTTTATGGTGTAGTTAGCTATAGCTAACAAAATGTCAACTGAACGGAGTTCATCGAATGCCTGCTCAGAACGAGAAGAAGGATCATCTTCCGGTACTTGGCGTCGGTCCTGCTTACGTGATTACCATCACGGCGCTGACAGTTGCGTGTATCACCCTATCCAAACTGGGAATTCTCCCGTATCTTCGCATTCGAGCAACAGTTGGTGTAATGCACGCCGTAGGGACAGCTTTTCTGATTGTGGGCATTTGGCTTTGGGTTTCTGCTGCCATCAAAGAAAAACTTCGAGAGAAAATCATTGCAAATCAGCTGGTGACCACTGGTGTTTATGCACTGGTAAGAAACCCTATCTACTCCGCATTTGCGTTTGTCATGTCAGGTGCAGCGCTGCTCTCTAGTAACCTTTATCTGCTACCACTACCCCTTGTGTTTTGGCTGCTTTTAACTGTGATGATGCAGGCTACAGAGGAGAAGTGGCTTCTCGAGCAGTTTGGCGATGAGTACAAAGAGTACTGCAAACGAGTCAATCGCTGCATTCCATGGTTTCCCAGGCACTAGCGTTTACGTAGGTTTTGAGTAGTGCTGAGCTCCAGTCTTATTTGAGCACCAGTCTTATTTGAACTTCAGTCCTATTTGAGCCTTAGTTCGTAATTGAACTGGGGTTTGTTCGGTTTTCTCGCTATATAAATTCTTTTACGAAGTGGCTATGATATACATACGTCACGCTGGCTTGTCATGTGCTTGTACCTGCTGCTTCAGGAGAAACGAGAGATACCATGCTAGATATTCGTCGCGTTTTGGCAAGTGTGCCCAAAAAGCATACGGAGGAGACACTCAATTCTCTGACGACTGTTTGGGGAGAGTCGCTTGACCCATCGAACGTATTGCCTGAGTATCCGCGCCCTCGCATGCAGCGTGACAATTACGTGATGTTAAACGGCGCGTGGGATTATGTGATTGTGCCGGTAGATGGCGGGATTGATGTAGAGACCCTTGCACGACAGGCAATTCCTTCTCGTTGGGACGGACAGATTGTGGTGCCGTTTTCGCCAGAAGCTCCGCTCTCTGGTGTTGGTTGTACGGTGCAGCCGAGCGAATTTTTGTGGTATAAGCGCAAAATTGAACTACCTAAACTGGCCGATGACCAGCGACTTATTCTGCATTTTGAAGCGGTTGACTGGATGTGCGCGTGCTTTGTGAACGGCAAGCTTGCTGGTACGCATGCAGGCGGTTACCTGCCATTTTCCTTTGATGTGACGGATTTACTTGGCTCGTCTGAAACGGGAGAGAGTGCTGCCTCTGCTGCGAGGACAGACAGTACGGACACGGCAGACAGTGCGGACACGGCAGACAGTGCGGACACGGCTGAACTTGTGCTTTGCGTTTGGGATCCGAGCGATACCGGCTCCCAGCTGCGTGGAAAGCAGCGACTTTCGCGTGGCGACATTTGGTACACCGCTCAGAGTGGCATTTGGCAAAGCGTGTGGTACGAGATTGTTTCTGCGGTTCACCTTGAGTCGCTAACGCTGAAGGGTGATATGTTTGGCGCGCTTGAGGTTAGGGCGAACGTGCAGGTGAGCGGGCTAGCAAAAGTGCACGCAAGCGGGCTGGTCGGTGTACAAACGGGCGCGTTTAAGCTGGAGTTGGCGCTCAAAGACGAGTTTGGACAAGACGTTCTTCTCGTCACACTTCCGGTGGACGAGGCAGGGGAGATATCCGCTGAGCAGCATGTGGATGACCCGCAGCTTTGGTCGCCGGAGAGTCCGCACCTCTATGCCGTGGAGGCTACGCTGCAGCGAGATGGCGTGGTCGTCGATGCAGCTCACAGTTATTGCGCGTTTCGTACTGTCGAGGTAAAGAAAGACGTGGCGGGCGTGCCAAGGGTGCACTTGAACGGGGCGCCATATTTTGTGCGCGGCGTGCTGGATCAGGGCTACTGGCCTGACGGACTGATGACCGCGCCGTCCGATGATGCGCTGGTATATGACATAGAGGCTATGAAATCGGCCGGTTTTAATACGTTGCGTAAACATATCAAGATTGAAAGCGAGCGTTGGTATCATCACTGCGACCGACTCGGCATGCTGGTTTGGCAGGATTGCGTTTCGGGTGGAAGCGCGTACAGTCCCTGGCACACAAGCCAGAAGCCGACGCTGTTCAGTTTTACTTGGAACCGATTTAATGATACAACTCCAGAACATCATCAGGCTTTATCCGCAGGTGAAGAGGGTTATTGCAAGGAGTGGACAGAAACCTGTCAGGAAATGGTTAAACTCCTAGACGGGCATCCTTCGATTGGTATTTGGACGCTCTTCAACGAGGGTTGGGGGCAGTTTGATGCGCGAGCTGCTACTGAGGTTGTTCGTGCGTTGGATACAATGCGACCAATTGATGCAACAAGTGGCTGGTACGACCAAGGGTGCGGTGATTTCCTGAGCATCCATAACTACTTCAGGCCGTTACGTGCGGGTTGGCAAAAGAAGCAGCGGGGAAATCGAGCAGCAGTAATCTCCGAGTTTGGCGGTCTTACTCAGATGATGCCAGGTCATACGTCACTTGACCACTCGTATGGGTACGGTGAATTTTCCACGGTCGAGGATTGGCGATCTGCTGTTAAAAAGTTGCTTGCAGAGGTGGAATCGCTGCAGGATGAGGGCCTTGCGGGATACGTTTACACGCAGGTATCTGACGTTGAAGAAGAGGTAAACGGTCTGCTTACCTACGATCGAAAAGTTAACAAGTTCAACGGGTAGTGACTACCGGATGATGCTGGGTAATGCTCAGCGATGCTCGGCAAATTAAGCGATGAGCAGTGGACTGAAAGATGCCCAGTTAATTGAAGCGTGTCCAGTAATACCGAGTGCCGATTCTATCCAAAGTGGTAAAAAATGCGTTTAGTTGGGGTTTCATTTTTCTGCATAATGAGTTTTCGCAGATAAAAAATTGCAATGGTGGTAAAAAATCGTCTTAGTTGGGCTTAAAAATGACTTTTTAAAGTTTTGATCCCCAACTAAACGGATTTTTTACCTTTTTAGCACTTTAAATTTCGGTCCGAAAATTGAGTGATACACAAAATTGAATATCTGCGTATATGTATTCATAGAAATGAATACATTTCTCGTTGAACTAGAAATTTTGCAACTTAACACAAAAACTCGCCTTCCAGAGGCCTGTTTCTGGAAGGCGAGGGGAATCGTATTTCTGTAAGTACGCGTTTCTGCACTATAGGTACGCTTTGCATTTCACCTTTTTGCGCCTGATCGCACGTAGGCGCAGGTGGGCGCATCAGGCGTGTCAACTGCGCAATCGCAGTCGCGCGTTGCTGTTACGCGTCGCGGTCGCGCGTAGCTGCACGTTAGGCGCTTGCACCCGAGGTAGCATCTACGCCTGCACTTGGTGCGGGAGCGCCAGCAGCAGGGGCGGGAGCACCAGCTGGCGGAACAACTGCGCCGTTAGCACTTACAAGACGCTGGCCAGTGGTTTGTAGGTACCAATCCAACCATGGCTTGAAGTTGAAGACGATCTCGTTAATGCCCGCATACGAGCCATCGGGGTAGTACATTGCCTGGTAGTTATGGGTGTTGATGATGTCGGCTGGTGTACCTGGGACAATGGTGCGTACGTATTCTTTGTCGCCGTTGCGAAGAACGCCGATGACAAACTCAACATTCTTCATACGACCCTCGGGAAGAGAACTGTGAACTGTGGAAAGACGGTTACCCGACTGCTCAGGAACGCGTTTTGCCAGCATAGTGTCTGGGTTGTCGTGAGCGTTGTTGTAGTAAAGGAACTGGTTGTTATCGTCTGCATAGGTCAGCTCAAATGGCATTGCCTTCAGGAACATGTCAATCTGATTGACCGTCAAAATGCCGTGGTCAAGCTTAACGTATGTGTCGCCCGAGACCGCGCCCACAAGCTCGGCGGCCTTCTCGACCCAATCAGGATCGTCGGGATCAATGCCCTGGATAGTGGTGGAAATTGAATTGGTTACGTCCAGATCCTCTGGCGCGATTGGCTTTGGCTTCTTCAATTTGGAGACCACCTCTACGTATTTGACAAAGTTATCCAGGCAAAGGCCCAGGAAGCCGACGGTGCGCTCGTCGATAATGTTGCCGTCCTCGTCAAAAGCCTGCTTAGCCTTTCCAAGAAGGAACTCGTTACCAGGCAAAACGTACGCGTTTACGCCTGGAGCGTCCAAAATCTTGCGCAGATGCACTTGTGCGCGAGAAGTTCCTTGGTCGTAGTAAGAAGCGCCGACAATCATGACGGGCTTGTTCTCAAACGGATGCACGTCGTAGGAGAGCCACTCGATGACGCTCTTAAGCGCAGGTGAGATGGTGTGGTTGTGCTCGGGCGTAGAAATAATGACGCCGTCAGCACGGGTAATCTTGTTGTACAGCAGACGAAGCTGGAAGTTCTCGTCCCACTTGAGGTCCTGGTTGAACAGAGGAATGTTATCAATCTCAAGAATCTCAAGCTCAAACTGCTTGGCAAAGTGCTTTTTGATGAAGTGCAGAAGCTTTCGGTTATAGGAAATCTCCGCATTTGAACCAACGATTCCTACAAATTTCATAGTGGTAGTTCCTTCCAGGCCTACAGGTTTTCCCAGTCAAAGTTCTCGGCCTCTTTGCGGAGAAGTTCGCGCGATGCGGCCATTTTTTCGTTGAGTTTCACAAACAGACGGAAATCGTCAAAGAGCAGGTCAAGCTTCTTGACAGTAGCCTTGTCCTTCAAGCTGCCCTTCTCGTCAAATGCCTGCTGGGCACGGCTAAGAAGGAACTCAGATCCTGGCATGATTGCGGCCTTGAGCTCTGGAGCGTCCAAAATTTGGCGGAGCTGAAGCTGTGCGCGAGAAGATCCAAGCGTGCCCAGGGACGCACCAACAATCATGACTGGCTTGTTGACCATAGGGAAGATGCCGTAAGACAGCCAAGCAAGCGCGTTTTGCAGGACCGCTGGAATGGAGTGGTCGTACTCTGGTGTTGCGATGATGACGCCGTCGGCGGCCTCAATTTTCTTTGCGAGCTCTGAGACAACCTCGGGGACCTTCATCTTTGCGGGCTTGTTGAACAGGGGAATGTTGTCAATCTCCACCAGCTCAATGGCGGCCTTGTCGGCAAAATGCTTCTGCATAAACTGCAGGAGTCTTCGGTTATTTGACTCTTTTGAATTGGTGCCAATAAGGCCAACAAAGTTAAGCATCAAACTTCCTTTCTGAATTACGCAAGGAACTCAGGCGAGATTCCCGACGAATAATATACGCGATTATCAGTGGTTACTATGAGCGCCTCGATGCCTTTTTCTTGTTCCACACGGGCAAGGAGCTGACGGGGTTTCTCGCCATAAAGGCGCGTGGTCCAAATTTCCCCGTCAAGCGAGTTGTCCGAGATAATCGTGATGCTCGCAAGTTGCGTGTCAACTGGATAGCCTGTCTTGCGATCAAGAATGTGGTGATAGGTGTGCTCGTTTACCTGCAATTTCCTTTCGTAGGTACCGGAGGTCACCACGGACTGGTTGCAAATAGGCAGCACAGCAAGGTTGGTGCCTCGCGGTTGTCGCGGATTCTGGATGCCAATCTGCCACGGCTTACCCGTAAGCACATTGGTTCCAATTGTCTTAATGTTACCGCCAAGGTTAATAAGGGCGGAAGTGACGTGCTGACTTTCCAGATAATCTGCAATTTTGTCCGCGATGTAGCCTTTTGCCAAGCATCCCAGGTCCAGCTTCATGCCCTCTTTGGCGAGAAACACGGTGCAGCTCAGAGGGTCTAATTCAATGAGCTGTGGATCGGTAAGCGACAACACGTGCACAACCTCGGCGTTATTTGGAATGCGCGCGTCAGAAAAGCCAATTCGCCAGGCTTGTACCAAAGGGCCAATAGCAATATTTAAATGACTTGCAGGTAGAAGGCTTTGTTCTTTACCAATTTGAATAAGCTCAAACAACTCGGGATGAACTTGAATAGGACGTTTGCCTGCTGCGTGGTTGACTTGCATGAGCTCGGAATTTGTGTCATTTGCGCTAAATCGCTGGTTATAGCTGTGCAGTAGATTAAAGACGCCATTAAGTAACTGGTCTGTGGAGCATTCCACCTGTACATCATTGGAGGGTGGCAATAAAGAAATGGTGATAGTGGCGCCCATCAGGTGAGTTGATCTGGAAACGTAGGCTAGTTCTGGCACAATACTCCCATAGCGTTTATGTTCAACAGCAGTTTCTTAAATCCTACCTGCAGGTTGCTTAGTAAATAATACAATTCTACGTACAATCATTGCATTTGTTTGTTGTATCTACAACGTTTTAGACAATAAACCTCGCTGTTTTATTTCTATATTTAGGGATAATTTTTCGAACTAAAAACAAGAAAACTGTGGAGTTAATCTGATAATTCATTCAAGATGAGGTTAATTTATTGTTGATATGACTTTATTTCAGTATCATTTTCAAGCTTTGACCGATAATAAACTCTTGGCTGACGCATATACGCCAGCCATTTTTTTGAACAACTTTCGAAAAGAAGGCTAAGTACAAGAAGGGTAATTACTTGCAACTTTAAATGGAATTAAATCTACGCACTTTATAGCATTAATTGTGCACAATTTAGTTATTCAAGTATGTCTTTGTCCAAGAATGTAATAAAAATCTTAAGTTGAACAAGATATTTCTTCAAATATTTTGTCAAAAACCGTTACTATATTTACTGGAGACTTTTTGCCTCCATGGGGTAAACACGTAAGAAAGATGGGGTTGATATGAGCAATTTTAAGAAGACGTTTGCAACTATGTTTGCAGCCGTAATGATGCTCACCGGTATCATTATTTTGGGCACAAGCACCGTTGCAAAAGCAGTGACGTATCCACTGACGCAAAACATTGATTTTGGCGCTGATGGACAGCTTACTGTCAACCTTAAACCAACTTCTCCCACAACTGTTAAGGACAATGCAAACATCTCTACAGGTATTGAGATTGATGCAACTGGTCTTAGAAAACCAATCGAAGGTCTTTACCTGGAGATTGAGGTAAATACTAAGCAGTCTGATGCAAATGTCAACAATACAAATAACATTACGCCTAATACCTATCTTGATAACTTTGCTACTCCAGCAGCAGCTACTCAGCCTATTATCAAGCGCGAGGAGACCATCGTTACCCCTGATGGCAGGACCATTAAGCGCCTGTATCTCAACACTATCGATACCACTGTTAAGCTGGAGCTTCCTTATGTTATGAGCTTCAGAGATTTGGTTACCCCAGCAGACTTCCAACTTAAGCCTGTCGTTCGTGTTTATAATGCGGACGGCACTGAGCTAGCTAACATGCCAGATCAAACGTATTCAATTACCTACGACAAGCCTTGGCTTATGAAGCTAGTTGCTGGTGAAGAGAGTAACGACCAGCTCCTGTACGGTGGTATTAATGCCCCAGGTAGCTCAAATGCACTTTCAAATGACAAGACAGCTGACGTTATCTTCAACTTTAGACTCTACCAGTATCATCGCGCTTATCGTTCCATCATTATTACTGATACTCTTCCAACATATGTAAACGATGCTGGCCAGACGGTAACTGCGCACTTTGACCCAGCTAAGAACCCTAACTGGACACTCGGCCCAGATGGACGTACCGTAACCCTCAAGTTTGATATTCCTGCAGGAACCACCATTCTCAACGACTACATCAGAGATAACCTTCCTGCGTATTCGCAGCTTAAGCTTTCCTTCCCAGGCGCTCGTTACCTTAATGGAACTAACCGTGTAATTTTTAACAACACTGCTACTCTTCAGGGCATTCCTTATAACCCAAGTGCCGCTGAAGAGACAGTTGGCCAAGTCCCAGGCAACGAGCACAACTTTGACGACGATACCAAGCAGTTCCGCCTTGCTGGTAATGATTTCAGCGGTAACGGCATGCTCAGTAAGCGTGGTCCCGTTACCATCCAGTACGACAAGAATGGCCTTGCGGTTAAGAAGCTTGACTACACTATCAAGCTGGTCAACAAGCTGGATACACCACTTACAGACATTGAGTTTATTGAGGATGTTGCCAACACCGACAACCGCCTCTTCATGACCGCGCTGACCGGCAATCTTGTTGCAGTTGGCCAGCGAGTTGGACTCAACATAGACCAGATTGAGGTCCGTGGCTACAAGGCAGACGGCAGCTATGACATTATTCCTACCAGGAAAAACGGTGCAAACTGGCTTTACCGTGCCGACATGAACTCGGCTAGCCAGCAGCAGCTGCAGTCTTATCTGGACCAGATTAACCAGGGCACACTTGACCCATCCAATGCTTCTGCTGTCTCTCCTCAGTACAGGAAGATTGGTATTTACTTCAAGAATGTAACCCTGCAGCCAACCAGCAACATTGATTTCAACATCCAGATGATGTTTATGAATCCATTTGGCGAGGTTTACAGCGATAGGCCTATTACCAACATCATCAAGGTTAACGCCAACAAAGTTAATACCGATGGCACCAAGACTCCAATGAACTTCTCCGCAAATTGGGATACTCGCTTTACTCCATTTAGCGAGAAGGTCTGGCTGTCCAAGTCCTCTTGGTACCAGCGTGTTGGTATGCCTAACGAGCGCTTTAGTGCTCGCGTGGGCTTTGCGCTGACAGAGCTTTCACCTGCTCGTTACCTGAAGAATCCAACCTTCGTCGATCTTCTCCCTCCCGGTGTTTCTTATGACGAGAATACCTCTGTTTCACCAATTGCTGACTCACTGCAGCCTGAGAAGGTTGAGTACATCAGGAACTACAACGAGACTGGACGCAATGCAATCAAGATTACCCTTCCATCTGGATACGTGTATCAGTACGGAACCATGGGTTATGAGATTAGGAATTTGGTAATCAACGACGACATCATTCCTTCTAAGGCCGAGAATGACGTTCTGAACAACAATAATGACGTCTACTTCTACGCCACAAACTGGACTCACGGCACACCAGATGACTTCTCTGGTATGTATAACGCCAGTAACTTTGTTCGGGATAATCTTGACATCAATATGAATGGTGTCACTGACGAGACTATTCTGAAGGCAACTGCAAAGGTTCTTGGCAACAACGTTGAGAGTATCCAGTCTGATAAGCACATCCGTAGTCTTGAGCCAAATATTGCTGGCGGCGGTACATTCTACGGTAGGGCGTTTACCTCGGCTACTATCATGACTGACTTTGGCGGCGTCACTGATACCAGCGGATTGTTCCAGTATCGTCTGAGCATTCGTAACTACTACAACACGCCAATGAATAAGATTCTTATGTACGACGTGTTGCCATATGTGGGCGACGGCAGAAATTCTGCTTTCAGCAATACACTTCAGGGTCCTATTGAACTGAAGATTGGCTCAACTGACGTCAGCTCCCAGTACGATATTTACTATCGTACCGATGAGCACCCAGCTCAGAACGATATCAACGAGATTAACAGCCCAGAATGGACTAAGACTCCAGCTGACTACACCAAGGTAACGGCAATCAAGATTGTTGGTAAGGGTGGCACTATTCTGCCTCCATACACCGTTCTGTCTGCGGTTCTTACCATGAAGGCACCACTGTATGATCCAAACCTCTCCGAGGCTCTTGCATACAACGACATGAGCGTTATCTATAACAACGAAGCAGCTATGCGCCGTACCGAGAAGGTCGCAAATCAGCTTGTTGACATCATGGATGTCAAGGTAGAGAAGAAGTGGCTTGACGCTGACGGCAACGCAATTGCTCAGCCAGATGCTACCTCCATTACCGTAAAGCTTCTTGCCGACGGCGTTGATACCGGTAAGACGCTTGACCTTACCGCAGCCAACAACTGGACTGCTTCGTTCACACACCTTCGTAAGTATACCGTTGAGACTCACAACGACGGTACCAGCACAAAGACTCCTATCGTCTACACTCTTGAAGAGGTAGGCACAGATGCCAATGGCATGGTCACTTACAACGGTAAGAAGTACAAGGTAACTGCTACTTCTGGTCAGGCAGATCAGAATTCACCAAACGATTCCGTTGCACTGAGTGTTACTAACCAGCTGCAGCAGGAGAAAGTCTCTGTTTCTGGAAAGAAGATTTGGGACGACTCCAATAACAACGACGGTAAGCGCCCTACTTCCATTGTTGTCAGACTTCTTGCAGATGGTGTTGAGGTTCAGCACAAGACAGTCACTGCTGCCGATAACTGGGAGTACACCTTCTCTGATCTGCCTAAGTTCAATGGCAACACAGAGATTACCTACACCGTTTCTGAGGATGCTGTAACAGGTTATACGGCTAACATCAACGGTTACGAGATTACCAACTCTCATACCCCTGAGCGTATTAACATTCCAGTTAAGAAGGTCTGGGTTGACGACAACAATGCTCAGAATCTGCGTCCAACAAGCGTTCATGTCAGGCTTTACGCAGACGGTACTCAGGTAGGCGAATTTGACTTAAATGCGGCCAACAACTGGGAGCATACGTTTGCTAATCTTCCTAAGTACAACGCAGGCAACGAGATTGCTTATACCGTCAAGGAAGATACGGTTGCTCACTACACTACTTCCTATTCGGGCTCTTCAGCTACTGGGCTCACGGTTACCAATACTATCGAGGGCAAGGTTTCTGTTCCAGTAACAAAGAAATGGATTGGCGCACCTGCTGATAGCGTAACTATTCACCTTCTCGCTGATGGTGTTGAGGTTCAGAGCGCTACTCTGACTGCTGCAGACAACTGGCAACATACGTTCAGCAACCTTAACCAGTACAATAATGGTGCGCTGATCACCTACACCATTACTGAGGATGCAGTTGATGGCTACACCACTCAGATTACTGGCGACGCTACTAACTATGTAGTAACCAACACCAACATGAAGACTCGCGACATTCCGGTCACCAAGGTTTGGAAGAACCAGGAAGGCACTTCTGCTGAGGTTGTCCTGTATCGTGACGGTGTCGAGGTTGATAGGGTAACTATTACTAAGGCTGATGACTGGAAGCATACTTTCAGCAACCTCGAGTTCTATGACAAGACTGATGGTCACGAATACGTCTACACCATTTCCGAAACACCAGTCTCTGGTTACACCACGGAGATTACTGGCAACCAGGATGATGGCTTTGTAGTGACCAACACTGCTCCTGTTGTTCCTCCTACTACCCCAGAGCCTAAGAAGTCACGTCTTCCATACACTGGCGACGCTTCAGGTATTGCTTCAATTGTTGGAGCTGCAGCTCTGTCCCTGAGTGGTCTTGGTATTGCTCTTAGAAGGAAGAACAGCTAGTAGCTAGTTTTCCGACTCGTTGATAGCTGACTAAAAACAGGCTCCTGGTAAAACCAGGAGCCTGTTTTGCGTAGCGCGTGGAAGACCGCCAAAGCTGCCAGGCTGTCAAGGCCACCAAGGCTGACAAGGCAATCTAAACCATCGCATGTAAAGCGCAGAACTATCCCGTTGTATCGCTATCCTGGTGTTTTGTAAAGTTTCCACTTCTGCTTTAGCGCCAAGTGGTAAAAAATGCGTTTAGTTGGGGGTTACATTTTTCTGCATACGCGTTTGCCCAGGAAAAACTTTTAACTATGGTAAAAATTGCGTTTAGTTGGGCTTTAAATAAGGAAATTTCAATTTTCATCCCCAACTAAACGGCTTTTTTACCTTTTTGGGCACTAAAATCAGTACCCTAAAATTGCGGTATTCACGATTATGAATAAACAGGCTCTGTTATGCAGGAATCAAATTATCCTAACAATTTTGACGACTCTGTCGGTATCAAGTTTGCCTCATCCGCCGAAAAATTAGCGTGTACCAAAGAATTATCCAGCAACACGATATAATTTTAGGTAGTTCCTAGATATTTCTTGTACTGCAAAACGTGGAGGTAAAAGGTATATGAGAAGCATTTTTGATGACCGTCAAGTATCCATTAAGTGTGACGACAAGTATTCTTACACCGTTACAAAAGATGGCTTGTCTTACGTTCCAGGTAATGGAAAACCAGAGGTAAGCGTCCAGTTTGCTGAGGTTGGCTCAACCTTCTTACTGAACTACTGCAGTTCAAATGGTCCTTACGAGATTACCTTTAAGGATAACGACGGTCATAACCTCGCTAGTATTGACACAGATCTCAAGTATCGTGGTTTTGGCCATAACATTCTTGATACCAAGGCTATCATCCTTGCTTTTGCAGCTAACAAGCTCACCAGCGAGTTTCCTAATAACCTTGAATCCCTAAACATCACACTTGGCTTTAGCCTTAAGGAGAAGAAGATTACTATCTCCAATGGCGTAATTTCCGGCGCAAAACACCAGGTCAAACTTTCTGATATTCGCCGAGTTCAGTGCGTTGCAGGTGGTGCCCTCAACAACCTCTTTGTCTTCACTAAGGAAAAGGGTGGCTTCTTTGACAGGGCAGATATTGTCCTTCCTGTAAACGAACTCACAGTCCCCATTCTCGAGGCTGCAATGAGAAAAAATACTGGTCATGGCATTGATTTCAGTAGAGGCAATGGCTTTGACCAGCCAAACAGCGAATATATTGTCATTCGCTACATGGATTCAAGCTTCTTTGAGACTGCTCCTGGTGTCTTCAAAGAAGACTGGCAGAAGGATGCTTATGAGTTCGTTAAGTCCTTCGGCTATGATTTACAGACTTTACTAGGGGAGTAATCACTGGCGAGAAAAACGTCTTGTTCAAAAAACAGCCGCCCTCTTAGTTGAAGGCGGCTGTTTCACTGTTAAATCAAATATTAAATCAATTCACTTTCATCAGTGATATCAATAGAGTCCATATCAGCAATTTCTTCATTAGACAATTCTGAGCCTTCTGGCATTACATTGTTAATAAACATGTCAATTGCATTCTTAGCAATTATTTTAGTGGAGATTACATCAATACTTCCTCCAACAACGCCTCCAATAAGAGGAATTGCTTTTCCGAGATTAATAATTCCCTTTTCGCCAAATTTTGTAATTAAACGGTATCCAATACGCTGATTGATAGCAACTAATGCTTTGCCTGGAATTTTTTTAATAGCAGCTTGGAGTGTTTTCTCACCAAACTTAATTCCAACTTGTTTAACAACATCTTTTAATGCAGATCCCGTTAAGGCAAGATATACCATGGTTTGTACTTGATCTGATTTAATATCATAACCACCTAATTTTGCAATTCCGGCAACCATTCTTAATTGGACGTATAGAACGCTACCTATATTTGCGGGAATTGAGACAGGCAGTGTAATAAGGCCACCGAGACCAGTAAGAAAACCTGATGTGCCACATTTGAGAACTTGATTTTGCACGAGCATAAGAGCGGCATCTTTAGGTGTGTCGGCTTTACTAGCGTAGTCATTTACCATTTCTTCTACTGAACGACTTACTTTTGGAATTCCATCTAAAGCTTTCCCATAAATATCTGAAAGAATTTCTCCAGCATCAACTTCAGTTAGTTTTTTAAAGTCAATAGGCAAATGAAAATTGTTTTTCTCTTCGGGCATAGGAATTCCTTTTTCTAGAAATGAAATAACATCCGATAAGAGATATTTTAATAGATTATTTGAAAAGTCAATAAAAAATGGCCTCGAATAAATCGAGGCCATTTTACATACTAAGGAATGTATAGATCTTACTTCTGCTTGCGAGCTTTAAGTGCAAAGCCGAGAGCGGTGATGCCAGAAGCAACCATGCCAACAGAAGCAATCACAAGCTCAGCGACATCGCCGGTGTCAGGCAGAGGACGCTTTTTCTTTGGTGTAGAAGGCTTCCTTGGCTCAGGATCTGGCGTTGGCTCCGGATCAGGAGTTGGCTCAGGATAGTCGTTAGTGAAGACCGAACCAGCATTGCTGTTGCACTCACCAAGGTCAACCTGTGTAACCGTTCCGTCCTCGGCAGTCTTGGTCATGTAGCGCATGAAGTCGAGTGCGCCATGACCATCATCAGTAACAACGTAAGTTACGGTGAAGATAGACTTGTCATAAGTGACTCTTGGATTGGTACCAATAACCTCTTTGATGGTGTAGACATAGGTTCCAGGTCGAGTGAAGACTAGCTCACCAAAGTGTCCGATACCAGAAACTGCAACATCGGTTTCTACGGTGTCTGTAGTAGCACCGTTTGGCATTGGATAGGAAGGATCATTGCGAGTGAAAGTAAACCTGAAGATATCCTGTGTAGAAGGAGTCCTTGGGTCACCGTCATCTTCCTCAGGAAGAACAGTTGGGAAGTCGTCTGGAGTGACTGGAGCTGCACCGGTAACAAACTTCTCAACGTATGGATAGTCCCTTGCAGGAAGTGGATCAGGATATACGTTGGTGAATACTGCGCCAACTGCATCGTTATTCTCGCCAAGGTCAACGGTAGTGACATTTCCATCCACATCAGCCTTGGTCATAGTGCGCTCGGCCTTCAGATGGCCTTCTCCGTCGTAGGTTACCTTGTAGGTGAGAGTGTACACGGACTGGTCGTAGTTGATGCCCTGAGTACCCATCTCCTCATAGATGGTATAGGTGTAAGTTCCTGGCTTAGTGAAGGTGATCTCGCCGAATGAAGCGGTTCCGTGGAGCAAAATCTTTATCTGTTTGGTGTCGCCGGTGGAGTTCTCAGGCATTGGGTAAGAAGGATCAGTGCGCTTAAGCGTGAAAGTGAAAGTATGATCCTCATCCTCGGTTGCAGCTCTTGTGCTACCAAGCGAGGTTGCAACCATGCCAGGAGTGTCGGTATCTGGCACGATATTGCGAGGATAGCCGCCCTCAACAATCTTAGTGACAGATGGAGCATGCTTTGCTGGCTCTGGATCCTCGTTGGAGTAGTGGTTGACAAACCTAATACCTGTTTCCCAGCTCTCAGCAACGGTAATTTCTTGCGTGGTTCCATCAGGATTAATCTTGGTGTAGAAGCGCTTGAGTTCTAGCTGGCCATCCTCATTGCGAGAAACCACATACTTTAGCTTGTAGTAGGTCTTGTCGTACCTGACATTAGTCTGGGAGCCGGTAAGTTCGCGAACTGTGTAGGTATAGGTGCCTTCTTCGGTGAACTTGAATTGGCCGAATGAGCTGGCACCGTTGATATAAATGATTGTTGAAGCGGTATCACCTTCGGTACCCTCGGGCATTGGATAGGAAGAATCATCGCGGGTTAGCGTGAAAGTGAAGACGTCTGGCTCGTTTACAGGTTCAACTTCGTTGAGAAGGGAAACTGGAGAAGGCTCACCAGCTTTAGGTGGATAGAAACGAGGGATATCACCCGTTACGTCCTTTTCGATGTACTCGGTGTGATAAAGGTAATCAGTACCCTCTTCTGGGTAGTGGTTGGTGAATACCGCGCCATTCACATCGTTATTCTCGCCAAGGTCAATGACAGTAACGGTACCGTCAGGAGCAGTCTTGCTCAGAGCGCGCTTTGCCTGCAGCTGGCCGGAGCCATCGTCGGTGACGGTGTATGTGAGGGTGTAAACGCTCTTGTCGTAGTCGATGTCCTGATTGCCCTCAATCTCCTTGATGGTGTAGACGTAGGTACCAGGCTGCTCAAAGGTGATGCTCTTGAACTCAGCGTCACCAGCAAGAATTCTACGGGTACGTGCGGTGTCTCCCGTGGAGCCCTCAGGCATTGGGGAAGAAGGATCAAGACGCCTAAGTTCAAAGACAAAGACGTTAGGAGCGTCAGCTTCGTCTTCGGAGCCATTCTCCAGGAAGTCATTGATGAGGCCATCAATGAAGCTATCGCTGAGACCGTCATTGCCAGCACCAGGTGGGTTTGCAACGTCAGCAGCACCACCATTGAGAAGAGAGGCCAGAAGGGAAGCAGGAGATGGTGAGCCAGGATGAATCTCAACTGGAACATCACCGGTAACTTCCTTCTTGACGGATGGATTAACGATAGTAGGCATTACGCGATACTCGTTGGTGAGGGTCTGAGTTTCAGCGTATTGCTCGGCAGTGAAGATGTGGGTTCTCTCCGCGTAATAGTAGTTGAGAGGGGTTTCGGTAATGGTATAAGAGACGGTGTCTGTTGCTGTATTGTCAACATACTTGCGAAGACCCTTGTAGACAATAGTGTAAGTATTGTCACCGTTATCAGTAACGGTAGGAGTTACCACACTGGTATCAAGGTTCTTATCGTTGGTGAGCTCCAGGTTGTTAGCGCCAAAAGCGGCAGGAGTTGGACGCTTACCAGCTGCATTGTTGTTGTCTTTCCAAATCTTCTTGATGGTGATATCAATGCCTGCAAAGCTTAGCGCATGAGTTGAAAGGCTGCGTGTGGAGTGGTTGCCAGCGATGTCGTAGTCGAGAACGCTGCTAAATACGCTGCGCTTACTGGTGTAGGAAGCGTCAACGTTGTCGGCAACCTTATAGGTGACGTCAACAAAGCCGCCGCTGTTTGCAGCAAGAGCGCGTGTAGAAGTAAAGAGCACCATGTCGGCCTCAGCCGGATTAGTAACTACGGTGTAGTCACCAGGCTGTGGAGCATGGTTGGCATCGTAGGTAACACCAGGATTCAGCTTGATGTACTTGTGGGAGAAGTTCGAAGAAGAGTTGACGCTCTCAAGTGCCAGAGGCAGTTGAGTTGCACCCTCTGGGGTGATGCCAGCACCACGATTTACCGACTTAGACAGCAATGGAACAAACAGCTGAGTAGTATTGGCGGTGTTGCCGGTGTTATTGCGGACTGCAATATGAACGGTAGCAGTGTCTCCACGCTGCAAAACAGGAGTGGTTGCATCCTTGTTTGCAGAATCGTAGGTGTAGTCAGTAACGTTTCCGGTAATGCCGTCCTTAACGGAGAGGGTGGAGGCTGCGGCAATGGCAGAAGCCTGAGCAATGTTGATGCCAGGGCGCTCGGAGAGAGAAACCATGGTCTCCCCAGAGTTTACGCTGTTACCAAACAGAGCGGTGTACTGAGCAGTGTTCCAGTTGCTGCGGTCCCAATGCTCAGGCTTGATCTCTGCACCAATTTCTTTGAAGTCCTTGGTGGTAATACCAATGAAGTCATTGATGTGGTAGATACCCTTACCAGCAAGATCAGTGGTTTGGACATCCATGCTGACTGTCATGTTCTTGCTGGTGAAGTCTGGCTGATACTGACCACGAGTCTCGGTACCAATATCAATGGTGTACTTCCAGACCTTAACTGCAACGCCATCCTTATCAAAGGTGCCAACAAACTCAGGTGCACTGAGTGTGCCGTTAGTGACGGTCAGGTTGCTGTAGGTAAAGCCCTCAGGCATGATGACGTAGAGAACTGGCTCCTGAAGAGGGTTCCAGTCCCAGTTGGCATCGTTAATACGACCAGAAATCTTAAAGGTATCGCCACCGTTAATCTGGGTTTTATCGATACTGCCAACGCCATTCAGAACCTTTGGCGCACCAGACTTAGCAACCAGCGTGACACCTGCATCAGGAGTGGTACCTGTGTCGTAGAGCTTGACGTTAGTGACAACGTCGGCGTTAGTACCCTCTTTCCAAGAGCCAAAAACGCCGTTAGAGACGTAGCTCCAGCCGTAGTACTCGTCAGTGACAAACTTGTTGTTTGGATTCCAGGTGTCGAGAAGATCGCTCATTGGCCTAATGCCATCGTAACCGCCAAGGATTGGACCAAGATCAACCTTGATGGAAGTGATAGAGGTATTGATATCGAGACCAAGAGCAGTGTTGGTGATAAGTGCTGAGACACCAGAGGTGCGCAGAATGCTTGGGTCAGCAGTTCCGCTGGAACCATCAGAGGCGGTCCAGTGGATTGGACCGTAGGTCATACCAGCCTTGTAAGGAATGGTGACGCCACGAATGATAGCAGTCTGATTCTGGTCGATGGTCATCTCAAGCGTCTTAGGAGCGGTATCTGTGGTGAGCTCATTTTTGATGAGATAGGTACCAAGACGAACGTTGTAGCTGTCATTCTTTTTGTATGCCCAGTTAGAAGGATGGTCAACAAGTGCGTGAGTAGTGATTTTCTCTGGGTCAAGTCCGTCAAGAATGGTGACGGTCAGAGTTGATTGATTTGTTCCGGAAGTACGGTCGACGTTAGGAGTGTCGTTCCAAATAGTTTTGGTGAGGTTCTTGATAACAATGTTGAAGGTAGAACCATTTGCCCTTGTGCTTGTAGCAGGAACTTTAATCTGAGGCTTAAAAGTTGGAGTACCAGAATAAGAACCAGGCTCATTCCACTCAATAGTCGCAGTCTTGTTGGTACCGTCATCGGTGGTGCTAACAACAGCTCCCATAGTGTGATAGAGGCTAGTTTCTTCAACACCAACAAGCTCCATATCGCTTGGATATACGATCTGTACGGTGGTCTTACTGTTAGCTTCGGTTAGAGCACGACCGCCTGTTGTGGATACCTGAAGGGTAGAGGTAGTACCACCCTTAGACACAACCTCAGTGGACTGATCCGCCCAGAAACCATAGGTCATTGGATCGGCTGCAGTAACAGATGAAGTATGTGGATCAATGTTTTGTGTTGCTGCAGTACTCAGACTGACGCGAATAGCGTTAGCAAGAACCTGACTTGCGCTCTGGTTCTCAATGGCATCGTCAAGCTTGAACTGAATCTCGCTTCTGGAAGAGACCTGGGTCAAGCCATCTTTGGTCATGTAAACCAAGTCACCGCTGCGGTTCTTCTCAGAACCTGCACCAGGATAACCATAGGGGAGAGTTCCTGTTCCTGTAGGTGCGGTAATCAGCTGAGAGAAGCTGGTGTTTGAGACGGCTCCTACAGTAAACGTTGCACCTGGAAGACCAGTGACGTAGAGTCCATCGCCAAACCTCACGTTAAGGTAGGTTGGCGAGAACTGCAACGAGGCAGGGATTGTATAACCAACATTCAATGCGTAGGTAACTCCCGCCTTGAGAGCAGGAGTTTGGCCTGCAAGAAGGTCGGCAACTTGAGCGTGGGTAGACGCATCCTCAATGGTTAGAGCATTGATTTGAAGACCTGTGGTGTCTTCTGCGTAAGCCATGCTAAGGTTGGGCAGCAATGCTGCGACGAATGCAACGGCAGCTAAAAGCAATCCCGCTACAATCCTTGCCTTACGTTTCATAACACATCCTAACTAGAGCAATACAAGAACAGATCACTTTCTTTCTTACTTATTCTTACGACGCTTAGTAATGCCAAGTGAAGTCATTACAGCGGTCATACCTGCGAGAAGCGCAGCCATAGGAGCCATGACAGAAGCGTCTCCTGTGTTAGGAGTCTTCTTTTTCTTCCTTGGCTTAGCTGGAGTGGAAGGAGTTTCTGGAGTCTCTTCCTCAGCAACCGTAATGGTCAGCTGAATGGTGTCGTTATCTGTTGCAACAGCGTCCTTGCCATCTGGCCACTGAACGCCATTCCATACAAACGAGAAGACCTTGCGGTTGCCAGCAGCAGAGTCAGCGATAGCGCTAAAGGATCCGGTAACGGTACCAACGGCGGTAAGCTGAGTGCCTGCTGCAACGTTGGAGTCAATGGTGACACCAGGAATGGTGAGCTTCATCCAACCATCGTTTGCACTGGCCTCATCAACAATGCGTTCAAGGTCAGAGTAAGTCCTAATGGAGGATGGATCACTGAGCTCAAATGTGATCGTAACGGTACGGCCGCTGACCTGAACATCGCTGACCTTAAAACCGCTACCAAAGTTGGAAACCTGAACAGAAGAGGCAGTAAGGTTGCTTGGAAGTGTCATTCCCTCAGGAACAGTCAACGTTGCGGTGAACTTAAACTTGAGGTTGCTCAGGGCAATGGTATCGTGGCTGGTATTAGGGTAGGCACGCTCGATATTGTTCATCTGCTCCTGAATAGAAGAAGCAAGAATTGAACCAGTGAGATTAAAGGTGGTGCCCGCCTTCATAGTGATGACTTGGTCATGCTCGGTATTCTCGTCAGCGAGCATATCAGCAGGAAGATTCATCTCAATTGGATTGTTGACAATCAGAGTCTGCTGAATGCCATTACCACGAGGGTCTCTGTTAGCCGCAATCTGAACGCCATCCCAGCTCAGTTCAAACTTTCTGGTTACGTTGGTAACGGTGTTCTTGGCATAGGAGTTAAAAGTACCGGCAAGAGTGCCAGTAGCAGTAAGCTCCTGACCATTGGTTACCTGAGTTGGGTCAAGTGTGAGACCCTCAACAGTTACGGTAAGAGGTCTTGCAATCTCTGTGGTAGCTGCATCGTCTTTGCCAACTGTCTCGACAGCGTCTTTGAGCTGTTGATAGTTGGTGTAAGTGCCCTTAAGCTTCAGGGTAACGGTAACTTCCTGGCCATTGACAGAAACGTCTGTGACCTCAAAGAGATCACCTAAGCCAGAGGTGGTTACTGTTGGGTTAGCTGGAACAACAACGCCTGCAGGAAGTGTGAGCTTAGCGGTAAAGGTAGAAGTGGTACCAGAAAGCGTAATCTTGGTCAGATCAGAAAGTCCGCCAGCAATGCCATTCTCAAAGGTAGTCATCTGGTTAACGATAGAAGTTGCGTCAATAGCACCAGTAAGGCTAAAGCTCTGGTTGTTGGAAACTTCCTTGATCTGAGTAGTGTTGTTCTGAGAGTCACTCCACATATCTGCAGGAAGATCGCTTGCAAGTTCAATCTTCTGGATGGAAGGATCTTCTTTCCACTTAAGGTAGTAGGTGACATCGTTGGTAAGCGTTGCTCCACCATTGATAGTTGCTGCAGAGTTACCTGCGGCATCAGTGAACCAGTAGTGATAATTGTGACCAAAAACAATGCCAAAGAACGTTACAGGAGCATCGGTGTTATCAAGAATATGATTCTCCAGTGTTGCAATCTCTGTATAAGCAGTATTGGTGTTAGTGCTGGTTGGACTTGCAATTCCATCAGTAGATGTGGTCAGAGTATTGCCGCTGAGATTCTGCAGTAGAGCATTAATGGTGGTTTGCTCAGCTACAGTTGGATGAGTCTTGATAGTTGCAACCTCTCCGCCGTTTGCATCGGTTGTGATGTCAAAGACGTTAGGATTCTGCTTAAAGACGCTATTTGCCGAGAAGGTACCACCATTTGCCGAGAAGGACACGGTAAGGTGCTGCTCTTCCCACTCTGCATACAGATCAACAGTATCAGTACCTGCAGGAACAGCAAGGCTGGAATTAGCCGCTACCTCATCGCCAGCGCCGTTTGCCTGAGTGGTCCAGCGCTTGAAGGTTTTACCTGCAATGTTGAAGTTGCTGTTGCGATTGCTAACGTCAGTGTTAGAAAGAACGTTAACGGTGCGGCCAGCGTTTGTAGCAACGCGCTCAATAACGGCAACGCCGTTGCCGTTGTGATACCTGACATAGAGCCATGAGGTGTTGGCCTTCCAATGTGGATAGACCGTCATGTCAGAGGTGACCTGGGTATCAGCGGTGAACTGATGCTCAACGCCTGCTGCGTCGGCGTAGTACCAGCCGTCAAACTCCTGACCACTTGCATAAGGATCTGCAGGTAGGGTAGTGGAGCCCTCTGCTACAGAAGAAGCGGTTGCAAGAGAGTTGCCGCGCATAGCAAGAGCGGTCTTGTTAGCGGTAGTGCCGTCCGCAAAGGTTGGATTAATGCCCGTAACACCAGGGGTATTAAGGTCAAAAGTAACGGTTGCTGCTGGTGCCCAAACGTGCTTTTGACCATCGCTTGAGGGCTTAGCAACTGGATAGGTGTACGTTGCGCCGTTAGCGTTGATGAATCTTAGGGTATTGGTTGATGCGTCAGCAAGGGTGAAGTATGAAAGAACTTCATTGCCGTTAGCTGCGCCGTTAGTAGGGATTGTGCTGCCAAAACCGCTGTTATAACTTGGTGCGTATTTAATAAGGTGGGAGCCACCGACAACGTTGTAGTTCTGACGAGTCTGGCCAGCACCGTTATCAGAGTTCTTGGTAGCAGGGGTTTCTACCAGGCTGTTGCCAATGAACTGGATGGATCCGTTAGTTTGAGCACCGAAGAGAGCACCAGAGTTACGACCGTCACCCTTAATAACAGAGTTGTTGATGATAACGTCACCAGTGTTGACGTTAAGTCCGCCTACTCCACCATTAGTGAAGTTAAGAGTTGAGTTAGTAACGGTGACAGTTCCGCCAGCTACACCAACAGAAATACCCGAAGTGGAGCCAGCATTTGCGTTAATGGTGGAGTTAATAATATTGGAAGTTCCCTGGATGGTCATACCCGTCTGACCCCAGAAAGAGGGGTTAACAGTCAGGGTAGAGTCATTCATGTTGAGTTGGTTGAAATAGAAAGTCTGACCAAAGCCCTCAACAGTAAGATTGGTGTTTTTAAGGTTGAGGTTGCGAGCGTCATTCCAGGTACGAGCCTGTGAAGTTACCTTAATAGTAGCGTTTTCAAAAGTGACGCCAGACTCATAGAAGTTGGTATTGCTCTTATCGTCAGCGGTAATAGTAACGCTGTTCTTGTTGGTAGATCCCTTAACGGTGCCACCAATAGAGATACCGCGAGTACCGCTTGCACCTGCGTTGTTCCTGAAGACGTAAGTACCATCAGTGATGGTAGAACCAACCTGTGTGGTTAGTGCTGTCTTGAAGCCAGACATGGTAAGGGTGCCCGTGCCGGTCAGCGTTGAGCCAGATGATAGAACCAGACCGTCAATGCTGTTTCCAGTGCCAGTAAGCGTTGCGCCCTCAGATTCAATCTTGAGTGTGAGACCAGAGGGAATAGTAACCGTAGAGGTCAAATCAAGGTTGCCTTTGAGGTGAATGGTATTGATTGAAGAAGTTTCTCCCCACAGCTCTAATGCCTTTTGCAGGGATTTGAGAGCGTCTGTACTAGAAGAACCTTCATTGGCATCGTTACCGTTGGTTCCGTCTACCCAGAGCTCAGTTGAGACAACTGACAAGCTTCTTGCCACACGGCGAGAAGATCCTTCAGCAGGAACAGTACCCTGCTCAGCGTTCTGCTCTGCAGCTGCTGCCTCAGCATTAGCAGAAGTCTCTGCTGAAGACTGATTGGTTGCCTCTGAAGAGGATGCTGTGGCATCAACTGTTTGAGTTGCCGCAACTTCTTGTGTCTGAGTGACCTCCTGAGAGTTAGCAATCTCCGCTAACGCTGAAGAGGGAACCAGTGACAGCGCAAGCACCAAAGACATAGCTGTCTTTGCGCCTTTGCTAGCAAAGTTCTTTTCCTTTTTGTCCATATCTACTCCCAATACGTAGTGAATACCCAAGCCAAAAATGCAGTAGTTTTCTGTGGTAATTTTGTATCTAACGTGCACAGACACGATAAAAGAAAACTACACAGATTTAGAACACTTTATTTATAGATAATTATCCATCAATTTGCTAAAAATTTTAGTCTCAACCAGCATTTTTTATGCCTTGAACACATTTCAAAAAACAATGTTTACCTCATGTAAGATAAATAATTTAATGAAAATATTTGATGTGTTTAGAAATGGCAGTTAAAGTGCACTCTTTTTGATGATTTTCTCGACATTTGTCATAAACGTGCATCCAATAGAAATCTATCAATTTTTTATCTATACAACAATTTTTCTAACGAGCGCATACAATCTTTTGTTAAAAGGTTTTAGCGCTCGCAAAGAGACTCGTACAATTGCAGTTGAAAAAGAAACAAATTAGCAAAAACACTCTAGAAGACTAGTTCGTAGAAGAGATTTGGTAAGAAATTTATGAGTCTAACAGTCATTGATGAAGCTTTAGATTTTGTGAAGCAGATCTTCTCCACGGATTTTAGTGGTCACGATTATTTCCACACGTTGCGTGTGTACAAAATGGCTGTAAGAATTGCGCGGGAGGAAGGGGCAAATCAAGAGATTGTTGCCCTTGCTGCGCTTTTGCACGATGTTGATGACATCAAGCTTTCTCCAGAGACGCATGAGCACAAAGACCGAGCTGTTGCGTTTCTGCGTCAGCATGCTGTTGATGAGGCTACTATCCAGGCAATTTGTACCGCAATCGATGAGGTTTCTTTCTCGGGAACAGACTCGGTAGTTCCTTCGACGCTTGAAGGTATGTGTGTTCAAGACGCAGATCGCCTGGACGCGCTTGGTGCTGTTGGCATCGCACGCACCTTTGCTTATGGCGGAAGTCATGGTCGCGGTATGTACGATCCAGATGAGCCACCGACCCTTAATATGAGCGGCGAGGAGTATCACTCACACACATCAACATCGCTCAACCACTTCTACGAGAAACTCTTTTTGCTGGCAGATATGATGAATACGCGCAGTGGCAAAGAGCTAGGAAAAGCTCGCGAGAAGTACATGCGTGAGTATGTTGACCAGTTCTTAGATGAGTGGAACGGTAAACGTTAAAATATAGTTTTTAGCTATATGAATTAGTTAAGTATTTGTATTTCACAAGTGAAGTGCTGATTGTCATACTGGTTTCTCGTAAGCAGTTCAAAGGGGTCATTATGGCAATCAAACAACCGTCGCCAAGCTAACTATTCCTGCACCTGCGCAGTTTATTGAGCAGTTCATTATGCCCATGAACCGCGAGCAGACTAACAAGTACTATGCCAACGACCAGGACCTTCTTGAAGACATTGTTGCTGGCTACGGTGCGTTTATTAAGCAGGTATATGCTGCAGGCTGTCGTAATCTTCAGCTTGATGACTGCTCATGGGGCGTGCTGGTTGACCCACGCGCAGAACTTTTCTTTGGCGCTGACCAGGAGGGTCTTAAGAGGATCAAGGCACTGCTCTTGGAGATTAATAACCGCGTTCTTGATGCAGCTCCAGCTGACTTGACTATTAACACGCACGTTTGTCGTGGCAACTTCCATAGTACCTGGGCTTGCGAGGGTGGCTATGACGATATGGCCGATGCTCTTCTTGCTCAAGAGCACGTAAACGCGTTCTTCTTAGAATTTGATGATCATCGCTCTGGTGGCTTTGAGCCCCTGGCTTCTGTTCCAGCTGGTAAAAAGGTTGTGCTTGGTCTGATCACCACCAAGCACGCCCAGCTGGAAGAGAAAGCCAAGGTCATTGAGCGTATTCATGAGGCAGCTCAGTACGTACCTCTGGAGAACCTCTGCCTTTCTCCTCAGTGCGGCTTTGCAAGCTGCGAGATTGGTAACAAGCTCACCGAAGATGAGCAGTGGGCAAAGATTGCGCTTGTAAAAGAAATTGCTGAAGAGGTTTGGGGCTAAACATCAGTTGATTTACGGCTTGTCTACGACTTACATGCCGTTTACCGAAGAGTTTCTGACCATACGTTCTTCTCGATTCCTGTCCACTAAAATGGACAGGAGTTTTTTATTGGAGCTAGACTTCGGAGGCAGTATGCCAAGCGAGAAGACCCGCTGCTTGCACCTCGTAAAAATTTTCGAGGAAGAAACTGATGACGATCATGGTCTGAGCACACCTCAGCTTATTGAAAAGCTCGCAGAGCGTGGGCTAAGCGTGGAACGTAAAACGCTCTACGATGACATCAAATCTCTGCAGAATTTTGGCTACGACATCCAGTCTTACCAGCGCCATCCCGTTGAATACGGCCTAGCTACTAGGAAGTTTCAGGCTGAGGAGCTCATGTTAATGGCAGACGCTGTGCAGTCGTCAAAGTTTTTGACAGAGCGCAAAGCAAATAACCTGGTGAGTCTTATCGGTGAGCTAGGTGGAAAGTCTACCTCTGATACGCTCAAGAAGCGTATCCATGTTGAGGGTCGCATTAAGTCGCAAAATGAGTCTGTGTTTTATGCACTCAATGCAATTCAGACGGCACTCTTGCAGAAGAAAAAAGTCTCATTTAAGTACCGCAAGAAGGGCTTTAAAGATAAGGTTATTGAAGAGCTTCCGGTAAGAGAAGAAACGCCTGTTCAACTTACGTATATTGACGATTTCTACTATCTTATTGTGTGGAACGATAAGCATCAAAACTTTGTCAATTATCGCGTGGACCGCATGTTTAGACTTGAGGTCTCTGATGCTGACGCCACAGTTAACGAGCAGATTAAGCAGTTTGATATAGACAAGTATCAAGAGCGCGTCTTTGGCATGTACTCAGGCGAGGTTGTTGAGGTCACACTTCGTGTTAATGAGCGCGTGATGTGCTCGGTGTACGACCGTTTTGGCAAAAACATTATTTTGAACAATCCAAGTGCTGATGGAACTACAGCTGACGCGCATGTTTCTGTAATGGAAGCCCCAACATTTTATGGTTGGCTTGCAACATTTGGAACAGATATAGAACTGGTAGCTCCAAAGAAGACCAGGCAGAAATACCAAGAGTACTTGAGCGGAATTCTTCAGAGCTACCAAACACAGAAAGGGACTAGCTAAACGGCAAAGACGGGCTAAAACAGACGGGCTAAAACGGACAGTGCACGAGTACCAATTAGCGAGCATCAATGACGTAAAGGCCTGCTTTAACGAGAAGATGACCATGGTGATCGCTGAGCTGTGTAATCTTGCAGGTAACAATGTTTTGATGTCCGTAGAAGAGCAAAGTACTCCAAAGAGAGTTGTTTTCTCTAGGAACAAAGCCCAGCTTATGGTCATTAGAGTACAGAGCAAGAGCCTCTGGGTCATAAGGGTTATCGCGTTCAGGAACAATGGTTAGATCTGAACCAAGTTTGAGCTGATCAAAAATAAGAGGAGCGTCGTAGTAGGGAAGACCGGAAATAACAAAGGAATCAACAAGCTTTGTAGGACTGTACATAAGAGCCTCCTTAGAAGATGTTGATAACAGAGTAGAGAAGTTAAAAAGCATGAGTGTCCAACAGATTGGACAGTATAAGAAAGCTGTAGGGTAGTAAAAAGCTTTAAAGGGAGCTTGTATGATTACAACTAAGAGATTGTTTCTTATTCCATGGCATGCATCTGATGCCAATGAGCTCTATGAATTGGCAAAGGATCCAGAAATTGGTCCACTTTGTGGATGGGAACCTCACAAAACTTTAGAAGATTCCAAGCAGGTTCTTGCAAACGTGCTGTCCGATAAGTCCTGTTATGCCGTAAAAGACATGAGGACCGGTCATCTAATTGGTTCAATGTCGTTGGATTTTGAAGAAATTCCTGATCCTAAGGATTCCTCAAAGCAGCTGCATCAGGCAGAAATTGGCTATTGGATTGGTCGTCCTTATTGGGGGCAAGGGTTTGCATCTGAGGGTGCTCAAGCTCTTACCGCATATGCATTTGAAGAGCATGGTGTTGACCAGGTAATTATTAGATATCTTGAGCGCAATAAAAAGTCTGCTTCAGTGGCTCGTAAGTGCGGCTTCACAGAGGCGAAAATTTTTACTGACTTAAATAAATATACAGGCAAAGAAGAGCAGTTTGGCATCTCCATGCTTACAAAAGCAGACTGGGAACGTGTTCAAAAATAGCAGTTGTTCTTGCTATTTTGTGTGTTGTTTTTAAATGTTGCATAAGGCAAACTCGTATATGCAACGACAAAACTACATGTAAAGTAAGTAAAACAGTTAGTGGACTAAAGATTCTGTTCGTAAGAAAAGCGAAAGAAGTCTGCATATGATGATTAACAAACGCCTCATTGCCCTTATTGAGGAGAGTAAAAAATACATTGGCTTGACCGTGCTTTACCAGTGGATTGCGCTGCTTGCCAATATTGTATTTATGTATTCTCTGGCAAGAATGATACAAGCCCTATTCATGGATTATTTTGTCCTCGAAGAGCAGTTGGTGTTTATTGCACTCTGCCTTATTTCTATTGTGATCAGGTATTTCTGCAAACTTGCTCAGCACAAGACAAGCTTTTATGCAGCAAAAAGAGTTAAAAAGACCCTTCGCGAGAAAATCTATCAGAAGCTTTTAGAGTTTGGTCCTTCGTATAAAAATTCGTATGCAACCAGCGAGATTGTTCAGCTGGCAGTTGAAGGCGTTGACCAGCTGGAAACCTATTTTGCGCAGTATTTACCACAGTTCTTTTACGCAGTTTTGGCTCCGCTCACACTTTTTCTTGTTTTGCTTCTTATTAGTCCGGTAGTTGGCATTGTTTTGCTGGTATTTGTACCGCTCATTCCAATGACTATCGTTCTTATCCAAAAGTTTGCAAAGAAGCTTTTGTCTAAGTATTGGGGCCAGTATACGCAGCTCGGCGATACGTTTTTGGAGAATCTGCAGGGTCTGACCACAGCAAAAATTTACAAGGCTGATGGTTTTAAACACAAGCAGATGAACGAGGAAGCCGAGCACTTTAGACGTATTACCATGAAGGTTCTAACCATGCAGCTCAACTCCATCACCGTGATGGACGTGGTTGCATTTGGTGGAAGCGCGCTTGGTACAATTCTTGCAATTCAGCAGGTAAATGATCAGCTCCTCGTTATGTGGGAAGGCGTCTTTGTCATTTTGATTTCGGCTGAGTTCTTTCTGCCTATGCGTCTTTTGGGCAGTTATTTCCACATTGCTATGAACGGTATGGCAGCGTCGGACAAGATCTTTGACCTGCTTGATATGCCTGTTCGAGAGCAGGGTACCAAGACCGTTCCAGCTTCTAGTGATTTGACGCTGCGCAATGTCTCTTTCTCTTACGACGGCGAGAAGCCCGTCTTGGTGAATGTCTCGTTTAACCTGCGTGCTCATTCTTTGAATGCGCTGGTAGGAGAGTCAGGCTGCGGTAAATCAACAATCGCAGCTCTTTTAACTGGAAAGCTACGCACATATTCTGGCGACGTCTCGTTTGGAAACATCAGCTTGGCAGCTATTTCTGACCAGAATTTGCTTCAAAACGTTACGTATATTGGTCATCAGGCACATCTCTTTATGGGAAGCGTTCGCTCTAATCTTGCCATGGGTAATCCAGAGGCTACTGAAGAACAGCTCTGGTACGCCCTTGAACAGGTCAATCTTGCTGAGTTCGTAAAGTCTTTGGGTGGACTTGACGCGCCAGTTGCCGAGAAGGGCTCTAACTTGTCCGGCGGTCAGCGTCAGAGGTTAGCGCTTGCTCGAGCGCTTCTTCATGACAGTCAGGTTTACATTTTTGATGAAGCTACTTCAAATATTGATGTTGAGAGTGAAGACGTTATTATGCAGCAGGTTCATCAGCTTGCTCAGACAAAGATGGTGCTGGTAATTTCTCACCGCTTAGTAAACGTTAAAAATGCTGATCAGATTGTTGTTATGCAGCATGGTCACGTCGTTGGAAGTGGAACGCACCAAGAGTTGCTTGCAACAAATGACGAATACAAACGAATGACGCGGGCCCAGACCGAGCTTGAGAATTATGTGAAAGGAGTTGAGGCGTAATGAAAACAGAAGTTAAGAACAGCGCCACAACTGCACGTACTTCTCGCCGTAGTGCGCTCACCATTATGTTGAGGCTGGTGGGGCTGGTTCGTCCGCTGGCTGGCTTTATGATACTTGCAATTTTGATGGGTGTTTTGGGTAACCTTGCCGCCACGTTCATCAGTATTTTTGGAGCATATGCGCTGCTCAGTGCTATGGGCTTTGCTTCATCTTCTCCTATGGCGCTGCTTTTTGGTGGCATGCTTTTGTTTGCCCTGGTCCGCGGTCTGCTGCGCTATGCCGAGCAGGAGTGCAACCACTTTATTGCGTTTAAACTGCTTGCGCTTATTAGAGACCGTGTGTTCACGGCGCTCAGAAAGCTTGCCCCTGCAAAGCTTGAGGTCAAAAATAAGGGCAACCTGATGAGCGTCATTACCTCAGACATTGAGCTACTTGAGGTTTTCTACGCACACACTATCTCGCCTATCTGCATTGCGGTTATGTTCTGCGTTGTTATGGTGTGGTTTATTGTAGGCAGCACCAACTGGATTTTGGGTGTTATTGCACTTGTTTCTTACCTGGTAGTTGGCGTAGCAATTCCACTTGCTATGTCTAAGCGCTCCGAGCAAGACTCTGCTGAGGCAAGAGATCTTGCTGGTAAGCTCTCGACGGTTACCCTTGATAACCTACGCGGACTTGACGAGATTCTGCAGTACAACACTGGTATGCAGATGATTAAGGAAACAAGTCAGTTAGCTGATCAGTTAAGCGACAGACAGCAGGCAGTTAAGAAGGCATTTGGTGTCAACGATGCCGTTACGTCAACGGTTATTTTGCTCTCCGGCCTTGTTATGTTCTTTAGTTCGTTCTACCTTGCTTATAACCAGCAGATTCTTATGACCGATGCTTTTATTGCCACTATTGCTCTTATGAGTTCGTTTGGGCCTGTTGTGGCTTTGGCAGCTCTGGGCACAACGCTTACCAGCACTTTTGCTGCAGGTAACCGTGTTCTGGATATTTTGGACGAACAGCCCCTGGTTGAAGATGTAGTGGGTCAAAAAGACATCTCATATGAGGGCGTGCGTGTATCTGAGCTTTCATTTGCATATGATAACGAGCAGATTCTGGACAACATTTCCGTGGATATTCCTACCGATAAGATCGTGGGAATTGTGGGAAAGAGCGGCTCAGGCAAGTCTACGCTGCTAAAACTTTTGATGCGTTTCTGGCCAGCAACACCTGGCGCCATTGAGATTTCTGGAACTCCTCTGGAGCAGATTAATACCTCTAACCTGCGCGATCTTGAGAGCTACATGACGCAGAATACGCATCTGTATCACGATTCCATTAAGAACAATCTCCGCATTGCAAAGCTTGACGCAACGGATGAAGAGATTGTTGAGGCGTGCAAGAAGGCATCAATTCACGAGTACATTTCCACACTGCCCCAGGGGTACGATACGCCTGTTGCAGAGCTTGGCGACTCACTTTCTGGCGGAGAGCGCCAGCGCATTGGCCTTGCTCGCGCATTCTTGCATGACGCGCCACTCATGCTGCTTGATGAGCCAACCAGTAACCTAGACAGCCTAAACGAGGCTATTATCTTGCGCTCACTTGATAAAGAAACTGAGCGTAAATCCGTGGTTCTTGTCTCTCACAGAGCGTCTACCATGGGAATTGCAGATGTTGTTTACACCGTTGATGGGGGACGTGTGAGCTAATGACACCGGAAGAAATTGAACGAAAGCGCCAAAAAGAAAAAGATCTTATCTCGTTAATGATTCGTTTTTATTGCGAGAAGTACCACCACACCAAAGCTGATGAGTCTCTGTGCGAAGAGTGCGCCGAGCTTGAGAAGTATGCGCATACGCGTGTGGACCGCTGTCCTCACATAGAGACAAAGACGTTTTGCTCAAAATGCAAATCGCATTGCTACGGCAAAGAGATGCGTACTCGCGTTAAAGAGGTCATGAAATCCACAGGACCTCGACTGCTCCTACACCATCCAATTCTGGTGATCAAGCACGCGCTACCGTAAGCGGGTGCTGGTGGATGCCGTGGGACTAGTTTCTCCAAGCATACCGAGTCTTGCGTTGAAAGCTTCAAACTTTCACGGTCTTCTCGCCACAAAAGCGAGAAGACCGAATTTTTTTGAATCTTTTTCATTTGAAACATAACTGTTAACTCTGAGAATTACGTATTTTTACCACGGCGCGCTAGGTTTACAGTGACCTCTCGCTTTACAGAAGGAGGTACTGCGTTGATTAAATCTAAGAAAGCGTCATTTATTTTCAAGCTGTTTATTGCTGTGATTGGCACCTTTGTGCTGTGTGATTCTGCGGGCGTCTTCCGAATGAACTTCCGCGTTTCTTTCTTGTATTACTTCACTAATATTTCTAACCTGCTGCTTGTTGCCTATTTCTGGGGCGCGCTGTTCCAGGCTTACAAGCATCCCGAGACCGCTCAGAAGCCATGGATGCCAACGGTCAAACACACGCTTATGCTGGGCATTACCGTAACTGGCCTAGTAGCTTACTTCCTACTTGATCATGGCGAGGTTTTTGTGAACGGCGTCTTTAAGTTCAACAATTTTATTCTGCATGATGTGATTCCTATCTGCGCCGTTTTGGACTGGCTGCTCTTTGACGAGAAACCTACTATGAGTTTTAAAGAGCCTCTGATCTGGCCTTTGTATCCACTCACATATTTTGCGTACATCATCGTCTTGGTTCTTGGCTTTGGCGTGCAGATTAAAGAGAAGTCTCGCTGGCCTTACGGATTCATGGACTTTGACAAGCTAGGAGTCCCAACGGTTGCGTTGACCATTGTGATCCTGATTGTTGTCTTTGTTGCCCTGGGCTACCTCTACGTCTTCATTGATAAAAAGCTTGGCGAGAAGATCAAGAAGGCTAAAAACTAATCTTAGTAAGGTTAAAAGTTGGGATGACCGTAAGGTTAAACCTAACGTATTGAGGAGAAAACCACAATTGATTGCAAAGTGCCTGACATTCGTGAACTGCCTTCCATTTCTTGGACACGAGAAATGGGAGGCAGTTCAAAACACACCTAAGTCGGATATTCTGTTAAAAAGACG